>Ga0210121_1000019_pt1 | contig 43832 bp, 39 predicted proteins | sample Joice_ThreeSqB_D_FD_184873 | JGI IMG/M metagenome (GOLD analysis project Ga0210121, IMG submission 184873) | Wetland microbial communities from San Francisco Bay, California, USA, that impact long-term carbon sequestration - Joice_ThreeSqB_D1... | ecosystem: Environmental > Aquatic > Marine >... | reverse complement strand
CCCCGCCACAAAATCCGTATAGCTGCGACCCCGCGTATCAAACACAGTGCAGCCGCTACCCTTTGCCAGAACAAGGGGAAACCGTTTATAGGTTCTCGCAATTACCCGGTCCGCCAGCTCCATTATCTTCGATGTCATTACGAGCTCCCTGTTTCCAATTGTTTTCAATTTTGCCGATAAATACGTTTAAACTATTAGAATGCCTAAAATGCGCTAAATTGCCTAAAATGCCTAAAGTAAATGTATTCTATCCATTTTATGAAAATAAAAAACCGCGCTAAGTTGTCATTTCAATGTTCTGATTTCTGGCCTCCCATGCTGCCAGCATCAACGATTTATACAAAAGACGGAGCGAAGCGACACCATAACTTTAGGCATTTTAGGCACTTTAGTGCACTTTAGGCATTCTGGTTTTAGGCACTGTATTTTATGGTTACTATAAAATATACCGACTCAAGTCCTCATCATCTTTAATTTCCTTTAATTTGACATCGACATAGTCTTTATCGATGGTTATCCGCTGTTCTTTCATATCCGGTGCATCAAATAATACATCTTCGAGTAAGCGCTCCATGAGGGTGTGCAGTCGGCGCGCCCCAATATTCTCTGTGCGATCGTTGACCTCTTGCGCCATTCGGGCAATTTCGGCTACAGCATCATCTTCAAAGACAACATCGATGCCTTCGGTTCTCAACAGGGCCATATATTGAAGCAGCAGGGCATTGCGGGGCTCGGTAAGGATCCTGACAAACTCTTTTTGCCCCAAAGAGTCCAACTCGACACGTATCGGAAATCGCCCCTGCAGCTCCGGAATCAGATCAGATGGTTTGACCATATGAAAAGCGCCCGAGCCGATAAATAAAATATGATCCGTCTTAACCGGTCCGTATTTCGTCGTTACGGTGCTGCCCTCGACAATGGGCAAAAGATCTCTTTGCACGCCTTCACGCGAGACGTCAGGGCCCTGGGTACCGTTTTTGCCCGCTATTTTGTCAATTTCATCCAGAAAGATAATTCCCGACTGCTCGACTCTGGCAATGGCTTCTTTGACAACCTTATCCATATCCACCAGACCCTGGGCCTCTTCCTGCCCCATCAATTCAAGGGCTTCAGGCACCTTCACCCGTCGCCGTTTCGTACTTTTCGGGAACATGCCGCCCAGCATATCCTTAAGATTAATCCCCATTTCTTCCATCCCCGCATTGGAAAAAATTTCCACCATGGGCATGCTGCGATCAGCAACATCCAGATCAACATAACGGTTGTCAAGTTTGCCCTTTCGCAGCATGCTGCGCAGTTTTTCTCTGGTAGAGGATGGTTCTTCGCGACTTTGGGTTACGAGCTCAAACTGAACCTCGTGAGCCTCTTCGCTCTTCATCGGTGGTTGCACTTCTGATTTGGGCAGCAAAAGGTCAAGCATCCTTTCCTCGGCAATTTGCATGGCTTTATCCTGTACATCCTCCTGCGCCCGCACTTTGAAATCGTTTATGGTAAGCTCCACCAGGTCTCTTACCATCGACTCCACGTCGCGCCCGACGTAGCCGACCTCGGTGAATTTGGATGCCTCCACTTTACTAAATGGAGAATCCGTCAGTTTGGAGAGCCTGCGTGCAATTTCGGTTTTACCGACGCCGGTCGGTCCGATCAGAATAATATTTTTCGGGGCGATTTCATCACGAAGCTCTTCCGGCACCTGCTGCCGCCGCCACCTGTTTCTCAAGGCAACGGCGACAGAACGTTTGGCTTTATTCTGGCCGATGATATATTTATCCAGCTCTTTTACAATTTCCGATGGCCTTAGATTGCTCATTTTACAACCTTCTCGAACACTTGCATGATTTAGCCATTCAATCCCTTATGCTTTGAACCCGGGAAATCTTTGCTTATCGTATTGGAATAATGGAATGTTGGAATAGTGGAAAGATGGGTTTTAATCGGCCCACATCTTATTTTTTAATATTTAAATAGATTCGTTCCGAATTTATCACCCAATATTCCAGTATTCCAACATTCCAGTTTGACCCCTAAGACGATACGCACTCAGCCGAGGGTGGTTAACTAAAGTTCTTCTATGGTAATAGTGTCATTTGTGTATATACATATGGAAGCCGCAATTTGCATGGCCTTTTCCACGATGCGGCGTGCATCAAGATCGGAATTTTCGATCAAGGCTTTGGCGGCGGCCTGGGCGGCGACACCGCCGGAGCCGATGGCGACAATGCCCTCGTCCGGTTCAATAACGTCTCCATTGCCTGAAATCAAATAAATAGATTCCTCGTCTACAGCCACCATGATGGCCTCAAGTCGCCTCAGATATTTATCTGTGCGCCAGTCCCGGGCCAGTTCAACAGCCGACCGGGTCAAATTTCCATTATATCGTTCCAGCTTTTCCTCCAGCCGTTCCGACAAATTCATTGCATCTGCCGTGGCACCGGCAAAGCCAACGATAATTTTGTCGTTGTAAATGCGCCGTACTTTTCGGGCATGATGTTTGACCACGATTTTATCCAATGTGACCTGACCATCACCGGCAACTGCTGCCCGGCCCTGATGCCTAACCGCTAAAATTGTTGTTCCATGAAAATTCATATCCATTTTTTACTTCCTAGGGTGCGCCCTGTCATAGGTCTCCATTAATCGATCGATGCTTACATGCGTATACTTTTGAGTGGTAGAAAGACTTTTATGTCCCAGCAATTCCTGAACAACCCTCAGATCAGCACCGGCATCCAGCATATGAGTCGCAAATGTATGCCGCAGGGTATGCGGGGAGACAGGTGTCAAAAGACCGCAAACCGTAATCAGTTTATTTAGAATGCGGGCTACGGATCGGGCGGTCAGGCGCCCCTTATTTTTATTAAGAAAAAGCGGCCCGTTCATTTTCTCGGAGATCCGGCATTCCCTGTTCAAAAGCTGCCGGTAGGACTTAATTGCAGCGAGGGCTTTGTTGCCGATAGGCACGATTCTTTCTTTACCGCCCTTGCCAAGGACCCTGATCAGGGCTTGTCTTTGGTCCACATCAATGGTGTTCAATCCCACCAGTTCCGACACCCGGATGCCGCAGGAATACAGTGTTTCAAAAATGGCCCGGTTCCTCACATCCAGCATCTTGCCGGTATGAATAGAGTCGAGCAGCCGAAACATCTCATCAACGGAAAGATAGGCCGGAATGGGCTTTTCCTGTTTAGGCGTAAGAATTGATTCGGCCGGATTATCCTCGGTCACTCCCCGTTTGACAAGGTAATTGAAAAATGAACGCAACGCAGAGAGCTTGCGCGCAATGGTGGCTTTTTTATTGCGTTTATGCAAGTAGCCAAGATACCCCCGGATGGTAAGGTTATCAACACAATCGATTGCGACCGGATCGTTACTCCGGACGTGACGGTTTTCCGCAAGATATTTCAAAAATTCATCTAAATCATTGCGGTAACCCCGGCAGGTATTTTCTGAGAATCCTTTTTCAGTGGTAAGGGATTCTATAAAAACGCTGATCAGGTTCTCAACCGCCATTGCCTTCATCGGTTGCATTATCCTCGTAACGGATCCCGCGAATGTGAAATACATCCCCGGCACTATCAAGGAACAGGGTCATGGTACCGGCAATCCACCGTCAATGTCAAACGCCACTGAAGCCGGATTAACCATACTATCAACCGGCTGACAAAGCGGCCGCCTTTTTGGATTTCTTTTTAAGCCTGGAAATACGGCGCCGGTATACGGTCGCCATTTTTTTGTCCTTAGCCCCGAGAGCGGCCTGACGTTGCGCTTTGAGTGCTTTTATCTGTTTTTTTATTTCGCCGGGGCTTGCCCCTACTTTTTTGACCGGCTTGCCTTTGATGGTTTTGTCTGCTTTGACGGTTTTTTGTTCGACGCCCCTAACTTCATTGATAGCGACAAGCAATTCCTCCTTTTTCATCCCGTGAACGCCTGTGATTTCAGGAATTTCCTTGGCTATCTCCCGCAGGGCCTTGACTGTCATTTTCTCCAACGGTTTATCCGTGGTTTCATCTTTTTTATCACTCATTGCGCATCAATCTCCTTTTCTCTTCATTATCGAAAAGCACAAGCGGAGGCTTTAAAGCCCCCGCCCTTGGATCCGTTTAGAAGCGATCTAAAAAATAGTCGTTTAAGCCCTGTCGACCCGGACTGGAACCATTTCACAGCCTCATGAAAAATAATTGTAAAATCAGTTTAATTAACGACTATTGCAGTTTTAGCCAATAGTTATAGCGGTTGTCAAAAAGACGTTCCGTTAACGGCCGCTCACCCTGTTTAGGTATTTTCATCCCGGGGCTTCATCAAATTCAAAAAGGGCTTAAACAGTTCCATCGGTATGGGAAAAATGACGGTCGAATTGCTCTCCGTGGACATTTCATTCATGGTTTGCAGGTACCGGAGCTGGAGGGCCGTGGGATGCTCTTCAATGATCACTGAAGCCTCCGCCAGTTTGGCGGCTGCCTGAAATTCGCCTTCGGCGTTGATCACCTTGGCCCGCCGTTCCCTTTCCGCTTCCGCCTGCCGGGCCATGGCCCGCTGCATCTCCTGGGGCAGATCGATGTGCTTGAGCTCAACCGTAGCCACTTTTATGCCCCATGGGTCGGTATGGGTGTCAAGAATTTCTTGCAGTTCAGAATTTATTTTTTCCCTTTCAGACAGCAGTTCATCGAGTTCCGCCTGACCACAGACACTTCGCAAGGTTGTCTGTGCCAGCTGACTCATGGCATAGGTATAGTTTTCCACCTCGATTATGGCTTTGATGGAATCGATCACCCTGAAATAAATCACTGCATTCACCTTGACCGAGACATTATCCCGGGTGATGACATCCTGGGGGTCTACATCCATCGCTATCAGACGCAGGCTTACTTTTATCATTTTATCGATCACCGGTATCAGAATGATCAACCCCGGCCCCTTGGCTTTGATCACCCGGCCGAGGCGGAAAATCACGCCCCGCTCGTATTCATTTAAAATACGTATGGCCGCAGACAGGAAGAATATGACAAGAACAACAACGGCTATTGGTGTAATCAAATTCATATCACCCTCCTTTGGAGTTAGGCAACCGTTTTAGATTGAAACTTCTATTGCCCCTAATGTGCGTCTGGGGACGCAGGCCGCCGTCAGGCAATTACGCCTTCATCGACCGATTCGACCTCCAGAATCAGATTTACCACCTTTACTACCCGCACTTTGACATTTTCGTCAAGGGGTTCTTTGGCTCTGGCCTTCCAGAGTTCACCGTGCACAAAGACCTTTCCCTCGGGCTTAAGCGCCTTTTTTACGACCCCGATTTCTCCCACAAGCCCCATGGAACCGGTCGTCGGTTTGGAAATCTGGGCCCGAAAAACCAGGCTGGCGATCGCCACAAAAAACCCGGATATCAAAATAACCGTCGGCAGCAGCACGTGCAAAGACAACTTCATATCCGGGGTTGAACCTTCAAAGAGCATGAGTGATCCCAGTACCAAAGAGACCATACCGGCCACACTCAGCAGGCCGTAGCTGGTAATCTTCATCTCCATAATAAAGAAAATAATCGCCAGAAGAATCAATAAAATTCCGGCATAATTAACCGGAAGCGTTTGCATCGCGAAAAATGCAAGGATTAAGGCGATTCCACCGATCACCCCCGGGAATATGGCTCCCGGGTGCGATAACTCAAAATAAAGTCCGGCCAGCCCGATCATCATCAGAATATAGGCGATATTGGGATTACTGATCGTTTTCAGGATCTTGGTCCGCAAGGTTTCCTCAAGGACAACTTTTTTAGCATTGGCAAGGTTTAAAACGCCTTTATCCTTCAGCACGCGGCCGTTTAATTGTTTAATCAGATCATCGGTGTCCCGGGCTATAAGATCAATAATGTTTTCTTTTAACGCTTCGGTTTCGGTTACGGAAACACTCTCGCGGATCGCAGCCTCCACCCATTGGGCGTTTCGTCCCCGCTGTTCCGCCACGCTTTTGGCCTGGGCAACCATATCATTGATGATTTTTTCGGACATAGCCCCGTCAATATCTTTTCCGCCCGCCCCCACCGGATGAGCAGCGCCAATATTGGTGCCCGGTGCCATCGCCGCAACGTCGGCCGCCATGGTAATCATCACGCCCGCGGATGCCGCCCTGGCCCCGCTCGGCGAAACAAACACCACCACCGGCACTTTGCTGCTCAAAATGTTCTGGACGATGAGACGCATGGACTCCGCCAAACCGCCGGGTGTATCCAGTTCGATGATAATAACCGTCGCTGCCTTTTCTTCGGCGGTTTTGATGCTGTTTTTTATAAAGTCAGCGGTCCCCGGACTGATGGCATCCGCCACCTTGATGATATAAACCTCGCTTTGCTCGGCCAACCCCTGCGTCGCAATTAACAAAAAAAACATCATGGCGGCGATGCCCAAAAGTTTAGCCTTCATAACGGTATTCCTTCATCAGCATTTTCATATCCTCCCACACCTCGCGTTTTTTGTCGGGGTTACGCAGAAGATAGGCGGGGTGATAGGTGGGTAGGACTTTAATCCCGTTATATTCGTGAAACCGTTTCCGGAGCCTCGAAATCGGCGTGTTCGTCGCCAGCAGCGCCTGGGCTGCAAACGTTCCCAGGGCAACGATAAAATCAGGCTGTATGGCAGCCAACTGACTTTCCAGAAACGGAAAACAGGTATTTATTTCATCGGGCTCAGGGTTTCGGTTTCCGGGAGGGCGACACTTGATGACATTACAGATATAAACCTGATCCCGATCAAGTTTGATGGCCTCGATGATACGGGTTAGCAGTTGACCGGCGGGTCCCACGAAGGGCAGCCCCTGTTGATCTTCTTCAAATCCGGGCCCCTCACCGACAAATACCAGTTTTGCTCCGGGATCTCCGGACCCAAATACAATTTGATTCCGCCCCCCGGCCAGGCGACACCGCTGACAATCACCCAGATCCGCCCTTATATCCTCCAGGGTATTTGCGAAATACTTCGGGCCTTGCCCCCACTGTTCGATCTTTTCCAGAGATTGCGGCGTACAGTCAAAGCCGCGGTAACCGCTGGCGGCCAACCCCCGAAGGCTTCTATCAATTTCCGCGAGAGCCCGGTCAAATGCATGTTTATCGATCATCGGTGATTAATTTCAGCCTTTTTAATTAAGATTGAGCAGTGCCATGCAATCAAGCTGGGCCTAGCCCCTGTGAGTTGATTCCCACTATGAGGTTGACCCATGCGAGGCAATTAGATTCAGATGCGGAATGTGTCCGACAGTGAACATAAAAGAGACAAACTCCAGACCTCGACCCGCTCGAAGTCCGGTTTCACCACAAAATATCCATTCAAGCGAAATGTGTCAAGATTCTAACGGATTACCTGAACCCAGAATATATACAAAGTCAAGGAGTTATCATTCAGAAGGGCATGCGGTCTTTTCGGCCGCGAGCTACTTTAGAAGTCCGGAACCGGATATATCGCTAAACGGTGCCACCCATATCTCGACCAGGGTGCTCCATCGGTTATCCGTGATATTTATGACACACCATCGGTTTTCTTTTTGAAAAAGCAACAGGGTTCGCGGAGATTTAAACGTACCGACCGCTTGCCAATTGTCCTTGGCCATGTTGCTCTCAAAAAAATCGATCATGGAGCCTATCTCAGCTTTGGATTTGAAGGCCAGAATACCGGCTGTAAATCCGGCTGTGTGGTAAACAAAAGAGGAGTTGACATCCAGTTCCAGTTCACGCGGGATCAGGACGTCGCCGAAGTCATAGTAAAGGGGGACATTTTTGCCGTCTTTTTCTTTGGCATCCGAGCCGTCTGTGGTCTTCGGCGTTGAGGAGCAACCCGCCACCAGCAGCAGCGCCATAATCCCTAAGTAATAAACCAGGGTCCTAATTCCCGTCTTTCTTTCCATGATTATCCTCCTCCCCTTGGCAGCGCTAAACTTTCAATTCCCCTACCATAAAAACGAATGCTCCGACAAACACATTTTTAAGATTCAAAATGATTAAATGTCTGGAAACCTTCTTTCAGGCACAAATAATCTTTTTGGGACTCTTCCATATCAGCTTCAATCATTTCAGCAATCATTTCCTCAAATGAGGTTTCTGGCTCCCACCCCAATTTATCCCGGGCTTTACTGGCATCGCCCAGTAACTCGTGCACTTCCGTGGGGCGATAATAACTGGGATCGACGGCAACAATGATCTGCCCGGTTTTTACCTCCAGGCCTTTTTCATCTGGGCCCTCACCTTCCCAGCGGATCGACATGTTAAGCTGTCGGGCCGCAATCTCGATGAGTTCTCTAACGGAATACTGGATTCCGGTAGCAATGACGTAATCCTCCGGTTCATCCTGCTGGAGCATCAGCCACTGCATCTCCACATAATCCCGGGCATGACCCCAGTCCCGGCGGGCGTTAAGATTACCGAGATAAAGGGTATCTTGCAGCCCAATTTTGATGCGCGCCAGGGCGCGGGTGATCTTGCGGGTGACAAAGGTTTCACCCCGGACCGGGGACTCGTGGTTGAATAGTATCCCGTTGCAGGCATACATTCCATAGGCTTCACGATAATTGACCGTTATCCAGTAGGCGTAAAGTTTGGCCACGGCATAGGGTGAACGGGGATAAAACGGTGTGGTTTCTTTTTGGGGAATTTCCTGCACGTTTCCAAAGAGCTCGGATGTCGATGCCTGATAAAAGCGGGTTTTTTTTTCCAGCTTTAATATTCTGATTGCCTCGAGAATTCTTAACGTTCCCAGTCCGTCTACGTTGGCCGTATATTCGGGTGTTTCAAAGGAGACTTTTACATGGCTCTGGGCGGCCAGATTATAAATTTCTTCAGGTTGGATCTCCTGGATGATGCGTATCAGATTGGTAGAATCGGTAAGATCACCATAGTGCATAAAAAAACGGACATCCTGTTCATGTCGATCGTGGTAAAGATGGTCCACCCGGGCGGTGTTGAAGGAAGATGCCCGGCGCTTGATACCATGGACCTCGTAGCCTTTTTGCAACAAAAAATCTGCCAGATAGGCGCCGTCCTGACCGGTAATGCCTGTAATTAGCGCTTTCTTCATTTGGCGATACTCCTTGTCACCAAGGTTAAATTTCCCCTTTGAAATAGTCTATCGTTCGTTTCAGTCCGTCTTCCAGCTGGGTTTGCGGTTCCCAACCCAGGCGGTCCCTGGCCAGGGTAATATCCGGTTTACGTTGCCGGGGATCGTCCTCGGGCAACGGTCGATAGATAATTTTAGATTTGGATCCGGTCAGGGCGATCACTTTTTCGGAAAGTTCCAGGATACTGAATTCATTTGGATTGCCAATATTTACCGGTCCGCTGAAATCATCCGGTGCGTTCATCATGCGAATCATCCCCTCAACCAGATCATCCACAAAACAAAAGGACCTGGTCTGGGAGCCATCACCAAACACGGTAATGTCCTGTTGATGCAAGGCCTGGAGAATGAAATTGCTGACAACCCGACCATCATTGGGATGCATCCGCGGACCATAGGTGTTAAAAATCCGGACCACACGGATGTTTAGATTATGCTGCCGGTGGTAATCAAAGAATAGGGTTTCGGCGCAGCGTTTGCCCTCGTCATAGCAGGAGCGAATGCCGACGCAATTGACATTTCCCCAGTAGCCTTCCGTCTGGGGATGTACGGTGGGATCGCCGTATACCTCCGATGTGGACGCTTGCAGAATCTTGGCCTTTAGCCTTTTGGCAAGACCCAGCATGTTGATGGATCCGTGGACGTTGACTTTGGTGGTTTGCACGGGGTCATTCTGATAATGGACCGGAGAGGCGGGACAGGCCAGGTTATAGATTTCATCCACTTCCAGATAAAGGGGAAAGGTTATATCATGTCTGATCAATTCGAAGTAAGGATTTTTCAGAAGGTGAACGATGTTGCGCTTGGTCCCGGTATAAAAATTGTCTACACAAACAACGTCACATCCCTCATTTAACAACCGTTCGCACAGAAAAGAACCCAGAAATCCGGCTCCCCCGGTCACAAGTACGCGTTTTCGAAGATGCATATTTTTCCCTCGGAGTGATAGTTATAAAAGCGACCAAGAATTATCAGAATATATCATGAATCAGGTTCCAATATCAACAACCTTTCGATTTATCTATATATTTTTATGCTAATGCCTGCGGTTTAGCGTTTATAACTCTAGATAAATTCAGCGGAAAAAATTCCTGGGGTAGCCAAATTTATGGAAAGGTGCCCGGGTGAATGCTAAAAATCAGCGGGCATGTCCTCAACGGTTATCGAAGAGATCGATCCCACCGAAACCTTAATTCCGGCAACAGGCGGCATGTAAAAAATCATTTTTACATGACTCCAGGTTTCACGTATATAGATACACCCATTTTATGAATACATTCCGGTTTCTTACAACCTGTTTCACGCCCCCGTAGCTCAGTGGATAGAGCAATGGATTCCTAATCGCCAAGCGCAAGGGTCTAAATGTTTGACCACTGCGGACCGGGAGGAAGTACCTATCTGAGAGTCCGAATAGAGTCAGATTTTTACCAAATGAAAAACCCGCCATCAAAGCGGCAGGTTCTTAATCTCCTACTTTATATTTTAGACATCAACCTTTTGTATTCTATGTTTTAGTTAAACCTTTTGTACATCCGATTCGACACCCCAGCCCCACCCCTATTCTGACCCCCTGCACTATCCCTACCAAAATCCCTTGAAACTTCGGATTTGATGGATTGCAAGTTTTTTCTTCCAATTCATACTAAATCAATATAATATAAAAAATGCGCATAGAGACGCTCGCAGGGAGATGCAAACTCGCTGCCCAGGTCCTCACGGTCACCTGGCCTCTATGCGCACTTTAATTTAATAGAAGTATTTCTCATTAATCAAGAAGGAATTTTTCGATTCGACAAGCCATGCCAAATCCCAACCATCCCCCCTGAAAATCGATTCTTCATAATATTGAAGATTTAGCTACACAGTGTAAAACTTTTTTATAACATAATTTAATAGTTCATAATTTTAATGATCATTACTAAATAAATGAAAGCGTTAACCTTATGAATATTAACAGTATATCGTTTATTAGCAATTGGATCAATTTTTGCAGTACTTATTGTGGTCGTTATTAATCACTTTGTTACGGTAGACAGCACACAAGGACTTTGCAGGAGGTGGGGACGATTGGATATGATGAAGACTACCCTGATCGGGAATAGAGAAGGTTTCACACTACTTGAATTAATGGCTGTATTGGTCATCATGGGCGTTATGGCCTCGGTAGCCATCAAAAGATTCGACCTTCTATCGGACAATGCCAATTTAACCGCAATCAAAACAGCAGTTCGTGAACTCAATATACAGGAAACCTTGGTTTGGACTGAAATGAAATTATCCGATACGGGATGGACAGCAGACGTAGATGTGTACAATGGCGTAGAAAAAAATCTTGGCCAGGGATACAGCTGGAATCCAGGTCCGACTATCACCGGCGGAAACTTGCACTATAAGTCACAATCAGTCGCCCTTGTCAGAAGTCCATCCACAAGAAATACTTTTGGTTCCTGGAAGCAAACTTAATGTACCTGATTATTTATGGCTTTTGATAATGTGCCCGTACTGCATCTGCCATATACAATATGTCTTTAGCAAGAAAGTTTGCTTCGTCAATTCCAATTGAGTAGGGTTGTCATGGTTACTTCATGTGCTCGTTGCTTGCCTATTTTCACTTTAAGCCGTAGGGCGTAAATCGTAACCTCATGTCTATAAAGGGAACCTCTATCGATTTCGGATGTGGGGGTAAAGGACTTGAACTGACCACTGCATTTAACGCTGAGTCATCGAGTGCTTTGTTTCCTGACGCTTCTGTAAGAGTGATATCCTTAATCGTCCCATCAGGCATCACCTTAAAGGCCACTGAAGAAACGATATTGTCCTTCACAGATACTCGGTCTGTCGGGACGTTCCAGTTTTTCTGTATAATATAAGCAATTTCTATCTTGTACTCATCGAGGAGAGATGGCTTTTTTTCCATAAATCGGATATTTTTGTCAGCCCCCCAAGCTGAGAAACAAATGAAAAAGATGGCAGAAAAACCCAAGATGAGAATTGATAGTTTAAATTTCATAGGTGACCGACAGGATTGACAAACACGGGTTTTGAGTCTATACGTCTTCTTGCACTTTTTACAGATGAGATTGAATGACATGACAGATTCCCCTTCTTTAAAAAAAGAGTCCGTTTTTAGGTTCCCAGTGAGCCTGAAAGCCTATTTAACAAGAGTCCTTGGAGTCCTCATAGAGTCCGATTTATGTCTTGTCAAGGGGTAATTTCGGAAGGGACGACAACGAGGGACAATTCAGTATTCTTCATTAATTCATATAGTTAACAAAATATGCCCCCGTAGCTCAGTGGATAGAGCAATGGATTCCTAATCCATGTGCCGCAAGTTCAATTCTTGCCGGGGGCACCACAATTAAAAGGGTTTGGCGATGCTGCCATAACCCTTTTGTTCCCAAACAATTGGTGTCCCGGATCTCCTCCCCGCTCAGCGCATTGCCAGCAAAAGCATTAATCTCGACCAGCAGGTCTTTTTTAGCATTCAAGCCTTGATTGAGATGTTCGGGCATGACGCTAAACAACCGGAGATTAAAAAAATACTTAACTTAAAGCCAACTATCTGATAAGAATAAATTGGGTTAGTTGCCTGCTGATAAAAAAAGCAAAACCCTTTCAATTTTCAAGTTTATCTTATAAGAACCCCGCGGGGAAAGTTAATGATAGACAAAAGCCCGAACTACCTTCACTGCACAAAATACAAGGGACAACCCCAGAAGCATGTCGTCGTCTGCAAAGAATGCCGGTGGCGAAAAAGCTGCAAGCCATACCAGAAATTTCGGCAGCCCGAGTTGCCTTTTAATTTTCGAAAAGCGAGCTGATCCGCGTTGGATAGTGAAAAACTCCCAGAGGAGACAGAGCGATGAAAGATCTGATCAGTTACATTGCACGGGCACTTGTTGATTTCCCGGAAGAGGTGGAGGTTGATGCAGTTGAAGGCAGACACACCACCGTATTGGAACTTAAGGTGGCCAAAAACGACATGGGCAAAATTATCGGCAGACAGGGCCGAACAGCCCAGGCCATCCGGACCATTTTAAGTGCCGCATCCGGCAAAACAGGTAAACGTCATGTCCTTGAAATTATTGAATAAATTTATTGATATGACCTGGTTTTCCTGATTTGGACTTGACATTCAGCGCGGATTCGGGATATATGAAGCAGACTCTTCTATTCCGGTGATTATTTCTAAATTTCATCCCAATTTGATCGCCAGGGCACCTAAATCCCCGGAGATATTACCTGTTCTGGCAGAACTGCAGATGCATCCGACCGATAAGACAGAGTCTGAATGGACTCTGTTTTTTTTTGCATCGTTAGCGTCTATCCAAAGGAAAGCTATGAAGCAAAAGTACCACATCAGAAAAGATGATAAGGAAAAAACTCTGCGCATCCAGGAATTTGCCGTTTTAACCGCTAATACCGGGAAACAGAGTTCCCCGCCAATCCAGGATGACGATTTTTCGCTGTTGTGCGAACAAACTTATGGCGCCAAGGAAGTTAAAAGCGCAAGCTCGACGGGCAAAGACGATTTGATCCTGCTGCTGCGCAACCAGCATTTTTTCCCGATCGGCGTCTATATGGATGAGATCGCCAAAGTTGTCATGGAAATGTATGCTTCAAAAGGTGAACAGTACGAGGATCTTGTCTTCGACGACAAAGCGGTTCTGGGGAGCGATTTTAGTGAGCAGAAAACTGTTGCCGAAATCACAGATGATATTGAGCAAAATCCAGCTGAAAACCTAGACACTCTTATTGAAGGCGATTCCAAATAAATTTGGAACCAGGCTCTATCCTAATTTATTGACTGCCCAGGACAAAAGGGCATTACCGACAAGGTTCGGCCATGCCCTTTTCGAATTTTCAGCCATGATATTAGACCACCGTGACATTGACGGCCCGAGGGCCTTTCTGCCCTTCTTCTACTTCAAAGGTAACCCGGTCACCTTCGTTCAGGGATTTAAACCCGGACGCATTGATTCCTGAATGGTGAACAAATACGTCAGGACCCTCTTCCTGTTCGATAAATCCATAACCTTTACGTTCGTTAAACCATTTGACGATACCATTGGCCATAGGGGGACCTCCTTGGTTTGATTTTAAATATAAAAGCTTCTCCGCTGCTGAGATACTGATCCGGTATTTCAGGCAATTTGCGATTCGTCAATAACATATAATCGGCAAGGGGATTTACATTCAGATTCGCTAGGTTAGCAGAAAAAGAATCGGTTGCGGTACGGCTTTTTCTCATCCTATCAGAACACACCGGCGGTTTTTCGATTTTCGTAAAATAACATTGAGTTATATTCGGTTCTAAATCTGAGGCCCTGCAGAGAAAAAAGTCGGAGACCGCACTGTGGATTGGACATTCTGAATGATGAATGCTTTTGCAAGGTGCTCAGTAGAAGCATTTTAATGCTGTCTTCATTATATTCTTTCTCTTGATCGGATGCAAGGAAAAATTAGCCTCCGGTGATGTGCTTGGAATAAGGCCTGGGAAATAAAATATGACCGATTTTTGTTAAGAGATTCCGTAATTTGTGGTATATGGAGTGGTTATCGTTTGCAGGTGTTTGCCCGACACCTGTGCCGTGGCCAATTTCTGCAAGAGTTTCTGGATGAAAGTGATGTCGACTATTGCAAAATTCAACTCGACTGATATATTTGACACCGTATAGCAGTATCAACATCGGGTTTATCTCAGAATAATAAAGGGGGGCACCGTGCCAAAATTCCAGCACTGCATCTTAACGCCAGACAGATTACGGTGGTTTTGGACCATAGCACTGGTTGCAGCTGCGGCCTTGTCTGCGAATGCTGCCTGGACCGCCGATGAGCCCAAGACCGGGCAGCCTGAAAGCGAGCCCATTCAAATTGTCGCCGACGAGCTGATTTCATACAACGAGGAAAAGTATGCGGAATTTATCGGAAACGTTAAGGTAACCCAGGGAAAATTTACGATCACTTCGGATAAATTGAAAATTTATTATAAGGGCGAGTTACTGGATAACGAAAAGAAAAGCGGTGATGAGGATTTATTGAAAAAGATCATTGCCACAGGAAATGTAAAAATCGCCTCTGAACAGTATAACGCTGAAGCCGAAAAGGCGGAATATGATACGGCGGCGATGACGGTAATTTTAAGTGGTGAAAACGCCAAAGTAATCAGCGGCAAGAACTCAATTGCCGGATCCAAAATTACGTTAAACCAGAAAAGCGGCCAGGTTATGGTCAAAGGCAGCGGAACCAAGCGCATCAAGGCCGAGTTTTATACCAAAGAGAAGACATCAGACGCCTTTACGATGAAAAAATCTGAAGAGTAAGGGTCATTAAAAAATTTTTTGTTAGGTGAGTATTTCGTGTTTGGTGTTTAGTGTTTGGCATTCCCATATTTTTATAGATAAAAACGCTCCTGCAACATACAAAACACCAAATCCTAAAAACCAAACAACTGATCACAGTTTACGTCTTAGTTTTTTCAACTTCTCTAGTTTTTCTTGCTGGAGTAAAAGTTCGATCCATTCTCGGAATAAAGGCACGAGCTCTTCAGGCCTGGTTGTTGGTTGATCTTCCATTTTTTGCCGGGCGTGCACAAGGCCATCAATTAGATCCTGACGCTGTGGCTCTCTTTGCGCAAGGTGCTGGTAAATTTCGACAGCCCGGGCCCAATGCCCCTGATCCGCATACACTTTGGCCATCGTTTCGGTATAGATATCGACTTCCTGGTTCATTTTTTTTGTCCCGCTGGACTTTGGGTTTTCAGAATAATTTCATCCTCTCCGATCATCCCGAGCTCTTGCCTGGCAACACTTTCAATAAAAGCAGGATCATGCCGCAATCGATCGATTTCAACGCCAAACACTTGATTCTCCCGGGCAAGATTTTTGTTTTCTTCAACAAGCCTGTCGCGTTCTTTTTTTAGAAATCTCAGATCTGCAAGCCCATGTTCGCTGACAATGATAAAAAAGAACAGGGCCAGAAGCAAAAGAATCGAAATTGATAACAAAATATTTTGGTTTTTGGTCATTTCCTGCCAATACCTTTCCGGACTTCAGCCAGAACAACATGCAATTCCGGACTTTTTAAGACATAAGAAACGCCACCGTAAGTGCAAATGCCGAAAGCGATACAGCCGACAACTGCTCCCAAAAGACCGGTCAGTGTAATGTTCTGAACGGGCACAAACATCAGCCCAGCGGCCCAGACAGCAATACCCATGGTCAGGGAGCTTAGCAATGTTCGAAAAAAAGACCGGGCAATACTTTTCCACCCCAGTGGGCCCAGTTTAACTCTTAAGGCTCGAACCAGAAGTCCCAGATTTAAAATGGAGGCCAGCGATGTTGCCAGAGCAAGTCCGCCGTGCCCAAGCGGCTTCATCAGAACCAAGCCGAGGGTAATATTGGCAAGTATTGATAGGCCGGCCATTTTTACCGGAGTCCGGGTATCCTGCATCGCAAAAAAGGTAGCCGTAACAATTCGAACCGCTGAAAATGCCCATAGACCTAAAGAATAGTACAAAAGTGCCTGGGCAGTCAACCTTGTGGCGACGGCATTGAATTCCCCCCGCTGAAACAACAAAGTGACAATGGGCTCTCCTAATACAATAAGACCCACCATCGCAGGAATTGAAATGAAGAATACCAGTTTTAAAGCATGACCAAACGTATCCTTGAGGCCTTCAAAATCCTCCGCTGCCGCTTGCCGGGAGAGACTGGGTAAAACCGCCGTTGCCGCGGCAATCGCAAATACCCCCAGTGGAAATTGAACCAGACGATCGGCAAAATACAAATAGGTAACACTACCTTCCGCTAACAGCGATCCCAGAATTGTGCCGATGACGATATTAATCTGGTAAACGGCACCGCCTAATATGACCGGGGGAATCAGGGTTCCTACCTGTCCTAGTCCGGGGTGGAAAAATTTCGCCTTTTCCCAGAATCGAAAACCTTTACGCAAAAGCACCGGCAACTGAAAGGCCAGCTGGAGAACTCCACCGATGAGAACCCCGACAGCTAAACCGATTGCCGGGACAGACAAGGATGGGGAAATGAACAACACTGACCCGATGATAGAAATATTGAGCAGTACCGGTGCGAGGGCCGGGGCTGCAAAATGACCGAGGACATTGAGTATACCCATGCACAGAGCGACCAGACCGACAAAGAATATATAGGGAAACATTAGACGGGTCAGGGTAACCGTTAGTGAATACTTGTCTGCTGCAAACCCGGGCGCCATCAACTTTACGATCCAGGGTGACAGGAGGATGCCGCCAATGGTGGCAAGAATCAAAAAAACACTTAACAACCTGAACGCTGATCGCGCCAGGTCAAAGGCCTCATGCTGACCCCGGCGGACAATATACTGGGTAAAAACCGGGACAAAAGCGGAATTCAACGAACCTTCAGCAAAGAGGCGCCTGAGCAAATTCGGTATCCTGAAAGCTGCAATGAAGGCATCCGAGCTGAAACCCGCTCCGAAAAACCCTGCAATCACTGCATCGCGGATAAAACCCAGAATGCGGCTCAAAAGAGTTGCCGCCCCCACCACGCCAGCAGCTTTTACGATCCGGGAATTTTCAGACATAGCAGCATCTCGGAATTTTATTCCACGAAGGGAAAATTGGGGATAATTGTGAACATGGGGTAAGGGAATCAGTCATTATGGAAAAAATTGCTAAATTTTCTTGACAGGTCTTAAATTAATTAATATTTATACACTTTTAAATAATTTCATGAAAGGGGTATTCACAGTTGGCAAATCACAAATCAGCGATAAAACGCGCTCGGCAAAACGAATTGAGGCGTCTGCGTAATAAATCCGTCAAAACGAGAATTAAAACGATGGTCAAGGATATTCGATCAGCAGCAGCCGAAACATCAGGCGCAGATATCTCGGCCAAGATCAATGTCGTCCAATCAGCAATTGATAAGGCCTCAAAAAAAGGTGTAATCCACAAACGGACTGCCGCCCGAAAAATTTCCCGCCTCACAAAACTGGCCAACTCCGCCAGTTCATAATGGAACAAATGGTTTCAGGTGTCAGGTTTCAGATGACAGAGGACAGAAAACAGACGACGGATACCGCCGGTTCTGATCAGCTGCCCGTCAAAGGCGCAACCCGTAAAACGAAACGCGTAACTCGCAACACCTGAACCCTAACTTCTTTAGAAATCATCCGTCAACCGGTTGAAAATCCGTTCCGATATTCGCTCCGAAAGTCTTCCGATGGCCAGGTCCTCGTTCCGGTCTGTTTCGATTTTTGAGCTGTTAACATCAAAAGCCTCCCGGTCGGATATACCAATGGCGGTCCAGAGGACAGCCCCACCGTCCTTTTTTATCAATCTCAGATCAACCATCATAACAACCTCCCTTTCGCTGGCCAGTTCGGTGTCTACCCGGGAGATGGTCTGAGTTCGAATGGAATTAATCGAGCCCCTTAAAACGGCATCCGCCTCGGCCAGGTTGCTTACCAGGCTGTGCTCTCTTTGCCGGGAAAATTCAAAAATGAGCTGATTGGTAACAATTCTTTCCACGCCACCCTTGGAAGTGCGGTTCTCTAAAACTTCAATAAAAATATGATTCACTCCCTCAGGAAATTGGCCTGAACCGGAAAAGCGATAGCCGCAAGCGGTTACCAACACGGAGAATAATAGAAGTAGCCCAATGATGGTGTGTTTTTTCAGCAAGATGCCTCCCCTAACCAGAAACCTTATACAGTCCCCTATACCACAATATTGACCAGTTTATTTTTCACCACAATGACTTTTTTAATCCTTTGGCCCTCAATAAAATTTTGAACCCGTTCATCTGACAGCGCCATCTCTTTAATCGTTTCTTCAGCGGTATCCGCGGCAACCTGGAAGCGACTGCGCAGTTTGCCGTTGACCTGGATCACAATCAGCAACTCGTCTTTTACCAGCGCATCTTCACGGTATTGCGGCCATGGGGCAAGGAGCACACTGGAATCATGCCCGAGTTCACCCCACAATTCTTCGGCAAAATGAGGTACTATCGGAGATAGAAGCAGGGTGAGGGATTCCATGGCCAGGCGTATCACCGGCAAGTGGTCGTTGCTGATTTTTTCGATATCAATGTCGCTCAGGGTGTTAAACAGTTCCATTACGGCGCTGATGGCCGTGTTGAAATGAAAGCGGTCTTCGATATCCCGGGTCACTTTGTGAATGGTCTGATGCGTTTTTTGAAACAGCGGCCGCATGGCGGGGTCAAGATTATCAAGGCCGCCATCAAAAGAAGGCACATCTTTTATCTTGCCTATCAAACTCGCTGCCAACCGCCAGATCCGCTTTAAAAATCGGTAGCCGCCGTCTACGCCCTGTTCGCTCCATTCAAGATCCCGCTCGGGCGGCGCAGCAAAAAGGCAGAAAAAGCGGGTGGTGTCGGCACCGTACTTATCAATCAGGATATTGGGATCGATCACATTTTTTTTGGACTTTGACATCTTTTCCACCCGGCCCACGGTCACCGGTTTGGCGCACCTGCTGCACACGCGGTTTCCCTTTTGATCCTCAACTTCCCGGGGCAGCAGGTATCCGTGTTCAGGGCACGAAACCGTCTCTTTGCAAACCATTCCCTGGGTCAGCAGATTGGTGAAAGGTTCTTTGAATTTAACCAGCCCCTGATCGTGGAGCACGCGGGTGTAAAATCTGGAATATAGCAGATGCAAAATGGCGTGCTCGACACCACCGATGTATTGATCCACCGGCATCCAGTAATCGACGGCTTCCGTGTCAAACATACCGGTGCTGCATTGCGGGCTGCAATATCTTTCGAAATACCAGGATGACTCCACAAAAGTGTCCATGGTATCGGTTTCCCGCCTGGCATTCTTTCGGCCGCATCGCGGACAGGTTATCTTTACAAAATCATCCAGCCCGGGCAGCGGGGATCTGCCGTCCTCCAGCATATCAACTTCTTCCGGCAAAACGACCGGCAGATCTTCTTCGGGCACCGGCACAATACCGCAGTCATGGCAGTGGATCATGGGAATGGGTGCCCCCCAGTATCGTTGCCGGGAAATTCCCCAATCCCTGAGCCTGAAACTGACTGCCCGCTTACCGAGGTTGTTTTTTTCAAGATAGTCGGCAATTTCTTCGAGGGCCTTGCGATGGTCCATACCGTCAAACTGACCGGAATTGATCATGCAGCCTTCACCCGGGTAGGCTTCGGTCATGGTCTCGCCATCCAGATCTGAATCTTCGGGCTTTACAACCACAACAATGTCCAGGCCGTATTTACGGGCAAAATCAAAATCGCGTTGATCGTGCGCCGGAACTGACATTACCGCACCGGTGCCGTACTCCATCAACGCAAAATTAGCTGTATAAACAGGCATGCGACTGCCGGTCAACGGATTCAGGCAGTAGGTGCCGATAAAGACTCCCTCTTTTTCATAGTTTTCAATACTTCGCGCCGATCGGTCCTGCAAAGCAATCCGCTCGACAAATTGGGCCACTTCTTTTTCCTGGGGAGTACCCTTTGACAGCTTGCTCACCAGTGGATGTTCGGGCGCCAGGCACATGAATGTTGCGCCAAATACGGTATCCTGCCGGGTAGTAAAAACCGCTATGACCTCATCGCTGTTTTCAACGGCAAAGTTGATTTGGGCCCCGACGCTCTTACCGATCCAGTTTTTCTGCATGGTGATCACTTTTTCCGGCCATCCCGGCAATTTGTCACAGTACCGCAGAAGATCCTGGGCAAAGTCGGAAATTTTGAAAAACCACTGCCACAATTGCTTTTGACGAACCTGTTGGCCACAGCGCCAGCACAACCCGGCTTCAACCTGCTCATTGGCCAAAACCGTCTGGCAGTCTTCGCACCAGTTCACAAAAGACTCTTTGCGGTAGGCCATACCCATTTCATACATTTTTAAAAACAGCCATTGCTCCCAGCGATAGTACTCCGGTCGGCAGGTTGCAAGTTCCCTGCCCCAATCGTAACTGAATCCCATGCGCCTGAGTTGGGACCTCATGGTATCGATATTCGCATAGGTCCATTTGGCCGGATGGGTCTTGTTGGCAATGGCGGCGTTTTCGGCCGGCATGCCGAAAGCATCCCAGCCCATGGGATGCAGGACGTTGAATCCACGCATTCGTTTATACCGTGCCACCACATCACCGATGGTATAATTTCGGACGTGTCCCATATGAATATTTCCCGAGGGATAAGGAAACATTTCAAGCAGATAATATTTCGGCTGGTCGGGGCTCTCTTTTACCCTGAATAAATCCCATTCTTCCCATTTTTCTTGCCATTTGGATTCAATTGCCCTGGGATCGTATTTCTCATCCATTAATCTCGTTTCCCCTGATAAAGTGATATGAAAGTAAAAATTAAAATGTCATAGCATAATACAAACAACAAGTCATGGCGTCAACTCAGAAATCGTTTGACTTGTATCTAACAATTTAATATTCAAGCAAATATATACAAGCCATTTATTAAGCATCGATCAGCCGGATTGACCATTTGGATATAGTGAATATATTTAAGGGTTGTCCAATTAAAATAAATTCCTCCCCGTGGATCAGACCGTGTGGCGCTGAAGGTTGAAAACTTTTTAATGCTGCCAATCATATTTCCAATTGGCGTAACGACAGGAAAAAATTTATGAATGTTAAAATTTTGATTAATGCGGTCGACCCTGAAGAGTGCAGAGTTGCCAAGGTCAAAGACAACAAACTCGAAGATTTCCATATCGAAAGCAGTTCGAGGGAAATTACCCACGGCAATATTTACAAGGGAATTATTATTCGAATTGAACCCGCTCTGCAGGCAGTCTTTGTCGACTACGGCGCTGAAAGACACGGTTTTTTGCAAAAACATGAAATTCACCCCGATTATTTTCAGGATACGGCCGATGAAGCCCAACCGCTTGACAGGCTTGTCAAGCGCGGACAGGAATTAATGGTTCAGGTTACCAAGGATCCTTTCATGAAAAAGGGGGCCATGCTTACCACCTATATTTCTTTGCCGGGGGGATATATGGTCCTTCGGCCCGGAAGCGATCATATCGGGGTTTCACGTAAAATTGAAAACGAAGATGAACGTCAGCGTCTGAAAGACATTGTGAGCAATCTTAAAATTCCGGAAGATTTCGGGATTATTGTCCGTACTTCGGCGGCAAATACCAGTAAAACCCTCCTTTCAAAAGATTTAAACTACCTGTTTCGGCTGTGGAAGAAGATTAAAGGCAGTGTGATGAAAAAAAAGGCCCCTGCCCTGCTGTACAAGGAAAGGCATCTGGTGCTGCGCTCCATAAGGGATTCCTTTACACCGGAAGTTGCTGAAATTCTCATCGACGATGACACGGTCTACAAAGAAGTAAGAGATTTTATTAAGTTGTTTTCACGCCAGCATGACAAGATCGTCAAACATTATAAAGGAGCCAAGCCCATTTTTTCAAAATTTCAGCTCGAAGACCAGATCGCATCCATATTTGAAAGCCGGGTCGGCTTGAAATCAGGCGGAACCCTGGTCATAGAGCAGACCGAGGCCCTGGTTACCATTGACGTTAATTCGGGAAAATCGACCCACGAAAAATCCATCGAACAGACTGCCTATCAAACCAACCTCGAGGCGGCGGAAGAAAGTGCCCGGCAGTTGCGCTTAAGAGATCTGGGGGGGCTGATTGTCATCGATTTTATTGATATGCGGGATTCCAAGCACAGGGCAGATGTGGAACGTACCCTGAGACAGTATGTGAAAGAAGACAAAGCGCGCGCGAAAGTAGGCAAAATTTCAAGATTTGGGCTGCTGGAGATGTCGCGACAGCGCATTCGCCCCTCGATCGAATTTGGAAGTCACTTGCCCTGCAAATACTGTCAGGGCAAAGGGCTGGTTCCGTCAGCTGAAACTTTGGGTATCGGCTTTTTACGAAAGTTGAGCCTGGAAACGCTGAAGGAAAAAGCCCATCGGGTCAAAGGCATTGTACCGGTTGATGTGGCTGAATACCTGCTTAACAAAAAGCGCCGCGAAATAGTCGATTTGGAAGTCAGACGCGATCTCAGTGTCGAAATCGAGGGCAATCGTTCAATGGTGCCGGGAGACAGTGAGATTATTTGTGCAGAGTAATCGCTTTGCGGCAAGGGTGCATGCTTGGGGCTAATCTGCCAGCTGGTCTGCCGGACCAAAGCCTTTTTGAGGGAAGTTGAAAAATTTTAAAGAATGATTTGACGAAATCGATCTTTTCAAGTATATCAGCGCCACTTTAAATTAATTATATAATTTCCGAGGCATTCAACTATTAGCCAATAGCCGGAAGGAGGATTCATCTTGTTTGATACAGCATATGCATTGGGTACAGGAGGTGCCGGTGGAGAAGGTGCCGGTGGTTTTGCGGGATTTATCCCCTTAATTTTGATGTTCGTCATATTTTATTTTTTACTGATCCGACCCCAGCAAAAAAGGACCAAAGACCACCGTGCAATGATCGCCAACCTTAAAAAAGGCGACCGCATCATCACCAGTGGTGGTATTCACGGTCGAATTACAGGAATGGATGAAGCGACCTTAACGGTGGAGATTGCCGACAAAGTCCGTGTAAAGGTCGCCCGCGCCAATGTATCGGGCCTTTCTCAACCGGCTGCCCAGAGCCCGCCGGATAAAAAATAACACCCAATCAAGTATTGATTGCAAATTGATATGATAAATTAAGTGAGCCCTTGGCCCTAGGTAATTCGGTTAAGTGGTCGATTCGCTGATTGTAAATACAGGGGCATGGATTTACGCCGCGCCCGCATACAATTCGGCCTTGACCATTTAACAAATTCTCTGGGGCTTTCACGTAATTGATAAACCCCTGGCGGGTTTCGAACATCAAGCCCTCATGGGTCGGGCTAACTGCTTACTGCAAAAAGGAAAAAGATCATTGAAAAATTTTTCTTGGAAACTGGTTCTGGTTTTTGTCGTCATCGTGGCGGCAATCATCTACGTCCTTCCGAGTTTGAAGCCGGCCCTCTGGCCTCACAAGCAGATCAATTTAGGGCTTGACCTTCAAGGCGGCATGCACCTGGTGCTGGAGGTAGACACCAAAAAAGCCCTGGAAAGCACCGTCGAGCGTATTTCCCATGAAATACGGGAACAGCTTAAAAAAGAGCACATCCGCAATGTGACCATTGATCGTGTGGAGGGCATCAAAATTTCGGCCCAGATTAAAGATGAAGAAAGTATCAAAAAATTTAGCGCACTTCTTGACGACCAATTCAAGGATTTGCGGGAACTTTCCAACAATATGGTCGACGGTGTCCAAACCATCATGCTGGATATTCCTGATAGCGATCGCACCCAGATAGAAAAACTGGCGGTTGACCAGGCCCTTGAAACGATCCGCAACCGGATTGATCAATTCGGTGTGTCCGAACCGGATATCCGTCGCCAGGGGGAAAACCGGATTCTGATTCAATTACCCGGTATCAAGGATACCCAGCGCGCCAAAGATCTGATCGGCAAAACAGCACTGCTGGAATTCAAACTTGTGGATGACACCCAACCGATAGACAGCGCCTTGAAGGGCAACCTGCCACCGGGCAGGGAAATCCTTTACAAAATCGATGTGGACCCGCAGACCAAGCGAACTTCAAAGACCCCCTTTCTTCTCAAAAAACGGGCCGTGTTGGACGGCTCCTACCTGACAGACGCAAGGGTGCAAATAGCCTCCCAGTTCAATGAACCCTATGTTTCGATTAATTTTGACAAAAAAGGCGCCCGTATTTTTGAAAGAATTACAGGAGACAATGTCAATAAACGTCTGGCCATCGTATTGGACAACTCTGTTTATTCTGCTCCGGTCATTCAGGAAAAAATCGCCGGCGGCCAGGCCCGCATTACCGGGCGGTTCACCACAGAAGAGGCCCGCGATCTGGCCATTGTTCTTCGTGCCGGTGCGCTCCCAGCGCCAGTCAACATCCTTGAAGAGCGCACAGTGGGTCCTTCCCTGGGAGCCGATTCCATTCGCAAGGGCCTGATTTCCATGTTGGTCGGCGGCCTGCTGGTCGTCCTATTTATGGTGATTTATTATAAAGCCGCGGGCCTGATTGCAGATGTGGCCTTATTTCTTAACATTCTGCTGATCGGTGCAGGACTGGCCGCCTTTCAGGCCACCCTCACCCTGCCGGGTATTGCCGGGATAATCCTTACCATCGGAATGGCAGTCGACGCCAACGTAATAATCTTTGAGCGCATCCGGGAGGAAATGGCGCTGGGCAGAACACCCAGAGCGGCCGTTGACGCCGGCTATGACCGCGCCACCTTGACCATTCTGGACGCCAACGTAACGACTTTGATCGCAGCCCTTGTCTTATTCCAGTTCGGTACCGGACCGGTCAAGGGGTTTGCCGTCACCTTAAGCCTGGGTGTCGTTGCCAGTATGTTTACGGCCCTGATCGTGTCACGGATAATCTTTAGCTATATTTTAATTAACCGGAAAGTTAAAAGCCTCAGTATTTAACCGCTCCAGCGTTAAAGGAAATCTTATGCAATTTGTAAAGCCTGATGTTAACATAAACTTCATCGGTAAAAGAAAAATAGCTTACCTTGTGTCGGCTGTGATGATCGTCATCAGTATTGGGTCCCTCATTTTCCACGGCGGTCCCCGGCTGGGTATTGATTTTCAGGGCGGCACCCTTATCCAGGTGAAATTTCTCGCCCCGGTTAAAATGGATGCCATCAAAGCCGGCCTGCGAGATATCGATCTCGGAAAATCATCGGTTCAAAAATTCGGCGACTCGGAATCCAGTGAATATCTGATCCGCACCGACAGTTCCGTTATGACATCGGAAGGGTTTTCCGCCGATGTGCAAAAAGCTCTGAAATCCTCTACCGGCAGCGAAGTGGAAATACGGCGGATGGAAATGGTCGGCCCCCAGGTGGGCCAGGATTTGAGAGAAAAGGCCCTGTTTGCAATGTTTTTTGCGCTGCTGTTTATCACCATTTATATATCAGGCCGTTTTGAATTTAAATGGATGATAAGCGGCATTATGGCCGCGGCATTAATCGGAGCCGTCTACGTCCTCACCCTGCTAAAGGTCAGCATTCCCTGGCTGATTATCGGGGCTTTAATCGTTACCCTGGTTTTATTTTGGTTTCTTGAACTCAAATACGCTATGGGAGCCATTGTGGCGCTGGTGCATGACGTAACCATAACCGTCGGTCTTTTTTCCCTGTTTGACAAGGAGTTTACCCTGGCGATCATCGCGGCCCTGCTGACCATTATCGGTTACTCCTTGAACGATACCATCATTGTCTTTGACCGCATCCGTGAAAACCTGAGAAAATACCATAAAAATCCACTGGAAGTCATCTTAAACCGCAGTGTCAATGAAACCCTCAGCCGCACCTTATTGACATCATTGACCACCCTTTTTGTGGTCCTGGCCCTTTTTGTCCTGGGCGGCGGAATTATCCATGACTTTGCCTTTGCCCTAATCGTCGGGATTGTTGTGGGAACCTATTCGTCTATTTTTGTTGCAAGTCCAATCCTTCTGGCCTGGCAGGGACGGCCGAAGAAGAAATAAGAATCCTGAATGGACAGCATTCGACCATGGTTTTATCTTAAAAGTGTACCGGGCGTCGGCAATCTTCTTTTCAAACGCCTGGTTGACCGCTTTAAATCCCCTGAAAACGTCATTCAGGCCTCTGATCAGGCACTCCTGCAGGTAAGCGGGTTGACCGATCGCCATGTGATTGCCCTAAAAAACCACAAAATGCCGGACAGCGTTGAAGCAGAACTGGCATTGGTCGCAGACAAAGCTTACCGAATTGTAACGTTGACGGACCCCGATTACCCCCGGCTGCTGCGCGAGATTCCGGATCCGCCGCCCTTTTTGTATGTATACGGCCAACTGGAGGGTGATTCAGGAAAACTTGCGGTGGTCGGGTCGCGCAACGCAACCGGTTATGGGTTAACCACTACCCGAAGTTTGTGTGCGAGTCTGACCGCTTATAATCTGACGATTGTCAGCGGCATGGCCCGAGGAATTGATACGGCCGCCCACGAAGGTGCCCTGGCATCCAAGGGAAAAACCATCGCCGTACTGGGCAGCGGCCTGGAGCGAATATATCCGACCGAAAACCGGAAACTTTGTCACCGGATTGCTGAAAATGGTGCTGTTGTATCGGAATTTCCATTGATGGCGGAACCCGAAGCGCATCATTTTCCGATCCGCAATCGGGTGATCAGCGGCATGTCGCTGGGAACCGTTGTGGTGGAGGCAACCAAAAAAAGTGGCTCTCTGATTACGGCGCGCCTGGCTGCAGAACAGAATCGCGAGGTGTTCGCTGTACCCGGCAGTATCCAGTCATTTAAAAGCACCGGCACGCATACACTCATAAAACAGGGCGCCAAGCTTGTGGAACATGCCCAGGATATCATTGAAGAACTGGCGGCATTGATTCAATTCAGTCAGCGCCCCTCAAACGAGCCGACGGGCAAAGCCGGAGCAGATTTGACTTTGCTGTCTGCTGACGAAGTCCGTGTGTTCAATACCCTTGAGCCTTACCCGGTTCATATTGACGATCTTGCCAGAAAAATTTCGATGGATGCCGGCAGACTTGCAAGTGTATTGTTAAAATTGGAACTCAGCGGCCTGGTCCATCAGGCACCGGGAAAACTGTTCTCCATTTGCAAAGGATCCGATGCTGAAGGCCGCTAAAGCATTCAGCGTTCAATATTCGCTATTTATAAATATAATCTTATATTAATTACTCAGAAACGATAAAATCAACCTGGCGATTACGCCACTTAACCGGAACTGGTGCAAACAATGGCAGTAAGCAAACCATTAGTCGTCGTAGAATCACCCACTAAAGTAAGAACCATAAAAAAATATCTCGGCAAGGATTATAACGTCGCAGCTACCGTAGGACATATCAAAGACCTTCCGAGCAAAGAAATGGGCATTGATGTCGAAGACGGATTCAAGCCCAAATACCAAAATATTCCGGGCAAACAAAAAGTCATAAAAACCTTACGAGCGGCCGCCGGAGACACCGGCGATGTCTATCTGGCCCCGGACCCGGACCGCGAAGGTGAGGCCATCGCCTGGCATACCTCCGAAGTGTTGAAAAAAAAGGGCCGTAATTTTCATCGGGTACTATTTCATGAATTGACCAAAGATGCCATACGCAAAGCCATGGCAGCACCCGAAGCGCTTGACCTCAACAAATATGAAGCCCAGCAGACGCGCAGAATACTTGATCGCCTGGTCGGCTACCAGGTGTCACCGCTTTTATGGCGCAAAGTAAAAGGCGGACTGAGTGCCGGCAGGGTTCAGTCGGTGGCCGTCAGAATTATCTGTGAGCGCGAGCGGGCTATCCAGGCCTTTGTCCCCCTGGAGTATTGGTCGGTCACAGCCCATCTGGAAGGTGATACCCCGCCGCCCTTTGCTGCCAAGCTGGTTAAAAAAGACCAAAAAAAGACTGAAATCGCCAATGAAAGTGAAGTCAACCAAATATTGGAAGACCTGGACGGGGAATCATTTGTTGTCGATAAAATCCAGAAAAAGGTTACCAAAAAAAATCCGCTGCCGCCCTTTACCACCAGCAAACTTCAGCAGGAAGCCATTCGCAAACTCAGGTTCAGCGCCCGTAAAGCCATGATGATTGCCCAACAGCTCTATGAGGGCATCGATCTGGGCCCTGGTGAGCCGGTCGGGCTCATCACTTATATGCGCACGGATTCCACCAGAATTGCGGCTGAGGCGGCCGCAGAAGCCCAACAACTCATCCTGGATCGTTTCGGCAAGGAATATGCCCTGGATAAGCCGCGCTTTTTTAAGAATATGAAAAAAGTTCAGGATGCCCATGAGGCTATCCGGCCCACATCGGTTTTTAATACGCCCGACCAGGTAAAAGCCCATCTTACACCGGATCAACTGGCCCTGTACCGGCTCATATGGCAACGCTTTGTCTCTTCCCAGATGACCCCGGCCCTTATTAACCAGATTTCAGTATCCATAAAGGCAGGTGATTACCTGTTTAGCGCCAGCGGGTCTTCGGTGAAATTTCCCGGCTTTATGGCACTCTACATGTCCGTGGATGAGGAGATCGCCAGCGAATCCGAGCAGAAGAAACCCAAACTGCCCGAACTTTCCCAGGGAATGATTCTCAAACTCAACAAGCTGGAGCCAAAACAGCATTTCACCATGCCGCCACCGCGATTTTCCGAGGCATCCCTCGTAAAAGAACTGGAGGAAAACGGCATTGGCCGCCCCAGTACCTATACTTCCATTTTATCGACCATCCGGGATAAGGGTTACGTCGACCTGGTCTCTGGTTACTTCAGACCGAGCGAACTTGGTTTTATCGTCAATGATCTGCTGGTCCAGAATTTTCCGGATATATTCGATGTCGAATTCACTGCCAAAATGGAAGAGAATCTGGATCAGATCGAATCGGAAAAAATCAAAGCGTTACAGGTGCTTGATCGTTTCTACAAGCCGTTTAGCCAAGACCTGGATTCGGCATCCGAGGGGATGCTTAGCGTTAAAGGCGTGGGCATACCCACCGACCTGAAGTGTCCCGAATGCAACAAACCGTTACGCATTAAGGTTGGCAAGAACGGACATTTTATTGCCTGCAGCGGTTATCCTGATTGCACTTACTCCAATGACTACAACCGTGATGAAAAAGGCAATATACAGCCGGTGGAGATATCTGAAGAAGAAGCCACGGATAAAGTCTGCAATAAATGCGGCAAACCCATGGTCATTAAACGGGGGCGCTATGGAGGATTTCTGGCCTGCAGCGGTTATCCGGAATGCAAAAGCACCCAGTCCCTGAATTCCAACGGCAACGGTAAAAAGATCGGCCTGCAGTGCCCCCAAAAAGACTGTGCCGGAGAGATTGTTGAACGCACCTCCAAGCGGGGTAAAATTTTTTATGGCTGCAACCGCTTCCCCGAATGCACCTTCGCTACCTGGGACAAACCGCTCAACCGTGAATGTCCGGTTTGTGGTGCCAATTTTTTGGTTGAAAAAACCACCAAAAAACAGGGAACCTTTGTCTGCTGCATGACGGAGGGTTGTGGATTCAAAGAAAATGCTTGACAATCAAATAGTTCATTGTTAACTCTTTAAGAAACCAAATTCAATTGTGTTGGAAACATGTCAAAAACAATCGCTATTAACAACCTTATCGGTCTTATTCTCGTCCTCGCCGGAGTCATTATTCTCTGCGGCGAGCACAAAGGGTTGATAATGGCCTGATTTTACCCAACATACCAAAAAAAAGTCCGTTATCAGCCCAAGCTGGTAACGGATTTTTTTTTGAAAGGAAAGGCAAAATGCAACTAACCGGCGCACAAATTTTAATGGAAGTATTGAAAGAAGAAGGTGTCGACACCATTTTCGGGTATCCCGGAGGCGCTATCATCGATATCTACGATGAACTGGCCAAGACCGACATTCACCATATACTGGTTCGACATGAACAGGCTGCTGTGCATTCGGCCGATGGGTATGCCAGGGCCTCCGGTCGTGTGGGTGTCTGCCTTGTGACGTCGGGACCGGGGGTAACCAACACCGTAACCGGTATTGCATCCGCGTATATGGATTCTGTTCCCTTGGTTATTCTCAGTGGGCAGGTACCGACGGCGCTGATCGGCAATGACGCCTTCCAGGAAGTCGATATTGTGGGCATTACCCGCCCCTGCACCAAGCACAATTATCTGGTGATGTCCATTGAAGACCTGGCGGTAACGGTTAAAGAAGCCTTCTATCTGGCACGCTCCGGCCGACCAGGCCCCATCCTGGTGGACATTCCCAAAGATATAACCAAAGAAACGACTGAATATTCTCCGGGCAAAGCTGTCAAACTTAAATCCTATAATCCCACCTACAATCCGAATATGAAGCAATTAAAAAAAATCGTCAAGCTCATCGAAAGCAGTGAAAGGCCGATGATCTTTGCCGGCGGAGGGGTTATTCTATCCAAAGCATCCCGAGAGTTAACCGAGCTGGCACGCAAAACCCGGATCCCGGTGACAACCTCGCTGATGGGTCTCGGGGCGTTTCCGGAAACGGATCCCTTATCCATGGGGATGATCGGCATGCACGGAACATACCGGGCCAATTTGTGCACGTCGGCCTGTGATTTGATGATTGCGATCGGCGTTCGATTTGATGACCGCGTTACGGGAAGAACCGATGCGTTTGCCTCCCAGTCCCAGATTGTGCACATCGACATCGATCCCACCTCCATCCGTAAAAACATCCCGGTAACGATTCCTGTTGTCGGAGATTGCAAAATCAGCCTGGAACATTTGAATCAGTTGATCGATCAGGTTGAACTGGGAAACCTGGACGAAAAAAGAAAGCCTTGGTTTGATCAGATCCAGGAATGGAAAAACACCAATTCGCTGGCCTATGAACAAAAAGAAACGATTAAACCTCAATATGTGGTTGAAAAGCTTTATGAGCTGACCAAGGGTCAAGCCATTATCACGACCGAGGTCGGTCAGAATCAGATGTGGGCGGCCCAGTATTATCAATTTGACCAGCCCAACCATTTTATAACTTCAGGGGGCCTCGGAGCCATGGGGTTCGGGCTTCCGGCCGCCATCGGCGCCCAGGTTGCTTTTCCGGATAAAACAGTGGTGGATATCGCCGGGGACTCCAGCATTCAGATGAACATCCAGGAAATGGCCACAGCAGTGCAAAGCGGCCTGCCGGTTAAGATTGTGATCCTCAATAACGGCTATATGGGCATGGTCCGACAATGGCAGGAATTATTTTATGGTAAACGTTACGTTTCCACCTGCATGGATTGTGCTCCTGATTTTGTAAAACTGGCCGAAGCTTATGGAGCGGTGGGCTTAAGGGCCACAAAGCCCGGCGAGGTTGAGTCGGTGCTGTCGGAAGGTCTTAAAATCCCGGGACCGGTGATTATGGATTTTGTTGTCGAAAAGGAAGAAGGGGTTTACCCCATGGTGCCGGCCGGAGCCGCCATCACCGACATGCTGCTGGTATAGTCTCTTTGAAGTGGATTTTATGTATTTCGGGATCAGTATTTTTAAATTGCTACTGGTGCTACTCAAAGAAATGCCTAAAATTGGAAAATGCCTAAAGTGCCTAAAATTAAGGAATTCTGTCGATTTTAGGACGCTTAATTCGCACACCGGGCATCGATTGTTCTTAATATGATAGAGCGAAGCAATTCCACCATTTTAGGCACTTTAGGCAATTTAGTCCGCCTCAGGCGGATTAGGCATTTGCGGGTTTATCCAATCGAACGATCATGCATGGCGAGGTTGGATTGGTAACTAACTTACTTGAGGGGAAACCGAATGAATGAACAAAAACACATTATGACGATGCTGGTCGACAATCAACCGGGTGTGCTTTCCAGGGTGGTCGGGCTGTTCAGCGGCAAGGGCTTCAATATTGAAAGTCTGTGCGTCGCGCCGACCATGGATCCGCAGGTGTCAAGGATTACCATTGTTACAATGGCTAATCTTCCGGTTATCGAACAGATCGAAAAACAGCTGAGAAAATTGATCAACATCATAAAATTGCGCGATATGACAGGGCCCAGGGCCGTTAAACGCGAAATGGTGCTCATTTGCGTCAGGGCCAAACCGGAGTCCCGGGCCGAAATTTTGCGAATCGTTGATATTTTCAGGTGTAAAGTTGTTGATGTCGGCACGGAGCATTACATTATTGAGGTCACCGGAGATGAAGGCAAGTTGACGGCCCTGATCAACCTGTTAAGCCCCATGGGCATCCAGAAAATTGCCAGGAGCGGATCGTTGGCCCTTTACCGTGAACCCAAATAGTTTCAATCAAATAATTAGATAAAAAAAGCGAGGCAAACATGGCACAGTTTAATTTCGGAGGTACGCTGGAGGATGTGATAACATCCGATGAATTTTCTTTGCAAAAAGCAAGAGAGGTCCTGAAAAATGAAACAATAGCCGTTTTAGGCTACGGTGTTCAGGGACCCGGTCAGGCCCAGAATCTGCGTGATAACGGCATTCGCATCATTGTGGGGCAACGTGAAGGAGGGCGGACATGGAAGCGTGCGGTTGCCGACGGTTTCGTGCCGGGGGAAACCCTGTTCCCCCTGGAGGAAGCGGCAAAAAAAGGGACTATCATCCAGAATTTGCTCTCCGATGCCGGCCAGGTTGCCACCTGGCCCCAGATTAAAGCCTGCCTCAATTCCGGGGATGCGCTTTATTTTTCCCACGGCTTTGGCATTGTCTTCAAGGATCAAACCAAAATCATCCCTCCGGATAATGTGGATGTGATTCTGGTCGCGCCCAAGGGATCCGGTCGCAATGTGCGCAACAATTTTCTGGACGGAAGCGGCATTAATTCCAGTTTTGCCGTATTTCAGGATTTTACGGGCAATGCCCGACAAAGAACCCTGGCCCTGGGTATTGCCGTCGGATCCGGCTATCTGTTTCCTACAACCTTTGAAAAGGAAGTTCACAGTGATCTTACCGGTGAGCGTGGCGTCTTGATGGGATGCCTGGCCGGGGTTATGGAGGCACAGTATAATCTTCTGCGAAAACACGGGCACAGTCCGAGCGAAGCGTTTAACGAAACCGTTGAAGAGTTGACCCAGAGCCTTATCCGGCTGGTGGCCGAAAACGGCATGGATTGGATGTTCTCCAATTGCTCGACAACGGCTCAGAGGGGCGCCCTGGACTGGAGTCCCCGATTCAGGGATGCGGTGACACCTGTATTTGACGAGCTTTACCAGAAAGTAACCTCCGGTGAAGAAACCAAAAGGGTCCTGGAGGCCAACAGCACGCCGGATTACCGGGAAAAATTGGACAAGGAATTGGATGCCCTAAAAAATTCCGAAATGTGGCAAACCGGCGCCACCGTCCGCTCGCTGCGGCCCGAAAATAGGAAAAAAGTATAGCCATGGAACCTATCTATCTATATGACACCACCTTGAGAGATGGAACCCAGGGAGAGAACATCACCTTTTCCGCCGATGAAAAAGTCAAAATCGCCCTGCGGCTGGATGATATCGGGATTCATTACATCGAAGGTGGCTGGCCCGGCTCGAACCCCAAGGATATGCAGTTTTTTGACCTGGCCAAACGGGTGTCACTGAAAAATGCCCGCCTGGTCGCATTTGGTTCCACCCGCAAGCCTGGAACCGCACCGGAGCAGGACCCAAATCTGCAAGCCCTTCTGGCCGGCGGAACGCCGACGGTTACGATATTCGGCAAAAGCTGGGACATGCACGTCGAAAAAATCATGGCCAATAGTCTCGAAGAAAATTTGGCCATGATCAACGACAGCGTAAGATATTTAAAAGGCAACGGACGCGAAACCATCTATGACGCCGAACATTTCTTCGATGGCTATAAAAACAATCCGGATTATGCCGTCAAAACCCTGTTGGCCGCTCGGGAAGCCGGAGCGGATTTCATCGTCCTGTGCGATACCAACGGCGGTACCCTGCCCTTTGAAATTGATTCAATCTTCAAAGCGATTCAAAAACGGATAGTTGACAGCGGTGATGCCGGTTCAGCAGGGCTCACCGTCAAACTGGGGATTCACACCCACAATGACTGCGGCCTGGCCGTGGCCAACTCCATCACCGCCGTGCATGCGGGTGCTGTCATGGTCCAAGGCACGATCAACGGCTATGGAGAAAGGTGCGGCAATGCGGATTTGACTTCGGTTATTCCGGTCCTGGATCTGAAAATGGAAAGGCCCTGCATTTCCGGCGACAATCTTAAAAAGCTCAATTCCCTTTCCCGCTATATCAGCGAAACCGCCAACCAGGTACCCTTACACAATCGGCCGTTCGTAGGTAAAAGTGCATTCGCTCACAAAGGCGGCATTCACGTGAGCGCCATTATGAAAGCCCCAAAGGCTTACGAGCACATGGACCCGGCTTTGGTCGGCAATCAGAGACGGGTTCTGGTTTCGGATATGTCCGGCAAGAGCAATGTCGTCTATAAAGCGCGGGAACTCGGCATTGAGCTGGACACCAATGGCTATGACAGCGGGAAAATCGTAGCTGAAATTAAGCAGCTGGAGCAGCAGGGATACCAGTTCGACGTCGCCGACGGCTCGTTCAAGATATTGATGGAAAAATTTACCGATCAATTCGAACCGCTGTTTACACTGGAATCCTTTCGCGTGACCATCGAAAAAGACAGGGACCGACCCTGCAGTTCCCAGGCCACAATGAAGATATCCGTGGGAGGTAAAGAGGAGATCACCGCCGCCGAGGGTTACGGCCCCGTCAGTGCACTGGACAATGCCTTGCGAAAAGCCCTGGATCGATTCTTTCCGGATCTGGACACCATGCGCCTGGTGGATTTCAAAGTGCGTGTAATCGACGGCAATCGTGGCACCGCTGCCAAAGTCCGCGTATTTATCGAATCCCGGGACCAGGATCAGATCTGGAGCACCATCGGGGTTTCGGAAGACATCATCGAAGCCAGCTGGCAGGCACTGGCAGACAGCTTTCAATCCAAGCTGGCAAGAGAAAATCAAATTCGCAGCAATAAAATTCCCGAGCAGGAAGAATTGCCGATTTTTAACACCAAAGGAGCTAGAAAATGACCGATCGTGTAATTATATTTGACACCACATTAAGAGACGGTGAGCAATCTCCGGGAGCCAGCATGAATACCGCTGAAAAATTGCGTCTGGCAACCCAGCTGGAAAAACTGGGTGTCGATGTTATAGAGGCGGGTTTCCCGGCAGCCTCCGAAGGTGATCTGGAAGCAGTTTCCCGGATTGCCGGCAAACTTGCAAGAACCGAAGTCGCCGCCCTGGCCCGCACGTCCAAAGACGACATCGACCGGGCCTGGAAGGCTATCAGCCATGCTGCCAAACCAAGAATCCATACCTTTATCGCCACATCCGACATCCATATGGAATATAAGTTAAAAATGTCCCGGGATGAGGTCGTAAAGACCGCTGTTGAAGCCGTCAAATATGCCAAAACCTTGACCGATAATATTGAGTTTTCCTCCGAAGACGGATCGCGCAGCGACCGCGATTTCCTGTGCCGGGTATTCGAAGCGACCATTGATGCGGGCGCCACAACCATTAATCTTCCCGACACCGTAGGGTATGCAGTGCCGGAAGAATTTGCAGGCCTGGTAAGCTATGTCATCAACCATACCCCCAACATCCATAAAGCGGTATTCAGCGTGCATTGTCACAATGATCTGGGGCTGGCAACCGCCAATACCCTCGCCGCCATCAAGGCCGGAGCCCGTCAGGCGGAAGTAACCATTAACGGTATCGGTGAGAGAGCCGGCAACACTTCCCTGGAAGAAGTGGTCATGGCCCTGCACACCCGTCAGAATATTCTGCCTGCCACGACCAACGTTAACACCGAATTCATCCATCCGACCAGTCGCCTGACTAGCATGATTACGGGCATCATCGTGCAGCCCAATAAGGCCATCGTGGGGGCCAATGCCTTTGCGCATGAAGCCGGCATCCATCAAGACGGCGTTTTGAAAAACCGTATGACCTATGAAATCATGAAACCGGAAACCATCGGCCTGAGCACGAACAAACTGGTCCTCGGCAAACATTCCGGCAGACACGCTCTGCGCGAACATCTCAAGGATATAGGGTATGATCTGTCAGACGAAGAACTCAACCTTGTTTTCGAGAAGTTCAAGGAATTGGCCGATAAGAAAAAACATATTGTGGACGAAGATCTTGAAGTAATTGTCACCGAAGGCATTCTGCGCACCTCCGATGTTTTCCAGCTTGAATACCTGCATGTGATCGCCGGAACGACGGTGCTGCCAATGGCCAGCGTCAAACTGAAGATCCAGGGCCGATCCGTTCAAAGTGCCGGCTACGGAAACGGTCCCATTGATGCCGCTTTTAATACCATTGCCAATCTCACCGGCACCGAATCGGAATTGCAGCGATTTTCCATCAGCGCTCTGACCGGCGGCACCGATGCCCAGGGGGAAGTCACCGTGCGCCTGCGGGAAAACGGCCTGACGGCTCTGGGCAAAGGCGCCGACCCGGATATTATTACGGCCAGCGCCAGAGCCTATGTCAATGGATTGAACCGATTGGAATATCTAAAATCGCATCCGGTCAAAGAAGCAGCGGGATTGTAAACGTGTTGCGGGTTACGGGTTACGCGGTTCGGGTTGCGGGGTGCGTGGTTCGCGTTGCGGGTTACGAGTTTCGGGTCGAACACTCCGCCTTGCGGCCTGCCCGATATGACGGGCCTCTTAGGCCATGCGAGCGGTTCCGCTCTTGAAATAAATCTTGAAGCATGAATATGGAACGCTAATCGCACACCTTCAGACGCGTAACACGCACCCCGCAACTCGCAACCTAGGTCTCCAGCGTCCCGACGATATCCATCACGCTGGCAATGTCTCTTTCGATCAGAAACGCTTCAATGCCATCGATGATTTCGGTGGTGACACCGGGATTGATAAAGTTGGCCGTTCCGACCTGAATGGCGGACGCACCGGCGATGAGAAATTCCAGGGCATCTTGGGCGGTCATGATCCCCCCGATGCCGATGATGGGTATTTTTGATTTCTGGGCCACCTGCCAGACCATGCGCAGCGCCACGGGCTTAATCGCAGGTCCGGATAATCCTCCGATAATATTAGCAATTTTCGGACGACGGGTGTTAATATCAACGGCCATTGCCGAAATCGTGTTGATCAGCGAGATGCAGTCTGCACCGGCTTCCTCCACGGCAGTCGCGATTTCCGTAATATCCGTTACATTCGGAGACAGTTTTACGATCAACGGTTTTGATGTTTGCTGCCGCACAGCTCTGATAACACTGTATGCTGCTTGGGGATCGACGCCAAACGCCATTCCACCGGCTTTTACATTGGGGCAGGAAATATTGACCTCAATTCCATCAATGGCCGCCACCTCATCAATGCGGGCCGCCAGTTGCCAGTATTCTTCTTCGAGCTTGCCATAAATATTGACAATTAGGGGCGGATACAGATTCTGCAAAAAGGGCAATTTTTCTGTGATAAATCCTTCAATACCGACATTTTCAAGGCCGATGGCATTGATCATGCCGCAGGCGGTTTCCACAACGCGAGGGGGTGGATTGCCCCTGGTCGGCTTGAGGGATAATCCTTTAACGATAATGGCCCCAAGCCGGTTTAGATCCATCAGATGATCAAATTCCCTGGCGTAGCCGAAGGTGCCGGAGGCCGTCATCACGGGATTTTGAAGTTTCAATGCCCCGATATTTACTTTTAGATTCGGTTGTTGCATCATGATATGAATTTTCGCTACCTTTAACCGGTAAAACTCGAAACCTGCTGCAACTGGGTTTCAATTAGCAAATTCAAAATTCTCCGATTTATTTTCCAGGCGCTTCTTAATTGCCTTAACCTTGGCTTCCAGGTTCAACAGGTAAGCAGGTTCGATTTGTTTGGGTTCTTGAATCGGATCGTATTCAATGGCCTTGATCCGCGGTATAACTTTGCTCATATCACCGCCTTCTTCGATCAGGGATGTCTCAACCATGTTTAAAAAATCCCGGCAGTGAGTCATTGATTTTTTGAAGTAATTTTTCGCGTCTTGGCCGTCAAGGGCCTGGCGGTGCCCCAAACATAGGACTTCGAATGCCACCGCGCTTAACCGGCTCATGGATTCGTAATACTGATCGTAGTCCACAAGCGCTTCAGAGACAATATATCCGGTCGCATCCGGTATCCCAGCAGCTTCTGAGCATAACAAGACTTTTTTCTGAGGGATGAAATAGCTCAGGCAATCCCGGGTATGCCCGGGTGTTTCAAATACCCGAACGGTTAAGTCCCGGGACATTTCGATGGATTCCCCATCTTTTAACGTAATATCAACCCCGAAAGACTCAAATCGATCGAACTCGGCCAACTCAATTCCGATGCTGTTGGCCAACTGTTCAGCAGCCCGGGTTAGATTCAGCATCAGTGCCAGGGCGTTGGGGCGGCCGAGCACATTTTGGGTTTTTTCGGAAGCTACCACTTTAAGCATCGGAAAAGATTTCTTAAGTACAGCAACCGATCCACAATGATCAAAATGAGAATGAGTCAAAAAACAGTAATGAAGATTGCGATGGCCTAAAATTTGACGGATCCCATCCGCATAGATTTTACCAAGAAAAGCCAGACCGGCATCAAAAATAGCGGGTTTTTCGCCGTCAAGAAGATAGACCGGCATGGCCGGAGGCCCCACCATGTATAAGCCTTCGATAATTTTACCTGCTTTTTTAAAAATCATGAAGCATTGGTCCCGTCTAAAATACATTGCCAAAACAGAATCATTGGCGCTAATATACCTTTCAGATATAGAATATCTTTCAGACGATGGCAAGCTGTTGTTTGAAAGATTGGTTCGGTATGAGGTTTCTGCTCTTAGCCCATATTATGGGAGAATCTATAAGTAAAAAATGACCCGCACGTACACCAACGAAAAAAAGATTGCGTTAATATCCGCCCCCTGGCCTCTTTACAACCGTCCATCCATTCAGCTGGGTACCCTCAAGGCTTATCTCCAATCAAGGTACCCACACATGCGGGTTGACGCTCATCACTTTTATCTGGAGCTGGCCGCATCCCTGGAATACAAACTCTATCAGGAGATTTCAGAGCGTACCTGGCTGGCGGAATGCATCTATGCCTCCCTGCTCTTTCCGGAACGTTTTGAAGCCATTGATACCTTGTTTAATCGAAATGTGAGCTTAAAGCCCATATTAAAGAAAACCGGGTTAAAAAAAATTGCCGCCCAGGCAAAAAAAATATCCGATACCTTTATCGACAGGCGGCCCTGGGAAGATTATTTGCTGGCCGGATTTTCGGTTTCCCTTTGTCAGCTCACCTCCAGCTTGTATTTTATCAAACGCCTCAAGCGAAGGTTCCCGAATCTTTGTATGGTTATCGGCGGTTCGTCTTTTTCGGGAACATCCCCAGAGGCACTCTTTGAATTGCTTCCTGAAGTAGATGTTGTCATAAACGGTGAGGGAGAGCAGCCTTTGAGTCAATTGGTCGGGGGTTTGAAAGAAGGTTCCAACTTAGATGACTTGCCCCCGATCGAAGGCGTTATAAGGCCAAAATCCGTTTATAACGATGAAGACAAAAACACCTTCAGTCAATTGAACAGTCTGAACAAACTCCCACCCCCGGACTACGATGATTATTTTGCCCTGCTCAATTCGTTTAAAGCGCAGAAAGTGTTCTTCCCTGTCCTGCCGATTGAAACATCACGGGGATGTTGGTGGAAAAAAACATCCCCATCGGGCAAATCAAGCGGCTGCGCATTTTGCAACCTTAACTTGCAATGGGAAGGATACCGCAGCAAAGATCCAGCCCAGGTGGTCGACGAAATCGACCGTTTGACCGGAAAACACCAAAGCCTTTCAGTGGCCCTGGTGGATAACGTGCTGCCCAGGAAAAATTCCAAAAAAATATTCGAAAAACTGAGCCTGTTGAAAAAGGACTTGGGAGTATTTGCAGAAATTCGGGCTACCACATCCAAACCTGAATTAAAAAAAATGGCGCAGGCAGGTGTGCAGGAGGTCCAGATCGGCATTGAAGCGCTCTCCACCTCCTTATTAAGAAAGCTCCACAAAGGAACAACTGCCATTCAGAACCTGGAAATCATGAGAGACTGCCAAGCATTGGACATCGCCAATTATTCCAATCTCATCCTGCATTTTCCAGGCAGCGACGAACAGGATGTTACCGAAACCATGCGCGCCCTTGAATTTGTCACTCCCTATCATCCCCTCAAAACCGTGGCCTTCTGGCTGGGGCTGGGCAGTCCTGTTTGGCTTGATCCCAAGGCTTTTGGAATCAGATCCGTCTTCAATCACCCCAACTGGGGTGTCTTATTCCCCAAAAAAAACCTTTCCCGGATGCAGTTCATGATTCAAGCTTACCGGGGCGACCTTGGATACCAGAGAAAAATCTGGGGTCCGGTGGAAGCTAAGGTTAAAACCTGGAAAAAAACCTACAGCGAATTAAATGGCGGTGCGCTGCGCTCTCCAACACTAAATTTGCGTGATGGCCGCAATTTTCTGATTATTCACCAGCGGAACCTCAACTCTGAAACCATCAACCATCGTCTGGTCGGAACCTCCAGGCTAATCTACCTTTTTTGCCGACACCATCGGTCAATCAAACGCATTCGAGACCGCTTTCCGGCTTTTTCCGAAGACAAAATCCTGTCTTTTTTGAAAATGATGGTTAACAAAAAACTGATGTTTGAAGAAAAAGACCGGTATTTAAGTCTGGCCGTAAATGTCAAACGTTTATAGAGTCGAAAAATTGACGGTTTTTTTACAAAGCATCCCTGTGGTTGCGATCTTATTCTTTTATAACTATCTTAAATTTATATATATATTAAATTTTTGTATTTTTGGCACAGAATTTGAATAGTTAAATAGCCATGTAAGAAATACGGCTTCTCAGGTGTGCGTGCATCTTTTCTGACGGACTTCCAAATACAAAGTTGAGAAGGTACCACATGAGAATAACGACATTTAGGGAGGCCTTTCCCAAGAGCAGCGTCAAACGTGACCCTGCTCTTTTTTTTTGCCGCCAGCAGACCAGTCACTGATGTCCAACCTAAACGGAATGCGTTTTTGACAACTTTCGTTAATTCAAAAAAAATCCTATCCCATTCTATTTACCGTCAATTAGGTTCAAGTTTAGTGTTAATATGACCGATAAGAGGTTTAACTATATCTAATAAAAGTGAATTAATTCAAATCAAGCATTGATCGTCTATCGCGACGTGGCTTTCGAGAGGTTTTAATGACTAAAAAAAAGCTAAATATCTCCCTGGATAAAATCGGTCTTGTAATTGTCGGAACCGGTGCATCGCTGTTTTATTACTATCTTGAAAAATCAATGGCCCAGGGCCAGAGCCTGGGCAGTTTTATCACCATCGCCATCATATTGCTAATCAGCATGTTTACCCAGCTGCTGATCAACAATATTAACCGCTCTCGAGAAGCGCTGCAGGAATCAAATGAGACTTTAGAGCAAAAAGTTATTGCGCGCACCAAAGAATTGCACGATTCTGAAGTGTTATATCGTACTATTTTCGAAAATACAGGGGCGGCCACCATCATCATCCAAGAGGATATGAACATTTCCCTGGCCAACTCTGTCTTGGTAAACATGTCCGGGTTTGGCAAAGGAGAAATAGAATTTAAAAAAACAATCGTTGATTTTTTGGATGAAAAAAGCAGCCGCGCTATTCTAAATGATGAAGGGTTTTTGAATAACCAGGAAAACCTCGAATGCAAATTTATCAACAAAGAGCGCGAAGAAAAAGACATTCTCCTGACCATTACAACCATTCCCGGAACTGAGGATCACGTCGCATCCCTGACGGATATTTCAGCGCTTAAAGAAGCCGAGCGTCAGATTTCTCACCAGGCCTTTCACGACACCCTCACCAATCTGCCAAACCGTGCGCTTTTCATGGAGCATCTGGGCATGGCCATCAAGCGCGGAAAACGGCGGCCGGATTACCATTTTGCAGTTCTATTCATGGATATTGACCGTTTCAAACTGGTCAACGACAGTCTCGGGCATTACGTCGGTGATAACCTTTTAAAGGCTTTTGCAAAAAGGCTCCAGGATTCTTTGAGGGATATCGATACCCTCGCCCGTCTGGGTGGTGACGAGTTTGTCATCCTGGTCGAAGACATTGAAAACGAAGATTATGCCAGCATAGTGGCAGAACGCCTTCAGCAGGCGCTCAAGCGCCCTTTTATGGTCAACAACAAGGAAGTTTTTGCACCGGCCAGTTTTGGCGTGGTGCCCAACACCAAAGACTATGATCTGCCGGAAGATATCATGCGAGATGCCGATGCGGCCATGTACCACGCCAAGGAACAAGGCCGGGCCCAATACAAAGTATTTGATAAAAAACTGCATGAAAAAGCGCAGCACCTTTTGCAGCGCGAAACCGATCTAAGAAAAGCGATCCACAGCAAAGAATTTGTCAACCATTATCAACCGATTGTTTCCCTGAAAACAAGGTCGGTGGTGGGTTTTGAATCCCTGATTCGCTGGAATCATCCCCAGCTGGGATTGATTTACCCGGACTCCTTTATTTCGATTGCCGAAGATACCGGTTTGATCATTCCGATCACCCGCCTCCTGCTTCAGGAAGCCTGCAGCGATTTGAAGTCATGGCAGGATCAGATTGCGCATCTCCAAAAATTAACCATGAACATCAATATATCCAGCAAGCATTTTCTGCTGCCGAGCCTGCTGGACGATATCAAAGATGTACTCAAGCACACCGGTTTGCCTCCCGAACATCTGAAACTGGAGATCACAGAAACCGCCTTGATGGAGGATGTGGAAGAGACGGTGCGGCACGTAAATCGATTGCGAGATTACGGTCTGCAAATCGTTATCGATGATTTTGGTACCGGTTATTCATCACTGAGTTACTTGCAACGTTTACCGATCGATACCCTCAAGGTGGACCGGAGCTTTGTGTCGCGAATTCAAAACACACCTGACGGAAACAGAAACATTGTCGAGGCCATAATATCCCTGGCCCACCGCCTCGATATGATCGTGGTTGCAGAAGGGGTGGAAAATCTCGAACAGCACAGCATACTCTTAAACATGGAATGCCAATTCGGCCAGGGATATCTGTTCTCCAAACCTATTCCCAAAGACCAGGTTGATGAGCTCATCCAGAAGATGCTGGAGTTCTCCCGGAAAAACCCGGGGCTATCCTACCCCTTGACCGACGAGCTATCCAACTAA
>Ga0210121_1000018_pt1 | contig 44063 bp, 38 predicted proteins | sample Joice_ThreeSqB_D_FD_184873 | JGI IMG/M metagenome (GOLD analysis project Ga0210121, IMG submission 184873) | Wetland microbial communities from San Francisco Bay, California, USA, that impact long-term carbon sequestration - Joice_ThreeSqB_D1... | ecosystem: Environmental > Aquatic > Marine >... | reverse complement strand
ACCGTCGTGGGGAGCGGATACGTCGGTCTGGTCGTGGGTGCGTGCCTGGCCGAGACCGGCAATCAGGTCGCGTGCGCGGACATCGACGAACGAAAGATCGACCTCCTGAATCGGGGGCAGAGCCCCATATACGAGCCGGGGCTCGATCGCCTGCTGCACAGAAACCTGGAGGAGGGGAGGATCCGGTTCACGACCGACGTGGCGGACGCCGTGCGTGCCGGTCGCGTCGTGTTCATCGCGGTGGGCACTCCGCCGGATGAAGACGGATCGGCGGACCTCCAGCACGTTCTGGCCGTGGCGCGCGTGATCGGCCAGAACCTGGTGGATGAGAAGGTCGTGATCACGAAGAGCACCGTTCCCGTGGGGACGGCCACGAAGGTGCGCGCGGAGATCGAGAAACACACGGACGGGAAGTTCCACGTTTGCTCGAACCCGGAGTTTCTCAAGGAGGGCGCTGCGATCGACGACTTCATGCGTCCGGATCGAGTGGTCTGCGGGATCGAATCGGAAGAGGCCCGACCCGTGCTCGAGGAGCTGTACGAGCCGTTCGTACGAAGCGGCAATCCCCTGATATTCATGGATATCGCTTCGGCGGAGCTCACGAAGTACGCGGCGAACGCCATGCTGGCCACCCGCATCAGCTTCATGAACCAGATCGCATCCCTGTGCGAGGCCGCGGGTGCCGACGTCGCGATGATCCGCCGTGGCGTGGGCTCGGATCCGAGGATCGGGGCGTCATTCCTGTACGCCGGCGCGGGCTACGGTGGAAGCTGCTTCCCGAAGGACGTAAGGGCGCTCATTCAAACCGGCGAGGAGATGGGGGTCGACCTCTCGATCCTCAAGGAAGTGCACCAGACCAACGAGCGCCAGAAGCAGGTGCTCGGGCGGAAGATCCGGACCCGGTTCGGGGACGACCTCTCCGGACGGAAGTTCGCCGTGTGGGGCCTCGCGTTCAAACCGGAGACGGACGACATGCGGGAGGCCGCCTCGGTCGCGCTGATCGAGGAGCTTCTGGCCAGCGGGGCCACCGTGACCGCACACGATCCGGTGGCCGAAGAGGTCGCACGGGAGTGGTATCTCGGAGACCGGATAGAGTACGCCTCGGACGAGTACGCGGCCCTCTCGGGCTCCGCGGCGCTCGTGGTGGTCACCGAGTGGCTGCAGTATCGCCGGCCGGACTGGGATCGGGTCCGCGAACAGCTCGAGAAGCCGATCGTGTTCGACGGTCGCAACCTCTACGATCCAGGACGTATGCGACGAATCGGGTTCGAGTACTATCCGATCGGACGCGAGCAGGTCCGATGAGAATACTGATCACCGGGGCGGCGGGCTTCCTGGGATCGCACCTGACGGACCGGTTCCTGGCCGACGGGTACCATGTCATCGGCATGGACAACCTGATCACGGGCAGCCTCGACAACATCGCTCATCTCGAAAACGAGCCCCGTTTCGAGTTCGTCGAGCACGACGTCACCCACTTCATCGATGTGAAGGGCGATCTCGACGGTGTGCTGCACTTCGCATCGCCGGCGAGTCCCGTCGACTACCTGGAGCTTCCCATCCAGACTCTCAAGGTGGGCAGTCTGGGGACGCACAACGCCCTGGGGCTGTCGCTGGCCAAGGGCGCCCGGTTCCTTCTGGCCTCCACCTCCGAGGTATACGGGGATCCGCAGGTGCACCCGCAGCCGGAGACCTACTGGGGCAACGTCAATCCGATCGGTCCGCGCGGGGTGTACGACGAGGCGAAGCGTTTCGCGGAGGCGATGACGAGCGCCTACTGGCGGTACCACGGTGTGGACGTCCGGATCGTCCGGATCTTCAACACCTACGGACCGCGCATGAGGCCGGGCGACGGCCGGGTGGTCTCCAACTTCATCGTGCAGGCCCTGCTGGGACGGGGCCTCACCGTATACGGCGACGGAACGCAGTCGCGCAGCTTCTGCTACGTTTCGGACGAGGTCGAGGGGATCTTCCGGCTGTTCAAGTCCGACGAGCACAAGCCCGTGAACATCGGGAACCCCGAAGAGTACACGGTCGGACAGCTGGCCGAGCGGATCCAGGAGATGGTCAACCCGGACGCGGGAGTGCGCTACCTCCCGTTGCCGACGGACGATCCGAAGGTGCGGAAGCCCGACATCTCGCGGGCCCGGACCCTGCTCGGCTGGGAGCCCGAGGTGCACCTGGATGTGGGGCTGGCGAACACGATCGATTACTTCCGCGAGCTGCAGAAGCGGAACGCTCTCAAGCCACCCCCCGTCCTCACCGAAGCGTCCGAGGGACGGAGATGACCAACACGAGCGGCCAGGTACTCTCGGTCGTGATGCCTGTGTACAACGAACAGGATACGCTCGAGGCGATCATCCGGCGCGTGCGTGCGGTGCCTCTGAAGATCGAGCTCGTGTGCGTGGACGACGGATCGACCGACCGGTCCAGGGAGATACTGGCGCGTCTCGAGTCCGAGGGCCTCGTGGACCGGGTCATCCTGCACGAGCGCAACCGCGGAAAGGGCCGGGCGCTGGCGACGGGGTTCGCGGCGGCGAGCGGGAACGTAGTGGTCATCCAGGACGCCGACCTGGAGTACGACCCGGAGGAGTACCGGAAGCTGCTGGAGCCGATTCTCGACGACCGGGCGGACGTCGTGTACGGCTCGCGGTTCCTCGGCGGTGACGCGCACAGGGTCCTGTATTTCTGGCACTACGTGGGGAACCGTTTCCTCACTCTGATGTCCAACATGGTGACGAATCTCAACCTCACGGACATGGAGACGTGCTACAAGTGCTTCCGCAAGGAGGTGCTCGAGGGCCTGGAGATCGAAGAGCGTGGCTTCGGAGTCGAACCGGAGATCACGGCGAAGGTGGCGCGGGGCGGCTGGCGCGTCTACGAGGTGGGCGTGTCCTACAGCGGCCGGACGTACGCGGAAGGGAAGAAGATCAACTGGAAGGACGGATTCCGCGCCCTGCACTGCATCGCGAAGTACGGAGTCATCCGGCGGGCGACCGCTCCGCGGCGGATTCCGGCGCCGGCCTCGGAGGGCTGAAGAGGGTGGTCGGTCCGCGCCACGGGATCCCGGGAAGACGGGCGGGCGGCCTCGGCGCTCTTGTCGTCCTGGCTCTGGGCATCGCCATGGCCTGCGGCGGCTCCCCGGACGACGCGCTCGAGCGCGGTGACCGTCTGTACGGCGCGGGTCAGACGGACGCCGCGATCGCCGAGTACCGCCTGGCCCTTCGGCAGCGGGGCGACGAGCCGGAGATTCTGCTTCGTCTCGGGGGTCTGTACGGCAAGAAGGGAGAGGTAGAGGCATCTCTCCGGTACATCCGTCGGCTCCTGGCGGAGGACTCCGCCTACAGCTTTCAGGCGGCGGATGTGCTGGCCGAGGCGGCCCGCGTCGCGCTGGAACGTGGAGCGCCGGACAACATGGCCAGGGCGCTCGGGCCGGTGGAGCGACTGGGTATCGGGCTCATCCCCCCGGACCTCAGGCTGGCTCTCGCCCGGCACTACTTCGGCCTGTCGGACTACGCTCGAGCCCTGCCCCTCTATCTGGGGGCAGCCGGGAGCGGTGAGACGGCTCCGGAGGTGGAGCTCGAGACGGCGCGCACGTTCCAGGAACTCGGCGGCTGTCGGGAAGCGCTGGGCTACTTCGAGAGCTACCTGGCACGCGGAGGCTCCGCCGGCACGGATCGGTCGGGCGTGCGGTGGCAATACGGGAACTGCCTCTTCGCCGTGGCCGAGGAGGATCGGCGCGAAGGACAGTTCAGGGCCGCGGAAGGACACCTGAACACGCTGATCGAGCAGGGAGTGCCGCGCACGCTGCTTGATCGGGCGCACTTCGACCGCGGCGAGATACTGCTCGCGCGGGGAGACTACCAGGATGCGGAGACCGACTTCCTGGCAGTGCTCGAGCTCAACCCCGCGCGCAGTGGCCCGCTGGTGGCCATCGCGGAGGAGAGAATACGCGAAATCCGGTACGGATATCTGAGATAATGGGACGACCAGGGGGACGAGGGGGAATACGCTTCACACCGCGCGCGGGCCTGGGCTGGTGTGCGTGGTCGGCGCTCTGGCTCTCCGCCTGCGCACCGGCGATGCCGCCGCAGAACGCCACTCCGCGGGGACGCTTCGACTGGTCTCTCGAGCGCTACGAGAACGGCAAGTACCACGATGCGATCCGAGGCTTGCGGGACCTTCTCGTCCGGGAGCCCCTGCATCCGACGGCGGACAGCGCCCGACTCCTGCTGGCCGAGTCGTATCTCAAGACCGATCAGGAGCTGCTGGCGGCCAACGAATTCCGGCAGCTTGCCACTTCGCGTCCCAACAGCCCGCTGGCGGACGATGCGCAGCTCGGGGTGTGCCAGTCGTACTGGGCCGTGTCCCCCGACCTTCCGCGCGACCAGGACTTCACGGAGAAGACGATCGAGGAGTGCACGAGGCTGCTCGAGTTCTATCCCCGTAGCGAGCTCGTCGGACAGGCGCGCGAGCTGGTCGCGGAGGCGAGGCAGAAGATGGCGGCCAAGCAGATGAGAGTGGGCAAGTTCTACTACGACAGGGGCTTCCTTGAGTCGGCGATCATCTACTTCGAGAACATCCTGCAGACGTACCCCGAGGCGGACGTGATTCCGCAGACCCTCTTCATGCTGCACGACTGCTACGGACGGGTCGGGTTCCGCGCGGAGGCGGGGATGGTGAAGCAGCGCCTTCTGGAGCTCTATCCCGATTCACCGCAGGCGGCGGAGCTGGCGGAGAGCGAAGGTGACGGAGGCTGACGTGCCGTTGCGTCTCGGTATCTTCGGTGGGACCTTCGATCCGCCCCACATCGGGCATCTGGTCGTCGCGCAGGATGCCCTCGAGAGCCTCACGCTGGATCGGCTCCTCGTGATTCCGGCCGGACGTCCGCCGCATAGAGCGGCGGCCTTCGCCGAGGCCGAGCGTTTGGAGTTCGCGCGCCTCGCGTTCGCCGGCGACGAGCGGATCGAGGTCAGCGATGTCGAGGTGAGGCGCGAGGGCCCCTCGTGGACCGTGGACACCCTCGAGTGGGCCCGGACCGAGCTGAAGCCGTCCGAGCTGTTCCTGATCGTCGGCGCCGATCAGCTGGGGACGCTCGGCGGCTGGAGAGAGCCCGAGCGAATCCTGCGTCTCGCGCGGCTGGCGGTGATGACCCGGAACGGCGAGACGCTGGCCGAGACGGAATACCCGTACGAGATGATCGAAGTCACCAGGGTCGATCTCTCCAGCACGCAGGTCCGGAAGAGACTGCGGGAGGGACGGTCCATTCGCTATATGGTGCCGGAGCATGTTCGACCGGCGGTCGAGCGCGCGTGGTCGGCACGAAGCACGGAGTAGCGCGCCAGTCGGCGCGCGGCCGAGAAAAGGAAGATCGCGGCACATGTTGAAGGGACTGGTCCGGACGGTCGTGGGTACCCGCTTCCAGCGAGAGATGAAGCGGCTTCAGCCCATCGTAGATGAGATCAAGGTTCACGAGGAGCGCCTGTCCGAGGTGCCGGAGGCGGAGCTCCAGGAGCAGACGCAGCGGTTCCGCGAGCGGATCCGCGAACGGACCCGGGACCTGGAAGAGGAGATCCAGAAGCTCAGGGACGATCGGCGGCACACGGAGGACAGCTCCAGTCGCGCCGATCTGTCGGAACGTCTGAGCCAGGCCGAGGCCGAGCTTCAGGAGGCGACCGACGAGGTCCTGGACGAGCTGCTTCCGGAGGCCTTCGCCACGGTTCGGGAGGCGTGCCGTCGACTCCTCGGGAGCGAGATCGAGGTGACGGGGCGGCGGATGACGTGGGACATGGTTCCGTACGACGTGCAGCTCATCGGCGGCATCGTGCTCCACCAGGGGAAGATCGCGGAAATGGCGACCGGCGAGGGAAAGACGCTGGTCGCGACGCTGCCTCTCTACCTGAACGCCCTGCCGGGCAAGGGTGCGCACCTGGTCACCGTGAACAACTACCTGGCCCGGCGCGACTCCCAGTGGATGGGGACGATCTTCAAGTATCTCGGGCTCTCGGTCGGGTGCATCGACGACACCCAACCCGGGAGTGAAGTGCGGCGGGGCATGTACGGATGCGACATCACGTACGGCACGAACAACGAGTTCGGGTTCGACTATCTGCGCGACAACATGGTCGTCCGCCTGGAGGATAGGGTCCAGCGGGCGCACAACTACGCGATCATCGACGAGGTCGACTCCGTTCTGATCGACGAGGCCCGGACCCCGCTGATCATCAGCGGGCCGGTGGGGCAGGCGCAGGACCAGCAGGCCTACAAGAGATACAACGCCCAGGTCGCGAGCCTGGTCCGGAAGCAGACGGCCATCGTGAGCGAACTGGTGGCCGAAGCGGAGACGGAGCTGGCCAAGCTGGAGGAAGGCGTCGAGGGCGCGAGCGAGTTCCACACGGGCAAGCAGCTCCTCGCGGCCCAGCGCGGCGCACCCAAGAACCGCCGTCTCATGAAGCTCCTCAACGAGACCGGCGTGAAGCAGCTGGTGCAGCGCACCGAGGCAGGGGTCATGCGCGAGAAGGCCATGGCCGAGATCGACGAGATGCTGCTGTTCACCACGGACGAGAAGGGGCACACGATCCAGATAAGCGACCGGGGACAGGACATCCTGAGCCCGGGCGATCCGGATGCCTTCGTCGTGCCGGATATCTCGGAAGCGGTGAAGAAGGTCGAGGACGATGAGAAGCTGGGGCCCGACGAGAAGCGGGACCGGATCCAGCAGCTCGAGCGGGACTACGCGGAGAAGTCCGAGCGCCTGCACATCATCCACCAGCTCGTGAAAGCCCACGCGCTGTACGAGAAGGACGTGGAGTACGTCGTCGAAAACGGTGAAGTCGTTATCGTCGACGAGTTTACGGGCCGAAAGATGACGGGTCGACGGTGGAGCGACGGATTGCACCAGGCGGTCGAGGCGAAGGAGAACGTCAGCGTCCGGGGGGAGACCCAGACCCTCGCCACGATCACGATTCAGAACTACTTCCGCATGTACTCGAAGCTGGCCGGGATGACCGGTACGGCAGAGACGGAGGAAGGGGAGTTTCACGAGATCTACGGTCTCGAGGTCGTCGTCATCCCCACCAACCGGCCGGTGCGGCGGATGGACGACGAAGATCTGCTCTACAGGACCAAGCGCGAGAAGTTCGCGGCCCTTCTGGACGAGATCGAGCGCCTGCACAGACGGGGGCTGCCGATCCTGGTCGGCACCACGAGCGTGGACGTGTCCGAGAAGGTCTCTCGGATGCTGAAGCGACGGGGGCTGGAGCACCAGGTCCTGAACGCGAAGCAGCACGAGAGCGAGGCCGAGATCGTGGCGCAGGCGGGCCAGCCCGGCGCGATCACGATCGCCACGAACATGGCGGGGCGCGGAACCGACATCAAGCTGGGGGCGGCCCTGGTGAAATGCAGGGTGTGCGGCATCCGCTCGGCGGAGCCGGCGTTCGGCCAGCTCGCGGAAGAAGAGGATTTGAGCCAGGAGCAGGTGAAGGTCCTCGGGTGCTACGTCGACCCGCCGTGCGGCCTGCAGATCCTGGGGACCGAACGGCATGAGTCGAGGCGCATCGACCGACAGCTCAGGGGTCGCTCGGGTCGCCAGGGAGATCCCGGCTCCAGCCGCTTCTTCCTCTCCCTGGAAGACGACCTGATGCGCCTGTTCGGCACCGAGCGCGTGGCGAAGGTGATGGACCGGCTCGGAGCGGAGGAAGGGGAGGTCATCACCCATCCCTGGATGACGAAGTCGATCGAGCGGGCCCAGCGGCGCGTGGAGCTCCAGAACTTCGAAGCCCGGAAGCGACTGCTGGAGTACGACGACGTGATGAACCAGCAGCGAGAGGTCATCTACGATCTGCGCCTGTTCGGTCTCGAGGGAGGAGAGGACTTGAAGGGCGAGGCCTGGGAGATGATCGAGCGGTCGGTCATCGAGCAGGTCGAATCGGTGATCGTGCCCGGCTCGCACGCCGACGAGTGGGATCTCGCCGGGCTGCGCCAGCGCCTCCTGCTGGACTACTTCCTCGTGGCGACGTTCCTCCCGACCGACGAGATGGACCCTGCCGAGATCCCGTGGAAGGACACGGACGAGCTGACGGACGCGGTGCTCGACTTCGTGCACGGGGCCTATCATGACAAGCTCGAGACCTTCGGCGAGAACTGGGAACGGATCCTGAGCTTCATCGTCCTCTCGGTGATCGACGAGAAGTGGAAGGGCCACCTGTACGACCTGGATCACCTGCGGGAGTCGATCCGCTACCGGGCGTACGGGCAGCGCGATCCGCTGGTCGAGTACAAGAGGGAGGCGTACGCGGCCTTCGTCGACCTGATGCAGGACCTTCGCAAGAGCCTGTCCAACCTGTTCTTCAGGGCGCAGGTGGAGATGCGGCCAGCCCTCCGGCAGCAGCAGGTGAGCTCGATGAGCGGTCCCAGCGAACTGGCGGGGACGGGAAGCGCGATGGCGCCGGCGGGAGGATCCGTGTCCCGGTCGGGGCCGCCGCCGGCGGCCCGCAGGGCGGCTCCGGAGCTGGCGCCGACGGGGGTGGCGGCGACGGCGCTCAAGGAGCCGGAGGCGACGCCGATGCAGCAGGTCGTGCGGCCCGAGTCGCCGTTGCAGAGCGGCGAGGAAGTCGGACGCAACGATCCGTGCCCGTGCGGGAGCGGGAAGAAGTACAAGAAGTGCCACGGAAGGGTGGGATGATCCTGCGGGGGACGGTACGCCCATTCGGAGCCTCCTTGCGGCAAAGCCGCTGCGGGGTCTCCTCGGGGCTCCGCTAGATCCCCTGTCGGATCGTCCCGGCCCTTCCGGTGGAGTGCTGGATGAAGAGAGGGCAGCCGGCCGCCCAAGTTGACCCCCCGGTGATCCCGTGCCGCACCCTTCACCCATGACCCCGTCCATCCGCGAGATCCCGTCCGACGAGCGTCCCCGCGAGCGCCTCGCCGCGGGTCCCGCCAGCGCTCTGTCGTCCCGGGAGCTGCTCGCGGTCCTTCTCGGCTCCGGGGGCGCCGGTCGCACGGCGCTCGATCTCGCGTCGGAGGTGCTGGTGCGCTTCGGGGGATCGCTGCGGCAGCTCGGGGCCGCCGATCCGGGCGAGCTGTCCACGGCCCCCGGCATCGGGCCGGCCCGCGCCTGCACGCTCGTCGCGGCCTTCGAGCTGGGCCGTCGGGCGGCCGCCGAACCGGCTCGCCGCGACGGAAGGATCCAGGGTCCGGCCGACGTCTTCCGGCGTCTCGGTCCGTCGCTACGGGACCGGAAGCAGGAGGAGTTCTGGGCTCTCTATCTCGACACGCAGAACCGGGTGGTGTGCGAGCGCTGCGTCACTGTGGGTCTGCTGAACTCGTCCCTGGTTCACCCTCGCGAGGTGTTCGCTCCGGCGATCGCCCGGGCCGCCGCCAGCGTGGTGCTCGCCCACAACCACCCGAGCGGGGACCCCGATCCCTCACCGGAGGATCTGGAAGTGACGTGGCAGCTGGTGGAGAGCGGACGCCTGCTGGGAATCCCGGTCCGGGACCACATCATCCTCGGCGACGGGAGGTTCGTGAGCCTGCTGGAGCGGGGACTGGTGCCGCCGGTCGGCTCAGAGACGCGGGTCAGAGCGGTTCCGGCAAACAGACAAGAGGCTGTGGGTACAGGACATTCGATCCTTGGTACGAGAGGCCGTTGCCTCGAATCTGCGGGAGGATTCTCAGGATCATGACAGTCTCCGGACCCAGCTGCGATCAATGGATCGTATGGTCCGGCGCTCCGTGGTGCTCACCTTCGCCGGTGGCCCTCGAAACCCCCCGTTCTTTCTTGGCGGCACGTGAGTTGCTCTCTATGTTTCATCTTTCCGCGCCCCCTGCCGCATCGGCAGGCAGGGCAACTCCCGGCCGGTTCCGGGTATGCGGGAAGAGCACTCGCTCAGAAGGGACGCCGTGGCCACCCGATCGACCGAAGTCCAGCGCGACGACGGATCCGCCCCCGCCGGGGGCACGGCCCGGTCCATCCTGCCGCCGGAATTCCTCGACGCGATCGCGGGATCCGAGGATCGTCTCGACCTCGAGCTCCTGGCGCTGGCGTTCCAGTACGCCAAGGACAAGCACGCGGGCCAGAAGCGCAGCTCCGGCGAGGACTACATCACGCACTGCGTGCAGGTCGCGACCATCCTCGGGGAGATCCACCGGGACACGGTGAGCATCGCCGCCTCGCTCCTGCACGACGTGGTCGAGGACAGCCGAACGACCGTCAAGGAGATCGAGCGCGAATTCGGCGCCGAGATCGCCACGATCGTGGACGGCCTGACGAAGATCTCCCGCGTGGAGATCCGGTCCCTCGCCGAGCGGCAGGTCGAGACGTACCGCAAGCTGCTGCTCTCGATGGCCAGGGACGCCCGGGTCATCATCGTGAAGCTGGCCGATCGGCTTCACAACATGCGCACCCTGGAGCACCTGGATCCGGCCAGCCAGAGGCGCATCGCCCTGGAGACTCGCGACATCTACGCGCCGCTCGCGCATCGGCTGGGGATGGCCCGCGTGCGTTGGGAGCTGGAGGACCACGCGTTCAAGTTCCTGGAGCCGGACGAGTACCGGACCGTGGCGACCACCGTGTCGGACAAACGCAGCGAGCGCGAAGCGCTGATCGCGCAGATGGTCGCCCCTCTGCGGGACGAGTTGAGGGCGGCGGGTCTCGAATGTGTGGTCGAGGGTCGCGCGAAACACCTGTGGTCGATTCACCGGAAGATGCAGAAACGGGGCAGTCCGTATGAAGAGATCTACGATGGTCTCGCGGTCCGGGTCATCCTGTCGTCGGTGAGGGACTGCTATCACGCGCTCGGCGTGATCCACAACAAGTGGACGCCCCTCACCGAGAGGTTTCACGACTACATCGCCACACCGAAGTCGAACCTCTACCAGAGCCTGCACACGACGATATTCGGTCCGGGCGGTCGACTGTACGAGATCCAGCTCCGCACGGAGGATATGCACAGGACGGCCGAGCTCGGGATCGCGGCTCACTGGAGGTACAAGGAAAGCCGGGAAGGTGACGAGGTAGATGACAAGCTGACGTGGTTCCGTCAGGTGCTCGAATGGCAGCAGGAGACGCGCGAGCCGGAGGAGTTCCTCGAGTTCCTCAAGATCGACCTGTTTCAGGACGAGATCTTCGTCTTCACCCCGGCTGGCGATGTCAAGCAGCTGCCGAAGGGGGCCACCCCGATAGACTTCGCGTACGCGGTGCACACGGAGGTGGGCCAGCGCTGCTCGGGCGCCAAAGTGAACGGCCGGATCGCCCCGCTGTCACGGGCCCTGCGCAACGGGGACACGGTCGAGATCCTGACCTCGGACTCCCAGACGCCGTCCCGCGACTGGCTCGGATTCGTGCAGACGAGCCGGGCCCGTCACCGAATCCGGCAGTGGATCCGCCGGGAGGAATACGATTCCTCGATCCGGCTCGGGCGCGAGATCCTCGCGCGCGAGTGGCGTCGCAAGGGGATGAAGCCGGAGGACGAGGCAGTCGAGGCCGCCGCTCGCAAGCTCGGCGTCACCGAGGGACCGGATGGCCTGTACGCCGCGGTCGGCCGCGGCGACATCGGGCTGACGAAAGTCATGCGGGCGGTGTTCCCGGAAGACGCTCCGGAGCGCGAGAAGCTCGACCACCCGCTCTCGAAGTTCGTGAAGAAGGTGTGGAGCGGGTCGAAGGGCGTCCGCATCCAGGGGATGGACAACCTGATGGTCCGGTACTCTCAATGCTGCCAGCCCGTACCGGGCGACGAGGTGATAGGCTACATCACGGTGGGGCGGGGGATCTCCATCCACCGCCGCGACTGTCCCAACGTGCTCAACCTGCCGGACCTGCCCGAGCGGCGGATCATGATCGACTGGGACGACGACGGCTCGCAACGTTTCCTGGTCCGCATCGCCATGGAAGGGACGGACCGTCACGGCCTGTTCGCGGACATCGCCCGCTCGATCAGCGACACCGGCACGAACATCCAGTCGGCGGACATCCAGTCCACCGAGGGTGGCATGACCGGCCAGTTCGTGATCGAGGTCGAGAACCTCGCGCACCTCAAGAAGGTGATGCGTCAGATCCGCCGGGTGAAGGGAGTGCTGACGGTGGAGCGGAAGGAGAGCTTCGGCGACAGCGACCTGACGCTCGACGTCTGAGCCCTTCCTACTGCGAGAGGCGGGCGATCTCCGCGTCGATGTCCGCCGCCCGGGCCTCCAGGTCGGCCATCAAGTCGATGGTGCGCTTCGACTCCGGATCGATGCGCAACATGGCCGTCACGACGCTGTCCCGCAGCGCCGCGAAGGTCACCGCCACCGCCGAATCCTGGAACGCGCGGTCGATCACCGGACGGAGTTTCCGCTCGACGTCCGCCAGCTCCGCCGCGACCTGTACGCGTTCCTCCGGATCCGTGGGGCGGGGATCCTCTTCGCCCTGCTGGAGCAACAGGGGCGTCGCCATCGACTGGAGATCGTGGCCCACGACCCGCGCCCGGTCCAGCAGCTCCAGCGACTCGGGGTCGTCCCGCGCGACCGCGGTTCGCATCTCGGCGTTGAACGCTTCCTGCGCCGCCCTCACCCCGGGCTCGGCGAGAGCCTGGCCCTGAATCCGTCGGATGGCTTGCTGGGCCGACGAGAACTGGAGGATGATCGAACGGCGCTGGCTTCGCAGTTCCGCCAGCCGGTCTTCGTTTCTGGCCGAGGGTCCCGAGCACGCGGCGAACGCCGTGAGCAGCACTGTCAGGATCAACAGCGGGTGGATCTGTCGCGTCAACGCGTCCTCCGGTCGGGCCCCCTTGTACGAGCGATAACGAGGCCGCAACGTGAGCGGCGCACCGCGCCCAGTCAAGCGGGCCGGGCGGTTCTCGAGGGCCCCGGAGAGGGTCGCCGCAGGGGGATGTCGTGACGTCAGGAGCTTTCGATCTCGTCCTTCCGTTCGAGCCTACGGGCGACCAGCCGGAAGCCATCCGGGCGCTCGCGGACGGGGTGCGTGCGGGTGAGCGCTGGCAGACCCTTCTCGGCGTGACCGGGAGCGGCAAGACGGTCACGATGGCGGGCGTGATCCAGGAGACCGGCCTTCCGACCCTCGTGATGAGCCACAACAAGACTCTCGCGGCCCAGCTGTACGGAGAACTCAAGCAGTTCTTCCCGCGCAACGCGGTGGAATACTTCATCTCCTACTACGACTATTACCAGCCGGAAGCGTACGTGCCGACGACCGACACGTACATCGAGAAGGATGCGTCGATCAACGAGGACATCGATCGGCTGCGTCTCCGGGCTACGTCCTCCCTGATGGAGCGCAGCGACGTCATCGTGGTCGCCTCGGTATCCGCCATATACGGCCTCGGCGATCCCCGCTCCTACCGGTCCCAGATGCTGACGGTGGAGGTCGGCCAGCGGATCGGCCGCCGGGACATTCTCGCGGGGCTCGTCCAGATCCAGTACGGGCGCAACGACATCGACTTCCGCCGCGGGACGTTCCGCGTGCGAGGGGACGTGATCGAGGTCCTGCCGGCCTACGAGGAGCAGGCGGTCCGGATCGAGCTGTTCGGCGACGAAGTGGAACGCATCACGAAGGTGGATCCTCTGACGGGCAAGGCCATCGCGTCCCTCGAGAAGACGGCCGTGTTCCCGGCGACTCACTACGCCGTCGATCCGGATCGCCTGGAGCGGGCGATCGACGGAATCCTGACGGAACTGGAGGCACGTCTGGCGGACCTGCGGGCGGACGGCCGCTTGCTGGAGGCGCAGAGGCTGGAGCAGCGCACCCGGTTCGACGTCGAGATGCTGCGCGAGATAGGGGTATGCCAGGGGATCGAGAACTACTCCCGTTACTTCGACGGCAGGGAGGCGGGTGAACGCCCGTACTGCCTTCTGGACTACTTCCCGGATCAGTTCCTCGTCGTGGTGGACGAGTCCCACGTGACGGTGCCGCAGATCGGGGCCATGTACACCGGTGACCGCAGCCGGAAGACGACGCTGGTCGAGTACGGGTTCCGGCTGCCCTCGGCGCTCGACAACCGTCCGCTCAACTTCCAGGAATGGGAAGAGATCGTCCCGTCCGTGATCTTCGTCAGCGCCACGCCGGCGGATCACGAGTTGCGGCGCTCGGGAGGCGTGGTGGTCGAGCAGCTCATCCGTCCCACCGGACTGCTCGACCCGGCGGTGGAGATCCGACCGGTCGCCGGCCAGGTTGACGACTTGCTGGAGGAGATCCGCCTTCGGACATCACGGTCGGAGAGGATCCTGGTGACCACCCTGACGAAGCGGATGGCGGAGGACCTGTCGGAGTACCTGGCCTCGCGCGGAGTGCGGGTCCGCTACATGCACAGCGACATCAACTCGATCGAGCGAGTCGAGATCCTCCGGGAGCTGCGCCTCGGGGTGTTCGACGTCCTCGTCGGGATCAACCTGCTGCGGGAGGGTCTCGACCTGCCGGAGGTGTCTCTGGTCGCCATCCTGGATGCCGACAAGGAGGGATTCCTGCGGTCCGAAACCTCTCTGATCCAGACCATAGGGCGGGCGGCGCGCAATTCGGAGGGGATGGCGGTCATGTACGCGGACCGGATCACCGGATCGATGGAGCGTGCCATCCGGGAGACGGACCGGCGGCGGGAAGTGCAGGCCCGGTACAACGAGGAGCACGGCATCGTCCCTCGCTCGATCGTCAAATCGGTCGAGCAGATCCGCTTCACCACGTCGGTGGCGGATGCGCGGGTAGCCGAGCCCTTGCGTCCCGGAGATCGATACGGCGTCGATCCCGCGGAGCTGGCACATCAGCTGGAGAACGAGATGAAGCAGGCGGCGCAGGCTCTCGACTTCGAGCGCGCGGCCCGTCTCCGGGACGAGCTGTTCGAGGTGCGGGCGGCCATGGAGACGGGCTCCCGACGACCCGCCGGGCGGCGCCCCCGATGACTTCCGGCCCGGCGCGCCCGGTTCCGGGGGATCCGCGCGGGAGCGACGTGGCGCGGGATCTCACCGAGTCCGAGCTCGAACGCTGGGGACGGGAGGTCGGGAGGGCGGCGGTGAGGCACGGCGTGTTCGTCTGCCTGTATGGCGATCTCGGGGCCGGGAAGTCCACGCTCGCACGGGCCGCATGCCGGGGCGCGGGCGTCGCCGGACCCGTCCCGAGTCCCACCTTCACCCTGGTGAACCAGTACGTGGGCGTGGGAGGAACTTCGGTTCAGCACGCGGATCTCTATCGGATCGAAGCGAGCGATCGCCTGGCCGACATGGGCTGGGCCGGCCTCGTCCAGGCGGATGGTCCCGTATTCGTCGAGTGGGCGGAGCGGGCCGACGCGTATTTGCCGGAGGACCGGTGGGAGATACGACTGGGATTCGTGGCCGATCCGACCAGACGCCGGGTGGAGTACCGGTCGCTCGGGGCCACTCCGGCGCTCCCGGCCCCCGGGCCGGCGAAGGAGGACGTGCGGTGGTGACCCTGGCCCTGGACACGAGCACGCGTTCCGGCGCCGTCGCGATCGGGGTGGATGCGAAAGTCCTGGCCGAGTCGGTGTTCCGTGTCCGGGCCACCCACTCCGAGGTCGTGCTGCCCGAGATCGACCGTATGCTCGGGAGCTGCGACCTGACGGCCGCGGACATCGGTTCCGTGGTCGTCGGCGGAGGCCCAGGTTCGTTCACCGGAGTGAGAATCGCCGCTGCCCTCGCCAAGGGCATCTGCAGCGCGCGCGGACTCGAGCTCTACTCCTACTCCAGCCTGGCCGCCGTGGCCGCGGGCGCCGGCCACGAGGGAGCCGTGTGCGCGATGTTCGATGCACGGCGCGGCCAGGTCTACGCCGCCGGGTACCGGATCGGGTCCGGCGTCGAGGAGTTGTTTCCGCCACGGGCACAGCGACTCGCAGATCTGCTCGAGGAGCTCGTGCCGCTCGACGAGTGGGTATTCACGGGCGATGGGGCGCAGGCTGGAGCACGGTCCATCGAGGCGCTGGGCGGCAGAATCCTGGACCCGGAGACGTCGGTGCCCGGCGGACGCGCGCTCCTGTGGCTCCGGTCGGTGGATCCGGCCGGTGGCCGGGTCGCCGACCCGGGGTCCTGGGAACCGGGCTACGTCCGGCTGCCCGCGGCACAGCGCGGGCCCGGAGGATGACATGAGCGACGATCGACGTCCGAGGCGAACGATGGTGCGCCCGATGCGGCCGGCCGATCTGGATGAAGTCATGTGGATCGAACGGCGGTCCTTCTCCGCTCCGTGGGAGGAGTCGACCTTCCGGGGGCTGATGAGACGCCGCAGCGCTGCGCTCTTCGTGGCGGAATCCGGCGACGAGGTGATCGGCTACTCGGTCCTGTGGTTCGCGGCGGACGAGGGCGAACTCGGTGACATCGCCGTCCTGCCGGAGGCGCGCGGGCGGGGAATCGGTCGGTTGCTGCTGCGAGAGAGCATCAAGGTCGCGGTCGACCGGGGGGCGAGATTCCTCTACCTGGAGGTCAGGGACTCGAACGCGGCAGCCCGCGGGCTGTACGAGAAGTTCGGCTTTTCGATCGCGGGAGTGCGCAAACAGTATTATACGGGGCCGGCCGAAGATGCGATCGTGATGAGACTGGACCTGCAGGATGCGGTGCGTTGACACGCTGCCGAACGGTCGTCTAGTTTCCCTGCGGGGCCCCGACGTCGGCCTCGCCCGGGGCGCCATGTCGCGTATGTCTCTATGTCACAAGAGGATAGAATGGCACGTTCTCTGAACAAGATCCAGTTGATCGGAAACCTCGGACGCGACCCCGAGATACGGGTCACCCCTTCCGGCACGCGCGTTGCTTCTCTGTCCGTGGCCACGAGCCGCGAGTGGACGGATCGCAGCGGCCAGCGACAGGAGAAGACCGAGTGGCACCGGGTCTCCTGCTGGGACAAGCTCGCCGAGGTCTGCGAACGATACCTGCAGAAGGGCGATCGGGTGTACATCGAAGGCAGCGTCGAGTACAGCCAGAGCGAGCAGGACGGGCAGGTGCGCTACTTCACCGACATCAGGGCCCGGGAGATGATCATGCTCGGCGGTCGCGGCGACAGGCCGGAATCAACCTCCAGCCCGTCGGTCCAGCGCTCGGCCGGGGCCGGGATGCAGGATTTCACCGACGACGCCCTCGCCGGAGAGGACGACCTGCCCTTCTGAGGAGGCATCTGATGAACGCGGCAACCCGGGCATTGCTTACGGTCACCGCGATCCTCGCGATCGCCCCGGCGACTCCCGCCCAGGATGCGGACGGGACACATCGGGTCCGTCCGGGTGACACGTTGTGGGATCTCGCGGCCCGGTACCTCGCCGATCCCTTCCGGTGGCCGGAACTCTACGACCTGAACGTCCGGGTGGTCGAGGATCCGCACTGGATCTTTCCGGGGGAGACTCTCCGACTTCCCGGTGCGGTGGAGGGAGGAGACACCGGGATGCCCCGGGCCGAGGGGCGCCCGGAAGGACGACCCGGGAAGCCGGCCCGTGAGACGGAGCGAGCCGGCGGGGGAGCAGCCCGAAGATCGTTCGGGCCCACGGGGCAGTATCCCGAGGGCTCGGTCTTCCGGGTCGATCCGAGCGCTCCGTCGTACGGCGATCTTTCGATCGAGCAGAACGAGGCCAGCGCCGTCGTCTCGCCGAGCGACTTCTACGGGGCTCCGATCCTGGCCGATCAGCAATCGCTGGCCCTGCCCGGAGTCACGTCGCGCGTCGTGGCCGAAGCGCACCCCGACATCAAGCTGCCGCGGGCGGCGCGACTCAACGACCAGGTCGTGATCGCGATCGCCGACGCCGACCTGGAGATCGGCGACTACCTGAAGGCTGTACACTGGGGCCGGACCCTCGGCTCGGCGGGCCGGGTCCTGTACACGGTCGGGGTCGTCCGGGTGACCCGTACCTATCCGACCCGGGATAGCGTGCGTGCGGAAGTGGTCCAGATCTTCGGGGATTACCGGGTGGGAGACGAAATGGTCCGGGCGGAGGACTACCCGGTGGTCAAGGGCCAGCAGGCGGAGCCCGAAACGAACGGGCCGCTCGGTACGGTGATAGCCTTCACCGTCGACCAGCGGCTGCTGAGCACCGGTGAATCGCTGTTCCTGGATCTGGGGGCCGATGATGGAATCCAGGTCGGCGACGTGTTTGCCGTCTTCTCGACCAGCATGGCGGCGGCCGAGACCGCTCTCCTCGAGGATCGGCTGACCACGGTGCGAGTCGTTCACGTGTCACCCGGAACGTCGACCGCGCTCGTCACGGAAGTGCGTGATGCCGGCATGAGCCCGGGCGCTCCCGTCCGTCGGGTGGAGCGGATGCCTAGCTAGGACCGGACGCCTGGCCCGCGTGGAATCACGGAAGCGTCCCGCCGCTGGCGGGGCGCTTCTTCACATCGTGCCCGGTGCGTCTTTCGGCGCGTGACGGCGGCAAATAGCTTGGCCGCGGCGTTCGAGACGAGAGACGCGGACTTGCAGGGCGGCGCAAATACGACGGCGAAAGAGAACCGATGTCGAAACAACGGAAACGGGTGCTGGTGACGGGCGGGGCGGGGTTCATCGGGTCCCACGTCTGCGATGCGTTCGTGGCGGAGGACTGGTCCGTCACGGCGCTGGACGATCTCAGCTCCGGGCGGGAGGAGAACCTCTCGACGGATGTCGAGCTGGTGGTGACCGACATCCGATCGCCGGAGGCGGCGAAGCTCGTGCGCGACGGAGCCTTCGACCTGATCAGTCATCACGCGGCCCAGATCGACGTCCGCGTGTCGGTCGACCGGCCGGACCACGATGCCTCGATCAACATCATGGGACTGCTGAACCTGCTCGAAGCGGCGGTGAAGGGAGGCGTTCGCCGGTTCCTCTACGTGTCTTCCGGCGGAGTCGTGTATGGCGAGCCGGACGAATTCCCGGTGCCCGAGACCGCGCCCAAGCGACCCCTCTCTCCATACGGCGTGAGCAAGCTGGCCGGTGAGCACTACCTTCACTTCTACCGCGAGATCCACGGCCTCGAGGGCGTGTCACTCAGGTACTCCAATGTCTTCGGTCCGCGGCAGGATCCGCACGGCGAGGCGGGCGTCGTAGCCATCTTCGCCCGTTGCGTCCTGGAGGGACGCACGCTCACAGTGTATGGCGACGGGGAACAGACGCGCGATTACGTGTATGTGGGAGACGTGGCGAAGGCCAATCTGCTCGCGGCTCTGACGGACGTATCAGGGTCGACGGGAATGGACGAAGTGGCATTCAACGTGGGAACGGGTGTGGAAACCAGCGTGAACGAATTGGCCAGGGCCGTGATGAGGGTCGCCGGGAGAGTGGTGCCCGTGGAGCATGCTCCGGCCCGCGCCGGCGAGCTGCAGCGCAGCTGCCTGGATTCGGGTCGCCTCGCGGGCCTGGATTGGCGCCCCGCGGGCGAGCTGGAGGACGGTCTGGCAGCGACCTACGCCTGGATTGCCGGGGAGGATCGATGACGCTGCTCGCGGCGCTGGCGCTCCAGCAGGCGAACACCATCGCTTCGAGCCCGTGGGACCTGGTTCTCGACGCGACTCCCGTCACGAAGATCATCCTGCTCGTTCTGGCCTGCTTCTCACTCTTCTCGTGGGTCATGATCTTCTGGAAGTGGTCTGAGTTCAGGACGATGCGGAAGTCCGGAGACACGTTCGTCGCAGGAATGGAGGCCGCTGCGGGTCTCCGGGACGTGTACCAGACCCTGACGCGGCTCGAGGAGTCGTCGTACACGCGAGTATTCCGCAGGGGCGTCAACTTCTTCACCGAGCTGCGCCCCACGGCGCTCCGCGACGACGGCCATGAGGCGCCGGGGCTTTCCTCGGCGCAGCTGGACACGCTGCGCCTCGTCCTGGAGAAGGAGCTCGCGGAGGAGCGGGACGACATGGCTCACGGGTTGCCATGGCTGGCGATCATCGGCTCCGTGAGCCCGCTGCTCGGCCTCATGGGGACGGTGGTCGGAGTGATGAACTCGTTCATCGGGATTACCACCCAGGGCTCGGCGAACATCGCGGCAGTCGCGCCGGGGATCGCCGAGGCACTCATCACGACCGTGGTGGGGCTTGCCGTAGCCATTCCGGCGGTGATCGCGTACAACCACTACGCCGCCAAACTGGGGCTGTTCACGGGTGAGCTGGAGGGATTCGCCAGCGAGTTCATCGGTACTCTGGCCAGGGAAGGCAGGGTATGATCGGCGGTCGCCTGGGCGGCGGACCGGAGAGCGGTCTGCCCGTTCGCGCGGAGATCAACGTCACCAGCCTGGTCGATGTGGCCTTCACCCTGCTCGTGATCTTCATGATTACGGCGCCGATCCTCCAGGGGGGCGTGGAGGTGGCCGTTCCGAAAGCCCCCTCGGCGCCCCTCCAGGTGTCGGAAGGTCTGGTCATCACGGTCGATCGGGACGGTCAGATCTACGTCGACGACGACGCGTTCACTCGCGAGGAGTTCTCGGCCACGATCGTCCAGCTGGTCGAACGCCGGGGCGGGCCGACCGTCTACGTCAAGGGCGATCGTGATGTGCCCTACGGGTCCGTGCTCTGGGTGATCGGCAAGCTCAAGGAATCGGACATAGACGCCGTGAGCCTGATCGCCGAGCCGGACACGGATCGCTGAGGAGCCGGATGCGAGGGGCGGGCCGGTGAGTGCAAGCCGGGAGCGGCATCGGATGCCGCCGGGGGCGCTGATCGCGTCGACCATCCTGCACGCCGCGGTGGGGATCAGCATGGCGGTCGCCGGGGCCTACATGGCTCCCCGTCCGCTGCCGGCGCAGACGTTCCGGGTCCATCTTGTGGCAGCGGCAGACCAGACGGCGCCGATGCGCCTGAAGCCGGAGCCCGCGAAGGTCGCCGAGGAAGAGAACCGGCCGCCCCCGCCCGAGCCGACGCCCACCCCGAAACCGCGCACGCAGGTGCCGACGGTGGTGGAACAGCCTCCGCCGGTCGAGCCGTCCAAGGAGCCGGCCCGAGGGCCCGAAGAGGGCGACGACCCGATCAACGTCCACCTCGAGGGGGCGGCTTTCGTGGACCCGAAGTACCTCGAGAACATCATTCTCCAGGTTCACCGGTACTGGCGTCCGCCCACCGGCAACCGCAACCTGCGAGCCGAAGTCATTTTCACGATCGAGAAGGACGGGTCCACGAGCGACATCGAGTGGGTGCAGCGCTCCGGAGACCTGGCGTTCGACCTCGAAGCGCACGGTGCCGTGGAAGCTGCGGGGAGGGCGAAGGCCTTCGGTCCCCTGCCGGCCGCCTGGCCGCGTGACCATCTGCGAGTGTCCTTCTTCTTCGATCCAGCTTCTCTGTGAGGTGAGACCCGTGATGATGGGACGGAAGCCAGCGACGTGGGGACTGATGGTGGTGGCCTTGACGGCGAGTCTGGCCGGGGTCGCACGCGCCCAGGATCCGGGCGATGTGCGTGTCGGCATTACGTATACGCCCGGTTACCTGCCCGGGCTCGTGATGACGCCGGTGGAGAGCCAGGGAGCGATGGGAGATCTCGCCGCGCGGGTCGACAGCGTGTTGAGGCGCGATCTGGATTATGCGGACCGGTTCCAGATCATACCGGTGCCGGACGATCTTCCGATCGAAGGTCCGGTGAACTACGGACTGTGGAATCAGCTGGGTGCCGTCTGGCTCGTGGTCTCCGAGCTCACGGGCACGCCCGACCTCCCGGTGCTGCGGGTCAGCCTGCACGACGTCGTGTTCTCGGAGCTGAAGGAAGTCAAGGCGTTCTCTTTGCCCCGGCCCACGGATTCCGGGTTTCGCATGGAGCTCCACCGGGTGTCCGACGAGGTCGTGAAGTGGGCGACCGGAGAGCCCGGTATCGCGGCCACGAGGATCGTGTTCCGCAGGATGGTCACGCCCACGGCCTCGGATTTGTTCCTGATCGACAGCGACGGGTACGGGCTTCGCCGGCTGACGCACGAGGCCGCCACCGACGACAGCTCGATCGTCCTCTCTCCCGAGCTGTCGCCGAACGGGCGCTACGTGGCCTACGTTTCGTACCGGACGGGGAAGCCGGTGGTATACGAGCTGGACCTGGTCACGGGGGCGGACAGAACGATCTCGGACATCGGCAAGATCAACATCACGCCCGTCTACTCACCCGACGGCCGACGGATCCTGTTCGGCAGGACGCAGGACGATCACACGGAGCTGTTCGAAGTCCAGCGTGATCCGCTGTGCTGCACGCGCAGGGTGACTTACACGTCCACGGGGGAGACCCTGGGCGGTGCCTACTCGCCGGACGGCCGTCAGCTCGCGATCACGTCCACGCCTCTCGGAAACCCGCAGATCTACGTGATGGACCTTCAGAGGGGCGGTGATCCGTCGATCGTGAGCCGCTACGTGTTCGGAGAGCGCGGGTACGCCACGTCGCCGGACTGGTCTCCTCGCGGGGACCGGATCGCCTACCACACGTGGGTCGACAGCTGGTTTCAGATCGTGACGGTCAACCCGAACGGCACCGACCGGCGGGTGATGACTTCCCGCGGAAGCAACGAAGACCCGAGCTGGGCGCCGGATGGCAGACACCTCGTGTTCGCGGGCACGTTGCGAGGGTATTACGCCCTGTGGGTGCTGGATACGGTGAGCGGGCGGCTGCGGTCGGTTACGGTGAACAACGTGGATCAGCTGCCTCACTGGTCGGACCCGCTGGCTCCAGGCTCGTAACGGCCTAAGTCGCGCCGGGGCACCGCTTGGCAATTGCACGCGGGCAGTATACAATACAGCGGTTCCGACGGAACCAGCTCAACCCGTCACGACCGTACGAGATCCGATATCCCGTTCCGGGAGTTCGCGACTCACTGAAAAGGAGCCTCAAGATGCGTCTCAATGGCAGGATCGCAGCTCTCCTGGTACTCCTCGCCGTGGGAGTTGCCGCTTGCGGCGGGAACCCCGCACCCGAGCCGCCGCCCGTAGTCGCAGAGACCGTGCCCCAGCCCGATGCGGACAGCCTCGCCGCGGTCCGGGCGGCTGAGCGTGCCGCTGCGGCAGCCCGACTGTGCAATGAAGCCGCTGCGGCCATGGCTGCTGGCGACTACGATCGGGCGCGCAGCCTGTATCAGCAGGCCCAGCGTGACTATGCCGGCACGGACTGCGCCAACACGGCCGGCGGGCAGCTCGCGATGATCGACGCCGTCATGGTGATTCGCGAGCGCGTGCATTTCGACTTCGACAAGTCGAACATCCGGGATGACGCGGCGGCCGTATTGCAGGCCAAGGCGGACGTCCTCGGCAAGTACCCGAACGTGAAGCTGACGATCGAGGGTCACTGCGACGAGCGCGGCTCCATCGAGTACAACCAGGCGCTCGGCCAGCGCAGGGCGGACAACACGGTTCGCTATCTGGTGAGTCTCGGACTGTCGGCGGACATGTTCAACACCGTGAGCTACGGCAAGGAACGGCCGATTGCCCAGGGTTCGAACGAGGACGCCTGGCAGGCGAATCGGCGTGCCGAGTTCGTCATTGAGAACATGGGCGCTCTTTGATTCGTAGAGTCTTACTTACGGCGTTCGTCACCCTTCTGGGCGCGTCGTGCGCCATGAAGAGCGACGTGGCTGACCTCGAGTCCACGTTGCAGGCGCAGATGCAGGCGGATCGCGCCCAGAGGGACAGCCTGATGACGGAAATCAGGCAGTTGCGATCGGTGCTGCTGGACAGTCTCAGCGTCCAGCAGCGCCGCGACATTTCGGGCAGGGTGGACCTGCAGCGCCAGATCGAGGACCTGGCGATCGCGGTGACGCAACTGACGGCTCTGACGGGAGAGACGCAGCGCCAACTCGCAGTATTACAGGACTCCGGAAGCGGCATGCCTGGAGCCGGTGGAGAGGTCCTCGCCGATAGTTCCGGCGGGGATTCTCCGCTGGCCGCCGGGGCGGGCGGAGAGCCCCAGGCACTGTACGAGGCGGCCCTCCGGCAGTTTCGGCGTGGATCGTACGAGACGGCCCGAGCCGGTCTCGTCCAGTTCCTCGAGCAGTACCCGAGTCATGAGCTCGCTCCCGATGCCCAGTATTTCGTGGCCGAGACGTACGCCGAAGCCGGCAATGCCGAGCAGGCCCTGGTCGAGTACGCGAGGGTTCTCGAGTTGTATCCCAACTCGCGGCGCGCACCGACTGCGCTCTACAAGAGCGGGCTCATCGAGCTTCAACGGGGCAACGTGGACGATGCTCGTACCTTCTTCCAACGAGTCGTTCAGGGCTACCCCGACAGCGACGAGAGCGACCTCGCGGAACGGGAGTTGTCCAGGCTCCGGAACTGAGCCTGCCGGCCCGGGGTTTGCGTCCCATCGCGGGTTGCCGAACCCGGACGAGGAGGACGCTTGCGCTGTCCCACCTGTGACCACATCGAAGATCGGGTAGTCGACTCGCGGCTCAGTCGCGGAGGCCGGGCCATCCGGCGCCGGCGCGAGTGCATCGCTTGCGGTCAGCGCTTCACCACCTACGAGCTCGTCGAGCGGGAGCCGCTGACCGTCCGCAAGGCGTCGGGTGCCATCGAACCCTACGACCGCCACAAGCTTCTTCGCAGCATCAAGATAGCGTGTGCGAAACGCCCGGTCTCCCTGTCCGAGATCGAGGACATGGTCGATGCGGTCGAGGAGTCGCTGGAGGCCTCCGACGCGCGGGAAGTGAGCAGTCAGAAGGTGGGGGAGCTGGTGATGAGCCATCTGCAGGGGACGGACCAGGTCGCCTACGTGCGTTTCGCCTCCGTTTACAGGAACTTCCAGGATACGACGGAGTTCATGGAGGAGGTACGCGAACTGGTGACGCGGGCCCGGTACCGGGCGCGTGGACAGCAGGAACTCTTCGAAGCTCCGGAAGAGACGAGCGAGTAGCCGAATGGCCGGCGACCTGGGCGAAATGCCCTTCCTCGATCACCTGGAAGAGCTGCGCAAGCGCCTGATCTGGAGCCTGGTCGCTCTGGTGGCCCTATCCATCGTCGGATTCTTCCTCGTAACCGAATTCGGGGTCCTGGAGATCCTCGAACGACCGTTCCATCAGGTGCTGCCTGCCGAGGGGCTTCGCTACACCAGTCCCACGACCCCCGTCGTCGTCACCTTCAAGCTGGCGTTCGTTGTGGGCTTCGTCCTGGCACTACCGGTAATCGCCTATCACACCTGGGCGTTCTTCTCACCGGCCCTGTACGAGCATGAGAAGAAGTACATCGTACCCGCTATCGCCGTGGGTTTCGTGCTGTTCCTGTGCGGGATCGCCATGGCGTACTTTCTCGTGCTTCCACTGGGTCTGCGATTCCTGATCGGATTCCAGGCCGAGACCCTGACGCCGATCATCACCGTGGACGAGTACCTGCGGTTCGCGACGCGGCTCATCCTGGCGTTCGGCATCATCTTCGAGATGCCGGTCATCCTGGTCGTCCTGAGTTTCATGGGGCTCGTAACTCCGGCCGGGCTCCGCAGGTACCAGCGCCACGCGCTGGTCGTACTCGCCATCCTCTCGGCTCTGCTGACGCCTGCGGACGTTGGCACGATGCTGATGCTCCTCGTGCCCATGGTCCTCCTGTACGAGTTGTCGATCTGGCTGGTACGCCTGGTCGGTGGCGGCCGCTCCCGATCGCGGGCCGAGGAGCCGGCCCCCGAGTCCTGACGGTGATGCGGTCCATGCGCCTCGTACTGGCCGCGATCGTCCTGCTCATCGCCGCCAGCGTGGCGACCGCCCAGGAGCCGACGCGGCGTCCCGGCGCGGTCAGCGGCCAGGAGGACAGGATCCGGCAGGCAGCGCCGCGGCAAGGCGACCAGGGCCTTCCCGACGACACGCTGGGCCTCGCCGCCGACACGACCCCCCGGATCGACATCGAACAGCGCCGTCAGGGTCTGGAAGCGGAGGGATTCCCGGCCCGGGACGAGGTGTTCCGGCAGCTGAAGAACCTCCCCGGATTCATGGTCTTCGAGTATCGCGGGGAGGAGGTCAGGCTCGATGTGGCGGAAGAGCGCATCGGACTGCTGGGAGATGCGCAGGTGAACCGCGGACCGGACGTGCTGACCGCTGACACGATCCGCTACCGGGGCAACGTCAAGTTCATGTCGGCGGCGGGCAACATCGAGCTCGTGGGCGCCGATCAGAAGGACGTGAAGAGCGATTCGGTGCTGTACTACGATCTCGCGAGTCTGAAGGGCACGGTCTTCGGGGCCGAAACTCAGTTCATGCAGGGCGCCACCACCTGGCGGGTGGTCGGAGACGTGATTCCCAAGGCGCAGGACACGGTGTATGCCTCGAACGGCGCGTTCACCTCGTGCGACGTCGAGCTGCCGCACTACCGGTTCCAGGCGGGCCAGATCAAGCTCGTGAACCAGGACGTGATCGTCGCCTGGCCCGTCGTCCTCTACGTCAGCAAGGTCCCGGTCTTCTGGCTCCCGTTCTTCGCGCAGGACATCCGGCCGGGCCGGCGAAGCGGCATCCTGCCGCCGCGCTTCGGTTTCAACGACGTGGTCCAGACGTCGGGAAGCACGAGCCGGAACGTGACGGACTTCGGCTACTACTGGGCGATCAACGACTACACCGACGTGCAGGGATCCGTGGACTGGTTCAGCGGAAACTACACGCGGCTGAACGGCGCCTTCCGGTACCGGTTCCTGAAGCGCTTCATCCGTGGAAGCGTCGCGTACGGCGAGACTTTCAGCGAGAGCGGCCGCAACCTGACCCTCGGCCTCAATCACGACCAGGAGCTCGGGCTGGCGACCACGCTTCGCGTATCGGCGCGCTACATCCAGAACACCCAGACCTTCCAGGACCAGACGTACGATCCGCGCCTGCAGACCCAGTCGATCGACTCGGACGCCGGCCTGAACCACCGGTTCTCCTTCGCCAACGTCTCCGTTTCGGCCAGGCGCAGACAGTTCCTGACGAGCGAGAAGACGGAGCTCACTCTGCCGCAGTTCAGCCTCAGCTTCTCACCCGTCACGCTGTTCTCGGCCCCCCGCTCCAGCGAAGGGCTGTTCAACAACATGACGCTGAGCGGCTCGGGCACGTTCGGCCGGCAGAGCACCAGTCAACCCTTCGTGACCGATCGGGCGAACACCAGCGGCTCGGTCTCCAGCGGGCTCCGGGTCAAGCAGTTGAATCTCTCGGTCGGGGCGCGATACAACGAAGCGAGCACGACGGAGGAGGACTCCACGGGCGTGGAGCAGCCCACGACCAAGGTCCGGCAGATGGACTGGAACGCGGGGCTCGACTATCAGGTCAACCTGGTCGGCTCCACCACGTTTCGCCCCAACATCCGGTGGAACGGGGGGTATTTCAGGTCTCCTGACACGGCGGGGGACTTCGTGTCCGTCCCAACGCAGATGAGCTTCGGAGCCACGCTCAGCACCGACGTCTTCGGCTTCTATCCGGGTTTCGGGGCCTTCAGCAGGATCCGCCACAAGTTCTCGCCCGGGTTCTCCTGGGCCTACGCGCCCGCCGTTTCGGTAGACTCCGCCCGCGGTGCGATCCCGGGCTTCCCGCTGGATTCGATCCGCGCCCGGCACACTCTGTCGTTCACCCTGCGGCAGACGTTCGAGGCTAAGGTCCGTTCGGCGGAGCAGGGAACGCAGGCCCCGGCCAGCGCGGGACTCCGGGAGGCCCCCGGCGGACCTGGATTCCCCGGTGACACGGTGGGCCTGCAGCCCGACACGGTGGGCGCTGAGTCCGACACGTTGACGCGTGCCGATCTCACGGGACCGCCGCGCATGCCCCCTCGCGCCCGCGTCGTGACACTGCTCGCGCTCAACACGTCCGCTCTCGTGTTCGACTTCGAGCGCTCCAAGCTCGGAGAGCCGGTCCTCATATCGCCAACCGTCTCGAACAACATCAGCTCCGACCTGCTCCGGGGGCTGACGATCAACATGACGCACCGTCTGTTCGAAGGAACCGGGGCCGATCGGCGCTTCAGCCCGTCGCTTCAGCAGATCGCCCTCAGCTTCAGCCTGCGGTCGGGCACGAGCCTCGGAGACCTGGTGGGGCTGGGGACCGACGCTCCGGTCTCGCCCCGGGATCGCATGGCGGCCGCGCCGGCGGAGAGGGAACCGGACGCGCGCAGCGGTCTGCGGGAATTCTACGACGCCGACCAGACCGATCCGTTCTCCGATGGAGCCAGGGGCGGTCCCTGGAACCTGACCCTCCGGTACTCGCTCATCCGGCCGCAGACGGAGGGCGGCTTTGAAAGCCAGACGGTGGATGGCACGCTGTCGTTTCACCCGACTCCCGGTTGGGCCGCCCGCTGGAGCACGCAGTACAACTTCACATCGGGAGACTTCGGGCAGCAGCTCATCACACTGGATCGAGATCTGCACCGATGGAGGGCGTCATTCCAGTTCGCGCGCTCGCCGAACGGCAACGTCATCTTCTCCGTCGGCGTGCACCTCACGGACGCACCGGAGCTCAAGGGCGACTACAAGCAGCAGACGAACTGAGGCTCCTCGTCGGTGTGGCCGGATTCTTGATACAGCACAGGCGGGATCCAGCCTCGAACCGGCAGGCGACCGTTTCGTGAGAACGGTGTAGAAACTGCTTGCGGATCCCCTGAAACAAGTAGCGAGGCACAGGCCGAAGGCCCTGCGGGGGCAGGCGGCTTCGCTCTGAACGCGACACGGCACCCGCTGACGCGGAGGAACAAGCTCGAATGGCCAGGAACCACCAGCTGAAGAACGAGGCGCGGAGGGCCGAACAGCGGTCCGACTGGGCTCGAGCCATCGAGCTGTACAAGAGCGCGATTCGTCTGGAGGAAGAGGGTGGATCCGGGTCTGACGTGGGTGTCTACAATCGGGTTGGGGACCTCTACCTCCGGCTGGGCGACACGGCGGAAGCGGTGGAGTACTACGAGCAGGCGGTGGACCGCTATGCGGCCCACGGACTGCACAGCTCGGCTATCGCGCTCTGCAATAAGATTTTGCGAATCGCTCCGGACCGCGACGAAGTATATGGGCGTCTTGCCCGGCTGCACGCGTCCACGGGCCTGCTGGCCGAGGCGAGAAGCGCCTTCCTGAGGTTCGCCGAGCGGATGCGGGCGACCGATCGGCTGAGCGACGCGCTGGAAGCCGTGCAGGACCTCGTGAGCCTCACCGGTGACGAGGAACTTCGGACGGCCTTCGCGGACCAGCTCGTCGATGCGGGCCTCGTCGCCCAGGCCGTTGCCCAGCTGCGCCTCCTGTACCACGCCAGGGTGGCCGGTGGTCGTAACGCTCAGGACGTCCGGGAGAGGATCATCGCCCTCGATCCGGAAGCCGATCCGGCGGGCGGCATAGCGCCGCCGGCGCCGCGAGCCATGCCGAAGCCACGACACGAGGTGCCCGAGATCGATCTCCGGGATGCCCGTCCGACGGTGTTCCCGGAGCCGGTCCCCGATGCCGGGCCCGCGGTTCGTCTTCCTCCCGGTGACTTTCCGCTGGACGCGCCGGCCCCGCCGGCGGAGCCCCGGACAGGCCCGGAGGGCAGTCCCGAGATCCAGATCGGCGTCGACGGGGGGATCGCCTCGGTGTTCACGAGATTCCGCTCGCAGGTTCGGGAGATCGTGGAGGAGACCGATCACGCCGTGCATTACGATCTCGGGGTCGCGTACATGGGCATGGGGTTGCCGGAAGAGGCGATCGGGGAGTTTCGCCTCGCGATGCAGAGTCCGGCGCTGATGAGCTCGGCTCACGCGCTTCTCGGAGAGTGTCTGCAGGCCGTCGGCGCTCCCGCCTTCGTGGACGAACGGGAACCGGTGCCGGTCGCGGACGAGGAAGGCCTGTTGCCGCTGGCCGAGCCGGACGACTTCATGCTGGGCCAGTCGGTCGATTTGGGTGTACCGGCTGCGGAGGAGCCGGTCGAGGACACCGTTTCGCCCGCCCCGCCGGACGCAGCGGTGGAAACGGTCCGGAGCGCCGGGCCCTCGCGGGACGAAGAAGAGCTGGCGGACATGCTGTTCCAGGCCAGGCTCGCACAGCACCGTGCCCGCGCCGCCTCGGAGGAAGGGCGGGCCGATCACGAAGCGCACCTGGACCTCGCGCGAAGCTACGAGCGGATGGGCCTGTCGACGGAGGCGGTGCGGGAGCTGGTGCTGGCTCTCGAAGGACCCGCCGCCGTGAAGGCCGCGGCCCTGGACGTGCTGGAGAGCGTGGCCTCCTCCGAGGGGATCGAGGCATCCGCGATGCGGGAGGCGCTCAATTCCCTGATCGAGAACGGACGCTCCGAAGTCGCCGTGCGCGCCGGCCGCGAATTCGTGCAGCGTCCGAGGATCCGGGAAGCCGATAGACAGGCCGTTCTGTCCGTGCTTCCTCCGGAAGATGCGTTGGAGGCGGGACCGGGCGCCGAGCCCCGGTCGAGCTTCGTGGCGGAGGCGCTGGACGAGCTCGGCGACATCCTGACGGAGCTCGACGGCGCGTCCGTCGACGACCTCGATGACGGATCGGCGAGTACGACTCCCCCCACATCGTTACCGACGGAGGACGATCCCCGCGCGGTGTTCGGAGAGGCTGAAGGTCTCCGGGCTGCCGGCCGGATGGATGAGGCCGAGTCACACTACTACCGGGCCCTGGAGCTGTTCGAGAAGCAGCGAGACGCGATCAACGCGATACGGGCCGTGGATCGGCTGCTCGCGCTCCGCCCGGACGACGTGGTCCTGCACCACCAGAAGAACGAGTTCGCGATCATGACGAACGATCGCGAACTGCTGATATCGTCCTATCTCGATCTCGCCGCCTGCCTCCGACGCCAGAACGGTTTTCGCAGCGCCCGGACCGTGTACGGGCGCATCCTGGACATCGATCCGTCGAACGCGGAGGCGCGGGCGGGCATCGCGGCGGTCGACGCGGATGAGCTGGCGCGCGAAAGGCGCAGGCAGCAGCAAGCTGAACGTCGGGCCGGGCAGGAAGTCAGGAAGCCGGTGCGCCCGTCGGCTCAGGAGAGCCGTGAGCGATCGGTCCGGGCTCCAGGCGAGTTCGACGCGATGTTCGAGGACCTCAGGAGCGAGGACGACGAGACGGAGGACGGCTCGCCCCCCGACTACGAGTCTCACTACGAGCTCGGGATCGCGTTCCGGCAGATGGAGATGTGGGATGAGGCGGCGCGCGAATTCAAGGCGGCTCTGCAGGGAGTCGAACAGACGCTTCCGGCCTACGAGAGACTCGGCGAATGCCTGCTCGCCCTGCGGCGCTACGACGAAGCCCGCCGGACCCTGGGTGTCGCCGCCGCCCAACCGGGATCGGAGGCGGAGAAGGCAGGCGTGTACTTCCATCTCGGGGTGGCGCACCTGAGGTCCGGGGACCGGGCTTCGGCTCGGACGTACCTGGAGAGAGTGCTGCAGATCGACCCGTCGAGGGCCCAGGCAGCCCACCTGTTGTCCACCCTTCCCGACTGACGGTATTATCCGGTCGATCCCGCGTCCCGAGGGTGGACGCGGCACGCGAGGACCGGGGAGGCCGATGCTCGACGCTGCCATACCGACTCTGGAAGGCCTGCAGGAGCCGATCGGATCGAGACTTGCGGAAGTACAGCGAGAACTCGAGGCCATGGTCGAGGCGGACTTCGGAGCCGTGAACGAGGTCAACGACTATCTGCTTTCAGCCCGCGGCAAGATGCTGCGCCCGACCCTCGTCCTTCTGAGCAATGCGGTGGGAGGCTCGCCCGCTCGGGAGGCCGTCCGCCTGGCCGCAGTCGTGGAACTGATGCACGTGGCCACCCTCGTGCATGACGATGCGGTGGATCATTCGCCCGAGCGTCGCGGGATGCCCACGGTCAACTCGAAGTGGAGCCATCAGGTCGCCGTGATCATGGGCGACTACCTGTATTCCAGGGCTCTGGTAGAGATCACCGCGCTGGGTCGCGTCGAGGCGATTCGTCTGCTCGCCGAGGCCTCGAATCGCATGTCGATCGGCGAAATGCGCCAGCTCGCGGCGCACGACGCCCTTGGAGCCACGGAGGACGACTATTACCTCCTGTGTGATCGAAAGACGGCGTCGCTGATCAGCGCGGCGTGCGAGCTGGGGTCGATGTACGGTGAGCCGGCGTACCAGAAGACGCTGGCGGAGTACGGCCGGGATCTCGGAATGACGTTTCAGATTACGGACGACCTCCTCGACTATAACCGGACCCCCGATGTGACGGGAAAGCCGAGCGGGCTGGATCTCAGGGAGCACAAGGTCACGTTGCCGCTGATCGCGGCCCTCCCGAGACTGGATTCGGCCGGTCGGGCCGCCGTCGAAGACGTGTTCGCCGATCCCAGCCCTTCGAACGACAAGATCGAGCGGGTGGTCGATCTCGTCGCGGATGCGGGGGGGCTCGAGTACGCGCGGCGCAGGGCCCGGGCGTTCGCGGACGCGGCGCGCGGTCGTCTGGCCGCGCTGCCCGACGAGCCAGCAGTTCGAGCGCTCGATTATGCCGTGGACTTCGTCGTGGGACGCTGCAAATGACCGTTGATTTCGGAGGAAGACGCCGCCCGTCGGGCAAGAGGGTGGTGCTGATCGTAGCGGGTGGGATGCTGCTGGGAGCGCTGCTCACGGAGCTCATGGCCCTGGCTCTTCCAGCGAGCGCGGCCCGGGAATTCTTCGTGACGACGGTGGCAGCCTCCCTCGGGCCCCTGACCATCGACCTTCTCGTGGTGGCGATGACGGTGGGTCCCCTGGTCATTCGCCTGAACATTCTGAGTGTCGTCGGCATATTACTGTTGGCGTGGTTCGCCAAGTCGCTGCTGTAGGCCTCTACAGGGAAGGAAGAGCCATGTTCGGCAATCTCGGGATGTGGGAAGTTCTCATCATCCTATTCATCGTGTTGCTACTGTTCGGGGCTCGTCGCCTGCCCGAGATCGGCGCCTCACTGGGAAAGGGAATCCGCGAGTTCAAGGGATCGCTGAAGGAGGTCGAGGGCGAATTCAAGGAAATCAGCGGATCCGACACCGCAGCGGGGAAGACCAAGCAGGAAGAAAGCCAGAAGGAAGCGCAGCCCCGCGTCTGATCGGGCCCGCGCGCACCTCACCTCGAGGCATGATGCGATGCGAAGAGGCGGGAACTTTCGGCCCCGCCTCTTCCCGTGCGCTCGAATCGGACGTTCGGGTGGCCTGACGGCCACCCCACCCGTCCGCTATCCCGCGGCTGCCGCCCTCTGACTCAGCCGGTCCCTTCGGTCGACGATCGTCGCGGTCTCCCTCAGTCCCTCTATCCACCTGCTCACGTTCATCTGGGCTGCCTGCATCTGCATTTGCGACCTGAGCTGTTCCCTGACTGCGACGAAGAGCTCCGGGTTGGCCTCGGTGCGACTGTCCACTCGGAGGAATACCACCGAGTCGTCCGCATCCAGCGGGCCCGCGGTCTCGCCCACCGGCGTTCCGAACGCCGCGCCGACGGCCTCCGTGTTCCGGCCGAGACCAGCCGCGAACTGCCTGCGCGTGAAGGGACCCGCCGTGCCGACGGTCCAGCCGAGCCGAGCCGCCGCGTCCTCGAGAGACGTCCCGGGCTGAACGCCCGCCCACTGCACGCGCGCGGAATCGAGAGCCGCTTCCCGCCGCTTGTCCCGGGCGAGCGTATCACGGATCTGGTCCCTCACCTCCGCGAAGGTGAACGTCCCGCCCGGCACCCTGCCGCTCACTTCCACCATGTGATAGCCGGCCGCATTCTGGAAGAACTCGCTCACCTCGTGCAGCGGGTTGAGTGGATCCAGCGCCCAGTCCACGGCCACGCCGAGCGCCCCGGCGCCCGGAACGAAGTCGAAGCCTTCCGTGACCGTCACGTCGGTGGCGATCGGGACGCCGACGGAATCGGCCGCGACCTGAAGGCCGTCGATCAGGGCGATTCCCTCGAACTCGTCCATCAGATCGAACATCTCGTCTTCGCCGTCCGGCGAGAGCTCGATCGGGAAGAAGATCTGCGAAACGGACACCGTGTCGCCCGTCCGCTCCGAAACCTCCAGCAGGTGGAATCCCTGGGGCGACAACACGGGCTCCGACACCTCTCCCGTCTTCAGGTCGGCTACGCCATCCGCGAAAGCGGGAAGCAGCTCGCCGGGTCCGAACCGACCCATCATGCCGCCTGCCTCACGCGTGCTCGCGTCGGCCGAGAACTGCGAGGCCGCTTCGGCGAACGACATCGTTCCATCCGTCACCAGCGTGCGCACGGAGTCCGCCAGCGCCCGCACGTACATCGTGTCCCGGGCGCCCGGCGTAGTCTGGAAGCTGACAACGCTGATCGTGGCCGTGGCGGGTCGCTCGAACTCCTCCGCGTGCTCCCGGTAGTACCTTCGCATCTGGGCTTCCGGGACATCGACCTCGAGATTGGCAATCGTCGGGACCGTCGCGAAGGTGACCGTGGCCGACTCGTTGCGATCCCGAAACTCCTGCCACAGCTCCGCATCGCTGACCGCTCCGCCCTGCTGGAGCATCTGGCTCAGCCGGGCACGCGGAAGGATCTGGCGGTAGTAGGCCTCTATCTGCAGGAGGATCTGCTCGTCCACGGTCGGATCCGAGAAGAAGGCCTGGTACTTGGCGTAGTCGAAGACCCCATCGGTCATGAACGCCGGGTAGCGCATCAGGTCAGGCGGAGGCGACAGCCGGAAGGCCTGCTGCACTTCGGAATCCGTGACCTCGATTCCGAGCCGGTCGATCTCCTGCTGGATGAGCACGTCCTGGATCATCTGATCCCAGGCTTCCACCTCGATCTGCCGCGACTCCTCGTCGGTCATCACGGCGTTGCCGCTTGACGCACGGGCGCTGTTCATGGCCTGCTCGAGCGTGTTGCTCCATTGCAGGTAGCGGATCTCCTGTCCGTTCACCACGGCGATCACGGGATTCGCCCCTGCCGCGGCCTGCGTGTCCCGGCTTCGAACCCAGTCGAGCACCAGCCACGCCGCGAACGCGACGGCCAGAAACAGCATGATCCACTTCGTGTTCGCCCGAATCGAGCGCATCATCATACGACCACCGACTCCTTCTATGTCCTGTGACCAGGAACGCGATTCCGCCTGCTTCCGCACCTGCCGCCGGGGCCGGATCTCCCGCCGGCACCGCCACGAATGGAAGCAGCAAAACCTATTCTGAGGGGCCGGGGCAGGCAACATACCGGCCCGGGCGCGTTGACACTGGCGAAGGCCCGCCGGTAACTTCGTCACGTGCCGGACCGGCCGACGATTCCCCTGATGACACGCTACGGACGCGAACCACGCCATGGCTTCTGATTCTCCGACCAGCGACGAGATCCAGCGTTTCGAGGAGCAGTACGAGCGACAACCGGAGAGTCTCGTCTTTGCGCGCCTCGCGGATGCCTACCGGAAGGCGGGGCAGCCCGAGAAGGCGCTCGCCCTGCTGGATGACGGCCTGCTCCGACACCCTGATTATCCGAGCGGTCACATCGTGCGGGCGCGGGCGCTGCGGGACCTGGGACGGATGGAGGAGACGCTGGACTCGTTCCGTAAAGTACTTGAACTCGATGGACATAACCTGGTTGCTATCAGTGAGTTGGCAGGACTTGCCGAAGAGAGGGGTGATCTCGGCGAGGCACGTCACTGGTACGAACGGCTGGCCCAGGCAGATCCGACGAATCCGGAGGCCGGGCGGCGGGTGGCCGAGCTCGAGACAGCAGCGGTCCACGAAGAGGTGGCAGAATCGGACGAACCTGAGACGCCCGTGTGGTGGGATGACTCGGCGGTCGATCGGGAGGTGGACCCGGTCGATGGTCCGGAGCCGGTGGACGACTCGTTCTGGGGAGCGGAGGGCGGGTCCGCGACTCCCGCGTCGGAAGCGCTCCCGACCGAGGACGACCGTCGGCCCGAGGACGAAGTGGTGGAAGCGATTCTGAATGGTGATGTGCCACGGACCGTAAAGGTCGAGGACACCTGGTGGTACGAAGAGGCCCCCCGGGAGGACGGTCCGGAGCCGTCGCGGGACGCCGATCTGCTGACTCGCACGATGGCCGACCTGTATGCGGAACAGGGATTGCACCGGGAGGCGGCGGAGATCTACGCCGAGCTGCTCAAGGACTCCCCGGACGACCCCGACCTGCTGGCGAGGGTCGAAGCGCTGCGCGACAAGCGGAGCGATGGCCAGACGGGCTCCTCAGACGAGGTCGCGGTCCAGACGGGCGAGGAGTGGGTGGAGGATTCCGTGCCTCTGGCCCCGTCCACGGGTCCACCCGTCACGACCGAGATCCGTCGCCTGCTCCGAATGGGAGAGGAGCGGGCGAGCGAGCTGCCGGATCCCGAGATCGCGGAATCGGACCGGGGGGATGAAGCGCCGCCGGACCGGGAAGCGGACCCCGAGACCGCGACCCTGAGTCCGTTCGCGCGCGAGTGGATTCGGCGCCTGGAGTCCGGCGCATGACCGGAGAGACCCTCTCGATCGGTGTACTCAACGGCCCCAACCTGGACCTCCTCGGAACCAGAGAGCCGCATCTCTACGGCGGCGAAGGGCTGAAAGGCATCTTGGCGCGGCTGGAGGAACTCGGGCGGGAGCTCGACTCGCGGGTCACGTCCGTACAGTCCAACCATGAGGGCGAGCTCGCAGACTGGATCCGTGATACTGGCTCGACGCAGGACGGCATGCTGGTCAACGCTGCCGCCTACACGCACACCAGCGTCGCACTTCGGGATGCCCTGCTTGCGGCCCGCGTGCCCTTCGTGGAAGTGCACCTGACGAACATCTGGGCGCGGGAGTCCTTTCGGCGCCGTTCGCTGCTTTCGGACATCGCGGTCGGTGTGGTGAGCGGATTCGGCGCGGACAGCTACTTGCTGGGCATGAGGGGCCTGGCCGCGCACCTGCGTCTCGCCGAGTGAGCTCGGAGTCGAGTGTCTGGGCTCCACGCGATCTGAGGCTGCGCCTCGTCCGGGATCGACTTCACGAGGCCAGCCTGGAAGCGCTGCTCGTGAGCCACATGCCCAGCATCCGCTGGCTCACGGGCTTTACTGGCTCCTCCGGGTTTCTTCTGGTCGAGCCGGGCTCCGCCACTCTCATCACTGACTTCCGCTACGAGGCGCAGGCTTCCGAAGAGGTGTGTGACGGCGTGTCCGTCGCCATCACGGCCACCGACCTTTTCGCGGAACTGGCGCGCTGTCTGGACGAGGGAGCCTCCGGCCCCAGGGTCGGGTTCGAGGACCATGTCCTGACCGTCAAGGACCGCCGAGCGCTTGGCGAGTCGTGCGGGGCCGTGACCTGGGAGGCGGCCGGTCCGCTGGTCGACGAGCTCCGTTCGACGAAGGACCCGGGTGAGATCGAGGCGATCTCGAGGGCCGTGCGGATGGCGGAGAGCGCCTTGAGCGAGGTGCTGGGGATCGTGACGGAGGGAATGACAGAGACGGAGCTGGCGGCGGAGCTCGTGTACCGCCTGCGACGGGCCGGCTCGGAGACGCTGCCTTTCGATCCGATCGTGGCGTCCGGACCCCGGAGCGCGCTTCCCCACGCCCACCCCGGGGAGCGGAAGCTGCGCGAGGGAGATTTTCTGCTGCTTGATTTCGGAGCCCGCGTGGACGGCTACTGCTCGGACATGACCCGCACGTTCGTCCTCGGGTCCGCGGCGCGCTGGCAGCGTGAGGTGCACGGCGTGGTGGCCGAAGCCGTCGAGCGGGCGATCGCGGCAGCGTGCGCGGGCGCCACGGCGCAGGCCGTCGACCGCGCGGCTCGCGATGTGATCGTGGCGGCCGGGTACGGAGACCGGTTCGGTCATGGGACGGGTCACGGCGTGGGGCTGGAGGTTCATGAACGGCCGAGCGTGAATGCGAGGTCGCGCGAGACCCTGGCGTCCGGCAACGTGGTCACGATCGAGCCCGCGGTGTATCTTCCGGGCCGAGGTGGAGTGAGGCTCGAGGAGGTCGTGGTAGCAGGGGAGGACGGCGCGGCGGTTTTGACCGGCTTCCCGCGAGATCTCCGGGAGCTGTGAGGCGAGAGGCCGGGAGTCGGCGCGGTGCGGCCTGAGTGAATCGGATAACTGACCACTGGACGCGGAATGGCGGATACATCGAGTTTCAGGAACGGGATGGTAATCGAGCTGGACGGGACCCTGTACCAGATCACCTACTTCCAGCACGTCAAGCCCGGAAAGGGAGGGGCGTTCGTGCGGACGAAGATCAAGTCGGTTCTCACCGGGGGCGTCGTGGACAAGACGTTCCGGGCCGGCGAGAAGGTGACGGAGGTCAGGCTGGTGAGGCGGCCCATCCAGTACTCTTACACGGATGGCAGCCTGTACTACTTCATGGACATGGAGACGTACGAGCTGACTCCCCTCTCGGCTGACATCGTGGGGGAGGACCAGCTGCCGTATCTGGAAGAGAACATGGAGTGCGAGGGCCTCACCCGTGACGGTGCGGTGCTGGCCGTGGAGCTTCCGCAGTTCGTGGAGCTGGAGGTCGTCGAGACGGAGCCCGGCGTGCGTGGTGACACGGCGCAGGGAGCCACGAAGCCGGCGAAGCTCGGTCCCGGTGCCGTCGTCCAGGTGCCGCTGTTCGTCAATGAAGGTGACGTGATCAGGGTAGATCGAACTGCCGACAAATACCTCGAACGGGTGACCCGATGATCGATCTCGACTGGATTCGACGTCTGATCGACATGGTGGACGGGTCGGGGATAGACTCGCTGGAAATCTCCCGATTCGGAACTCGTGTCAGGATCGCGAAGTCCCCTCCGCTGATCGTGACCTCCGGCACCGCGTCGGGTGCGGCGGAGGCGCCGGTGTCGCACTCGCCTCCCGTCGGCGCTGCGCCGTCGCACGCAGTGGAGTCGAGCTCACCCGCAGAGGCGGATTCCGGCCTCGCCGAGATCGTCTCCCCCATGGTCGGTACGTTCTACCGCTCGCCCGCGCCCGACGCGCCTCCCTACGTGGAGACCGGCGATCGAGTCGCCAAGGGGCAGACACTCTGCATCCTGGAAGCCATGAAGCTCATGAACGAGCTGGAGGCGGAAGTGTCCGGCACGATTCGGGAGATCTGCGTGGAAAACGCCGACCCGGTCGAATTCGGTCAGGTGCTGTTCCGAATCGATCCGTCCTGAGCCCGCTTGATCCGTGTTCAATAAGATCCTGATCGCCAATCGGGGCGAGATCGCGCTACGGGTGATCCGGGCGTGCCGCGAGTTGGGCATCGGCACGGTTGCCGTGTACTCCCAGGCGGACCGGGACTCCCTGCACGTCCGGTTCTCGGACGAGGACATCTGCATCGGGCCGCCCGCCAGCCGTGAGAGCTACCTGAACATCCCGAGGATCGTGGCCGCGGCCGAGATCACCGGCGCCGAGGCGATCCATCCCGGCTACGGATTCCTGGCCGAGAACGCGGAGTTCGCCGAGATCTGCGATCGGAGCGGGATCGTGTTCGTGGGGCCGACGGCCGACCAGATCCGCCGCATGGGAGACAAGGCCGAGGCCCGCCGCACGATGATCGAGGCGGGCGTCCCGGTCGTTCCCGGCTCGCAGGGCACGGTCGAGCACCTCGAGGACGCGAAGGCCGAAGCGGCGCGGATCGGTTATCCAGTGATGATCAAGGCCGCGGCAGGTGGCGGAGGCAAGGGAATGCGGGTGGCGGCGTCACCGGACGTCATCGAGAAGACGTTCACGATGGCCCGCAACGAGGCCGCAGCGGCTTTCAACGATCCGCGCGTGTATCTGGAGCGCTTCGTCCAGCGTCCCCGGCATGTGGAGATCCAGCTCCTGGGAGATCGGCATGGAAACCTGATTCACCTCGGTGAGCGGGACTGCTCGATCCAGCGACGACATCAGAAACTGATCGAGGAGTCACCCAGCCCGGCCATCACTCCGGAGACGCGGCAGGCGATGGGCGAGGCGGCCATTCTCGCCGGAAGAGCGATCGGATACTCGAACGCCGGAACGGTCGAGTTCCTGCTCTCGGAGGACGGCAGCTTCTACTTCATGGAGATGAACACCCGGATTCAGGTCGAGCACCCGGTGACGGAGATGGTCACCGGAGTGGACCTGGTGAAGGAGCAGATTCGATCCGCGGGCGGCGAGCGGATCGGGGGCCCGCCGGTCCTTTCGGGGCACGCGATCGAGTGCCGCATCAATGCGGAAGACCCGGAGCACGATTTCCGTCCCTCTCCCGGCCGCATCACGGCGTTTCACGCACCGGGAGGACCCGGAATCCGCATCGACGCGCACATTTATGCAGGCTACTCGGTTCCTCCGTACTACGATTCGCTGCTCGGCAAGCTGATCGCGCACGGGCGCACCCGGGAGGAGGCACTGGGTCGAGCGTATCAGGCCCTCGAAGAGTTCATCATCGAGGGTGTGAAGACCACCATTCCGTTCCTGCGCGAGGTGCTCCGTCACCCGGACTTCGTGGCTGGGAACGTCGACACTCACTTCCTGGAGCGCATGCGGGAGGCCGGGTGAGTACCGCCGGACTGCGCGCGACGGAAGGGCGACCCCGGTGAACGAGCGGCAACGTCGGGAGGCGCTCGGCGTCGGACTCGTGGCGCTCGGGATCCTCGTCACGCTCGCTCTCGTGCCACAGCTCCTGCCGGGGCGCTCGGAGTCCGGCAACCTGATCGGACCGGCCGGCGAGCTGCTGAACCTGGGCCTCAATACCGTGTTCGGCGTGGCCGCGACGCTTTCGGCCCTGCCGGCATTCGTGTGGGCCTCGTGGTGCTTCGGGATCGTCGAGAGGAAGACGGCCGTCCGCTGGTCCGTCCTGGCTGGCGGCGCGATGCTCTTCGTGCCGGCGGCGTGGTGGTTCATCAGTCGGGGGCTCGGGGGCGACGGGAGTGGATCCGGCTGGCTGGGGGGCGCCACGGCCGGGGTCCTGACGACTGCCTTCGGGACGGTAGGCGCCCAGCTGATCGTGGCCGCATTCGTGGCCGCGCTGGTGGTGCTGACCCTGGGGCTCTCTCCGCGGCGCGCGGCCGAGCTCACCGGAAGGGCGTTCCGCTGGTCGTTGCGCGCGACGTGGAAGCTGCTGCTGCTCGCGGGCACGACCCTGGCGGGATGGTGGACCTCGTGGCGGGCTCGCCCGGGGAAGCCCGTCGCTGACCCGTCGCTCTGGGAGCGCGCCGCACCGGCGGCCGAGCCGGAGCCGGAAGCGATCAGCGAGCAGGCGCCCGAGCCCGAACCCGAGCCTCCGGCGGTCGTGCAGGACGTCTCCCCGCAGCTACCGGACTACGGGGATCCGTCGGACGACGAGCTCCCGCCCCTGGACATCCTGAAGCTGCCGACCCGTTCCGGCCCGGGTCTGGCCGGCGGCCAACTGGAGCGCCTGGGCCAGGTCCTGGTCGACAAGCTCGCCACGTTCCGGGTCGAGGGGACGATCGGCGGCTGGACGACGGGGCCGGTAGTCACTCAGTTCGAGGTGATTCCCGCCGAGGGGGTCAAGGTGGGCCAGATCGCGGCCCTGGCCGATGACCTCGCGCTCGCACTCAAGGCTCCATCGGTCCGCATCGTCGCCCCGATCCCGGGAAAGGGAGCGGTCGGCGTAGAGGTGCCGAACCCGGAACCGGAGATCGTCAAGCTGAGGGAGATCCTCGAATCGAAGAGCTGGCAGAAGTACCCGGGAGCGCTGCCGTTGGGCCTCGGGCGCGACCTGGACGGGAATCCGTACACGGCGGACCTCGCGAAGATGCCCCACCTGCTGATCGCGGGTGCCACCGGCTCGGGTAAGTCGGTATGCATCAACACGATCATCACCAGCCTCGTGTATCGGTATTCACCGCGCGACCTGAGGCTCCTGATGGTCGACCCGAAGATGGTCGAGCTGATCGTGTACAACGATCTCCCGCACCTGCGGCACCCGGTGGTCACTGACAACAACGATGCCGCGTCGGTGCTCCGGTGGACGGTGCACGAGATGGGAAGGCGCTACAAGCTGCTGTCCGTGAACGCGTGCAGGAACGTCGTGGAGCTGAACCGTCGGGTACGGGCCGGTGACGAGCTGCTCCGGCCGGATGGCTGGGGGAGGGGCCCCTACGAGGAGGGGACCCTGCCCTACATCGTGCTGGTGATCGACGAGCTCGCGGATCTCATGATGACCGTCCAGGCGGAGATTGAGACGCCGCTCGCCATCCTGGCTCAGAAGGCGCGCGCCGTGGGAATCCACCTGGTCGTGGCGACGCAGCGCCCGTCGGTCAACGTGATCACCGGACTGATCAAGGCCAATTTCCCCTGCCGGATCGCGTTCCGTGTAGCCTCCAAGACCGACAGCAGGACGATCATCGACCAGAACGGGGCGGAGAGCCTTCTCGGTAACGGCGACATGCTCTTCCTCGAGCCGGCCGAGTCGGACCCGCATCGGATCCAGGGAGCCTTCCTGGACACGGACGAGACGGAGCGGTTGATCGCCTGGTATCGCGAGCGCGCCGCCGCGCGAGCGGAGCGGGAGGCGGAGGAAGAAGTCGACATCCTCGAGGAAGTCCGGGAGCTGGAGCTCGAGGAGAGCCAGGTGGACGTCAGCGACGAGGTGATGGCGGAGTGGGATCCGTATTTCCGCAAGGCGGCGGAGATCGTGATTCACAACGGGGCGGGATCGACCAGTCTTCTGCAGCGCCGCCTGAAGATCGGTTATGGACGCGCCGCGCGTATCATCGATCAGCTTCACGATGTGGGCGTCCTCGGCCCTCCCGATGGATCGAGGCCGCGGGAGGTCCTGATCTCGCTTGCCCAGCTGGATTCGGTGCTGCGTGGCGACGATCTGCTCGCCGAGGCCGCCGATGCGGCCAGGGCGGCGGCCGACAGGGAGCCTGGCAAGGGGGAACACGGGAACACGGGAACGGCTGCGGACACGGATGGGTAGATACGGTCCGCAGCGCAGGTCACGCGGTCCGGAACCTGGAGGGCGAGTGCGTCAGTATCAGCCGACGGGCAAGAGAAGTGGGCGCGGGGGGCTCCGAGGGCTCCTGCTGGCCGGCACCGCCCTGTCCCTGTCACCGGCCCTCGCCGCGGGCCAGAACGCCGGGTCCGGCTCGGCCGACGTACAGGTCCTGCTCGATCGGGCGCAGGAGGCCTACGACGGCCTGGCATCCATGCGTGCCGGGTTCCAGCAGACGATCGAGATTCCACTGCTCGGAAGGCGTCGGGAAGGCTCGGGGACGTGGTACCAGAAGGGTCCTGGCCGGTTCAAGATGGACTTCGCCGACCCCGACGGGGACGTGATCGTCGCCGACGGTACGCACCTGTGGCTGTACTATCCCAGCACCCACCCGGGGCAGGTGATCCGCTCGGCGATCGACGCCAACGTGACCGGGGCCGGAATGGTCGATCTCCAGGGTCGCATCTTCGCGGAGGCGGACAGCGGCTACACGGCGGTCCTCGAGGGAGCGGAAGACGTGAAGGGCCATTCCACCTGGCGCATCGAGCTGACTCCCACGGGCGAGTCGCCGTATCGCAGGGTGAGGGTCTGGGTGGACCGCGACTCCTACCTGGTCCGCCGTTTCGAGATCCTGGAAGAGAACGAGACCATCAGGACCGTCATCCTGTACGACCTCGAGCCCAACGTCCCGATCGCGGACTCCGTCTTCCGTTTCGTCCCTCCCGAGGGTACCGACGTGTTCGAAGGCTGAGCGGGCTGCACATGAAGCTGGGTCTCGTCAGCCTTGGTTGTGACAAGAACACGGTCGATTCGGAGCGTCTTCTCTCCGCCCTGCAGAGGGGCGGCGCGGAGCACACTCGCGACCTCGCCGAAGCCGACGTCATCCTCGTCAACACCTGCGGATTCATCGACGCGGCCAAGGAAGAGTCGATCGAGACGCTTCTGCAGATGGGCGAGCTGAAGAAGGACGGTCGGTGCCGGGCGCTGGTCGCCGTCGGCTGCCTGGTCGAGCGCCACCGGGAGGAGCTCGGAGCGGCGCTGCCGGAGGTCGACCTGTTCGTCGGCCTGAAGGACATGGAGGGCCTCGTACCGGAGCTGGAGCGCCTGGGCCTCCTCAGCGAGGGTGCGGCTCCGCATCCGGGCGATCGGGTCCCGCTCACGGATCGACGGCACGTCCGGTATCTGAAGATCAGCGAGGGATGCGACCACGGCTGCGCCTTCTGCGCCATTCCGCTGTGGCGCGGGAAGCACCGATCGTTCGATGCGGACCGGCTCGTCGCCGAGGCGAGACGGCTCGAAGCTCAGGGGGCGGTCGAGGTCAACCTCGTTGCGCAGGACCTCGCCCACTACGGCCGGGACCTGGCTGATGGCGGGGACATCGCAGCGCTGCTGGACCGACTGCTGGACGAGACCGACATTCCCTGGTTCCGGCTGCTCTACATCTACTCCGCGGGGCTCCGC
>Ga0210121_1000017_pt1 | contig 45232 bp, 40 predicted proteins | sample Joice_ThreeSqB_D_FD_184873 | JGI IMG/M metagenome (GOLD analysis project Ga0210121, IMG submission 184873) | Wetland microbial communities from San Francisco Bay, California, USA, that impact long-term carbon sequestration - Joice_ThreeSqB_D1... | ecosystem: Environmental > Aquatic > Marine >... | reverse complement strand
GCGCGCAGCCACCCGCATACCCGCCCCCGGGAGCCGTACCGCCAGGCATCCGCCCGTTGCCTCCTCCCACGCGCATCATCCCTGCAGACTCGAGGTCCGAAGCGGCCTCGACATCCCGCCCCTGACTCGATACGGGGGCTTTTGAATCGCGGCCCAGCGACGCCGACGCCGAGCGGCTGGAGATCGACGTGGGCTTCCTCTTCTGACGGCTTCCCTACAAAGAGCCGGGCCGCCCGTTGTTCGGACGGCCCGGCAGACTTGCGGCGGTCGTCGGAGCGACGACCCGACAGCCTGGATCAGTCCATGAAGTACCTGATCCCGAGCTGAATCCGCCAGCGCGAGTACTCTCCCAGGTCGTCCACGAAGGTCTCCTGGACGCCATTGAACGAGACTTCCGGCCGGCCCGCCGCGTCGATCGTGCACGGGAAGGTGGTGCACGCGAGCGGATTGAGCGCCGCCGAGCTGGCCACCTGACGCACGCCCCAGCTGGAGCTGATCATGTTCAGCACGTTCTCGAAGTCGACGCTCACCTGCATCACGTTGTCCATCTCGCCGGAGCCGAAGATGAAGTCCTGCAGGAATCGCAGCGACAGGTCCGTGTACCACGGGTTGATGAGGCCGAAACGCTCGGCGATCTTCCCGCGGTTCTTGCTGAGGTAGGGATCCTGCTCGATGAACGCGTTCAGGGCGGTCCATTGAGTCGGATCGGCGAGATTGATGTCGCCCGGACCCTCGGGGATGTAGATCAGGTCGTTGGTCGCACCGTCACCGTTCACGTCACCCGAGTAGATGAACGAGTACCGGTTGCCACCGGCGCCACGGAACGAGCCGCCTTCCGCCACCTCCCAGAACAGGCCGAAGCTGGTCCTGAGCAGCTCGCTCCAACGCTTCTGGTAGGTACCCGTAGCCACGATCCGGTGGCGCTCGCCGAACTCGGAGGGCGAGGCGATCGGCGCGTTGGGATTGCCCGGAGTCGGCTGGCCGCCCCACAGCACGCTCGCGATCTCCGTGGACTTGAGCGTGTTCGTGGCATCGAGGTAGGCATACGACAGCCCCAGCCCGAGCCCACTCTCCCACGCCTTCCTCAGCTGAGCCGTGAAGCTGAAGTTGCGTCCCTCATCCGTGTTGCTCAGGACATAGATAGACCTGCCCAGGAAGAAGGGATCGGGATTGTTGCGCTGGCCGGCGTAGTACGGCCTGCCGTCCGCCAGCGTCCCCGACGGAGGCGCCAGGTCCATGTTCTGCATGTAGATGTTGTTGATGTCCTTGCCGTAGATGAACTCCAGCGTGCCCACCATGTCCCAGGGCAGGCGCTGGTCGATGGCGATGTCGCTGGTCCACATCTGCGGCCACTTGAAGTCCGGATCCATGGCCGCGATACCGTCGTAGGACTGCTGCAGGATGAAGCTGTCGCTGCCGGAGCCCGGCCGCGGGCCGCTGGTGACCACCTTGGGCGCGTCAGGCCAGATGTTGGGGTTCGTGCTCGGGTTGGAGAACACGTTCCCGACCCAAACGAACGGCAGACGGCCGGTGAAGATCCCCGTCCCGCCGCGCAGCTGCGTGGAGCGATCTCCGGCGACGTCCCAGTTGAAGCCGATGCGCGGCGACCAGAGAGCCTGCGTGCCCGCCAGCTTGCTCTGGTCCACCACCACCGTTTCACCGTCTCCGTTGATCGCCGTCAGGCTCCTCGAGAAGGGGTTGTCGACCGGATCGGTGAAGTACATCGGGAAGTCCACCCGGAGCCCCGCGTTCAGGGTGAACCGCGGGTTGACCACGAACTGGTCCTGCAGGTATACGCCCACCTGTCCGAGGCTGAACTTCTCGCCCTTGTAGTCCCCGGTCACGACGAAGGACCGCGCGTCGTAGAAGTTGCCACCGTTGATGGCCGGGTCGGGGTTGGTCCGGGTGAAGAAGTCGTCCAGGCTGGTGAAGTTGCCCGCCCCGCCGGGGAAGCCGAACGTCCCGTACCGGAACAGGTTGAACGAGTTGAAGAACCGGAACTCCTCGAAGTTGGCGCCGAGCGTCACGCTGTGCCGGCCCTTGAAGTAGGTGAAGTCGTTGGTGAACTGCCAGACGTCGGTATCGAGGTTGTTCTCGATCGAGAACGGCTCGTGTCCGACCGTCGTGTACGTGATCCCGTCCTCGGCGATTTCGAGGGTCGGGAACGGTTCGCTGAACGCGTTGCGGAAATCCCGGAAGCGGTTGTAGCTGGCGAAAAACCGGTTCGCCCACTGTCCCTCTCCGGCGCGCGCGTTCCACTCGAACGCGTACGAGTTCAGCTCGTTGTTGATCTGGTAGCCGGAATTCTGCGACGGCAGGCTGTTGCTGTTCGGCCCCCGTCCGGAATCGAAGATGCTCAGCACGAACGGGTGCGGCGGAAGGTCCCGTTCGGCGTCCAGCCGATTGTAGCGGAACATCAGGTTGTGGTTCTGGCTCAGGTTCCAGTCCACCTTCAGCAGCACCTTGTTGCTGTTGGTCTCGTGGATGAAGCCCGAGTACGGGCCGGTATCGTAATTGTAGACCGTGGCCATGCGGTCCGTGATCTGGTCCAGCACGGACTGCTGGACTCGCGACTCCCCGAATGCCGGGGTACCGCCGGTGGACGGGACGAAATTCGATCCGGGGTCATCCCTCTGCGTCAGCTCGCCGCTCAGGAAGAAGAACAGCTTGTCCTGCATGATCGGCCCGCCGACGCTGAAGCCGTACTGCCCGACCGAGAGATCGGGATTGGCGATCACCTTCTCGCCCCTGACCTTGTTTCCCTGGAGGTTCTGGTCACGGTAGAAGGCGAAGCCGGATACCTTCCACGTGTTCGTGCCGCTGCGGGTGACCGTGTTGATGCTGGCGCCCGTGAATCCGCTCTGGCGGACGTCGAACGGCGCCACCTGGACGGTCACCTGCTCCACCGCATCGTACGGGACGGGCTCGGTGGCCGTCTGTCCGCCGGGCGCCGGGTCATCGAGGCCGAACGAGTTGTTGAAGTAGGATCCGTCGAGGGTGATGTTGTTGTACAGCCAGTTACGTCCGCCGAAGCTGAAGTTGCCGTCGTTGCGCGGGTCGGTTCGCGTTAGATCGCGCGTGCTGCGCCGGACCGAGGGAAGCGCCACCACTTCCGCCCTGGGGACGGTGGTGGCCGCGCCGGTCCGGTCGCTGTTGAGCACCGGATCCTGCCCCGCTTCGACCGTGAGTCCCTCGAGCTCGATGGCCGTCTCGGCGAGCGTGAACACGTGTCTCGCGCTCTGGCCGAGCACGACGACTACCTCCTCCAGCGTCTGGTCCTGGTGACCGATGATGGACGCCGTCACCACATACGGGCCGCCCACGCGCATGCCCCCGATCGTGAACACGCCGCCCGCGCGGGTGACGGTCTGGTAGGTGGTCCCACTCGGAACGTGCACCGCCGTGATCGTCGCTCCGACGAGCGGTTGACCCGCCGCGTTGGTCACAGGCCATCGATGCCGCCGGTCGTCACGCCCTGAGCCAGCAGGTTCCCGCTCGGGAGCAGGACCAGCGCCAGGATCGCGAGCAAGGTGGAGATGGCGCGGAGCGGTGGGCGGAGCGTGGATCGGCGAAGGGCTTGGGACGGGGCGGCAAACGAATGCAAACGCGGAACTTGCTTCATCGCGGCCTCCTGCAGGGTAAGGTATGCAGCGGCTTCCGCAACTGAATGCGGCACACTAACAGGCGAGAGAGAACGTGGCAAGCACCGCGACAGCCGGAAACGCTGACCCATCGTCCCGGCGAAAGAACGTTGTGAAGCGCTACGGGATAGGAACTTGCGTGGATCGCTGAGGGGCCGGAATCAGTCCTTTCTGCCCGGGTTCAGCAGCTCGGCCTGGAAGTCCTGCGCCTCCGCGATCCGCTCCACCTCGGTCTCGATGCCCGCGAACTGCTGCTCCAGGAGCGACAGGCGCTGACGCATGATCGCCAGCTCCTCCTGGGCCGCGCCGCTCGACCGCATGTGCGCCACCGCTTCCGCGATCGGCTTGATCGCGAAGCGCAGCGTGACGAGCGACAGCGGAACCAGCACGGTCAGCGTGCCCATTACGATGGCGACGATCGGAACCCAGTCGAATCCGGTCGGCATGCGTTACTCCTCTCCGTTCGCCGGGTCCGAGGCCCGGATGTTCTCGAGCGCCTCGCGCATCCGCTCCGGCGGGACGTCCGTGATCGGGCACAGGGCGCCCGTGCACGTGTGACCGACCTCCAGGCAGATGATCTCCGCCGGCCGTCCGGTGGCGGGATCCGTCTGTCCCACTGGCTTCAACACGACTTCGACCTGCCGGTCGCAGGCCGAACAGTATGCCCAGTGCCGTTCCATCGCCATCTACCTCAGTGGGAGTGGATGCCTGGCGACTCGTCGTCTTCGAGCCGGCAGGTGCCTCCGGTGCACGAACAGTTGCCGCACCCGGTCTTCGCGCCGGGTCGAAACAGCCCGAACGCTACGAACAGCGCGGCGAAGCCCGCGACCGCCAGTACGGTCGTCATTTCGGCCCGCTCCTCCAGTGCGTCCCGCCCGCTTGCCGGCCCGGGATCTTCATGCGGTGAACAACCCCGCGAAGCCCATGAAGGCCAGCGAGAGACTGCCCGCGATGATCAGCACGAGGCCCATGTTGCGCGCGGCGGCCGGTACGCTGGCCGTTTCCGTGGTCTCGCGAATCGATGCCATGAGAACGAGTGCCAGGGTGAGGCCGAGTCCGGCGCCGAGCGCGAACATCAGTCCCTCCAGGAAGTCGTACCCACGGTTCGTGTTGAAGATCGCGTACCCGAGGATCGCGCAGTTCGTGGTGATCAGGGGCAGGAAGATCCCGAGCTGCCGGAACAGGGTGGGGCTGAACTTCTTGATCGCCATCTCCGTGATCTGGACGAACGACGCGATCACGACGATGAAGGAGATGAGTCTGAGGTAGGGAGCGTGCGGCAGCACGAACGTGTTCAGAAACCACACGCAGACCGAGGTCGTCACGAGGACGAAGATGTTCGCCAGCCCCATGCGCAGCGCCGTCTCCACCTTGGCCGACACTCCCATGAACGGACACAGGCCGAGGAACAGGTGCAGCGTGAAGTTGTTCACCAGCATGGCCGAGAGAAGGATCCAGAACAGTTCGCCCATCAGGCCGCCTCCTCTCCACTCGCGACGCCGTGAGGCCACTGACGGACGCGTATCGTTTCGGCCTTCCGCTCCTTCCACCACCCGAACACGAGCAGAATGGAGCCCAGCGTGAGGAATCCTCCCGGCGGCAGGATCATCACGATCCACGGCTCGAAGTTCTCGCCGAACAGGCTGTGGCCCATGATGGAGCCGCTGCCCAGGATCTCACGAAAGGTCCCCATCATCAGCAGTGCGATCATGAAGCCGGCTCCGGAGCCGGCCGCGTCCAGGATGGACCTCCCGACCGGTCTCTTGGAGGCGAAGGCTTCCTGCCGGCCGAGGATCATGCAGTTGACGACGATGAGGGCTATGAAGGCGCCGAGCTCCTTGTGGATCAGTGGCACGACGGCCGCCAGCACGAAGTCCGCGATCGTGACGAAGGTGGCGATGATCAGGATGTAGGCCGAGATCCGCACCTCGGCTGGGATCCAGCTCTTGACGAGAGACACCAGGAAGCTGGATCCGACCAGCACGAAAAACGTCGCGAGCCCCATCGCGAGGCTGTTCGGGACCGTGTTGGTCACCGCCAGCGCCGGGCACAGGCCCAGCAGCTGCACCAGCACCGGGTTTTCCTTCCAGATGCCGCGCAGCAGGTCCTCGGTCGGCGTGGTTTCCCTCATGATCCCTCGTCGCCTCCGGCGCCCGCTGAGCTGTCGGCCGTCGCGACCGGAGGGGCCTGCGGGGCTGGTCCCGGTTCGTGCTCGGTCAGCGCCGGCCCCAGCGCCTCCAGGCGATGGTTGATGATGCCGATCACGGCTCGCGACGAGATCGTCGCTCCCGTGATCATGTCGACTTCGTTCTCCGAGCCGGTGCCCGCACCCTGCTTGACCCCGACGATCGGGGCGCTCACGCCCTGGAACCCGTTCACGAAGTTCATGTCCTTGATGATCTTGTCGCCGAGTCCGGGAGTTTCCTTGCTCTCCAGGACCTTCATCCCGAGCAGTCGTCCGCTGTCGACATCGTATCCGAAGATCAGCTGGATGACATCCTGAAAGCCGGGCTCGGCCCCCGTCACGGCGTAGCCCGCCGGAGCCCCGGACGCGTCGAAGCCGAGGAACACCTTCTCGGCCGTGACCGTGTCCGACCCTTCGGGAAGCTTTTCAACGAGCCCGTCCGGAGTAACGTACAGGGACCGGTAGCTCGCCGGGCCGTTCAGAACCTCGAGCACCGCGGCGCGGAGCGCGGCTTCCCTGTGCGCCTGTATCTGCGGGTCGGCCCACTGAAACACGAGCACGATCACCAGGCCCGCCAGGGCCCCCGCGATGGCCAGCGTGGCGATCAGCTTCGACGAGGCCACCTGCGGGGGCACGGGCGGCCCGCCGCCGGTCGCCGTGTCATCGGGGTCGCGACCTTCCGCCGGGATGGTCGGAAGCTCCTTCACGCTTCCGCTCCCTTCGGCTTGCGCCGCGGCTTCCCGAACACGCGTGGCTGAGTGGTGCGGTTGATGAACGGAACCAGCGCGTTCATGAACAGGATCGCGTACATCACGCCTTCCGGGAGTCCTCCCCAGACCCGAATGAGAACGACCAGGAGACCTATGCCGGCGCCGAAGATCCAGGCCCCGGCCGGCGTCACGGGGGACGTGACCATGTCCGTGGCCATGTACATGGCTCCGAGCATCAGACCGCCCGAGAACAGCATGAACAGGGGGTTCGGGAAGCGGTCGGGTCCGATCGCGTACAGGACCCCCGAGAACGCTAGGACCGTGAGGAAGATGCTCGCCGGGATGCGCCAGTCCAGATACTTGCGCAGCGCCAGGTAGCCGCCGCACAACAGGATGAGCAGGCCGGCCGTCTCGCCTATCGATCCGGCCGTGGAACCGATCATGAGATCCCAGGTGCCGGTCGGCAGTCCCTCGAACTTCATCAGTCCCAGCGGAGTGGCTCCGGTCGCGATGTCGGGCGCGCTGGGAGACATCAACGGGAGGGCGAAGTTGTCGCCCCGGAGCGACCACCAGGTCGCGGGCTGAACCGGCCAGGTCGTGATCGCGATCGGAAACGCCGCTTGCAGGAACGCGCGTCCGAGGAGCGCCGGGTTGAACACGTTCTGGCCGAGTCCACCGAAGATCAGCTTGCCGAACGCGATCCCGAACACGCCGCCCAGGAAGGCCATCCACATCGGAAAGCCGGGTGGCAGGATCAGACCGAGCAGGAGGCCCGTGATGACCGCCGACCCGTCGCCCGTGCTCCCCTTCCTGCCGAACAGCCGCTCCGTGAGCACGGCGCCGATCGTGGCCGCGCCCACCACGAGCAATGCGCTCGGCCCGAAATAGTAGGTCGCCACCGCGAGGATCGGCACCAGCGATCCGACCACGTTCCACATGATCCGGGGCGTGGAATGCGACGAGCGGAGGTGGGGTGATGCCGCGATCCGGAGTCTGAGCTCGGCCATGGAGTCGAGATCCGGACTCGTGGCGCGTCGCCCGTCCGGGCCGGGGACGCTCATGCGGCCGCCTTCCGCTTGCGCAACATGTTCTTCCCGAGCGCGAACATCTGGGACAGCGGGATGTGCGATGGACACACGTACGAGCAGCATCCGCACAGCATGCAGTCCATGAGGTTGGCGGCCTCCATCTCGTCGTACCTGCCGGCCTGGGCCTGCGTGCCGAGCAGCGATGGATTCAGGAACACGGGACACGCTTCGAGGCAGCGGCCACAGTGGATGCACGGGTAGCGTTCCACAGATCGGGCCTGGTCCTTCGTCAGAACGACGACGCCGGTCGTGCCCTTGATGAGCGGGGTGTCCAGGTCCGGTTGCGCGGCACCCATCATCGGCCCGCCGAACACGATCTGCGTCGCCTCGTCCGTGACCCCTTCACAGAACTCGAGCACGTCCCTCAGGCGAGTTCCCACCGGCACGAGGAGGTTGGAAGGCCGGCGGACGCCCGGTCCGGTGACGGTGACGATGCGCTCGATCAACGGGTAGCCGGTCTCGAAGATCTCCCCGATGCAGGCGATCGATCCAACGTTCTGGACCACGACACCCACGTGCATCGGGAGCTTGCCGGAGGGCACCTCGCGCCCTGTGACGACCTTGATGAGCATCTTCTCGGCCCCCTGGGGGTACTTGACCGTCAGGGGCAGGACGGAGACGTCCAGGTCGTCCGGCAGGGTGTCCTGCAGACGGGAGATCGCGTCCGGCTTGTTCTTCTCGACCCCGATCACGGCCTTGTCGACCCCCAGCGCCTTCATCATGATCCGGATGCCGAACTGTACTCTCGCCGGGTACTCCACCATGGTACGGTGGTCCGTGGTGAGGTACGGCTCGCACTCGGCGCCGTTGATGATCAGCGTGTGGACCGGCATGTCGTCCGGCGGCAGCAGCTTCACGTGCGTGGGGAAGGCCGCACCGCCGAGCCCGACGACGCCCGCCTTCTGTACTTCTTCCACGACCTGCTTGGGCGACAGGCCCTCCCAGCGCGGCACGATCCGCGGCCTCGGTACCTGGGGGGAGAAACGGTCGACCGCGATGACGACGGACTCGGCCATCGAACCGTCCGGGTGCGGGCAGAGGCGGATGTCCTTCACCGTGCCGGCCGCGGACGCGTGGATCGGCACCGACACGAAACCGTCGGCTTCCGCCACCTTGTCGCCCCGCTCCACCCGGTCACCCGCCTTCACCAGAAGGCGCGCAGGCTTGCCCGCATGCTGCCTGAGGGGAAGGACGATCTCGTCAGGGAACGGCATGCGCCGTACCCGCACCTTCTCCGTAAGGTGCTTGCTTTCCGGCGGGTGCACGCCGTGCCGGAATGTGCTGGATCCGAGCATGTCGCTCCTTTCAGCCGTTCGCTCGGTTCAAGTCAGTTGAACGGCTGCGCCCGCTCGATCCACTTTTCGAGGTCCTTCTCCTTCTTGTTCAGCGGAGTCCCGGGGTGGATGATCCCCGCCGTGCACTTCTCGGCCGCCTGCACGATCTCCGCGAACGTGCCGGCCTTCGCGTCCTTGATGTACGCCTGCTTGTTCTCGTCGTAGGCGAACATCTTCTTGTTGATGTTGATGCACTCGTCGCACGAGGTGCAGCGGGCCGTCTCGATGTACGGCTCCATTACGAGGTCTTCGTCCTCGTCCCCGGCCTCCGCCGGAGCCGGCGCGGCAGGTGCCGGCGCGATCTCGGTGACATCGGCTACTGCCACGGCCTGAGCGGGGGTGACCGCCGGGGCGACCCCCACGGCTGCGCCTCCGTTTCCGCTACCGCCCGGAGGGCCGGCGAGGCCCGCCACCGCTTCGGCGGTGATCGGCTGGAGCCCCGGATCGGCGTTGGCCCGAGCCAGAATCTCGGCCACGGTGAGATTGCCGTCCCCGGAGGCCAGGAGGCCTTCGGCCATGCGCCGGGCCACGAGCGCCGGGTAGCTCATCCTGAGCTCGGCGAGCCGGGCGTCGTACTCGGCGCGCAGAAGCGCCGTCTTCGCCTCGAACTCCGCCTCCATTTCATCTGAGATGTCAGCCCGGACGGAAGCGGGCACCTCGAGCCCCGCCAGCTCCTTCAACTGTGACCAGTAGAGGAGGCGGTCCTCCGCCAGCAGGACCATCTCAATCGAGCATGCCAGGCGCCCGAGCTTCTTCTCCGAGTCGATCACCCAGATGAAGGGCGTCTTGCCGACCCGCTCTTCCTCCGAAAGATCCAGGAACTCGTGGAACGGCACCTGGTCGTCGTCCCAGTCCGCCGGCTTGATCCGCTTGAAGTGCTTCTTGAAGCGGCCCTCCGTGGCCGCCCAATCGGCGGTGGTCACGGGCAGCTCCATCTTCTGCGTCTGGCCGTCCTCTCCCACGTACTCCAGCTCGTAGGTCGGCCAGATCTGGTCGACCTCGGGATTGCCGCTGAGGTCCATGCAGTCGGCGATCGTCGCTCCCGCATCCGGGTCGAAGATCAGGAACGGGAACGCCCGCCCCTCGAGTGCGAACCGCGCGGCATTGGGCGCCCACTCGTCGGCCAGGCCGTGCTCGACGGGGCAAGGGGTGTAGATGTTCATCACCGCGGGCCGCGGTGACTTCAGCGCCCGGATCACGCCGCCGATCATGTGCGACGCCGACGCCTGCGACGACTGGAGCACGAAGGCGCCTCGATGCGCGAGCGCGATCAGCGCCAGCTCCTTGCGGGTCTCTTCCTTGCCGTGCTGAGCCTTCCCGTATGCGGCCATGTCGGACACCTGTCCGATGAATCCGCTCGTGCAGGCCTGCCCGCCCGTGTTCGAGTAGACCTGGGTATCGAGCACGACCACCCGGATCGGCTTACCCGAGGCGAGGAGCCGCGACAGGTTCTGGAACCCGATGTCCATCATCGCCCCGTCGCCGCCGATGGCCACGATCGGGGCACACATGTCGAACTCTTCGTCCGTGAAGTCGTGCCATGTGAGCGCCACGAACTCGGGCTCGTGGACCGCGGCATCGTATTCTCCGGAGGCGAGCAGCCGGGCCCGCCGGACGGCGGCGAACGCGTCCTGCATCTTCCGCATGTGGCCTTCGAAGATCCCGATGGCGACGGACGGAGAATCCTGGAACAGGTGGTTCACCCACGGATACGGATACGGGTTGTAAGGGAACGTGCTGCCCCACACCGACGAGCAGCCGGTGCTGTTGCTGATCCCCATGTTGGCCCGCCCCTGGCCGCTCGGGCCCTTCGTATAGCGCCACAGCAGGTCCTTGAGGGCCGCGATCGCATCCGCGTAGAGCTTGAGCTGCGCGCGCCTGTCATCGTCGAGCGGAACCTCGGCCGCACCGCCGTCGGCGAGCGCCGCCAGGTCGAGGTCCGCGTCCGCCGAGAGCAGGGCCCGGGCCTTCGCGTCCAGAGTCCCGATCAGCTCCTCGAGATCCGATATGAAGTTCTCCACCCGCGGCTGCATCAGCGACTCGACCGCCGATACGATGAGGTGCACGGCCGTCTTCTCCCCGCATCCCATGCACGCCCCGTCGCCGCCCGCCATGGTGCGGTAGTTCTCCTTCTTGAGCAGGAGCGACGGGAGCACCCCGATGCCTTCCTCCAGGTTCCGGATGTTGATGAACCGGTCGGCCGTGTCCGGCAGGTTCTCCCACATCTTCCAGTTGCGCCGGAGCTGGTCCAGGTTCTCCTCGTCCTGACGAACCGTGACCAGGGCTCCGTCGGCGCACACGTCCACACAGATGTTGCAGCCCTTGCAGGCCTCCGGGTTCACGGTGATCGACAGAAGGCCTCCCGCCCCCTTCTCCTTGTTCTCATGGACGTCGAAGAACGGGACCGTCTTGGCCAGCGGAAAGTCTGCCAGCACCGAGTACACGGCCGCGAACTCCTCGTCGAGCGACTTCTTGCGGTCCGCGTCCCATGGCAGCTTCTCGACCAGGTTGCCGTATGCCGTCGTGATCGTGTCGCCGAACGTCCTGTACGGGACGGCCTTGAGGACCTTGTGCGCCTCGCGGGCCAGGTTCGCCGAGATCGACTGAATGCGGTCGAGCGGCTTCCCGTTCTGTGCGGTGCGGATCGCGGTCTGGATCACGTCCTCGACCGAGTTCACGAGCCCCGGGATCGCCGCGTCCGGGCACTGAGTCCAGCACTGGGCGCACCCGGTGCACCTGGCGGCGATGAACTCCGGGATCTCGAACCGGATGTCCGACATGTCGCGCACCGTGCTGGTCGCTGCCGGAATGGCGCTGATCGCCGCGAACGGGTCGGCGATCACGTCCTGATCGAGCCCGCACAGCGAGCACACCTGCTCCCAGAAGCGCCCCTGGTTTCCGATCCCCCAGTCCTGGTCGGCGTGATCGAGGAGGGTAGGGATCTGGCCCACCGCGGCCTCCGCCATGACCTGGCCGGCGCCCACGAGCTCGCCCTCGGCTTCCACCTGCCGGACTTCGTCGAATCCACGACGGATCACCTTGAGGTTGGCTTCCACCACGCGCTCGCCCAGATGTCCGAACTTCTTCTGGAGCTGCTTCCGCATGCCCTGGAACAGAGTCTCTTCGTCGAGGCCCTCGGTCTTCATGAACGGCGATGTTCGGAAGAAGGCGCCCATGAACGCCGTGCCCTGCATCCGGTAGCGCAGGTCGGGATCGGTGGCCTCCTCGGTAGCGATCTTGAAGGCATCCAGGGTGTAGACCTTGATGTCCTTCTCCTGGATCGTCCGGCGTGCCTGCGGGGGCAGGGAAGCCCAGACCTCCTCCGGCTCGTGATCGCTCTGGATGACGAACACGCCGCCTTCCTGCATGCCGGCCAGCGGGTTCGAATTGCGGAACACGTTCGGGTCGGGCGACAGAACGACGTTCACGAACTTGAGCTCGCCGTTCAGTCGCAGCGGCTCGCGTGACAGGACGCCGTAGAACGTGGTGGGCTGCCCCTTCTTCTCGGACCCGTACTTCGGATTGGCCTTCACGTTCAGGCCGGCCAGCTCGAACGCGGTCATGACCACGTTCTTTCCCATCGTGATCGCGCCCCAGCCGCCGACGGAGTGGATGCGCAGCGAGATCGCGTCCTTCGGGAGCAAGTTGATCTGGGTCTCGGGGACGAGCGCCCGCTCGGCAAGGTCCGGATAGTGCTCGAGGAGCTTCTCCTGCCATATCTCGAGCTTCGGCAGCTTGGTCCCCTCCCGCACGAAGTCTATGCCCAGGTAGTACTGTCGGCGCTTGCGCCCCTTGGGCAGCATGTTCTCCACCGCCAGAACGAGGTCTGCCGGCTGCAGGTCGCGGCTGCCGAAACCGAAGCCGGCCGAGTAGAAGTCGGGGACCTGCTCGGCCGCCACGTCGGCCACGCCGGGGAACGGACGGGCTCCGTCCTTCGCGCTGCGGGCGGCACGGTCGTTTTCCTGACCCTGTGACATGGCCGCCCGGATCTCGCGCAGCAGAGGCTGATCCACGGCGAGCGGCTGGTCACAGCGCTCCAGGACCGTGACGCCCTTCTTCCCCTTCAGCATGCCGCTGATCCGGTCGGCCGGGAACGGACGGAACATCACGACGTCCATCACGCCGATCTTCAGGCCGCGTTCGGCTCGCAGATAGTCGGCGACGACCTCGGCGTTCGACACGACCGATCCCTGCCCGACCAGGACGTAGTCCGCGTCGTCCATCCGATATCCCATGGCGCGGTCGTAACGGCGGCCCGTCAGCTCGCGGTATTCCGCCATCGCTCGATCGGCCAGCTCCCGCACATGGTCGAAGTAGAACGGCCGCTGGGCGGCCACTCCCTGCATGTACGAGTCCTGGTTCTGCACTGAGCCCAGGAGCGCCGGGTAGTCGAGGTCGAACATCTCCGGAATGCGGCGCCGCTTCTCTCCGAACGTGAGGACCTGCGCCGGCGTGGGTGACTCGATCATGTCCGCCGGGTCTCCCAGGTACTCCTTGATCAGGTCCCGCTCGGGCAGGAGAAGCGACTCGATCACGTGGCTCGTCAGGAAGCCGTCCTGCGCCACGAGTCCGGGGTTCAGGCTGAGCTCCGCGATGCGGTGGGCGATCAGCGTCAGGTCGGCGATCGCCTGCACGTCCTTGCCGAACAGCTGGAAGAAGCCCGTGTCGTCCACCGCGTGGTAGTCATCGTGACCGGCGTGCACGTTCAGGGCGTGCTTCGTCATGGCGCGCGCCGCTATGTTCAGCACGTACGTGAGGCGCTTGCCGACGGCCGCGTACAGCGACTCGTGCATGTATGCGATTCCCTGGCCGCTCGAGAAGTTGGTCGCGCGGAGCCCCGTCATGCTCATGCCTGCAGTGACACCTGCCGCCGCGTGCTCGCCCTCCGGCTCGAAGAACAGGAGCCTCCGCCCGTTGACGTTGGTGCTGCCTGCGGCCTTCGCGGCGGCCCATCCCTCGCCCATCTGAGTCGACGGCGTGATCGGGTACGCTCCGGCGCCCTCGCTGGCGGCGGTCTCCATCTCCACGACCGCCGAGCTGCCATCCATGGCCATCGGAACGCCCGGGTACCGCGCCTCGGGTGCCGTGTCGTCGCCTCTATTTCGCCTGATCATCCTGTTAGACTCCCTGCCGCTGTCAGTTCGACCTCGAACCGCTGAGCGCCTTCCACCCACCGGATCGCACCGGTTGGACAGCGCGCCGCCGCGGTCGGGTCGGCGAGTTCGATCCTGTCGTAATCGACGACCGCCAGGCCGTCGCTCATCCTCACCACTTCAGGCGCATCCTGCGCGCACCGTCCGCACGCGTTGCAGGCGACGGCGCACACGTCCGTCGCCGCGTCCCCTTCGAGCAGGTTCCTGCACTGCACGATGAGCTTGTGATCCATCGGCAGGAGCACGAACAGGTCGAGCGGGCACGCCTCCACGCAGTCGTTGCAGGCGGTGCACCTGTCGGGAATCACGACCGGAAGGTCCGCCTCGTTCATCCGGATCGCGTCGAACGTACAGGCCACGGCACAGTCCGCCAGACCGACGCACCCCCAGGCGCACGCCTTCCCGCCGCCGCTCACGGCAACGGCCGCCGCGCAGCTCTCGATGCCGTCGTAAAGGGCCTTGCGCGGCGCCACGTCGGTCCCACCGGCACACAGCAGGCGGGCCACCACCTTGTCCGCCTCGCCTGCGGCGACCCCCAGCATCGCGGCCACGTCTTCCAGCTCTGCCTCGCCCATCACGGTACAGCCGGCCGGCGCCACCGCTCCGTCGATCGCCGCCTCCGCGAACGCGCGACAGCCGGCGAATCCGCACGCCCCGCAGTTCGCGCCGGGCAGGATGTCCGTGAGCTCGTCGATGCGAGGGTCTTCCCACACGAACAGCTTCTTGTTCGCGATCGCGATCAGAGTGCCGAACGTGAGTCCGACTCCGCCCAGGACGGCGACGGAAGCCAGGATCGCCTGAGGGTTCAATCGTCCTCCCTCAGCCCGCTTCCTGAAGGTCGGCCTGTCGGAGAATCCAGGCGGCCAGCTTGTCGGCCGCCGTTGCGGCGCCGGCCGGCCCGGAGGCTCCATCACCCGACGGTCCCACGTCACCCGCAGCCGCCAGGCCCCAGCCGGCCGCGAGGGTCGCCAGGTGTCGCAGCGCGTCGGCCTGCTGGAACACACTGATGCCCCCGAGCGCTCGTTTTGGCTCCTCGTCCGGCATGTGGTGAACCGTGAGTCTCGCCCGGCCCTCCCCGGTGGCCGGAACGTGGACGAACCGGCAGGAATCCGGCGGCATCAGCGCGCCGATTGCCGGTCCCTCGGCCTCCGCGACGAGGCTGAGCTCGGCCGGGTCCTCGGTCTGGAGCACCGTCACGCCGGGCGTGATGAGCCTCGCCAGGGCCGCCGGCGGCGCCGGGCCCCGGACCACGAGGACGATCTTCTGATTCCCGTCCAGAAACTCCATCAGACCGCCAGGCCGCAGGTCGGCTCCGTCCACTTCGACGATCAGGGGCGGGGCGAGCTCCCACTCGCGCCGGTTCCACAGAGACGGCGGGAAACTGTCCAGCCATCCACCGTGAACCTCTTCATCGTACTTGCCCGATCGCGCGAGCTCCACCGTCCGTGCAGCGCCGAAGGCACGTCCGGCGCGTCCGAGGCCGTGCGAGACCGAATCGCGCAGATCGCCGCCCGAACTCACCCGCACGAAGTAGAGGTCATCGCCGAGCTCGAGCAGCGAGCGGAGAGTGCGCGAGGCCGCATCGAGCCGAGGCGCCTCGCTGACCGGAACGGCCGCGCCCTTCTGTTGGAACGACGAGAACTTCTCGATGTCGATGTGACCCACGGCGAACGCGCCGAGCTCCGCGGCCGTGCGCGCGGCGCGGGCTTCCGCGGTGGCGCTTCCAGCGTCCAGCAGGGAACGCAGCTCCTCGGAGGTCACGATCAGGGTCGAGCGGAACTCTTCGCGTGGCCTGCCGAGGACCTCCAGGGCCCGTGACGCCAGCTCTTCGCTCTTCTTCTCAGACGGCATATTGATCCAGCTCTTCGTTGAGGATTCTGATCTTGTCGTCGGCCGTGTGCGCTGGCAGATGCCGGGTCTCCTCGTACCGCGGCAGGCCCTCGTCGCGGAAGAAGACTCCAAGCCGGATGCGCGATGTATCCGCCGCCAGATCCCTGGCGGCCGAGAGGTTCAGCGGGTCATGCCGCAGGTGGTTGGGGTAGATCTGCCGCAGCGACTCGGGAACGGGGACGCCGTCCGGATGATCCAGCATGTCGATCATCTCCGGATTCCTGACCGCATCCATGTAGATGTCGGCCGTGAACACCGGACACCGCTGCAGCACGCGCACGAACGCGAATCCGTTGTGCCGGTAGGCGGCCTGAAGCGTCGCGAACAGGTGCGCCGGAATCCACTCCGCGGTCTGCGCCACGAACGACGCGTTCGTGATCCCAAGCGTCGCCTCGATCGGATTCAGGGCCGGCAGCCAGCTTCCCTGCGGCTGGGTATTGCTCTTGTAGCCCTGCGGCGTCGTGGGCGACGTCTGCATCTTCGTGAGGCCATAGATGTTGTTGTCCAGCATCATCGCCACCATGTCCACGTTGTACCGGGTGGCGTGTACCCAGTGGCCGGCGCCGATCGAGACGCAGTCGCCATCCCCCATCACCACGAACACGTTCAGGTCCGGTCGATGCAGCTTGATCCCCGTGGCGACCGGGAGGGCCCGGCCGTGCAGGCCGTGAAAACCATAGGTCTTCATGTAGTGCGGAAACCGGCTGGAACAGCCGATCCCCGAGACGAACACGGTCTCTTCCGGCTTCAGCTGTTCGTCTACGAGAAGCCTCTGGGCGGCGGTGAGGACCGAGTGGTCGCCACAACCCGGACACCAACGGGCCCGGGCCCCTTCGTAATCGTCGAGGTGAAACTCCTGGTCCTCGTCGACCGGCGCGAGCAGAGAGCAGGAGTGGCTCATGCCGCGCCCCCCTTCGAGACGTTGGATCGGATGACGTCGTGGATCGCTCCCGGTCTCAGGGGCTCCCCGAGAACCCGCGTCCAGCAGTCCACGTCCACGAGTGTCTGTGCCCGCAGCAGCCACGCCAGCTGTCCGCGCCGCCGGTTCTCTTCCGTGATGTACGGCATATCAAGCTCGTCGCTGTAGTTGATCTCGACCGTCATGACTTTCTTGAACCGGCTGAAGATCGCCTTCAGTCCCGGCTCCATCGGCGACAGGAATCGCAGGTGGAGCGACGAGACGGACACTCCTTCGGCCCGCGCCCGATCCACGGCTTCCTCGATCGCACCCTTCGTGCTGCCCCACCCGACGACCAGCAGGTCGCCGGATTCTGCTCCATACACCTCGGGGGGCCTGAGTGTGCTCTGCAGCACGGCCATCTTGCGGCTCCGCATTTCCGAGCTCTTCTGGTTGATCGCGGAGGCGTAGGCCACGCGGCTGTTTCCGTCGTGAGCCAGTCCCGTCAGCGTGTGCATGCCGCCGGGCGTGCCCGGGATGAACCGCCTCGACAGCCCTGTCGCCTCGTCCCAGTCGTAGGGCGGCTTGCCTTCCGGAATCGCTGACATGTCGGGGGCGGACCCCTGCCAGGCCGGATCCAGGGTGGGGCGGGGGAACGGCTGCACGCCGGTGGCGAGGTTCGCGTCCGTCATCACGACGACCAGCGTGCGAAACGTCTCGGCGATCCGCCGCGCCGTGATCATCGCGTGGAAACACTCCTCGATCGTGGCCGGGGCCATGACGACGTGCGGGGCGTCGCCCGGCTGGCCGAACAGGGCGGCGAGCAGGTCTGACTGCTCGACTTTGGTCGGAAGGCCGGTGCTCGGTCCGCCCCGCTGCACGTCCACGACGACCAGGGGGATCTCCGCCATCACGGACAGTCCCAGGAACTCCGTCTTCAGCGCCAGCCCGGGGCCCGAGGTGATCGTGAACGCCACCTTGCCGGAGTACGAGGCTCCGATCGCGACGCCGACCGCCGCGATCTCGTCCTCCGCCTGGTGCACGATCCCACCGAACTTGTAGAAGATCTCACCCAGCTGGTGCGACACAGAGGTTGCCGGGGTGATCGGGTACATCGCGGCCATCTCCATCCCCGCCGCCACGGCGCCGAAGGCGGCCGCCTGGTTTCCGTTCATCACCAGGGTGTTCTCGGCCGACAGTCCCGGCCGCACGTCGATGCGTACGTCGAGATTCTCATCCGCCCACGCGTAACCGAGCTCCAGAAGCTGATGATTCCGCTCGGTGATCTCCGCGGCCTTCTTCCTGAAGGCGTGCGCGATCTGCTCGCGCGTCAGGTCCATGTCCCGGTCGAACATCCAGCACAGGATGCCGAGCGCGAACATGTTCTTGCCCTTGCGCGCGTTGTCCACGACGGTGAGGCACTCCTGCTCCATCGGGACCTCGATGATCCGGTACCCGGCGCCGCCGAGCTCCTCCATCGCCGCGGTCCACTCGGCCCGGATGTCCTCGTCCGAGTGCGTGGCCCACATGTTCTCGACGAGGAGGATGGCGTCGTCTTCGATCGCGTCGAGACGGTGCCGGGCGAGCAGGACCTGTTCGTTGAACGCGATGCACACGTTCGTCCTGTCACCCCAGTTGGTGACGACGCGTTCGCCGATCCGGATGCGGTTTCCGCTCGCGCCCGCCGGGCTGCGTGGCGGCGGCTGGATCTCTGCCGGGATGATCTCCACCGTCCAGACGCCGTTGCCCATCTTGGCGCTCACCGCGCCGAAGGTCTGTCCGCACTTCTGGGCCCCTTCGCCCGAATCGGACACCACCTCGACCGTACACTGCGTGGATCGGATCACCTGCGCCCGGCCGGTCTGTTCGCGCGTCTTCACTGCGGTATCTTCAGCCACGAGAGTTCTCGTATCGTTGGAGTTGTTCTCGTCCGCTCCGTCGGCCGTTGCCGATTCCGGTCCATCGAAGACCGGCGCCGCTCTTCTCGGGAGCCGCACGAAGCCGCACAGGGTGGTGCATCATCCATGCCGGGTGGCAGGCCCGTGAATGGCCCCCGATCGTGGCGGAAACCTGCCCCTTCAAGCCCCACCCGGACCCGCCCGGCGCGCCAGTGCCTGGGACATCATGTCACAGACGTCCCGCCGTGGGACGTTGTGGCGCATTCGTGCTCGGGGAGGGCCTCAGCGTCCGGTCAGCCGGGCTCGTGCGCCGCGGGTTCCACCACCCCAATGTAGGGCAGGGCGCGGAAGTGGTCACCGAAGTCGAGACCGTAGCCCACCACCCATTCGTCCGGGATGTCGAACCCCACGTAGTCCACATCCACCGGGACTTCCTGTCCCGGCTTGCGCACGAGGACGCAGCTCCGCAGGGAAGCGGGGTGGCGCGCTTCGAAGGTCTCGAGGAGATAGGCGAGCGTCCGGCCGGAGTCCAGGATGTCCTCCACGATGAGGACGTGCTTGCCCGTCACGTTGATCCGCGAGTCCATGATCAACCGAACGCCCCCGGCGAAATCGGATCCGTTCTCGTAGCTGGAGAGCGCGATGAAATCGATCCGTCGCGGCAGCTTGAGCTCGCGGGCCAGGTCTGCGAGGAAGATGAAGGCCCCTCGAAGAACGCCCAGGAGGAGGATCTCTTCCGCATCGGCGTAGTCCCGCTCGATGATACCGGCGAGCTCCACGACCCGCCGGCGGATCTCCGCCTGCGAAACGAGCACCCGCGGCTGCGTCTCTGCCATCACGTCCTGCCCGGCCCGCCGGCGGCCTGTGTCGAGGCCGGACGCACCGGCCTCAGTGGAACGCGTAGCCGATGCCGAACGAGACGAGGAGGTCGTGCTGGGTCTTGGACTCGGCGAAAGGCTCCGTATCGAATTTCGAGATATAGTCTCGCAGGTCCATGCGCGCGAACCATCCCTTACTGATCTCCACGTGGGCTCCGCCTGCGAGCGTCAGCGCGAAGCGGGTCTCGTCCTGGATGTCGAAGTCGTCCGACGACGGGTAGAGGACCTTCACGACGCCCGGTCCGGCCCCGAGGTAGGGACGAACGACGGTCGCGCTCCCACTCAACTGCGGTCTCCACAAAACGGTGGCCGAGGCCATCCAGAGGTCCGTCGTGCCCAGGTCGACCGAAGTGGGGAACCCCTCGGCTTCGATCACCTGCAGCGTCAGCTCGGGACGCGCGTAGTTCCCGCCCACCTGGACGCCGAAGTTGCCGAACCAATAGTCCAGTCCGAGCCCGAACGCGACCTTGGTCGAGAACTCCGCCCGCAGGGTGTCTCCCGAATCCGCCAGCTTGGAGAGCGGCGCATAGGCTCCCACGTATCCCGTCACCTCGAGGCCATTCGGGGATCGTCCGTCATCCGCATTCTGGGCCAGGGCGCCCCGGGGCACGATGCACATCGACAGGAGCGACGCCATCACGAGTGCTCCCCCGGTCCGCCCCACCACCCGTCCTCTCGTCCGATTGGACATTTCCATCTCCTGGTATCCTCACGTTGCGTTGAAGGCCGCGGTGCCCGTTCCCGAGCCCGGACCCTGCATGGTTCGACGGAATGCGCGGCACCGGAGTTTCACCACCGGCCGCGCCGCCCTCATTCCACCTTCGGCTCCATCCTCCAGAAGCCGATTCCGCCCGCCTGCCGTCCGACGTCCACGGAGGCGACCCGGGTCCCGGCTTCGAGATCGATGACGTCCACGGCGCCCGGCTCGTTGCCCACCGCCTCCACGCTGACGAACGCGTAACGGGAGTCCGGACTGATCGCCACGCCGTGCGGGATTCGACGGGAACTCGGTACAACCGCCCTCACGGTTCCGCTGTCGAGGTCGATCAAGCCGACGGCATCGTCTCCCTTGTAGGTCACCGCGAGCGTCCGGCCGTCCGGCGTGACCTCCAGGTTGTAGGGCCCGGCGCCGGTCTCGAACCGTCGGGTGAGTCGCCACCCCTCCAGCTCGACTTCCACGACCTCCCGGTTCCGATTGCAGGCCACCCACGCCCGGGTTCCGTCGGGGGACGGCTGCACCCACGTCGGGCCGCAGCGCACCTTTCCCTCGACTTGCGCCTCTCGGCCCGGGGCCGCTTTCGCCCCCGTCGTCTCGACCGGCAGTTCGCGCTCCGCCCCGGGCGACAGAGAGAATCTGCGGCTGACCTCGAGTGACCGGGTGTCGATCTCCACCAGCTGGTCGTCCCTCATGCACACCGAATAGTGATACCGCCCGTCCGGCGAAAGCCGCGATCCGTGCGGCATGGCACAGGTCGTGATCTTCCGGACCTCGGTCATCGACTCCGTCTCCAGGACCGAGACACTGCTCGGGACCGGATCGCCGTGCAGGTTGAAGTTCGCCGCGAACAGGAGCCCGCCAGCCGTCACCGCCAGCGTGGCGGGAAAGAGCCCGGCCTCGGCCGATCCCAGCCTGCGGTCATCCCCGGTCGAGAACTTGAGCACGTGTCCGAACGGCAACCCGTGCGCGATCGACACGTACCAGTTGGACCCGTCCGGCGCGACGGCTATTCCGTGCGGTCCGTCGATCTCCGTCGGGTTGATCGACGCCCCTATCGTCCGAACGACCTCGGCCCCACCGGGTCCGAATCGAGCCAGGGACACCTCGTCCTGCGATTCGGCTGCCACGTACACGTAGTAGTCGGCGGCGGGCCGCTCCTGCGCCGATGCCGCGCCGTCGGGCATCGCGCCGATCGCCGCAGCGAGGAGAAGCGCTTTCGATTCCATCCGCCTCATCGGGACTCCGGGTGCCTCTCGTGCGCGTGGCGAGGTCTTCTCATGGGAACGCCCTCCAAAGAGAACACGCTCCGCCCCCGGCGCGTTAGGGTGCAGCGTAACGGATGAGGAGCGGCACAGTCTAGTTCGAACATGTCGGATCCCGCTACCGGGGAGACACGGGGGTGGGAGAACGCGTATACTGGTCCCGGAGCCGCGGAGGGGGATGAGGTCGCGGGCCGGCCGGGAGGTACGGCTCGAGGAAAGTCCGGGCTCCGCAGGGCACGGTGCCGGGTAACGCCCGGGCGTCGCGAGACGACGGAAAGTGTCACAGAGAACAGACCGCCGATGGCGAGCGGCTTCGGCCGACCGAACAGGCAAGGGTGAAACGGTGGGGTAAGAGCCCACCGCGCGCGCCGGCGACGGCCGCGGCACGACAAACCCCACCGGGAGCAAGGCCGAGCAGGAGCGATGGGGCGGCCCGCCCCGCTCGAGCTCCGGGTAGGCTGCACGAGGCGTCGGGTGACCGGCGTCCCAGAGAGATGACCTCGGCGGGCTTCGGTCCGTCTACAGAACCCGGCTTACCCCCCTCCGCGGATCTCCGCTTCGGCCGTCGAGCCGAGGCCGAGCTCCGTTCTCAATCGCGCGGTCACCCGTTGCTGCTGGGGATCAACATCCGAGCGTCCCAGGGTCTCGAGGTCGTACAGGCGCATGGCCTCCTCGATGAGGCGCAGGATCTCGGCGAATCTCTCCGTCTGCCGGTTGATCTCCTCCAGGCGCGTACGCACGACGTTCACGGCCGTGACCATCTCGTCGAGCGAGGGGTGCGTCACATCTCCGGCCCACCGGCTCACCGCGGGCTGCGAAACGCCCACGGCACCCGCGAGATCCGTGTAAGAGAGCGGCAGATTGTGAAGGAAGTTCTGAAACGCCTCGTAGACTCGTTCGTTCTCCCCGTGCAGCCCGGTGGCAGCGAACCAGGCCGGAACCCGTGCTTCCCCCATACACGAACTCTCTCGTTCGGCGGTGAAACGATACCCTCCCCCACATACATATTTGCCGCCGGGGTTCGGAAGATTACATCGAGGCTCCCCGGGAGGCCTGTCCGACCGCAGGCACAGTGCCCCGCCGCCGCGTGACCGGCGTCAACCCGCCAATGGGGCTGCCGCGTGTAATATTCACGGGTCGAGCGGCAAATACTCTATGGAGTCGGTTGAGATCTCGTTGAGCCCCCCGATGCAACGTCGGGTCGACACCGACGAGCGAGCGTGAGCAAGAACAAGCCCGATTCGAGCCTGTGGGCGCGGCTGGCGCGCGGCGAGCCGGAGGCGCTGCGTGAAGTCTACGAGCGCCATGCGGATGAGGTGTATCGGATCGCATTGCGCCTGACGGGATCGTCGGCGGATGCCTACGACATCACGCACGATGTCTTCGTGGGATTGCCGGAAGCCATGGGCCGATTCGATTCGCGGCGCCCGTTTTCCGCATGGCTCCGCGGGATCACGGTGCGGACGGCCCAGATGCGCCTCCGCACCGCCCGGCGTCGCCGAGAGGTGGTAGTACCTCGATTATCGGAGCTGGCCGTCCGCGGCCGCCAGGAAGCGATCGTGGATCGTCTGACGGTCGAACGGGCGCTCGATCAGCTGACGCCGGACCTGCGGGCCGTGGTGGTGCTGCGGGAGCTGGAAGGACTGTCCTACCAGGAGATCGCGGATCTTCTGGGGATCCGAAAGAGCACCGCCGCGGTGCGGGCCCATCGGGCGCGCGGCCGCCTGAGAGACATTCTGCGAGGGAATCGATGATCGGCGCGCGGAGGCACCCATCCTGGCGAGACCTCAACCGCCTCGCGGATGGCGAGCTGGATCCGGAATCACGCACTCGGCTCGTGGAGCACGTCGCCGACTGCGTGAAATGCTCGAGAAGTCTCGGGTTCCTGCGGGATCTGCGGGAGGTGGGCGGCGATCTCAGGCACCCGAGCCCGCCGAAGGGTCTCCTGGAAGACGTCCTGAGGAACCGGGCGGATGGCCGCCGACTCATCCTGCCGGTGACCGCGGGCGCCGACCAGCGACGGCGCCGGGCGCTGCCCGCCGTGGCAGCCGCCATCGTCGTGGCGGGGCTGGCGAGTCTCGCGATTCTGTTCCTCGCGCCGGAAGCCGGTGCTGGAGCCAGCGAGCTCACGTTCGATCCCGCGACGCCGATCCCGGGCGACCAGGTCAGGCTGGCCTACAGACCGGCGTCGTATCTCGCCGGCGACCCGACGCTGCGGTTGCGCGTGCGGATCCGACGGCCGGACTCGGACCCGCCGCGCGCGACCCTCGGGGCCTACAGCGAGGTTCACCTCGTTCCCGACCGCGCCGGCCTGTATAGAGGAGTCCTTCCGCTGCCTCCGGACTTCGCGTACGCGGACATGTCCGTGGAGAGCCTGGCCGGCGATCGCGTGGACGACCATCAGGGCCGGCTGTGGGGCCTGCGGGCCCACACGATGGACGGCATTCCCCTTCTCGCCGCGCTGCGCCAGGAATTCCTCGTCCTCCAGTATCGAAGCTGGCCGGAAGCGCGCGAAGCAGTCCACCAGATGACGATGTTCTATCCCGACCGGGCCGAGGGCTGGTCCCTTCAGATGGCGTACGAGGAGCAGATCCAGTCACCTGCCGAGGCGGCGGCGAGCCGCGCGGCCTATCGAGAGATCTTCCGGAGGCTGGAGCAGCAAGGGGTCAACGAGGAATCCACGGCGGAGCTCGCGGCGATGGCCCGATTCGCGACCTACCTGGGAGACCCGGATCGGGCCAGCTGGTGGATGGAGCGACTGGAGACGGTCGACCCCGCGAACCCGCTGGTCGTGTCCACGCACGTGGCTCTGTCGGGAAGCGACACGAGCGGCGCCGATGCCTACCTGGAGCGCCTGTGGCTCGACGAAGGAGCGAGATCGGCGAGCGTATACCGGAACGGGTTCTGGAACGCGGTACACGGGGGGGACGGGGAGCTGGCACGGAGATGGGCGCTCCGGGGCATCGCCGTCGATGATGATCCCCGCTGGCTCAGGGACGCGGCCCTGGTCCTCGTGACCGATCCCGAGACCAGGGACCGTGGGGTGGCGGAGGTTCGCACGCTGCTCGATCGCCTGGGCGAGGAGCGTATCGAAGATCGGCCTCTCGATGCCACACGGTCGGAAGCGCGTGAGGATTCCAGGCGCCTCCGGGTCGAGCTCCAGGTTCAGCTCGGCCGCCAGTTGCTGGCCTCCGGCGATGCTGCCGGCGCGATCGACGAGCTGGAAGCGGCGGACGCCCTCGGGACCTGGCTGCCGGACCTGTATCGCGCGAGGCTGGAAGCGCGGCTCAGCCTGGGCGACAGTCTCGCCGCACTGCCCGACTTCCACCGGCTCGACGTGGATCCGGTTTATCCGAGGGCATCGGTGGACTCGCTCCGAGACCGGCTGCGGGCCCTGGATCGAGTCGTGCCGAAGTCCGCGCGGCGGCTCGCCGAACAGGAGATGGTGGAGCGGGTCCTGTCCGATCCGTACCTGCCCCGGGGCCTGCCGGGTGTCTCCCTGCTGACCTCCACCGGACAGACCCGGACGCTGGAGAGCCTCGTGGCCGATCGGCCGACCATACTTCTTCTCTGGGACCGCCGCGTGTTCGGGTCCGAAGAGGAAGTCGCGACGGTCGTCGGTGCTCGGCGGCTGCTCGCCGGGGGGCCGGGTCAGATGTTGTGGGTGACTCCCGAGCGCGACTCGGAATCGCTTCGCACCTTCATTCGCACCGACGGCCTCGGCCTGTCCGCCTACCACGATCCGCGAGCGGAACTCGCCAACACGCTGGGGGAGTGGGGCAGCCGCAGCTACCTGGTCATCGATCGGGCCGGCACCATCCGCGCCCGTACAGATATCCTGATGGAGGCCGTCAGATACCTCGAGGTCCTCGAAATCCGATCTCGAAACACGGCCTGAAGCCGGCGTGTCGATCGACGGCGCGTGCTGAAAGCCCCCTGCGCGGCCCCGCGACCGGGGCCGAGCGTCGAGCCGCTTCTTCATTCCCGGCCTCACAACTCTCCAGTGGAGGTAGCCATGCGTCCCGGCAAGATTGTCACCCGTTCGGCCGTCGTGTGCGGCCTGCTAGTGCTCACCCCGATCACTTTCACTTCCGAAGGAGGGATACAGGACAACCTGGCCTGTTCTGCGGGGAAGAAGATCGACTGCGTGCGTGAGATCGACTCCGTCTGCACGGCAGGTGACGAGCCTGTGCTCAACTACTACACGAAGAGCGCGAACTGATGAGCACCGTGCTGAAGGTGCCGCTCGGGGCGGCCGGCTTCCTCCTGTGGATGGGCGTCGCGTTCGGGTCTCATTCCCCCGCGATTCCCGCTGAGGAGCTCGGTCCGCTTCCGATTGCGCCGGTGTCGCTGAGCGGGGAGTTGCTGTACGACGGAGAGATGCTTGCCATGCCGACGCGGATCGCGATCACGAACGATCGGATTGCGCTGGTGGACGGTTTCGCGGAGCGGCCCGTACACCTGTTGGACGCGTCGGGACGATACCTCGCGGGCTTCGGCAGGCAGGGCGAAGGGCCCGGCGAGTTCGAGGGGCCGCGAGCCATCGAGCCGACGGCGGACGGGAGCGGATTCTGGGTCTTCGACATGTCGTTGTCACGACTCACTCTGGTCGAGCCGGACGGGTGGGACTCCACTCCGGCTTCCGAGCGACTCATCCTGCCGATCCACGGGCCGGCGCCCGTTACGAGCCTCGTGCGACGGGTGGACGACACGTTCCTCGCGGCCGGCTTCTTCGGCGAGGGGAGGCTGGGACACTTCACCCGCGGGGGGGACTACGAGGGCGCCACCGGCTCCATACCGGCTCCTGAAGTCGACGCCCCGCCCGAAGTGCGGCAGCACGCCTATCGTGGAACGTTGAAGGCGGCTCCCTCCCTGGATCGCCTGGTGCTGGCGAACCGGCACGCGGGCTACCTCGAGGTGTTCGACGCCGAGGGAGAAAGCCTGCGTCGCATCGAGGGACCGTACCCGTTCGAACCCGGGATCGACGTGGTGATCGGAGAGCGCGGCCCGGCGTTCGCACCCGGGGACGACCTGCGGTTCGGCTACGTGGACGTGGCGGTCACGGATGACAGGATCTACGCCCTGTTCTCCGGACGAACCCGGGCCGGTCACCCCGGCGAAGCCATATACGGCCGGGAAGTCCACGTGTTCGATTGGAACGGGGGTTTGGTCTCTGTGCTGCTGCTGGACGCGGACGCCATGGCGATCGCGGTGGACGTGGCGCGGGACCGCCTGCTCGTGGTACGCCACCTGCCGACCCCGGCCCTTCTGTCTTACGACCTGGCTCCGGCGGGTCTGGCAGGGGGCGCGATCCGGCAAGCGGACTGAACGAGAGGCGGATGACGGTTGAGGCGGACGCCGGCGGCAGGTACATTCGGCCGCCGTGTCCGCCAAGACTCGCTCCATCCGGTTTCCGTTCGAGACGCGCGAGCTCGACAACGGGCTGAAGGTCATCCTTCAGCCGGACCGGTCGAGCCCGGTCGTCGCGGTACACGTGATGTACCACGTCGGCTCCAGGAACGAGCAGCCCGGCCGGACCGGCTTCGCGCACCTGTTCGAACACCTCCTGTTCCAGGGGTCCGAACACGTCGGTGAGGCCGAGCACTTCCGTCTCGTCCAGGAGGCGGGAGGCACTCTCAACGGCTCGACCTGGTTCGACCGCACGAACTACTACGAGACCGTCCCTTCACACCAGCTGGATCTGGCCCTGTGGCTCGAATCCGATCGGATGGGCTGGTTTCTCTCGTCGATCACGCAGGAGAAGCTGGACAACCAGCGTGACGTGGTGAAGAACGAGCGCAGGCAGTCGTACGAGAACCGGCCCTACGGACTGGCCACCGAGACCGTCCTGAGTCACGCGTTTCCGGAGGGGCATCCCTACCGTCATCCGACGATCGGGTACATGGAAGACCTCGACCGGGCGACCCTGGATGACGTGAAGAACTTCTTCACCGAATGGTACGCGCCGTCGAACGCCGTACTGGTCCTGTGCGGTGACTTCGACACGGAAGAAGCGATGCGTCGGGTCGAGCGTTACTTCGGCGACGTGCCGGCCCGGCCCGTCCCGTCCCGCGTGGCCGCAGCGGGACAGGGCATCGGCGGCTTCGGACCTGTCCGAATCGAGGACTCGGTGAGCGTTCCGCGGATCTACGCGATGCACCATGCGCCGTCGTTTCGATCGGAGGATTACGAGGCCGCTTCCGTGGTCGCTTCGGTTCTCGCGGGTGGACGCTCCTCACGGCTGTACGATGAGCTCGTGTACGAACGGCAGGTCGCCGCCGACGTGCACGCCTATGTCTGGCCGCTCGAGGAAGTCGGGATGCTCTGGATGGTGGCGACGGGAAGACCCGGAGTCGACGCCGAGTTGCTGCAGTCGGAGCTGGATCGGACGGTGGGACGACTGTCCGACGAGCCGGCCAGCGAGGAGGAGGTAGCCGGTGCCCGCCGGCGCGCCCGGCGACAGCTGCTTCTCCAGCTCGAGAGCGTCGGCGGCAGGGCGAACGCTCTCGCGCACGCAGCGGTTCTCAGAGGGGAGCCCGCGTACCTGAACGACGCGTTCGATCGATACGGCGGTGTCGAGACGGACACCGTGCGTCGGCTGGTCGCGAATATCCTGGAGCCCGGAGGTCGCACCGTGGTGCACGTGAGCCCGAAACAGGCCGGCTCGGCCCGCGGTCCGTCGGGAGGGGATTCTCCGTGACCCTGGACAGATCTCTGGTACCCGAACCCGGATCCGCGCCGCTTCTGTCTCTTCCCGGGCCCGAACGATCCACCCTGGACAACGGGCTGAAGCTGTCAACGGTGCGGCGGAGCAGACTGCCGGAGACTGCGCTCAGCCTGGTGCTTCCCGCCGGCGCCGCCTCGACCGCGGTCGATCGGGCCGGGCTCGCGTCCCTCGTTGCGAGAGTCCTCCCGGAGGGCGCGGCCGGCAGGGGGGCGCGGGAGATGGCCAAGTGGCTGGACGGGATCGGCCTTCAGCTCGGCGTAGCAGTGGGATACGACTCGATGGTCGTCCAGGTCCACACCCTGTCCGAGCAGATCACGCCGGCCCTGGATGCCATCGCCGCCGTGGTTCTGGAGCCCTCGTTTCTGGATGACGAAGTGGAGCGTTGCCGGGACCAGCGTGTCGACTCGATCCGGCGGGCGAGAGACGAGCCGGCTGAGGTCGCTGCCGACGTTCTCGCCGAGCTCCTGTTCGGCGATCACCCTTACGGCCGGCTGGCGCGCGGTCGCGAGGACACCGTGCGTCGCTTCCGGCGTGCGGATCTGGTCGAGTTTCATCACGACAGGTTCAGCGCGCCGTCCGCCACTCTGGTGGCGTGTGGCGATCTGCCCGCGAATTTCGACCTGCTCGTGGAGCGAAGACTCGGAGGCTGGGGCGGCCCGGAGGTCGAGAACGGCCCTCCACCCTCTGCCTCGCGGGTCGCGGATCCCGGAATCTTCCTCGTGGACCGTCCGGGCAGCCAGCAGTCCGAGATTCGCATCGGCAGCCTCGGACTCCAGCGTGGGTCCCCCGACGAACCTGCCGTCCGTGTGACGAACGCCATCCTGGGTGGCCTGTTCAACTCGCGCCTCAACATGAACCTGCGCGAAGACAAGGGATGGACCTACGGGGCCCGATCGACGCTGTCACTGCGGCGCTCGCGCGGCCCCCTCACCATGAGTGCGGCGGTGGAGACACGCGTCACGGGCGCCGCCGTCCGGGAGATGCTGCACGAGGCAGCGAGGATGTGTGAGTCGTTTCCTTCCGCGGACGAGATGCGCACGGCCGCCGGTGCTCTCACCCGTTCTCTCCCCCTCCGCTTCGAGACGAACGCACAGATCGCGGGGAAGATCGTCGAGCAGGAGGTCTACGGACTGCCTGAGGACTACTGGCCCGCGTACTCGTCCCGAATCGAAGCCGTATCCGGCCCACAGGTGCGGGAGATGTCCGCCCGGCTGCTGGACCCGATCTCACTCGCCGTGCTGGTGGTGGGCGACGCGTCGATCGTGGCGCCGGCCCTGGAGGAGCTGGGGCCGATCAGGCTCCGAGAGGCACCTTGAGCTTCGGTGTGTTTTCGGTTATTCTGGGATCGTGCAGACGGTGACCGATTGAGCGAATCCGACACGAAGCCCGAAGCTGCGGGGGTGCTGAACACCAGGTCCGTGTACCGGGGCAAGGTGCTGGATGTTCGAGAGGATACCGTGCGGTTCCCGAACGGAAGCGAGGCAGTTCTCGAGATCGTTCGGCACCGCGGAGCGGCCGCGGTCCTTCCGCTATACGGGGCGGGCGACTGCGCGCCGGGAACCGGCCCCGATGTGGTCCTGTTGAAGCAGTACAGGTACGCGGCGGGCGGCACGATCTGGGAAGCGCCGGCGGGCAAATTGGACGAGGGGGAGTCCCCGGAGGCTTGCGCGGTCCGGGAGCTCGAGGAGGAAGCGGGGATCACGGCCGACCGGCTGATACCGCTCACGACCCTCCTCACTACGCCCGGTTTCTCGGATGAGCGGATTCACCTGTTTCTGGCCACCGGCCTCGGGGAAGGCCTGCAGGCGCTCGAAGAGCACGAGATCATCGAATGCCACCGGATGCCGTTGGCCCGGGCCGTCGATCTGGTGCGTGGCGGTGACATAGTGGACGGCAAGACCGTCTGTCTGGTGTTGATGGCGGCGACGATGCGCGACGTGTGGGAGGGATGAGCGCCGGGCGGAGGCGATGGCAACAATCGCCATCCGGCAGGTGTCTGAAGGACAGGGGATGAGATCGAGCCCGGTGGTGACTGCGCCGGGAAAATCATAGACGTGATGATGGAGTGACCCTGGGGCGCCCGGTGCGGGTGCCCGCCGGATGGGCGCTCACGGGCGGGGATGCCGGGGAACGCGGGAGGACACAATGGCTGACGCGATCAAGTCCAGGAACCTCGCCGGTTCGGAGCCGAGCCGCGACGAGCGGACGCTGCGATCGAACCTCAAGGAGCTGGATGACGCGGCCCTCGTGGCCGAGTATCTGGAGGGTCGCAGGCACGCCTTCCAGGAGCTCGTGGAGCGTTATCACACGCGCCTTCTGAATTTCATATACCGCACCATCGGCGATCGTGACCGGGCCGAGGATCTGGTCCAGGAGACTTTCGTCCGCGTATATCGGCATCTTCACCGATTCGATCCGACCAAGAAGTTCTCGACGTGGATCTACACGATCGCCAGCAACCTGGCGAAGAACGAACTGCGCAACCGGTCGCGGAATCCGCTGGTGCTGTTCCAGGCGATCAAGAAGAACTGGGAAGCGGATCATCGGCCCTTGCAGTGGGAAGACAGCTCCTATTCGCCGGACGACCTGTTCCGCAAGCGCCACCTGAGAGAGCAGGTCGAAAAGGCGGTGACCGAGCTGCCGGAACATCACCGTGTCGTGTTCGTCCTGCGAGAGATGGAGGGCAAGACGTACGAGGAGATCTCCGAGATCACCGGGGTCACTCTCGGCACGGTCAAGTCGAGACTGAACAGGGCGCGCAACAAGTTCGCGCTGATCGTCGGCCCGATGCTGGAGTAGCGGCTGGCGGAATCACTGTCGATTCAAGGGAGAGGCGGCCAGTGGCCGCCTCTCCTGCGTTGGGGAACCCGCGGGAACAACCTCCCCGCAGGCGCGTAGTAATCGCACGCTGAGGCAGTCGGCCCCCGGGCGGGGCCGTCGGGGCGATCAAAAGCGAGATAATGGCATTCGCGATGTCGTGCGATCAGTTCATTGAGCGGTATACGGAATTCAGGGATGGTCTCCTGGAAGCGGAGGAGATGGCGGCTGTCGAGGCGCATCTCTCCGAGTGTCCGTGTTGTGCCCGCTACCACAGTGTCATGCGCCGTGGACTGGAACTGCTTTCCGACATTCCCTGCGCCGAGAGCTCCGACGACTTCATGCCCCGCCTCCGACACCGTCTGTACAACGTGGACTGCGGTATCACGGAGGGGCGCCGCAGCTTCGGCGGCAGTGCCGCGCTCGTCGGCGTCGCGGCCGTCGGTCTGCTGGCGCTGTTCTGGCTTCCGTTCGCGGCGAGTGTGCCTCTCGAGATGGAGCTGCCGGCGGTTTCGGTGCAGTTCCCGCCACCGGGTGCCGTCCAGCCACCGGCGCTCTTCCGAAACGGTCCTTTCGTGACTACCCTCCTGCTCGACGACGAATCGCACGTGGACGGATACCTGACGGAGTTCGAGTGGCCGCCTCATCCACAGCCCCGTTCCGCCGTAGCCATCGAAGCGTCCTACCTCAGGTCGGAGCCCGCGCTCTTCAACCACTGAGTCCGACGCTGAGGTCCGGCGCTGGACGCCCGCATTGGGGGATCGGTTGAGTCTGGCGGCGGATCGTCGACTTCGCAGCCTCGTGGAGAGAGGCGACGTCGAGGGGGTGTTCTTCTTTCACGGAGACGCGGAGCGGTTGCGTGACGAAGCGGCCCGCGTCCTCGTCGACGCCGCGGTCGATCCTGCCACGAGAGACTTCAACCTCGATTCGTACCGTGCCTCAGACGTGAGTCCCGAGACACTGGCGGCTTCCCTGGCGATGCCGCCGGTCATGGCGCCGCGCAGGGTGGTGGCTCTGTTCGGCGCCGAGCGCCTGACGCCGACCGGCTGTGGTGTGGTGGAGCGGGTTCTCGAGCGCACGCCGCCGGATCTCACGCTCGTGGTGACCGCGACCATCCCCAGCGGATCGCGGAAGGCCTTCTACCGGAAGATGAAGGACGGGGCGATCGCCCTCGAGTGGACGGCGCCGCGCGAGGCGGAGATACCCGGATGGCTGATCGAGAGAGCCTCCGAGGTACACGGAATCGAGCTCGGATCGCGTGCCGCGGAAGCTCTGGCTGCGGCCGTTGGCTCCGATCTCGGGCTGCTCGAGGCGGAGCTCGAGAAGCTGGCTTCCACCGGTACCGGGGGTGCCGTCACGTTGGAGCGGATAGCAGAGCTGGTGCCGAACGTCCGGCCGGTGAATCGGTGGGCGTGGCTAGACTCGGTGGCCGAGCGCGACTACATGGGGGCGCTGGCCGAGCTGCCCGTGCTGCTCTCGGCCCCGGACTCGAACGCCGTCGGCCTGATCAACGCGATGGCCGACCACCACGTGTTGCTCGGGGTTGCCGCAGAAGGCGGGGCGTCGCTGCTCGAGCGTACGCTTGGCGAAGTGGGCAAGCCTTACTTGAAGTTCAAGGTGCGGACGTACGTCGCTCAATCCCGTCGCTGGACCGGAGAAGAGATCGAGCGCGCGCTGCGGCTCCTCAGGAGGGCCGACGCGAGATCCAAGACCACCGGCGGCCGGGACGCGGCGGTCCTGGAGGAGCTGCTGCTCGGCCTGCAGGTGCTTCGGACGGACAGGGACTCATGATCGCCCCCCGGTGGGCGCGACGCCGCCGCGCCGTTTCGATTCACCGTGGGGCCACAGCGTGGGGCGTGCTCCTTCTCGCGTGGGGAACCGCCTTCACTCCCTCCGTGATCGGGCAGACCGGCTCGACCCTCGACGCCGTCGAACGCGCCGCCGATCTGGGGCAGACCGATGAAGCCAGGCGCCTGCTCGACGACTGGTTCGCCTCCTCGGGTGCGGCGGTCAGGACGACTGACGTACAGCGCGCGCGATTCCTCAGGGCCCGCCTCACGGCGGACCTTGACTCGGCGAGAGTGGACTACCTCTGGGTGGCCGTGCGCGGCGGCGATCGTTACGGCGCGGCGGCACGCCTCCGCCTCGCGCAGCTCTACGTGGCCGAGGGACGGCTCGACCGGGCCGCCGAAGACCTCACCCGGATGCGGGCCGATTTTCCCGGAAGCCCGCTCGTGTTCGACTCGTGGCTGTGGACGGGAAACGTCCGCTCCGCCACGGGCGACCGCGCCGGCGCCTGTGCCGCATGGGAGACCGCGGCATCTCTGCAGAGCGCCGCCGCCCGGTCGGATCGTGACCTGGTCCTGTCGGCGCTCGAAGGATGCCGCGGCTCCGGGGGGGAGGCCCGGACGGCCGAATCCTTCTCCGTGCAGCTCGGCGCCTTCAGTGCGCGTGCGACAGCCGAAGATCTGCGCAACCGTGTCGTGGCATCCGGCCAGACGGCGCGAGTGCTGGAACCGACGGAAGCGGGGGGCCTGTACCGCGTGCGCTCAGGCCGATTCGCCGGCCGTGAAGAGGCGGCTCGCCACGCGGTGAGACTGTCCGAGGCCGGGTTCGAGAGCATCGTCGTACCGGGGGAGCCGTGAGCGCGCCCGCGGCGAACACGCCGCTCATTCAGCAGTACCTGGACATCAAGTCGCGCCACCCGGATTCCATCCTGCTGTTCCGGGTCGGGGACTTCTACGAGATGTTCTTCGAGGATGCCGAGGAGGGAAGTCGACTGCTCGGCATCACCCTGACTTCCCGGAACAACGGTGGTGGCGACGTACCGCTCGCCGGTGTGCCGGCCAAGGCGATCGACGACTATCTGCCGAAGCTGGTTCGACAGGGCCGGCGAGTGGCGATCTGCGAGCAGGTCGAGGAAGCCTCCGAGGCGGAAGGCATCGTCCGGCGCGAGGTCACGGAGATCGTCACGCCCGGGGCCACCCTGGAAGACTCACTCCTCAACGCCGGCCGCAACAACTTCGTGGCCGCCGTGGCGGGTACGGACCCGATCGGCATCGCGACCGCCGACCTGTCGACCGGCGAGGTGGAGATCCGCGAGTGCGCGGCCGGTGCCCTGGCTGACGAGCTCACGCGTCTGGAGCCCGCGGAGGTCGTGACGGCGGCGGACGCTGCGCCGGCGCCACCCGGCCCATGGATGGTCACGCGGCGCGATGCCTGGCGCTTCGCGCCGGACGTGTCCGTCGAGGTGATCCGTCGGCTGTATCGGGTTCGTGACACCGCCGGCTTCGGGCTCGACCCGGCAGAAAACCCCCACATGCTCGGGGCGCTCGGTGCGGTTCTGGGCTACCTGGAGGAAGTGCGACCGGGCGGAACCGCTCACCTGAAGCCACTGCGGGTCGAGCGGTCCGGCAGGTATCTGCACCTCGACGACATGACCCGGCGGAACCTGGAGGTCGTCGAGCCGATCAGGTCCGGGCGGGGGGGGACCCTGCTCGAGGTCCTGGACCGCACCCTGACGCCGATGGGGCGCCGGATGCTCAGGCGACGGCTCCTGGCGCCGCTCGTGGACCCGGGCGAGATCGAAGCCCGACTCGACGCAGTGGCGGAGCTGCACGGGTCGGCGGGCGATCGAAGGGCGGTGCGGGAATCGCTTCGGCACGTGGCGGACCTGGAGCGCCTGGCAGCCAAGATCTCGGCCGGACGGGTGAATCCGCGCGAGCTGCTCGCCCTCGCCCGCTCGCTCGCGGCGCTCCCCGGCATACGCGAGGCGGTGGGCGAGCCCCGGGCCGCCCGCCTGTGCGCCCTCCTGCGGGGCTTCGACGTGCTGGACGACGTCCGGGAGGCGATCGAGGGGGCGATCGATCCGGACGCGCCTGCGCTGGTCTCCGCAGGCGGCGTGATCCGCCCCGGATATTCGGCCGATCTCGACGAGCTGCGGGCCCTGCGCGAGGGCGCGGTCGAGTGGATCGCCGGGCTGCAGAAGAGCGAGCGGGAGAGCACCGGAATCGAGAGCCTGAAGATCGGGTACAACAAGGTCTTCGGGTACTACATCGAAGTCACGCGCACCAACCTCGACAGGGTGCCCGACAGGTACCTTCGCAAGCAGACGCTGACGAATGCCGAGCGGTACGTGACGCCGGAGCTGAAGGAATGGGAAGAGAAGATCCTGGACGCCGATTCCGGGATCGCGGATCTCGAGGTCCGACTGTTCGGAGCGCTGCGCGATTCCCTGACTGCGGCGACGGGCAGGTTGCAGGATGTGGCGGAGCGGGTCGCCGAGCTGGATGTGCATGCGGCGCTGGCCGACGCGGCGGAACGGAACCGTTACGTCCGCCCGCAGATGACGTCCGGGTTCGGTCTGGAGATCCGCGGCGGCAGACATCCGGTCGTCGAGCAGGTGATCGCGCGGGAGGATTTCATCCCGAACGATGTGACGCTCGACCGGGATTCGTTCGCCATGATCCTCACCGGCCCCAACATGGCGGGGAAGTCCACCGTGCTTCGCCAGGTCGGCCTGATCGCGCTCATGGCGCAGAGCGGCTCCTTCGTGCCCGCTGCTTCCGCCCGGCTCGGCGTGTGCGATCGGATCTTCACGCGGGTGGGGGCGTCGGACAGTCTCGCGAGCGGCCACAGCACGTTCATGGTCGAGATGACGGAGACTGCCGCCATACTGAGCGGCGCCACCGATCGGAGCCTGATCCTCCTGGACGAGATCGGACGCGGAACGTCCACGTACGATGGCGTGGCCATCGCCTGGGCGGTCACCGAGTACATTCACGACCGGATCGGCGCGCGTACCGTGTTCGCCACTCACTACCACGAGCTCGTGGAGCTGGCGGACAAGCTGGACGGAGTGACGGCGTGGAACGTGGCCGTGCGGGAGACGGGGGAAGACATCGTGTTCCTCCGACGGCTCGAGCCGGGGGGATGCGACCGTTCCTACGGGGTGCACGTCGCCAGGCTGGCGGGAGTGCCGCGCGAAGTGATCGAGCGCGCGTTCAAGGTCCTGCACGAGTTGGAGGATGGTCCGGGCGGCGGCACGCGCTTGAGTCACCTGGGTGAGCGGGACCTCGGACAGATGACGCTGTTCGACCTTCGCCCCTCCCGCCTCGTGGAAAGGCTGTCGGAGCTCGACACGGACCGCATGACCCCGATCGAGGCCCTGGTGGCCCTGGAGGAGCTGCGCCGGCTGGCGGAGGAGGGTTCGTGACGGCCCCGATCGGCCGCCCGGGGTTCCCGGAACGGGCCGGCCGGGCCGCGGTCCTCGCGCTCCTCGTCCTGTCAGGCGCCGCGGGCTGCGCGGACACCGTGAATCCGACCGCTGGAGGCCTTCGGATCGGGGTGCAGAACGCGCCTCTCAAGCCTCCCGTGCGCGTGGACTCGCTGCACCCGTTCGAGTATCCGCCGTCCGCGTGGGCGTTCGGGGCCAGCGGTACAACCGTGCTGAAGATCCTGATCTCCGAGACGGGCTCGGTCGATTCGGCCCTGGTGATCCAGTCCAGCGGCGACCACGTCCTCGACTCGGCGGCGGTCGCGAACTCGAAGCACCTGGAGTGGGAGCCGGCGGAACAGGGAGGAAGGCCGATCCCGATCTGGGGTCGGCTGCCGGTCATCTATCCGAGACCCGAGGAACGCCCCGATGAGCCATAGACCGCATCCCAGGCCTTACGACAACGTGCTCCAGACGATCGGCTGGACTCCGCTGATTCGTCTCAACCGGGTCCAGGATGGCGCACGGACCCCAATCTACCTCAAGGCGGAGTCCTTCAACCCGGGCGGCTCGGTGAAGGACCGGATCGGAGTCGCCCTGATCGAGACGGCGGAGCGGGAAGGCAAGCTGCAGCCCGGTGGCACGATCGTGGAGGGCACCTCGGGGAACACGGGGATCGGACTCGCCGTCGCGGCGGCCGTGAAGGGTTATCGGTGCGTGTTCACGATTCCGGACAAGATGAGCGACGAGAAGGTGCGGCTTCTTCGCGCCTTCGGCGCCGAGGTCATCGTGACCCCCACGGTCGAGCCGGACCACCCCGAGTACTACGGCACGGTTGCACGCCGGATCGCCGAGCAGACGCCGAACGCCTTCCTGGCGGATCAGTTCTACAATCCAGTGAATCCGGAGGCCCATTATCGGACCACGGGACCTGAGATCTGGGAGCAGACGGGCGGGAGGGTCACGCACTTCGTGGCCTCTCCGGGCACGGGAGGTACGATCAGCGGCGCCGCGCGCTACCTGAAGGAGATGAACCCTGACGTGCGCGTGATCGCCGGGGATCCGGACGGTTCCGTGTTTGCCGGATACGTCCGCACCGGAGAGATCGGAGAGGGAACCCCGTACAAGGTCGAGGGAATCGGCAACGACAAGCTCCCGGGCACGCTTCATTTCGAGTGGATCGACGAGTTCCGCACGGTGGACGATCGGACGGCTTTCCACATGGCGCGTCGCATTACGCGGGAAGAAGGGATGTTCGTCGGCGGGTCGACGGGTCTGATCGTGCATGTCGCGGCGGAGGTGGCTCGCGAGGTCGACGATCCCGACGCCTGCGTGGTCGCGATCCTGTGTGACACGGGTGAACGGTACCTGTCCAAGGTGTTCAACGACGAATGGCTGGAGGCGAACTCCCTGGGGGACCTGGTGGATCGGGAGGCCGCGTCCGTGGATAGCCGGGATGGCTGAGACCATGGAAGTGGCCGTCGTGCTCGGTGGAACCAACGAGGAGCGAAACGTGTCCCTCGCGAGCGGTCGGGCCGTCGTGGCCGCGCTCCGTGGGCGGGGCCACCGCGTCGTGGCGGTGGATCCGGCGCACGGGGTGGTGCCGCCGGAGGAAGAAACCCGCATGCTGGGTGGCGCGGTCGGTGCGGCGCCTCCCGAACCGAGCGAGCTGGCCCGCCTGCGCGCCTCGGCCGTGGGAGCCGCCCTGGCGGACCTCCCGGCTGTCCGGCGCGCGGATGTCGTCTTCCTCGCCCTGCACGGAGAGTTCGGCGAGGACGGCACCGTGCAGGGTCTTCTGGACCTGGCAGGCGTGCCGTATACCGGGAGCGGCTGTCTCGGGAGCGCCGTCGCGTTCGACAAGCGGATCTCCAAGGAGCTGCTCGCGCACGCGGGCGTCGAGACCCCGGCGTGGGCTCCCGCCGATGCGTCCCCCTCACAGATCGTCGCGTCACTCGGCCTCCCGCTTGTCGTGAAGCCCGCGTCGGGCGGTTCCACGGTGGGCCTGAGCGTCGTGCGACAGCCGCAGCAGCTCGACGCGGCGCTGGAACTGGCCGCCAGGTACGACGCCGATGTCCTGTGCGAGCGGTTCATACCGGGACGGGAGCTCACGGTCGCGGTACTCGAGGGCGAGGCCCTGCCGCCGGTGGAGATCATCCCGAGCCACGAAATCTACGACTACGAGTGCAAGTATTCCGCGGGCATGTCCAGATACGAGGCGCCGGCCGACCTTTCGCCGTCCGAGATGAGCCACATCATGGATCTCGCGGTCCGCTCCTACGCTGCTCTCCGGCAGGCCTCGTACAGCCGGATCGACTTTCGGCGCGCGCCCGACGGGACGTTCTCGTGCCTCGAGGCCAACAGCCTCCCCGGACTCACGGCCACCAGCCTGGTACCGAAGGCCGCAGCCGCGGCAGGCATCGACTTTCCGGTGCTGTGCGAGCGAATCGCGCTGTCGGCCATCGAGCGCCGGTCGCCGGGCCGGGAGCGCGCCTGATGGGCTTCGCCGACCGGAGATACGATTCGACCCGCAAGCGTGGCTACGGCCGGGGCGGCTGGAGTGGCGGCTACGGGGGACCGGCCGGGGGTGGTGGCCTGTTCGGCTATGCCCTCACGCCCTGGGTCAAACGCCTTCTCGCAGCGAACTTCGCCGTCTATCTCGTGGTCAGCGTCCTCGGCCTGGTGCCGTTCGCCTGGGCCGTGGACACGCTGGGCTTCTCGACGCCCGCCATGTTGCGGCATCCGTGGTCGCCCGTCACGTACATGTTCGTCCACGCGCAGCAGTTCGGGCACGTGTTCTTCAACATGCTGATCCTGTTCTTCTTCGGACCTCCGCTGGAGCGGGCGTGGGGCGGACGGGAGTTCCTGAAGTTCTATCTGGTGTGCGGGGTCGGGGCGGCCCTCACCTCGGTCCTCCTGTACCAGTGGATCGGCCCGGTGTCGGTGATCGGAGCCTCCGGGGCCCTGATGGGGGTGATGCTGGCGTTCGCGATGGCCTGGCCGGACGCTCGGGTCCTTCTCTGGTTCGTGATCCCGGTCAAGGTGAAGTACCTGGTCGCCGTCATGATCGGCCTCGACCTGTTCGCCACCCGTTCCGCACTGGGCGGCCACCCGGGCGGTGGAGTGGCCACCTGGGCGCATCTCGGGGGTGCGGCGACGGCCTGGGCATATCTGCGGTACGGTGATCGGATCGAGCGCTGGATCCGCCGCCGGAAGACGCGACGATCGCCGCTCGGAGTCGAGCGCGGCCGCGGGGCCGAGGACCCGACCGGGCGGACGGGACGGCGGCCGAAGCGAGGGTCCGTCGACGGTGACGCGCTGGACGAAGTGGATCGCATACTGGACAAGATCAAGGACTCGGGAATCGAGTCGCTGACGGCGAAGGAGAAGGCCTATCTGGACGACATGAGCCGCCGCTACCGTGGCGCGGAGTGACGCGGAGGACGCCCCTTTCCAGAGCGCCACGTCCTTTCTACTATGTGGCCCCCCACCGCACGGTGGAGGCCGTTGGACGCAAACCCCCGACAGGAGGTGAGGTGCGATGGGTACCGAGTACGGTTCCTCGAACATCAGAAATATCGCGGTCCTCGGTCATGGCGGCAGCGGCAAGACGACCCTCGTGGACGCCATGTGCTTCATAGCGGGATCCACCACCCGGCGCGGCTCGGTCGAGACCGGCACCGCGCACACTGATTTCACTCCCGAAGAACACGAGCACGGCATCTCCATAAACCTCGCCGTGGCCCGGGCCGAGTGGATGGGCTCGAAGATCAACCTGATCGACACCCCGGGATACCTGGACTTCTTCGGCGAGGTCGAAGCGGGCGTGCGAGTGGCCGACGGAGGGCTCGTGGTCGTCAGCGCGACGAACGGGGTCGAAGTCGGGACGGAGCGGGTGTGGTCGGCGTGTGCCCGGCGCTCCCTGCCGCGCATGGTGTTCGTGTCGATGCTGGATCGCGAGAACGCGAGCTTCGAGAAGTGCTTCAATCAGATCCGCGACACGCTGTCGGGCGAGGCGATCCCCGTGGAGGTCCCGATCGGGAGCGGCGAGGGGTTCCGGGGAATCGTCAATCTGTTCTCGAACCGGGCGCACCTCTACGCCGACGGGGCGACGAAGGGAGAGTACGAGGAGACCGAAATTCCCGGTGAGCTCCTGGAGACGGTGGAGCGGTACCGGGAGCAGCTCATCGAGACCATCGCCACCACGGACGACGAGCTGCTCGAGGCGTACCTGGAGGGAGAGGAGCTCGATCGAGACCGGGTGCTGGGCGCCATGTCGGCCGCCATGCGGCGCGGAGAGCTGTTTCCGGTCTTCTGTGGCTCCGGCGACTCGGGCCGCGGCGTGCGGGCCGTCCTGAACAAGCTGGTCGAGCTGATGCCATCCCCCGTCGACGCCGGGCCCATCGAGGCCACGAACGCCAGGGGCGATGTGACGGAGATTCAGCCGTCGGATTCGTCGCCGCTGACGGCGATGGTGTTCAAGACGACCCAGGAGCCGCGGGTCGGCGAGCTGACCTACTTCCGAGTGTTCTCCGGAACGATCTCGGGCGGGGTGACGGTCTCCAATCCGGGTCGCTCCGCGACGGAGCGCCTGTCACATCCGGCGATCCCCGATGGCCCGGATCGCTCGGAGGTCGAGGTCCTGCACGCCGGAGACATCGGGGTCGTGGCCAAGCTCAAGGACACGCACACCGGAGACACCCTGTGCGCGCAGGGCAAGGACCTCCGGCTGGCCGGCATCAACTGGCCGAGGCCGGATATCTCCATCGCGATCTTCCCGGCCTCGAGGGGAGAGGAAGACAAGCTCGCGAACGGACTCAACCGGGTGCACGAGGAGGACCCGACGTTCGTCGCGACCTTCGAGCCCGAGCTCGGCCAGACGATCGCGCGCGGACTCGGCGAGCTGCATCTCAACGTCGCCCTGGAGCGGCTGGAGCGGAAATTCAGCGTGCACGTCGAGACCGAAGCCCCCCGGATCGCGTATCGGGAGACGATCACCCGGAAGGCAGAGGGCCAGGGACGGTACAAGAAGCAGACGGGCGGGCGCGGGCAATACGGCGACTGCTGGCTCCGCCTGGCCCCACGCCCGCGGGGCGAGGGGTACGAGTTCGTCAACAAGATCGTCGGGGGCGTGATCCCCGGTAAGTTCGTACCGGCCGTGGACAAGGGCATCCAGGAAGCGCTCGACCGCGGCATCCTCGCGGGCTATCCGGTGGTGGACGTCGGAGTGGAGTGCTACGACGGTTCCTACCACGCGGTGGACAGCTCCGAGCAGGCCTTCAAGGTCGCCGGTTCGATGGCGTTCCAGAAGGTGGCCCGCGATGCCGGGCCGATCGTGCTCGAGCCGATTCTCGACGTGGAGGTCCGAACGCCGGAGGAGTTCATGGGCGAGGTCATCGGCGATCTCAACCAGCGGCGCGGACGGATCATGGGAATGGACACGGACGGCCACTGGCAGGTCGTCAGGGCCAAGGTGCCGGAGGCCGAGATGTACCGGTACTCGACGGCGTTGCGCTCGCTCACGCAGGGGAAGGGCGCTCACTCGAGAGAGTTGTCCGGGTACGAGCCGGCGCCCGGTGACGTGACGCAACGGATCATAGCCGAGGCGGAAGCCCGGAAGGAAGAAGAGCATCGCTGATCGCGGTGCTCCAATGCGGAGCTGAGACGTTGGCAGGACACAGCAAATGGGCCCAGATCAAGCGCCAGAAGGCGGTGAACGATCAGGCCCGCGGAAAGAGGTTCGCGAAGATCGGGCGCGAGATCGCCGTGGCCGCGCGGCACGGCGGCGGTGATCCCGATTTCAATCCCCGCCTGCGTACGGCGATCGCCAACGCGAAGGCGGAGAACATGCCGGCGGCGAACATCGACCGTGCCGTGCAGCGGGGTACGGGAGAGCTGCCGGGGATGACGTTCGAGGAGACGACGTACGAGGGCTACGGCCCCGGTGGCGTGGCTATCTACCTCGAGTGCGTCACGGACAACACGAACCGCACGGTCGCCGAGATCCGGCATCTGATGAGCAAGGGCGGCGGCAACCTCGGGCAGAGCGGCTCCGTGGCGTGGATGTTCGAGCGGAAGGGGCAGATCTACCTGGAGGCGGAGCGGTACGACGAGGAGAAGGCGCTGGAGTCGGCGCTCAAGGCGGGGGCGGAGGACATGCGGACCGAGGATGGGCTCCACATCCTGACCACCTCGGTGGCCGACTTTCACGTCGTGCAGGACAGCTTGCGGGATCAGGGCATCGAGATCGAGGACTCCGAGCTGGCCATGATTCCCGCGACGACGGTGAAAGTGGAAGGCCGGGAGGCCGAGAAGCTCCTCAAGCTGGTGACGGCGCTGGAAGAGCAGGATGACGTCTGGAAGCTGTACTCGAACTTCGAGGTGGATGACGAAGCTTTCGCGTCGCTACAGGGCTGAGGTGGCCGGGCCCCGCGCCGGCCGCACGCCGGACCGAGGGTGACCGTGCGCGTCCTGGGAATCGACCCCGGATCGGCGGTAACCGGCTACGGAGTCATCGAGGGTCGGGGGAGCGACTGCAGGCTCATCGAGTGTGGAATCATCCGATCGCCGCGGCGAGGCGATCTGGCCGTGCGACTCCTGCACATCTACAGTGACATACAGGCCGTGATCGAGCGGCTGGAGCCCGACTGCATGGCGGTCGAGGGGGTGTTCTACCGGGAGAACCCGAGAACCGCCGTGGTTCTGGCTCACGCACGCGGCGTGGCCCTGCTTGCAGGTGCGGAACGGGGCCTTCAGGTGGCCGAGTACCCGCCGGCCGAAATCAAGAAGGCCGTGGTCGGCACGGGACGGGCGACCAAGACACAGGTGGGATACATGGTGCAGAAGCTCCTCGGCCTCGCCGAACCGCCGCGACCGTCGGACGCTTCCGACGGCTGCGCCGCGGCCCTGTGCCACCTGCTCATCGGCACCGGTCCGCTCGCTCGAGGGGTCAGGCCGTGATCAGTCGGGTGCGGGGAGAGCTCTCCGCCGTGCGGGCGGACCGGATCGAGATCACGACCGTGGGCGGAATCGGGTACGAGGTGATCGTATCCTCCCGGGTCTTCGAGGGCCTCCCGCAGCCTGGAGAGGAGGTCGACCTGCACACCGCGCTCGTGTCGCGGGAGGATGCGCTGGAGCTGTTCGGGTTCAGCAGTCCGGTGGACCGCGAGCTGTTTCTTCGATTGCAGACGGCCTCCGGAGTCGGCCCGCGCCTCGCGCTCGCCATCCTCGGGACGCTTCCGGCGAATCGGATCGTCAGCGCGCTCAGGAGCCGGAACCACGAGACGCTGCAGCTGGTCAGCGGCGTCGGCCGCAAGACCGCCGAGCGGATGGCACTGGAACTGGCCGATAAGCTGGAGGACCTCGCCGTCTCGGCCGGCCCCGCGGACGAACCCCTGGAAGGCGGGGTGGCGGCGCTGGAAGCCCTGCGCGCCCTGGGCTATTCGCAGCTCGAGAGCGAGAGCGCACTGAAGGCGGCGCGGCGCGAAGCCGGTGGAGAAACCGGAACGGAAGAGCTGATCCGCGCCGCCTTGAGGCACCTGTAGCGGGCACCCGGAGAGACCATGTCCGAACGCGTGGAAGTCACGACTCCCGAGACGCTCGACGGCGAAGCCGGGCACGAGCGGTCCCTGCGCCCGGACCGCCTCGCGGAGTTCGTCGGCCAGGAGAAGGTGAAGGAGGCCCTGGACGTGTACATCCAGGCCGCCCTGCAGCGCCAGGAGGCTCTGGATCACACCCTGTTCTTCGGGCCTCCGGGGCTCGGCAAGACCACGCTGGCCATTCTGATGGCGCGCGAGCTGGGCGTGAACATCAAGATCACCTCGGGTCCGGTTCTGGAGAAGCCCGGCGACCTGGCGGCGCTCCTGACCAATCTCGATCACGGCGACATCCTGTTCATCGACGAGATCCACCGCCTGCGGCCGGTGATCGAGGAATACCTCTACCCGGCCATGGAGGACTACCGGATAGAGATCCGGCTCAGCGAGGGCGCTCGCGCGCAGACCGTGTCGATGAAGATCGAGCGCTTCACTCTGGTGGGCGCCACCACGCGTTTCGGGCTGCTCACCGCGCCGATGAGGGCCCGCTTCGGGGTCATCGAACGACTCAACTACTATCCCCCGGAGGAGCTCCTTCAGATCGTCCATCGCTCGGCCGAGATATTCGGCGTGTCGATCGACGGCGATGGCGCATCGGAGATCGCCCGACGGTCGCGCGGAACGCCGCGCATCGCGAACCGTCTGCTGCGCCGGGTGCGGGACTACGCGCAGGTGCGGTCGGACGGGCGGATCGACGGAGACACCTCGCGCCTGGCGCTCGAGATGCTGAACGTCGACGAGTACGGGCTGGATGAGATGGACGCGCGGGTCCTGACGGCGATCATCGAGAGCTTCGGTGGTGGACCGGTCGGCCTGAGCTCGCTGGCGGTGGCCGTCGGGGAGGACGCGTCTACCCTGGAAGAGGTGTACGAGCCCTATCTGATCCAGAACGGCTACCTGCATCGGACGGCTCGAGGACGGGTCGCCACTCCGCGGGCCTTTCAGCGCTTCGGGTACGCGCTCCCACCGGACGGTGAGTCGTCCCAGGCGGGGTTGTTCGGGGATGCCGGCTGAAGGACCGAGCCCGTATCGTACGGCCGATTTCGATTATCCACTTCCGGAGAACCTCGTCGCCAGTCACCCGGCCGAGCGGCGGGACGAGAGCCGGCTTCTGGTGCTCGATCGTGCGACGGGCTCGCTGGCGGACCGCCGGTTTTCGGATCTGCCGGGGTATCTGGCTGAAGGCGATGCTCTCGTTGTCAACGACACCCGCGTCTTTCCGGCCC
>Ga0210121_1000015_pt1 | contig 48705 bp, 43 predicted proteins | sample Joice_ThreeSqB_D_FD_184873 | JGI IMG/M metagenome (GOLD analysis project Ga0210121, IMG submission 184873) | Wetland microbial communities from San Francisco Bay, California, USA, that impact long-term carbon sequestration - Joice_ThreeSqB_D1... | ecosystem: Environmental > Aquatic > Marine >... | reverse complement strand
CCCGCCACGGCCGGACCGAAGCCGCCGTACTCGTGTCGGCCCTCGAATCCCTTCTCGAGGACCAGGACGACGAACACGCCGAAGCTGTACAGGACCGTCCGCAGCACGACATCGAACAGAGCAGGCCGTTTCCGCACCCACGCTCCGAGCGAAACGTGCTCGAGCACCAGGACGACCTTGGCCAGCACCAGGGCCCCGATTACGACGAGCGACCACTGGGTGGCCTCGATGTGGTACTCGGCCAGAATGAGGGTCTTGAGCAGCATGAGCCCGCCGATCCAGGTCATGAAGTACAGCATCGTCACAACGAGTGACTTGATCTCCTCAACGACCTTCGCGCCGATGCTCATGTGCTCGTCCCTTCGCGATCAGTTCACCGTGTATCCCCGGCCCGAGAGGCAGGCGCCAGCGGCTTGCTTGAACGTGGCCAGGTTCTGGTTGGCCTGCGCCTGCGCCTGTTCCGCCCCCTCCTGCCCGGCCTCCGCCGTCGCCCTCTTCCTGGCCCGCCGCCCGGCCAGTCCACCCGCCACGGCACCGATCGCGGCACCTTCGCCGGCGTTGCCGGCGATCGCCCCGATCGCTACCCCGGCCAGGGCGCCTCTGGCCGCCCCGCCGACCGCCGCGCCCTGTGTGGCCTCCGCGGTCTGCTGCGCCGCCGCCTGGCCGGCGGCCTGCGTGTCGACCTTGCCGGCGTCGAGAGTCAGGCCCGTCTGGGATTCGGCCCACTGCGTGCACGCGTCCTCGTCGGCCTTCTGCTGGTCGGGGCTCTGGCCCTTGGCCGGGTAGATGTACATCCCGATCTGGGCCAGCGTGGGCGGGGGTCCCTGGGACTGCTGGGCCTGCTGGGCCATGGCATATGAGGCTGCGGCGAGCACCATCACCGTGATGAGAAACGACCTTCGCATGAGATTCTCCTTGACCACGCGGGCCATTCGGGCGTCAGAACGCAATGGACTGGTGGGCGTGACGCGCTCGCCACTGCCCGTTCTCGCGCACGAACACGATCGTGTGGCCCATCCCCACGGGCTCCGAGGTCCAACCGGCCTTGTCCGTGTAGGTGCCCTCGGAGACGGCGGTCACGAGAGCCACGTCCGGGGTCAGCAGGCGAATGCGCTGCTCGAGCACCGTCTGACTCTGCCCTTCGAGGCCTGCGTACGTGTCCCGGAACGCCTCCCGGATCGTCTCCAGCCCGCTGAGCATCACGTCGCCCGTAATGAACGTCAGATCGTCATCCCCTCCGGCCATCGCGAGCACGCGATCGGCATCGACGTTGCGCGCGCCGATCATCGCCTCCTGCACGATCGAGTCGATGGCGGCGATCGCTGCGGGGTCGTTCGGGTCGAAGGTCGCCGGCTGACCGCAGGCCGCCAGAAGTGGCGCCCCGGCAACCAGCGCCATCAGGAAAGTGCGCATGGTGTCTCCTCTGAATCTGGGTTCGCGCGTGGACCGGAGCGGCCGCACTTGTCACCCATCCGTCCCGTCGCGAGGTTCCAATGGGTTTCCCGACCCGAGCGTGTCGGGAGAGAGATGCGCTCCCTGGTGTCCATGACTGTCATCTTCCCGGTAGGGTCCACCGGAACCTCGCACCAGGCCGCGTCGAGAGCGCGGCGATCGCGTTGCGGATCTGGCAGGGCGACAACTTACTGCAAGGGGGAGCCGGTGGACAGTTCGTGCGGAAGCCGCGGGTGGAGGACGGGGCCGGAGGCGCGAAGTCGCTTTCGACGGGTGGGCGGCGGGCTGTTCCTGGTCCTCCTGGCCCTGTGCAAGCCTCTCGCGGCCCAGGAGCTGGAGCCGAGGGCCCTGCAGAACGCGCCCGTCGGAATGAACTTCGCCATCCTGGCCGCAGGCTATTCCCGGGGCAACGTCCTGTTCGATCCGACCCTTCCGCTGGAGGACGTCCGGGCCGACGTCTGGTCGACGACGCTTGGATTCGTACGGGCGATCGACGTGTTCGGGATGAGCGGCAGAGCGGGCGTCCTGGTGCCGCTGGTCAGCGGTGACTGGAGCGGCAGGCTCGCCGGCGCGGACACGGCGACGTCCCGCACGGGCGTGGCCGATCCCAGAATACTGCTCGCCGTGAACCTGATCGGCGCACCGGCGCTCAGGATGAGCCAGATGCGCGGCTACCGCCAGACCACCACCGTCGGCGTCCAGTTGCAGGTGGCGGTACCGCTCGGCCAGTACTACCCGGACAAGCTCATCAACCTGGGCTCGAACCGGTGGGCGTTCGAATCGCGTCTCGGGATCTCGCACGCCGTCGGAGCCCGCTGGATCTTCGAGGGTTACGGAGGCGCGACATTCTATACCCGGAATGGTGAGTTCATCGGCGGAACGGAACTGACGCAGGACCCGTTCTTCGAGGCGGAGGGCGACGTGATCTACCTGATCCGTCGACCCGACATCTGGTTCGCGGCCTCCATCGGGTATGGCTGGGGTGGCACGGCGACCGTGGGCTCCGTCGAGAAGGAGCCGCTGTCTAACGTGCGCGCCTCAGGGGTGCTTCGCCTTCCGATCGCACCGGGACATGGCCTCAAGCTGGTCTACATCACCGGCCTTACGACCAAGCTCGGCGCCGATTTTGATACGGTGCAGCTGGGGTATCAGTACACGTTCGGCGGCAAACCGTAGGCGCGAGCCCGCATTCAGTGCCGGCAGTCCGGGTTCGCGAAACGGATCGCCACGGTATTGAACTGCGGGCAGCGTGGAGTACCGCACTGGACCGGATCCGGTCCCGCACCCGGATTCGCGGCGAGGATCGTGCCGATCACCCCGTCCGCGCCCATCTCCCTGGCCCTGTTCAGGGTCGATTCCAGGTCCTCGGAGCCGATCAGTCCGACTTGCTCGTACTGACACACGGGCAGGGAGTCGGCGAACACCGCGACGTCGACGCCGGCGGGCAGAGGATCCAGCTTCAACGTCGCATGAGACTTCACCTTGGGGCCGCAGGCGGCCGTGAGTGCGAACAGGATCAGGCAGGCACGTTTCACGGTATCGGGCTCCCGCGTCGGCTGGGGGAACTGCGGGCTCTCGGTCCCCGGACCCCCCGGGTCCTCCGGAGCTCACTCGTCGAATTCTAAGAAGCGTCCACCGCGTGCGCGAGCGGCGGGGGCAAATGACGCTGGCCCGATCCACTCGCTCGCCCCATTATGGTCTCATGGCCGGGGGGCCGCGGAACCCCGCCCGGGAGTCCCCGGCGATCTCCTTTCACAGGGAGGCTGTCGTGAAGCCGGATCGCGCCCGCATCCTCGCCGAGGGCCTGATCACGGGCCTCATCGGGGGCCTGGTGGTCATCCTGTTCTACGGATTCCTCAACCTCGTGACCGACCGGTCCTTCTTCGCAACGGCAGCGCTCCTGGGCGCCGGTCTCGTCTCGACGGCCAGAGCCGGCGGAGCCGTAGGAGCGGTACTCGCCTTCAACGGGGTTCACGTGATCGCGTTTCTCGTGATCGGAGTGGCCGCCGCGTGGCTCGTCCTCTACACGGAGCGGCATCCCACCTTCGTCGTGCTCGCGCTGTTCGCGGGAGTTGCCGGGCTGTTCGTGGTGATGGCCGCCTTCCTGTCGTTCGCCGCCGACAGCGGAGTCCAGATCCCGATCGGCTCGGTGTTCGCGGCGAACCTGCTCGCGGGGGCGGCGATGGGCGCTTATCTGCTGAGAGCGCATCCCCGACTGTGGGCGGAGATCAGAGACCACCTCGACTCCGAAGAAGAGCATCCCGTGCCCCGTTAGATCGAGGAGACCCGAGGGTGAGGTTCGATGGTGTGACGGCTCACGCGACCCTCATGAGCAGTCTCACGTACGATCGGCGGGGCGACGTGGTGAAAGGAAACCGCGTGGACCGGCTGTGTCGCTGGCCGTTCCCGCCCGGTTACGCGGTGGCCCTGGCGTTGTCCGTCTACTTCTTCGTCAGGTGCTGAGCCGGTTCACTGGCGCAGCGGGGCGGACCCTGCAGCGGCGGCTCACGGGAGCGCCGGCACCCGGTGCGCCCGGTACAGGAAGGCCCTGACCGGTTCGTCGGGGTCGCTGGCGTATGGGATGTAGTTGCCCCGCAGAAGCTTCAGTTCGAACACGAGGCGCGAGAAGTCGCGCGCGTACTCGAGCACCCGCCCACCTCGCCCGTCCACGACGAGCCAATTCCCGTTCGGCAGGTGCTCGGCGCTCCCGAACGCGTCCGAGAAGAAGCCGAGCCGGCGGTCCAGCTCGACGCCCGCGTCCGGGTGAAACACGACGACGCCGGATTCCCCGCGCCGGACGCCGTTGTCGAACACGACGACGTGCTGTCCCGGTCCGAGATTCGCGTGATGCTGCTTGCCGAGCACGTCGTCCCCGCGTGTCCACCGGACCTCGCCGCTCGGGTAGTCGACTCGAACGAGCATGTCCAGATTGCGGGCCGAGAGAAGGATGTCGCCGTCCGGATACAGGTCCAGAGAATTGGAGTGCAGCCACTGCTCCCCCGGCAGCGCGACCGACCCGTCCACGGCGCCCAGCAGGTGGAGGTTGGCGCTCCATTGCCAGAGGATTTCTCCACTCGTCGTGACCTCGACGATCACGTCGTCGAAGACGCCCGACTCGACCTCGACCTTCGTCAACGCCATGTACGTCCCGCGTGACGTGGCGATCACGTCGTGATGCGCGGGACCCGGCAGCTGGTCTCGATAGACGGCGAACCGCCTCGTTCCGTCCGCGTCGAACGCCAGAATGCTGGAGCCCACGAGCCCGTAGACCCCCGCGCTGTCCTGCCTCACCATGCCGATGCGCCCCGGCATGTCCATGGTCCGCGCGACCTCGCAATTGCGCAGCCAGTAGAGGGTGGAGCCTTCGAGGGGGTACACGAGTGTGTAGCCGGGTGACATGTGCTCCGGTTCGCAGCGCTTCACCCAGAACACGCCATCGGCGACGATGGCGTCTTCCACCGGCGCCGTGATCACGACGTCCGAGCAGCTCAGGGGAGCCAGCGCGAGCAGGCATAGCCACCGGCGATGTAATCTCCACTCGCGCATCACCATCGCGTCACTCCCGCATGGGTCCAGGGCCGCTTCAGGTTCGCGTGCGAAGGCGCATCTCGAAAGGGGCGGCCGGCCGCCCCCTACTGAATAGACCATGCCTCCGTTTGGGAACTCTACCACCTCGCGCCCTGCCTACGGATGCCCGGTCGCAGTCAAGAGAGTCAAAGCGTTGCGCCCGGCGTGCCGCCGCAGGCATTCGAGCCCTGGCGAGACAACCGGGCGCCCGGAGCGCAAGCCGTCGAGGACGACGGCGGGTCTGCTCGATAGTCCTGTCTAGGAGGACGGATTGCTTCTGCACATCAATGTGACACTCCCGTCAGGAGAGAGAATTGCCCTGTAGTCACAGGTGCTGCCTCCGAAGTAGAAGGTGCACTCCATCGGTATATCGGTGCACCCTTTGAGGATCACGGTCCTCGGAGGCGGAGAAGGCTGCGTTCCCCGGCACCATATGGTCTGCTGGCCGCTGTTGGATACGGTCTCATGGCTCTGCCACGTGTAGCCGGCATCCGGCCCCACCCAGCACTGGAATCCTCGAGCCACACCAGCCGAGTTGTGAGTCCCCGATTCCGAGGCGCCATACTGCGCTTCTGCTGCCATCAAGATGGCAGACACATCGGAAGACGCAGAACGGTACGCAGCAGCTTCGGTTGGACCTGGCTGGTCGCAGCCGTAGGTCCATACCGCCACAAGTGGGAGCAACAGGAGTAGAAGCGCGAGTTTCCGCATGGCGCACCTCCAGCGACGCGGTGTTTCGAACGAGGCAGAGTCACGTCGGAGGGGTACGGCTTGGCTCGCCGAAGCGGGCACAATCTAACGGACATACCGGGATTGCGCAGCCGCCTTCCGCCGCGCGCAGCCTCCAGAACACGCGAGGCGTGGCGAGACAGGCGTGGGCTTCCGAGCCACCAGGATCAATCCTCCTGGCCGACGACCAAGTCCTCGAGCGGGAGAAGCGTCGCCGTTTCCCTTCGGCCGCTCGGACCTCGCGAGAATGGCTATGTTGTCCGTCAGACGCCGCCGCCGGTCCCTGAGCCCTTGAGGTCGTATGACCGGGGTGGGGATCGAACCCACGACCTACGGATTAAAAGTCCGTTGCTCTACCGACTGAGCTACCCGGTCTCGGCGCTCCCCAAGCCCGCAAGCGGCTAGGGACGACGGCCTCAAGATACACGCCAGGTGCCCCGCGGCCACTCCGAGCGAGCCACGTGAGACGCGGGACCTGCCACGTCGGGCCGATATTGCCTATCGTGGGAACTCTGGCGACTGAATTCCAATACGAGGAGGACTCGATGGCGAAGTACATGGTTGCGGGCTCGTACACCCCCGATGGCATCCCTGGCCTCCTCGAGGAAGGCGGAACGGGGCGCGTGAAGCGGGTCACGCGGATGATCGAGGCGCTCGGCGGCACCGTCGAGTCGTTCTACTACGGCTTCGGCGACCACGACGTCTATGTGATCGTCGATCTGCCCGACCACGAATCTGCGACGGCGATCAGCATGGCCGTGAACGCGACCGGCGCCGTGGTGCTCACCACGACCGTCCTGTTGACGCCCGAGCAGATGGATGCCGCGGCCCGAAAGGCCGTCGATTATCAAGCTCCCGGAGACTAGTCGCAGGGGCCGGATCGGACCGGCATCGGACTTCGGATGCCGGCCGATGCCGACCCGAACGAGTCCCTCAAGTCTCGCGGCTTCGATCTGGTGTCGAACGACTCACTGCGGGCGCTGATCACCAGGGTGTACGACCTGCGGTACGGAATGCTGGACCAGATGCAGGAGACGCAGCGAAGCGTGGTCCTCGAAGCCCTGCGGCCCTACTTCCTGGCCCATTTCAAGGACCTCAGGTTCAACCGGAGTGCGACTCCGCTGGACTATTCCTTCGTGGCATCGGATCCGACATTCCAGAATCTGCTGGACTACAGGCTCGAGGTGCTGGAGACCTCGGAGATTCCAACCACAGATCTCATTCTGGCCGACGTGGAGCGGTTGCTCGAAGCTCTGAACCGAGAACTGGGGACCGAGGCCAGCTCGCCCTCTTGACCCACCGGCTGCCGCCACCCACGGAACTGTCGGCCTTGGCAGGTCGGCTGTATGTTGTTTTCTTCGTCGAGGTTCGGGCTTTCCCTGTCACCCATGTCCCACCCGCAGCATGGGCCTTCGCAACACCAGATGTGAGGTAGCGTCAATGAGCAGTCGCACGCCGTGGTTCCAGGTAGTCTCCGCCGTCCTGATCGCCTCGATGTCACCGGCGATCGCGGCGGCCCAGCAAGCTCAGAAGGCCCCGGCCCCGGTACCGACGTTCGAGGACCGGGAGGTGCTTCCCATCAAGCCTCCCTACCTGGCCCCGATGACGGAGCTGGACGCGCGGGAAGTGGCGAATCCTCCCGTGTATCGGGCAGAGGCACCCGCGGGTGCGCCGAACGTCGTCGTGATTCTCGTCGACGATCTCGGGTTCGGCGGCACCAGCCACGCGGGAGGCCCCGTGCCGACGCCCACCTTCGACCGGCTGGCGGATGAGGGGCTGTTCTACAACCAGTTCCATACGACCGCCCTGTGCTCGCCGACTCGTCAGGCGCTGAAGACGGGCCGCAACCACCATTCGGCGGCGATGGGGAAGATCACCGAGATGGCGACGTCCTTCCCGGGCTACACGGGCGTGCTGCCGAGCGACGTGGCCTCGATCGGCAAGATGCTCGGCTACAACGGGTACAGCACGGCCGCGTTCGGGAAGTGGCACGAGACGGCGGTGTGGGAGATCAGCCCCTCGGGTCCGATGGGCCGCTGGCCCAACCTGCAGGGGTTCGACGAGTTCTACGGCTTCCTGGGCGGCGAGACGAACCAGTGGACGCCCACGATCTACCACAACCAGAACCGGGTCGAGACGCCGGACGACTCGACCTACCACTTCCTCACCGACATGACCACGAAGGCCATCGATTGGATCGGGTTCCAGCAGGCGCTGACCCCGGACAAGCCGTTCTTCGTCTACTTCGCGACCGGCGCGACCCACGCCCCGCACCACGTGCCGAAGTCGTACATCGAGAAGCAGAAGGGCCGGTTCGACCAGGGCTGGGACGCGCTGCGGCAGGAGATACTCAAGCGCCAGCTAGCGGGCGGCGTGGTCCCGAAGGGGACGAAGCTGGCCCCGAAGCCGGAGTGGATCAAGGACTGGAAGGACCTCAGTGCGGATGAGAAGAAGCTGTTCGCGCGGCAGGCGGAGGTGTTCGCGGCCTACATCGACATGACGGACACGGAGATCGGCCGCCTGGTGAAGGCGATCGAGGACATGGGTGAGCTGGACAACACGCTGATCTTCTACATCGCAGGCGACAACGGGACGAGCGCCGAGGGGGTGGCGAACGGGCTGTACAACGAGATGACCTACTTCAACGCGGAGCCGAGGGGCTCGGACGTCGAGTTCATGCTCCAGCACTACGACGAATGGGGCGGGCCGGAGACGTATCCCCACATGGCGGCCGGCTGGGCATTGGGATTCGACTCGCCGTTCATGTGGATGAAGCAGGTCGCCTCGGACTACGGCGGAACGCGGAATGGACTGGCCGTCCACTGGCCGGCCGGGATCAAGGCGAAGGGCGAGCTGAGGACCCAGTGGCACCACGTGATCGACGTCGTTCCGACGATCCTCGAGGTCGCCGGACTGCCGCAGCCGCGGGTGGTGGACGGAGTCCCGCAAAAACCCATCGAAGGCGTGAGCATGGCGTACAGCTTCGACGATGCGAACGCGCCGGACCGGCACACGATCCAGTACTTCGAGATGTTCGGGAACCGGGCGCTCTACAACGACGGCTGGTTGGCGCGCACGATCCACTCGGAGCCCTGGGCCGACCCCAAGAACCGCATCGCCGACGACACGTGGGAGCTGTACCACGCGGCCGAAGACTTCAGCCTCTCCACCGACGTGGCGAGCAAGTACCCGGAGAAGCTCGCGGAACTCCAGGACCGCTTCCTGGCCGAGGCGCTGAAGTATAACGTCCTCCCGATGGACGATCGGAGGATCGAGCTGGCCGACCCGAGCATCGCAGGGCGCCCCGACCTGATGTTCGGCCGGACGACCCTGACCCTGGGCGAGGGCATGGCCGGCCTGCTCGAGAACGACTTCATCAACACCAAGAACAGTTCGTACACGATCGAGGCCGAGATCGAGGCCGGCGCATCAGCGAACGGCGTGATCCTGGCGCAGGGAGGCCGCTTTGGGGGGTACAGCCTGTACGTGAAGGACGGCACGCCGATCTTCGCCTACAACTACCTGGGCCTCACCACGACCAAGGTGACAGGCAGCTCGAAGCTGCCGAGCGGGACCGCGAACGTGAAGGTGGACTTCGCCTACGACGGTGGTGGTCGGGGCAAGGGCGGTACCGTGACCCTGTCCGTCAACGGCGAGACAGTCGGCACGGGTCAAATCCCGAAGACGGAGCCCAACGTGTACTCGGCCGACGAGACGGCCGGCGTGGGGGTGGACATGGAGACGCCCGTGTCGGACGACTACACGCGCTCCAACAGCGAGTTCACGGGGAAGATCCACAAGGTGACGATCGCCCTGAAGGACGCCGCGAACTGACGCCCCGCGGTTCGGGATGGGTCCACGGGGGCCGGCGAGAGCCGGCCCCCGCCGCGTTTCGGGGAGACTTTCACAGCGAGCGGAGCGCCTCCAGCGTTTCCTGCGGTTCCGGCCTGGACATGTAGTCCGGATCCGCCTCCGCGTACCGGATGAGCCCCTCACGGTCGACGATGAACCGGGCCGGGATCGGGAGCATCCAGGTGTCGTCTCCGTTGTACTGCTCGAGGTCGATGTTCCAGCCCCGGTACATGTCCCGCATCGCTTCGGGAAGCGTCCACGTCAGTCCGTAGTCCTCCGCCACGGCGTTGCCCGGATCGTGCAGAACGTGGAATCGCAGGCCTTTCTCCGCGGCGAACTCGCGGCTGTGCCGGGCCGTCTGGGGCGAGATCGCCACCAGCTCCCCGCCTTCCGCTTTCACGTCGTCGTATGTCAGATTCAGAGCTTCCAGCTCCGCGTTGCAGTACGGTCACCAGCGACCGCGGTAGAAGGTGAGGATCACCGGGCCGCGCGCGATCAGAGCCCCGAGGGAGACGCGGGCTCCGTCCGCTGCCTCGAGCTCGAAGGCGGGCGCTCGCTCGCCGACACGCGCAACCCGGTTCTCGATCCCGGTCGCCCTGAGATCTTCGATGAATCCGTGCAGGGCCGCCGATGCTTCGGGCGCCTTCTTCGAGAGGCCGTCCCTGATCGCCTGAAGTCGTCCTTGCAGCGTCATCCGCTCCTCCGCCGTCGTTGGTGCCATTCGGCCGGCAACGCCCGGTTGCGCTCTCGCTCCTCTATCAGGCAGCGCTCGTGACACTGCAGACCCGCGCTCTCGGGGTATACGAGGGGGCACACCGGGACCCATTCGGTCGGCTGGCCGTCGGCCACCGGCTCGTGGCAGACCGGACAGGCTTCCAGCGTTTCGGCTGCTTCCACAATCGCCCCCGCTCGATTCGTGGCATCCACGTCGGTCGTGTCCGTGACACTCGTGCGCGTCCGCTCGGATTCGTGTAACCTCTAGCAGGTAAGCCCTCGCAGCAAGGAACTCGGAGCTATTCTGATGATTCGGCTGCCGATCGGATGCGCCACCCGCACGGCTGAGAACCTCCGGTGAGCCTCGCATCGCAGGATCTGCTTCGTGACATCCAGTCCGAGTGCCACGCGGCTGCCGGACGCATCTCCGGCCACGTTCGTCACACGCCGGTCGAGTATTCTCACGCCCTCAGCGAGGTGAGCGGGGCGGACGTGTGGCTGAAGCTGGAGAACCAGCAGAGCACGGGATCGTTCAAGCTCCGTGGAGCCACCAATTTCCTCCTCTCCCTCGGGCACGATTGCAGAGGTGTGGTCGCGGCCTCGTCCGGGAATCACGGGATGGCGGTGGCGCACGCAGCCCGGATCGCGCATCTCCAGGCCCTGATATTCGTTCCCGAGGTCGCATCCGCCGCGAAGCTCCGCGCGATCGAGGCGCTCGGAGCGGCTATCCGCCGCGTGGAGGGGGACCCGGTGCTGGCTGAAGCGGCGGCCCGGATACACGCATCGGAGGCCGGCCTGCCTTACCTGTCTCCGTACAACGATCCCCTGGTGGTGGCCGGACAGGGGACGATCGGCGTGGAAGTGGCAGCCGACCTCCACCGCACCGACGTGCTGTTCGCTTCGATGGGAGGCGGTGGTCTTGTCTCTGGCGCCGGCGGCTATCTCAAGGCGACGCGCGGCACGACAGTCGTGGCCTGCTCCCCGGTCAACTCGGCAGTGATGCACGAGTCGCTGCAGGCCGGTCGGGTCCTGGACCTTCCTTCCTTCCCCACCCTGTCGGATGGGACCGCGGGCGGCGTCGAGCCCGACTCGATCACCTTCGACCTGTGCCGGGAGGTCGTGGACGAATCCCTGACGGTGTCGGAGGACGAGATCCGGGTGGCGATGCGCCTGATCATCGGCCGCCACCACACGCTCATCGAGGGATCGGCGGCCGTCGCGGTCGCCGGGTTCCTGCAGACCGCGGACCGGTGGACCGGCAAGGAGGTCGTGATCGTCCTGTGCGGGGCGAACGTCGGGATAGGGGTGCTGAAGAAGGTCCTGTAGGTCAGCCCACCCGCACCGGCGTGTACCGGTAGCCGACCCAGCACCCGGCGATCGCCGCCAGGACCTGCACGAGCAGCGCGGCCGCCAGGCTGCGCCCGCCGAAGTACTCCCAGGCGCTTGCCCCGGTCGTGATTCCGCCGAAGACCAGGTTCAGGGCGAACCACGCCACGAACGTGAAGAGGGCCATGGCGGACCCGTGCAGGACGGGCGCCGCGGCAGCCTTGAAGCCGACGATGAAGCCGCCGACGAACCAGCCGATCGCGACGGCGATCACGAGCGCGACCGTCTCTGCGAGGCCTCCCCAGTGTGAGAATCCGGCCCCCGCAAGCAGGAGCAGGACGGTCGTGGCCACGGCCAGTCCAACGAACCAGCCGAAAGCCACCCAGGAGACCTGTACGTTGCGCAGGTGCTCGGAGTGCATGCTCAGACCTCCAGGGGAAGCTCGTGCTGGATGATCGGCGCCCAGGTGCAGCGGTGATGGGGAGTCGGGCCGTGCTCGCGGATCGCCGCGAGGTGCCGCCCCGTCCCATAGCCTTTGTTCTCGTCCCACCCGTAAGCCGGATATCGACTCGCCAGTCGCCCCATCAGGCAGTCGCGAACGGTCTTGGACAAGATGGAGGCGCAGGCGATGGAAAGCGACAGGCGATCGCCCTTGACGATCGGGGTGTGCTCCCCGAGCTCCGGAACCGCACGACCATCCACCAGGAGCAGTTCCGGCTCGAAGGGCAGCCGCCTGACCGCCCGGCGCATGGCGAGCGAGGTGGCCCGACGGATGTTGAGCCGCTCGATCTCGCGGGTCGATGCGGCAGCGATGGAAAACGCGAGGACCCGGTCCCGGATCACCCGGGCGAGCTCCTCGCGTTGCTTCCTGGTGAGGGCCTTGCTGTCGTACACGCCCTCGAGATTCTGACCTGGCTCGAGCGCCACCGCCGCCGCGACGACGGGCCCGGCCAGCGGACCGCAGCCCGCCTCGTCGACGCCCACCACACGTCTGAGACCCCGGCTCCAGGCCTCCCGTTCGTAGTCGGTGGGTGCCGTGCGAGCCATCGGCCCGCGGCTACTCGGCGGCCTTCCCGGTCTCGTCGGCCGTCCCGGCGGCTTCCATGACTTCAGGCGCCTCCGCCTCTTCCCCGGCGATCTCCGCTTCGACCAGGGCTGCGGCCTCGGCAGCGGCTGCGGCCTCCGCCTCGGCTTCCGCCTCGGCCTGTTCCGCGGCGGTTGCCGCCTCGGACTTCGGCGCGAGCCCGCCCTCCCACCAGCGACGCTCTCTCACGCGGGCCCGCTTGCCACTCCGCGCCCGCAGATAGTAGAGCTTCGCCCGACGCACGTGACCGCGACGGACCACGTCGATCCCTTCGATGGACGGGCTGTGCAACGGAAAGATGCGCTCGACGCCCACGCCGCCGGAGATCTTGCGGACCATGAAGGTCTCGCTCAGGCCGCCTCCCTTGCGGGCGATGCAGATGCCCTCGAACGCCTGGATCCGCTCCTTGGCGCCCTCGCTGACCCGCACGCGCACACGGAGCGTATCTCCCGGCGAGAACGCCGGCAGGTCCGTCCGCACCTGGGTCTTTTCGATTTCCGCAATTCTCGGATCCACGATCTCGCTCCTTCCAGGGTCGCCTCGAGCGACCGAATCTAATTCCGTCCCTGTCTATTTCCCAGCGAGAGCGGGCCCGGGGGGATCAGTTCCCCTCACGTTCCCAGATCTCGGGTCTTCTCTCCATCGTCAGGCGCTCCGCTTCGCGGCGGCGCCACTCCGCGATTCGCGCATGATCGCCCGATCGGAGTACCTCGGGGACTTCGCGTCCCCTGTATTCGGCCGGCCGCGTGTACACCGGCGGCGCGAGCAGTCCGTCGTAGAACGAGTCCTCCGCCGCCGACTCGTGGTCACTCAGGGCTCCGGGCAGGAGCCGGACGACCGCGTCCACCACGATGAGCGCCGCGGGCTCTCCGCCGGAGAGCACGTAATCGCCCACCGACAGCTCTTCGGATGCGAGCCCCTCCGCCACGCGCTCGTCCACGCCCTTGTAATGCCCGCACAGCAGCGTCAACTCGGGCTGCATCGCGAACCGCACCGCGGTATCGTGATCGAACAGCCTGCCCCGCGGACTCAGCAGGACGATCGGGCCCTGCGGCCTCATCTCGTCCAGCGCCTCGAAGAAGGGCTCGGGCTTCATCACCATGCCCGCGCCGCCTCCGTAGGGCTCGTCGTCCACCGTGCGGTGCCGGTCGTGGGTGAATCGGCGCAGGTCCACGACCCGGTAATCCACGAGTCCGGCGCCTGCCGCACGCCCGGGGATGCTGGTGACCAGCGGCACCTCGAAGAACTCCGGGAAGATCGTCACGACGTTGATCTTCACGCCGTCATACCTCCAGGAGCCCCGGCGGCGGATCGATGACGATCCTCCGCCCCGCCCGGTCCACCTCTATCACCAGTTGCCGGCCGAACGGAATCAGGATCTCCCGCTCGCCGGCCGACACCCCCAGCAGCACCTGCGCACCGGTCTCGTACGACGTCACGACTTCTCCGACCGGCCGTCCGTCCATCTGCACGACCTCGTATCCCACCAGCTCGTGCAGGAAGAACTCGTCTTCGTCCAGGTCCCGCAGCTGATCCAGCGGGACGCCCAGCTCCCGGCCCTGCAACGATTCCGCCGCGGAGCGGTCCCTGATCTCCCGGAACTTCAGGAGCAGGCCGCCCTTGTGGGCTCGGGCCTGCGTGAGAGTCAGACGATTCTCCCGTCCGCCGGGTGCGCCTCGAGCGCGGAACACGCGGTCGGGGGTGAAGACGGCGTCCGGATCGCCGGTCGACAGTTCGACGAGCACCTCCCCGTCCAGCCCGTGCGCCCTTCGAATCAGCCCTACGACGATCTCATCCATCGAACTGCGGTGCCGGGGGACTCTCGGTCCACCGGCCCCGACTCAGTCCTGTTTCTCGGCCTCTTCGTCGGAAGCCTCTTCGGCTACCGCGGCGATCTCTTCGGCCTCTTCCTCGACGGCTTCGGGAGCGGCTTCCTCGACGGACTCTTCAGCTTCGGCAGCGGCTTCGTCGACCGCTTCCGCCGCCTCCGCGGCCGTTTCTGCCGACGCCTCCGCGGTCTCGCCGGCCTCATCCACGGCTTCCTCGACGGCTTCCTCGGCTTCCGCCGCGGCCTTCGCCTCCTGTTCCGCCTGCTTCTCCGCCTCCCTGGCCGCCTGCTTCGCTTCCGCCTCGGCGGCCTGCTTCGCGGCCGCGACCTCGACCGCCCTCAGCTTCTGGGCCTCGGCGGCCACGGCCGCCCGGCGGGAGGTCTTCTGCTCCCCGGGCTGCGGACCGAGCGTCACGACCCTCTCGGCCAGGGAATCCGCCGTCTCGCCGGCCTGGAACTTCTGCCACACGCCGGTCTTCCGGAAGATCGAGATCACGGTGTGCGTGGGCTGCGCGCCCTCGTGGAGCCAGTTCAGGGACGCCGCGGCGTCCAGCCGAACGATGGAAGGCTTCGTCCTCGGGTTGTAGGTCCCGAGCGTCTCGATCGATGGACCATCGCGCTGCTCGTCCACGTCCGTCACGACGATGCGGAACGATGCCTGCTTTTTCCGGCCCGTGCGCTGCAGTCGAATGCTTGTCGCCACTGATCCTGTTCCTCTGGTTACGTCCGATCTGTCATGGACGGCGGGCCTCCGCTGGGAGCCGCCAGCCCTTCATTGAAGCAGCGAGCCTGGCTTCCCACCGGCCGCGAGACGCGGCGCTAGCTTGCCCATCTGCTTCATCATCTTCTTCATTTCCCTGAATTGCTTGAGCAGCCGGTTCACTTCGTGGACCGGCCGGCCCGAGCCGCGGGCCACCCTCGCCCGCCGCGATCCGTTCATGATCGACGGCTTCCGTCGCTCGGCCGGCGTCATGGAGAGAATGATCGCCTCCATGTGCTTGATGCGGCGGGGATCCAGATCGACCCCTTCCAGCATCTTCGGCTTCACGCCCGGTATCATCTTCAGCAGGCCCTCGATCGGGCCCATTTTCTGTATCTGCTTCGTCGCCTGGAGAAAGTCCTCCAGGTCGAACTCGCCACCGCCGAGCACCTTCTCTTCCAGCTGCTTTCCGGCCTCGACGTCGAACGTCTGCTGGGCCTTCTCCACCAGGCCCACGATGTCCCCCATCTGGAGGATACGTCCCGCCATGCGCTCTGGCTCGAACGCCGTCAGGTCGTCCAGGCGCTCGCCCATTCCGACGAACTTGACCGGAACGCCCAGCACCCCGTTGATCGAGAGAGCCGCTCCGCCCCGCGCGTCGCCGTCCATCTTCGTGAGGATCACGCCCGAGATCCCCACGGCTCCGTGGAAGCCCTCCGCGATCCGGACCGCCTCCTGCCCCGTCATCCCATCGGCGACAAGCAGGACCTCCTGGGGCCCGACGGCTTCTTTCAGCCGCTTCAGCTCGTCCATCAACTCCGTGTCCGCCTGCAGGCGCCCCGCCGTGTCCACGATCAGGTGCGTGGCTCCGGCGCGGCGCGCCGCATCGACGGCCCCCGCAGCGAGGGCGGCCATGTCCTTCTCGTCCGGCTCGTGCACGACCGGCACGTCGATCGATTCGGCCAGCGTCACCAGCTGTTCGCCGGCCGCCGGACGATACGGATCACAGGCGACGAGCCACGGCCGACGTCCCTGCCGGTCGAACCGCCGGGCCAGCTTTCCCGCGGTCGTCGTCTTGCCCGATCCCTGCAACCCGACGAGCAGGATCACGGTCGGCGGCACGGTCGCCTCCGCCAGCCCCGACGCGGCGCTCGCTCCTCCCAGCACCTCGATCAGCTCGTCGTGCACGATCTTGACGACCTGGTCCGCCGGGCGGACCGATTCCAGCACCTGCTCGCCGAGCGCGCGCTCTTCGACGCGCTTCAGAAAGTCCCGGGCGACGTGGAAGTTCACGTCCGCCTCGAGCAGGGCCCGACGCACTTCCCGGAGCCCTTCCCGGAGCATCGGCTGCGTGATGACGCCCCGCCCCTTGAGGCGCTTGAACACGTCATCCAGCCGATCGCCGAGCTGCTCGAACATCCCGTCCCGGTCCCTGCCCCGGCTCGTACCGCCCCAGGGCCGTCCGGGGCCCTTTCAACGCAAAAGACGCGACGCCGTGACTCGGTTCGCGTCTGCCGGCGCCGGCCCGCCCGGGCCAGCCCGAAATCGAGAGCCCCAAATTATAGCGAAAGCGGCGGGAGCGGGCAATCCGGGGCGTGGTCGCTGGCCCTCATCTCTGGCGTCGGCCGATACAGGAATCGCCGGCCGGAAGCCGCCGCTCCCTCATTCCGCCGTTTCCGATCCGGACGCCGGCTGTTGTGCGGTCGAGGGGCCGCCTCTCTCGATGCGGTACAGAAGGTCGGTGCTCTGCTGGTCGCCGGTGATCGCCTCGATCGACCATCTGGCGGACAGCAGGTAGCGCACGCGAAACGTGCTGATCGGCTCGTAGATCCCGACTCCGTACCCCAGGTACAGCCGCGGCGACAGGTACTTGCCCACCACGAGCTGCGCCTTGTTCTGACTGGTCCCGGTGTCGATCCGGGCCTCGTCGAGGCCGAGACTGGGCGCCAGGCTCATAGCCAGCACGTTGGCGCCGAGGATGGCGGCGGTGTTCGAAGCCTCGCTTCCCTCCACGCCGGTGGTCTCGCTCATCGGGCGACCGAACAGGATATAGGCGATGATGTCGCTTTCCGGCTTCGGTGGAACGGAGTACGTGCTGACGTCGAGGTCCTTTACGGTGCCGCGAATCTGGAATCCCGCCTCCGTCTGGTCGCTCGCGCGCACGAAGGCCCGGGCGTCCACCCCCGGATCTTCGATCGGTCCGTTGAACAGCAGCCTCCCGGGGTCGACCCTGAGCTCCTGGCCCAGCGTCAGGTACTTGCCGTTGACGAGGCGCAGCTCACCGCGACCGGTCGGCTGTCCGCCCGGTGGCTGCTTGACGTTGACCTCGCCCACCAGGTTACCCGTGAGACCGAACCCGTCGAAGAACACGGCATCGCCCAGGGTCACGGTGAGGTCCGCCCCGAAAGGCACCGGCGGCTCCTTCACCGTCGTCGTATCACCCACGATGAGGACGTCTTCGGAGGGCGTGATCGCCGCCGCGGGAAGCTCGGGAATCCCGATCCGGCCGCGGGGAATGCGCACCTGCCCGTTGACCTGCAGTACGCGGCCGTCGAACAGTATGACCAGGTCGGGATCGGCGTCGATCTGCACTTCGGGAATGTCGACCGCCCGGAATTGCTCCCCGCGCACCTGGATCGAGGTCGGTTCGTCAGGCGAAGGGTAGCGCTCCGAGCGCCCGCGGATCGCGATCTGCCCGGAACCGGATCGAGCCTCGCCTTCGACGTCCAGCCCGCCTTCCGGTTGCCCGGTCACCGCGAGCTGGATTGCGTTCAGATCGAGGCCCAGGTCCGGGACGCGCACGCGACCGTCCCTCAGGCTGGCCTCGCCGCGCACGGTCGCGTCGGCCAGCGTACCGCCGATCTCGGTGTGGAGCTGGAAGGTGCCCGTGACATCCGACAGCTGCGCCAGGATCGCCTCCACGAACGACAGGTCCAGGACCTCGACGTCGAGCCGTCCCTCGATCGGTAGCGTCTCCGGATCCACGTCGAGACGGTTGAGCTGCGGGACCGTGAGGCGGCCGTGTGCCGCGAGCAGCGATTCCGACCCGGTCGTGCTCACCTCGAAGTCGAGCGCGGCGGTGAGGCCCTCCGGCCCCACGGTCGCCTGGAGCCGCGCCGGCTCCGCCGCGAGCACCCAGCCGCGGCCTCGGACCGTGTTGCGGAGCACCAGCGAGTCGGTTCCCGCGTCGAGGGTGCCCTGCAAGCGACCCTCCGCATCGGCGGCCACATCGACCACGGCCCGGAAGCGACCTGTCACGTCCCACCTGCGCAACACGGTCGCCGTCAGCAACCCGAGGTCGCTTGCGTCGACCTCCAGTCGGAGGGCGACCGGCTGACCGCGGAGGTGAGTCAGGTCCCGGGTCGCCCGGATCACGACGGGAGATTCCACGTGACCGGAGATGTCGAGGAGCCTCACCTGTGCCGAGTCGGTGACGTGAAGCTCCGCCTCGCCCCGCAGTCCGTCCGACCCGGAGGCCGCCGTCAGAATCACCGGATCGAACCACAGGGTACGCGATTCCCCGTCGGCGCCCCACTCCACGTGGCCCGGACCCGTCCGCACGTCCGCCGTTCCGGTGATCTCGCCGCCGGAAGCGTACTCGACGTCCACGAGCCCGTTCACGACGGTCCGCACCGAGAAATCCGGCGGCATCAGCGGGTCCAGGCGAGCCATTTCGAGCGAGTCCGCGGCCAACCGGACCTTCGTGTGGCGTTCGTCCCTTTCGCCCGAGATGCACAGGCGGGCCGGTGGCGAGGCGAAGCAGGCCTCTCCGACCTTCAGCGCGGTGCGGGAGGCCCGCAGGGCCACCGGCTCCTCGAGGGCCCAGGCCTGCCCCGAGTCGGCCGCGAGCCGCAGGGACTCGAGAGTCCCGTTCCACACTCCGGCGGAGGTCAGACCGCCTGCGGCCCCGAGATCCAGTGTCCCGTCAGGGCCTCGCACGGACAGGGCGAGCTGGTGCCGATCGGCGCGGCCGGAAAGAACCACCGTGGCGGAATCGAATCTCCGCTCCGAGACGGCGAGGTCGCGAACCCGCACCATGCCGCTTGCCCGACCCGACAGGTCGATGTCCGCTTCACCCTCCACTTCCGCCGCGGACACCGGATCGGCACGCAGGGAGTCGGCCGCGAAGGTGGCGTGAATCCGAGGCGCATCGAGCGTTCCGGTGGCCCTCCCCGCCGCGGACAGGCTCCCGGAGGCTCCGGGCACCACCAGGCCGAGGTCCGGGACCGTCGCTTCGAAATCGGCGTCGATCGTAGCGCCCACCCGGCCCGCCGCCCGCAGGGTGGCCGGGCCCCATGTGACCCGGGCCGCGTCGACATCGATCTCGTCGCCCTTCACCCGCAGGTCGAACCGGCCGTCCAGCCGTTCGCCGCGCAGCACCCCGAACAGGGTGTCCGTGGCGGCCTCGAGCTCGAGGTCCCCTTGCGGCGACATCCTTCCGGTCGTCCGCGCCGTGAAGGACACCTGGCCGGGCCACTCGTCGGGCCGTGGGAGCATGGAAGCGGGGTGCAGTCCCGCCCCCTCGAGGCTGGCGGCCCACGAGAGGGCCGGCCACCAGGTGACGTCAGCCGACCCGGAGATCACCCCTTCGAGAGCGGCGATCTCGACGCTCGCGACATGGAACCCCGTCCGCGATCCCGCTCCGTCCAGCGCCACGTCGCCGGCAGCCAGCCCCGGAACCACGCCCCGTCCGCTGAAAGAGAGGCGGTAGTCCTCGGGGGTGCCCGACAACGTGGCGCTCCCCCCGGACAGCCAGACCGTGTCCCGCATCCGGATCGTCAGGCCTGAGACCCGCACCGAATCGAGCTCGACGTCGTAAGGGAAGTTCTCCCCCGGCGGCGTCTCGGCGGCGTCAGACGTTGCATCGGGAGGAAGGGCCGAGGAGTCCGACGGCGCGGGCCGCACGTCGACTTCCAGGCCGTCCACGCTGAGCAGTCGTATATCGATCCGCTTGCGGAGGAGACCGAAGGCCCGCCATTCGACGATCACGCGGCTGGCTTCCGCCGCCACGGTGGGCGTGCCGATCCGCACGCCTTCGAGCTCGAATCGGTCCGCGAGGCGGCCCGACAAACCGCTCACATCGAGCTCCAGCTCGGCGGGCAGGAAGCCCCGCACGAGGGAAAGGACGATGCGCCCTCCGGCACCCGTTCCGACCAGGAACATTCCCGTGGCGGCGAGCAGGACGAGGAACCCGAGCGAACCGAGCAGGATTCTCCGGATCCAGCGGCCCCGGCGCCCGCCCTTCACACGCGCCGCCATCAGAAGTCCGGCCCGATCTGAAGGTGGAGCCTGAACTTGCTGCCTTCCTTCTGCAGTCCGAATGCCGCGTCCACTCGCACCAGGCCCACTGGGGAGATCCACCGCGCGCCGACGCCGACACCGGTCGCGACGTCGCCCGAAAAGTCGTTCAGCGCGTTGCCGGCGTCGAAGAACACCGCTCCTGCCCACTTCTCCAGGAACCGGTACTCGAGCTCCGCGCTGCCCACCAGCAGACTGTTGCCGCCGGTGACCTGCCCTTCCGAGTTCTCCGGACCCAGCGAGTTGTAGTCGTAGCCGCGAATGCTGCGGTCGCCCCCGGCGAAGAACCGTATGGAGGGAGGAAGCTGCGCGAACTGATTCGTCCCGATCCAGCCTGCGTCGAGCCGCAGCGTGCCGCGCGTCCTCGGGGCCAGCGTACGGATCGTCTTGAACGTCGCGGACGCCCGGAAGAAGCTGGCGTTCGACCCGAACCCGTCGACCGCGCCTCGGAGCTCCAGGCCTCCTCCGATGCCGCGGGTGGCGTAGAGGCGGTTGTCGGCCTGGGCGAACGTCCAGCCGACGATGGGCTGTGTCAGGTGCGACCTCCCGGTGTCGGCCGCCACGGTGAAGGCGTCGTCCTGGTACCGCACCGAGATGACCTCCCGGAGACTGCCACGGAGATGAGCCCAGCTCAGGCCCACGAACCCCTGCAGAGTCGTGCTTGTGACCCATTCGATCCGCCCGTACCGGCCCGTGATCGTCCACAGAGACGGAACGGGAAAACCGACCGGGATGTTGTAGCGCGCGGTGAGGCTCTGTTCGCTCGTCGAAAGGCGGGCGTCTCCGTCTGCGTAGTGCCCGCGTCGGTTCAATCGACGGAATTCGGTCGCGAACCGGATTCGGGGACCGGTGTCCGTGCCATAGCCGACGCCGACCTCGTACCGCTGCGTCTTGCGTGGCTGCGTCCGGATTTCGATCGGAACGCGAAGGCTGTCGTCGGCCAGGTCGCGGCGCGGCACGATCTCCACGTTGGCGAAGTACGTCGTACCGGTGAGGCCCGATTGCAGGTCACGAAGGTAGGAGGAGTCGTACGGATCACCCGGCTTGAAACCCAGATACGGCTCCAGAATGTCCAGGTCGACCCAGTCCTGGTCGATCGTGACCGGCCCGAAACGGAAGCGCGGACCGGTCGTCATGTCGAGCACGATCTCCGATCGGTAGTCATCGAGATCGACGCGGATGAAAGCCGAGTCCCACCGGGCATCCAGGTAGCCGCGGTCGGCCGCGAGCAGCTCGATCGAGGACTTCGCGCGCTCGTAGGCCGGGTGGTTCAGCGTGTCTCCCTCGGCGAGCGCTATGCGCCCCAGCGCGGCCTGGAACGCGCTGTCCTGCGCCGCCGCTCCCTCGATGCTCACCTCCAGACGGTCGACGAGGATCGGCGGGCCGCGATCGATCACGAAGGTGGCCGACCAGGGAGCGGTGTCCGACTGCAGCGACGATTCGACGCGCACCCGGTAGTACCCGAAAGGCTCCAGGGCGCGCTCGATTTCCTCCGGGGCCTGCTCGAACAGGCGGTACACGTGCCCGGGACGGACGACCCCGGAACGTGCGGCACGGACGATCCCGGTCACGGCCTCGACGTTGGCCAGGAGCGCTCCCTCGACGCCCGTGATCCGCACTTCCAGCTTCACGCCCTCGGAGGTCTGGGCGAACGCGGAAGAGGCCGCCGCGGACGCCCCCAGCACGAGTGCCGAAAGCGCGAGCGGCGCGAAGATACGACTCAGGAAGCGACCCGACATCGCGCCTCCCGCAACCGAGTCAGCCGACCCGGATGATCTGACTTCGGGCCGATCCGACGGAGACCAGGCGAATCGGCACCTCGGCCACGGTCTCGATTCGCTTCAGGTAGTGACGCGCGGCCTCCGGAAGATCCGCCCACGCGCGACAGGAGCCGGTGTCGACCCGCCAGCCGGCCTCCTTCTCGTATACCGGGCGCACCCGCTCGATGTCGGCCGCGCGCTCGGGGAAGTTCGCCGTCGCGACGCCGTCGAGCTGGTACCCCACACCGAGCAACAGCTCATCGAACGAATCCAGCACGTCCAGCTTCGTCACGGCCAGGCCGGTGAGGCCGTTGACACCCGCGGCGTGCCGCACCACGATGCCGTCGAACCATCCCGGCCTCCGCGGGCGTCCCGTCGTCGCCCCGAACTCTGCGCCCAGGTTCCGCAGCCGATCCGCTTCTTCGCCCTGCAGCTCCGTTGGAAACGGGCCTGCGCCCACCCGGGTCGTATATGCCTTGACCACTCCCAATACTTCGTCGATCAGGGTCGGTCCGATCCCGACCCCGGCGGCCGCGCCTCCGGCCGTCGTGGTGGAGGACGTGACGAACGGATACGTGCCGTGGTCCACGTCGAGAAGTGATCCCTGCGCACCCTCGAGGAGCACCCGTCCCCCGGCAGCGAGCTCCCCCCGGATCTCGGATCCGGAATCCGTTCCCAGCGCGAGAACGCGCGGCGCCACCGCGGACAGCTCCTCCATGACCGCGTCCGGGTCCGCGCGCTCGTCCACTCCGTAGAGGGCCAGCAGCGCGTTCGCCAGCTCCGCGCCTTCCCGGACCACCTCCCAGCAGTAGTCCCGATCCTGCAGGTCACACACGCGCAGGCCGTTCCGCGAGATCTTGTCCCGGTAGGTCGGACCGATCCCCCGCTTGGTGGTTCCGATGCGGTCCGGGCCCTTGGCTGCTTCCTTCGCTCCGTCGAGCTGCTTGTGGTAGGGAAGGACCAGGTGCGCTCTGCGCGAGACTCCCAGCCGGTTCTCGATCTCGACGCCGCGGGACGTCAGCATCTCGATCTCGTCGATAAGCGTCCTCGGGTCCAGCACGACCCCGTTGCCCAGGACGCAGCGCACTTCCGGATAGAGAGCGCCGGACGGGATCAGGTGGAGGATGAACTCCTCCTCGCCCACGAGCACCGTGTGGCCCGCGTTTGCCCCGCCCTGATACCGGGCCACCAGCGTCGCCTGCTCCGCCAGCACGTCCGTGATCTTGCCTTTCCCCTCGTCGCCCCACTGGACGCCCACGAGCACAACACACCGAGTCTTGTCGTCGAACAATTATGGCTCCCGCCCGGGTGGGCTGGTTGGTCAGATGCCTTGGGGTAGTCGGGACGCCAGGCCCGCGCTCTCGAGGGCCGCGGCCACTTCCTCGCGCTCGCGATCGGTGGGCGGGAGGAGTGGGGGGCGGGGGGCGCCTCCCACCAGACCCAGCAGGTCCAGGCCGTGCTTGACTCCCGCAACGCCGGTGCCGGCCACCACCTTCTTGTGCAGCGGACCGATCCGCTCCTGCAGGCGTCCGGCCTCGGCCGAACGGCCGGCACCGAACGCGCGGTAGAGCTCGCACGCCGCGCCCGCAGCCAGCAGGCCGACCGCGATGATCCCGCCCCGGGCCCCGATCTCGAGCCCGGGATAGAGCAGGGTTCCGGCTCCGACCACCACCGTTCCGCGCTCTCCCACCGCTTCGCAGACGGCGCCCAGATTGTGGATGTCGCCGGACGAGTCCTTGATCCCGACGATGTTCGCGTGTCCCACGAGCTGCCCGGCGAGATCTGGAACGATGTCCACCGGCACGAACTTCGGAACGTGGTACAGGATCACGGGGACGGGCGAGGCATCGGCCACCGCTACGAAATAAGCGTGGACCGCCTCCGGGGACATGCGGCCCCGGTAATAGGAAGGGGGCTTCACCAGGACCGCATCGGCTCCTTCGCGGGCGGCGAGGTCACACAGGCGAATCGTGGCGCGGGTGGACTCCATTCCGGTCCCGGCGATCAGGGCCATGCCGTCCCGGCGCGCCCGGGCGGCCACGGCCACCAGGCTCAGGATCTCGTCTTCGTCGAGCAGGGGCTGTTCGCCGGTCGATCCCCCGACGACCAGTCCGGCGATCGGATGGGCGCTCCACGTCCGGATGTTGGCGCCGAACGCCTCGAGGTCCGGGTCTCCCGTCGCCGGCTCGAAAGGCGTCGTGACCGGAAGAAAGACGCCGTCGAGGTTCACAGCCGGACATCTCCCCGCGTCGGCTCCGGCGCGCTTCCTCCCAGGGTCTGCATCGCGAGCTCGAAGTCGCTCGGGCTCGTAGCCGCCGACCGCGCGACTTCGTAGTCGACGACCCCGGCTCTCACCAGCTCCTGCAGGTGCTGTTGGAAGGTCTGCATCCCGTAGGCCTCGCCGCCGCTCTCCATCAGGTCCACGATTTCCTCGACGGGGCTCGCGTTGAGAATGCAGTCCCGGATGGCGCCCGTGACCCGCAGGATCTCCACCGCCGGTATCTGCTGGTCGTTGTCGCGCCGCGGCAGCAGGCGCTGCGCGATGATCGCCTTCAGGGCGTCCGCCAGCCGGATGCGTGTCATCTCCAGTTCCTCGTCCAGGAAGGAGGCGAGCACGTAGTTCAGCGCCCCCACCGCCGTCGGGGACGGCAGCGTCGAGATCACGAGCTGCCCCAGCTCGGCGGCGCGAAGGGCCGTGGCGATCGTGGCTCGATCCCTCATTTCACCGATCAGGATGACGTCGGGATCCTGCCGCAGAGCGGCCCGCAGCCCTGAATGGAACGACGCGGTGTCCACGCCGACCTCCCGCTGCGTCACCGTGCTCGCGTCGTCGGTGTGGAGGTATTCGATCGGGTCCTCGAGCGTGACGATGTGCATCTTCCGGCGCTCGTTGAGCCACTGGATCATCGCCGCCTGCGTCGTGCTCTTGCCCGTCCCCACGGCCCCGGTGACGAGCACCAGTCCGTGCTCGATCTCAGCGATCTCACCGATGACGGACGGCAGGAACAGCTCCTCGATCGTGGGGACCTTGGGAGGAATGACCCGCATGACGACCATGACGGTTCCGCGTTGACGCGAGATGTTGATCCGGAAGCGGCCCACGCCCTTCAGCGCCCAGGAAGTATCGTAGTCCCTTATCTCGTCGAACCGCTCCCGGTCCTTCTCGCTGGGGATGAGCTGCAACGCTATCTTCTGCGTCTCCTCTTCGGTGAACACCTGGTTCGAGAGCTTCACGACCTGGCCCTCGATCCTCGCCCGAAGAACGTCGCCCGCCTTGATGTGAATGACGTCGGCTCCGCGATCCACGGCCGCCTGAATCAGTCTCTGCACTTAGTAGCCCCGTGTCTTGTCGACCAGGTTCTCCATCCGGCCCCCTGCCAGGTAATGCCCGATGTTGCGAACCATGAGATCCGTCTGTCGCTCCCAGAAGCGGGGCGAGATCGACCCCGCGTGAGGCGTGATCAGCACGTTGTCGAGAGTCCAGAGCGGGCTGTCAGCCGGAAGTGGCTCCTCCCGGAACACGTCGAGGGCCGCGCCGCGGATGCCTCCCGAACGGAGCGCCACCACCAGAGCTTCCTCGTCCACTATGCTACCTCGGGACAGGTTCAACAAGACGCTGTCGGGGCGCATCCGTTCCAGCTCCGGCGCGCCGATCAGGCCCTTCGTCCCGCCGGTCTCCGGAAGACTCAGGACCACGAATTCGCAGCGGCCCAGGACGTCCATCAGGTCTTCCGGACCGAAAGCCTCATCCGCCGCTTCCGGCAACTCGCGGCCGATGCGCGAACGCACGGCCAATACCCGCATCCCGAGGGCCTTCGCCTTCCGACCGATCGGCCGGCCGATCCCTCCGTATCCGACGATCCCCACCGTGCTGCCGGCGACCTCGCGCTGCGCGTGACCGAAGCCCGCCATTTCGTCGTACGGCCAGCGCCGGTCCCGCTTTCCGCTTGCCGCCACGTCGAGCGCGCGCGAGAAATGGAGCACGGCCGCGATCGCCCACTCGGCCAGCGGATCGGCGTAGATGCCGGCTGAATTGGTCAGCACTACATCGCTCGCGCGCATCTCCTCGAAGAGGGACGCGCGCACCCCGGCGGCGGCGGAATGGACCCAGCGCAGGCGGGGTCCGGCGAGGAACAGCTGCCGGGTGATGCCGAATCCGAAATAGATCTCGGCCGCGCCGATCGCGCCGAGGACGGCGGGCGGCGTCTCCCTGCCCCCATCACCGCCGGCGAAGCCCGGCTCCTGCGGAGCCACGACCTCCCAGCCCGGCCCGAGCGCAGTCTCGAGCGCCGCGACGGTTGATTCCGGCATCGACCAGGTGGGATACCGGTCGGAGTGCATCCAGGCGACGAGTCTGCGCCGGACCTCGGTCATCTCAAGGGCTTCTGCGGGCGATCCCCATTCGGTCCCGCACTTCGGCCACCGTCACGCTCGCGATCGCTCGCGCGCGCCGGGCGCCCTCATCCAGTATCTCGGTCACCCGATCCGGATTCGCCCGAAGGTCCTCCGCGCTGTCGCGAATGGGCGCCAGGTGTTCCGCCATGTTGGCGGTCAGGCGGCGCTTGCAATCCACGCACCCGATCCCGGCCGTTCTGCACAGGACGTCGATCTCGGCACGCTCTTCGGTCGAGCTGAAATGGCCGTGCAGCGTGAACACGTTGCACACGTCGGGGTTTCCCGGGTCTTCGCGGCGAACCCGGGCCGGATCCGTGACCGCCATGCGGAGCACCGACCAGAGATCCTCTTCGTCCGCCAGCAGCGGGATCGTGTTGTTCTGCGACTTGGACATCTTCGACATCCCGTCCAGGCCCAGAATGCGCTTGCCGCCACCGGTCAGGGCCTGCGGCTCGGGAAAGTAGTCACCGAACCGCCCGTTCCACCGGCGCGCGATCTCCCGCGTGAGCTCCAGGTGCTGGACCTGGTCCTCTCCGACCGGAACCCGGTCCGCGAGATAGAGCAGGATGTCGGCCGCCTGCAGAACCGGGTAGTTGAGCAGCCCGGCGTTCACCGTGTCGACCCGATCGGACTTGTCCTTGAACTGCGTCATGCGGGACAGCTCGCCCAGCGGTGTGACCGTGTTGAGGAGCCAGGCCAGCTCCGTGTGCTCCGGAACGGCCGACTGCACGAACAGGGTGCAGCGCTCCGGGTCGACACCGGACGCCAGTAGTCCGATCGCCAGTTCGCGGATCCGGCCCGGCAACTCCGCCGGCTCGTAGGGAACCGTGACCGCGTGAAGGTCCACTATGCAGTAGATGCACTCGTATTCCTCGGTCAGCGCCACCCAGTTACGGATCGCTCCCAGGTAATTGCCGATGTGGAGCTCGCCCGACGGCTGGATCCCGCTGAAGACGCGGCTCTTGCCCTGAGTCATCGCGGAGTGTCTGATTCGTGTGAGCGTGCCCGGAAGATGCTGATTCTGGGCACCGTCCGGCGGGACGTCGGAACGTAGCCGGGCCCGATAACGCGAGCAAGCGAGTCAGTCGTTGAGCGATCACGCGCCGGAATCGAAGCCATCGGGAGGACTCGACGACGGTATCCTCCTCGAAACCGCACGCCGGGCGGCCGCCCGGGCGGCCACGATTCAGAGCGAGGCGCGAGGCCAGATGGACCCGTCCCGATGGACGGCGAAGGGACGATCCGACTTCGTCACGGAAGTGGACACCGAGTCGGAGAGGGCGATCGTCTCGACTCTGCTCGAGCGCTTCCCGGACCACCGGGTGCTGGCCGAAGAGGGCTCGGAAAACGAATCGGACCATGCAGAGTCGCCCGTCCGGTGGATCATCGATCCGCTGGACGGAACGACGAACTGGCTTCACGGTTATCCGGAATACGCCGTGTCGATCGCGGCCGAGGACGAGGCGGGATTGCGAGCCGCGGTCGTTCTCAATTCCGCCACCGGCGAGCTGTTCGAGGCCACGCGGGGCGGAGGGGCGCGGCGGGACGGCCACTCCATACGAGCCTCCGAGCTCGCGCGCCTCGACCTGGCCCTCGTGGGCACCGGCTTTCCGTTCAAGAAGCTGCACGTGCTCCCGGCGTACCTCGAGACGTTCTCGCGCGTTCTGCGGTCGACGGCGGGGATTCGAAGGGCCGGAGCCGCCGCACTGGACCTGTGCGACCTGGCATGCGGTCGTCTCGACGCCTTCTGGGAATACTGGCTGATGCCGTGGGACGTGGCCGCGGGAGCGCTGATCGTGCGGGAGGCAGGTGGTACCTTCGAACGAATGGCGGTGCAGGGACTCGAGACTGGAGAGCCGGGCGGGGCGGGCGATGGCCCCGCCGGGCTCGGACCGGGGGCCTTCCTGGGGGCGAACGGCGATCTGATCGACGAGTTTCGGCTGCTGGTCAATGGAGGCTTGCCGTAGAATGGCGTACTCCGTGAAGACGATCTACTACACGCTGCAGGGGGAGGGAGCGAACTCGGGTCGAGCCGCCGTGTTCTGCCGGTTCGCCGGCTGCAACCTGTGGTCCGGTCACGAAGAAGACCGACAGACGGCGATCTGTCCGTTCTGTGACACGGACTTCGTCGGGCTGGACGGCGCCGGCGGCGGGAGGTTCGGGGCGGCGACCGACCTCGTCCGGGCGATCGTGGAGGCCTGGCCGGGCGGTATCGAGCGGAGCGGGACGCGGACGCGGCCCCTGGTGGTCTTCACGGGAGGCGAGCCCCTGTTGCAGCTCGATGCGGAAGTGGTCGCCTCCCTGCACGAAGCGGGGTTGGAGGTAGCCGTGGAGACGAACGGCACGCTCGATCCGCCTCCGGGAATCGACTGGATCTGCGTGAGTCCGAAGGCGGGCGCTCCGCTCGTCCTGAAGACCGGCCAGGAGCTGAAGCTCGTCTACCCGCAGGACTCGGCCCCTCCGGAGCAGTTCGCGGACCTGGAGTTCGATCACTTCTTTCTCCAGCCGATGGACGGACCGCGGCTCGAACGGAATACTCGGCTGGCCGTGCGGTATTGCCTGGCTCACCCCCAGTGGAGACTGAGCCTCCAGACCCACAAGTTCATCGGCATCGAGTGAGACGAGGCGAATGGAGATCTGGAAGGAGTTCACTTTCGACGCGGCACACCTGCTGCCCAACGTGCCCGAGGGCCACAAGTGCCGGCGGCTGCACGGCCACACCTACCGGGTGCGCGTGTTCGTGCGCGGAGAGCCCGACGAAACCGTCGGCTGGATCCTGGACTTCGCGGACATCGGGGAGGCGTTCGCCCCGATCCGGGAATCACTGGACCATTACTATCTGAACGAGATCGCGGGGCTGGAAAACCCGACAGCCGAGGTCCTGGCGCGCTGGATCTGGGCGCGCCTGCTGCCGCGACTTGCCGGGCTGAGCCGGATCGAGATCCGGGAGACCTGCACTTCGGGGTGCAGCTACGAGGGCGACTGAGCCTCGAGGGCCGGCATCGCAGCCCGCCGAGCGTCCAGAACGGCATCTGCCAGCGGCTCCGCACCGAACCGAACCGGGTCGGTCGAAGGCAGGCCGGTCGCTTCACCGGCTCTCGCGATCCAGAGCCTCGCGTCTTCCTCCGGCAGGTCGTACGTGTTGGCCGACAGGGCGATCACCCGGCTCTCCAGGTCCGGCGCCGCCCACCTCATCGCCTCTTCGTACGCCGCGATCGCCACTTCCGGCGTGGGGAGCTCCAGCCAGTCGTACCCGCCTCCGAAGACGCGGCTGCGTCCCGGCATCCAGCAGAGGATCATCGCGTGCGGCATCGATCCGTGCATGAGGCCCAGAGTCACGGCCGAGTAGCCGGGGTGAAACAGGGACCCCTGTCCTTCGATCAGCACGACGTCCGCTCCTTGGGCCGCCTGAAGCGTGATCGTCTCCGCGGCACCGGATACGAAGTCGGATACCACGGCGTCGACCGGGATCCCGGCTCCGTCGATCACGATTCCGCTCTGGCCGGTGCCGGCGAACCGGGCGTCGACGCCACGGGAACGGAGCGCGCTTCGCAGCTCGAGGCTGGCCGTCATCTTGCCGATGTTGCAGTCGGTTCCCACGGTGAGCACGCGGAATCCGCTCGTCTCCCGGGCGCGACCGGTCCCTACGGGAAGACCGGCCGGCGCATCTCGCAGGTCCCTGAGGCGCACGCCGCGCTCACTGGCGCGCCGGACCAGCTCGGGATCGGCCGCCAGCCTCTCGTGCAGCCCGCTCCACACGTCCAGCCCCGCTTCGATCGCGTCCAGCAGAAAGCTACGATGCTCCGGTGGCAGAGTTCCGCCCCTGTTGGCGATCCCGACGAGCAGAGCCTGAGGTTCGCGTCCTGAGGCTTCGAGGGCTTGTGCGAGAGAGGCGACGACGGGGATGCCGCCGCCACAGCCGAGTACATCCCGGGCGGTGAGACCGGCGTGCCGCGAGTCGATCAGGGCGGCCACCCGGTCGGGCAGATAGCGCACCACGCTGGCCGCCGTCTTGCTGGTCTCGAGCCCCAGCTTGCCTTCGGCCAGAACTACGAAGATCGGTTGGTTCACGAGTGTCCGGGATCAGGGGCAGGGCCCGCGAAAACTACTCCTTCGTCTCAGCCTCTCCGCTCGCAGCCTCCTCCTCGTCTTCGTCCTCGTCGAGGATCTCCGCGTCCGCCACCTCGACTTCACCGGACGCGAGGGCCTTCGGCGGCGCCTCTGCGGAATCGGCCGGGCCCAGCAGACCCATGTCGCGCTTGAGAGCGAGCAGCTTGGCGTCCACGTCGGTTTCGCCCCCGGTCGACTCCAGCATCGCGAACTCTCGCGTCAGGTCGTCGCCTTCGAGCTCCTCGGTGACCTCGGCCGCCGCGAGTGCCTTGCGTTCGCTCTCCTCGACCTTCTCCACCATCTGATCGAAAGCGCGGAAGGCGCTCTTGTCCTGCATGCCGGCCATCGTCTCGTGGATGCGCTTCTGTGCCTGCGCCCGCTTCTGCTTCGCGATCAGGAGGTTCTTCTTTCGCTTCGCCTCCTCGATCTTCGAGTTGAGCTGGCGGAGGGAGTCCTTCAGCCGTTCGGTCTCGGCCCGGTGCTTCTCCCACTGCTCCTCCATTTCGGCCGCGTTGTTGGCGTGCTCCTGCCCCCGCATGAGGGCCTGCTTCGCCAGGTCGTCACGACCTTCACGGATCGCCAGGCGGGCACGGCGCTCCCATTCCTGCGCCTGCTTCTTCTCCTCCTCCATCTGCGCCCGCAACTTGCGCTCATCGGCGATGGCGACGGCCACTTCCTGCTTGGCCTGCGCCAGCTGCTTGCGCATGTCCTCGATGACCTGGACCAGCATCTTCTCCGGGTTCTCGGCCCGGGCGATGAGGTCGTTGATGTTCGACCGCACGAGGCGGGAGAGTCTATCGAAGATACCCATGGCTGCGTCAGTCCAGTGCGAGGTGCTGTGCGTGCGACGTCACCGCGAGAGAGAGGCTCTCCAGGGACGCGAGAAACTCCGAGTAGTCCAGGTCCTGAAGCTCGAGAGCATCGACCAGGATGATCTCGTCGCCTTCGAGGCCGTACGCCCCGTGGACGAGGTCGGAGGCGTTCAGCTCCAGCAGCTTCTGGAACAGCTGCAACCGGGCGTGGTCCCCTTCGGGCACCGCGCCGATGCTGGCACGAAAGATCACGAGAGGCGGCGACAGGCTGACCACGACCGCCGGGTGGTCCTCCTGCGCGTCCTTCACCGGATCCACGAGCCACATCGATTCCCCGATCTCCCGGTGATCCATCTCCGTACGGATCAGGAAGCTTTCCAGGTCTTCGCGGCTGATCATTTCATCTCTTCCTTACTGTGCGCGGGCGGAATGCCCGCCGGCTTGCTTTCGAGCAGGCGCGTGAGGAACTCCTGGTCCTCCTGGAGTCCATCGACCCGCTCCACCAGGTACATCACCTGCCGCTCGAGCTCCTCGAGCCGTCCCCCCTGTTCGGGCTCCGGCGGCAGCGACGGACGCGTCCCCTTCGTCTCGATCGCCTTCGCGATCGCCTGCCCGATCGGCACGACCACGAAGAACACCAGAATGATCAATACGAAGAAGTTCACGTCGCGCCGTGCTCCCGGTATCCCGATCGGTATTGGCTGTACGCGCGCCGGGCGCCACCGGTTTCGCCGAGCCCGCAGTGCGGCCGCAGTCATTCACGTTAACTCTGCGGGAGACGGGGATCAACGAGGCGTCGCGCCGCTGGATCAGAGCATGGCGCGCAGATAGCGGCCCGTATGGCTTTCGGGCGTCGCCGCGACCTCCTCCGGCGTGCCGGCCGCGATCACCCGTCCGCCGTTCGAGCCGCCTTCCGGGCCGAGATCGATGATCCAGTCGGCCGTCTTCACGACATCCATGTGGTGCTCGATCACGAGCACCGTGTTGCCGAGATCCACGAGTCGGTGCAGGACCTCCAGGAGGATTCGCACGTCCTCGAAGTGGAGGCCGGTCGTCGGCTCGTCGAGGATGTACAGAGTGCGCCCCGTCCCGCGCTTCGACAGCTCCGAGGCCAGCTTCACCCGCTGCGCTTCCCCGCCGGACAGGGTCGTGGCGGACTGACCGAGGTGTATGTAACCGAGACCCACGTCCGACAGAGTCGTGAGGTGCCGGTTGACCCGGGGGATCGCCTCGAAGAAGTCCACCGCTTCGTCCACCGTCATGTCGAGGACGTCGGCGATGCTCTTGCCCTTGTACAGGACCTCGAGCGTCTCGCGGTTGTAGCGACGTCCCCGGCAGACATCGCACGGAACGTAGACGTCGGGGAGGAAGTGCATCTCGATCTTCACGAGTCCATCGCCCCGACACGCCTCGCAACGACCTCCCTTGACGTTGAAGCTGAAGCGCCCGGGGCCGTAGCCACGGATCCTCGCCTCGGGGAGCTGCGAATAGAGCTGCCGGATCGGCGTGAAGAGTCCCGTGTAGGTAGCCGGGTTCGAGCGGGGCGTCCGCCCGATCGGACTCTGATCCACGTCGATGACCTTGTCCACGAGATCGAGTCCCTCGATCGCCCGGTGCGCCCCGGGCACCGTTCGGGCGCGATGCAGCTCGCGCGCCACCCGGCGATAGAGCACGTCCTCCACGAGCGTCGACTTTCCCGAGCCCGACACCCCGGTGACCGCGATGAAGCGACCGAGCGGGAACGTCACGTCGATGTCGCGCAGGTTGTGCTCCGCCGCGCCACGGATCACGAGCGCTTCCCCGTCCCTGCCCGTCCTGCGCTCGCCCGGAACCGGGATCTTTCGATCGCCGCGCAGATACGCGGCGGTCAGCGATCCCTCCGTGTGGAGCAGCTCGTCCAGCGGCCCGGAAACCAGCACCTGGCCCCCGTGCCGGCCCGCGCCCGGTCCCATGTCCACCACGTGGTCCGCCGCGCGAATCGTGTCCTCGTCATGCTCCACGACGAGCACCGTGTTTCCGAGGTCCCGCAGCTGGAGAAGCGTGTCGAGGAGCTTCCGGTTGTCTCTCGGGTGCAGGCCGATGCTCGGCTCGTCGAGGACGTAGAGAACTCCGACCAGCCGGCTGCCGATCTGCGTGGCGAGCCGGATGCGCTGCGCCTCGCCACCGGCCAGCGAGTCGGCCGACCGACCGAGCGTCAGGTAGCCGAGGCCTACCTGCGCCATGAAGGTGAGGCGCTCGCACACCTCCTTGAGGATCGGGCCCGCGATCTCCTCTTCGAGCGGTTCGTGGGAGGCCCCTGCCCTGAGCGCCTCGAACAGCCCGAGCAGCTCACCGACGGACAGGTCGACGACTTCGGTCAGCCGATGGCCATCCACCGTCACCGCGCGACTCTCGGCCCGAAGCCGCCCCCCGTCGCAGTCCGAGCATACGCGGGCCGTCATGTACTCGTGCAGTCCGCGGCGCACGCTGTCACTGTCCGTCTCGTGGTACTGCCGCCGGATCAGCTCGAGCACGCCTTCCCACCCCATCTCCGGGTCGCCGGCCAGGACGGCTTCCCGTTGATCGTCGGTCAGCTTGCCCCACGGACTGTTCAGATCGAACCCGTGCTTCGCCGCCAGGGGGGGCAGGTACTTCTTCGCCCAGCGTCCGGTCGGGACGCCCAGAGGCAGAATCACGCCTTCGAGGATGGAGATCCGCTCGTCGCCGATCGACAGATCGCGGTTCGGCTCGAGGCGCACGCCGAGGCCGTCGCATGCCGGGCAGGCGCCGTAAGGTGAATTGAACGAGAACTGCCTCGGCTCGAGCTCCGGGATGCTGATCCCGCACTGCGCGCAGGCATAGTGCTCGCTGAACAGATGGCGGCGGGTCGTCTCGCCATCGGATCCCTCGCCTTCCTCCCCGGAAGCGTACTCGAGCACTTCCACCGTACCGGCCGACATTCGGAGGGCGGTCTCGATCGAGTCCGCCACGCGAGCTCTATCCCCCCCTCTGAGAACCAGCCGGTCGACCACCACGGAAATGTCGTGATTCAGCCGCCTGTTCAGGCTCGGGGGGTCCGACAGCTCCACCAGATTCCCGTCCACCCTCGCCCGGACGAACCCCTCCTGCAGGGCCTCCTCGAACAGGTCCCTGAACTCTCCCTTCCTGCCCCGGATCAGGGGAGCCAGGACCTCTACCCGCGTCTCATCCGGCCACGCGGCCACCCGGGACGCGATCTGTGTCGCGGACTGGCGCCGGACCGGCCGGCCGCACTCGGGACAGTGTGGAGTCCCCGCGCGCGCCCACAGGAGGCGGAGGTAATCGTAGATCTCGGTGACCGTGCCGACGGTGGAGCGCGGGTTGCGAGCCGCGCTGCGCTGCTCGATGGCGATCGCCGGGGACAGCCCCTCGATCTGATCGACGTCCGGCTTCTCCATCACGCCGAGAAACTGCCGGGCATAGGCGGACAGCGACTCGACGTATCGCCGCTGGCCTTCCGCGTAGATGGTATCGAACGCGAGCGAGGATTTTCCCGACCCGGAGAGTCCGGTCACCACGGTGAGGCGATTGCGGGGAATCGTCACGTCCACGTCGCGAAGGTTGTGCTCGCGCGCGCCCCGTACGATCAGATCTCCCGAGCTGTCCCGGTTCACCCGACCGTCTCGCCGCGCCACAGGTCCTCCAGGCTCTCGCGCTGTCGCACGACCTTCCATCCTCCGTCGTCCACCAGCACCTCCGCCGGTCGCGGGCGAGCGTTGTAGTTCGAGGCCATCACGAACCCGTAGGCCCCCACGTCGCGCACGGCCAGCAGGTCTCCCGGCTGCACGCCGTGAAGCCGACGACCGGTCCCGAGCTTGTCGCCCGACTCGCACGTGGGGCCCAGGACCTCGACCGTCTCCGGGCCCTCCAGTCTGCCCTCCAGCGGCTCGATGCGGTGCTGGGCGCCGTACAGGGAGTAACGGCCGAAGTCCGTGAAACCGCCGTCGCACACGAGGGCCGGGTGACCGTCGCGCTCGCGTCGGTACAGGACTCGCGTGACCAGCGTTCCGGCGCGTGCCGCGATCGAACGGCCGGGTTCGTACCGCGTCGTGAGGCCGCTGCCCGCGAGCCGCTCGTCCACTATCCGCACGAGGTCGGCGGGCTCCAGGTCCGATCCCGTGTCCCCGTAGGCCACCCCGAGTCCACCGCCCAGGTCCAGCTCGCGCACGGGCCTTCCGCTCGCCTCGAGGTCGCCGACGATGCCCAGGAGGACGTCGATCGCCGCCTCGTAGGGTGTCAGCGAGTCGAGGCCGGAGCCGAGATGGAAGGCCAGCGTCGTCGGCCTGAGCCCGTCCGTCCGGCTGAGCGCCTCCCAGGCGTCGCGAATCTCCGACGGACCGAAGCCGAACTTGGCGTCCGCCCGCCCGGTCTCCAGCGAGGGGTGGGCACCGGCCCGGATACCCGGGCGCACCCGGAGGCCGACACGCGCGGGGGCGCCGGAGAGTGAAGTGCTGGCCTCGATCGCAGCTTCCACTTCGTGGGCCGCCTGAAGCACCACCAGATCCAACCCGCGGCCGATCCCGACGGCCACGGCCTGCGGAGACTTGGGCACTCCGCCGAGCACGATGCGGCCCGGCGCAATCCCGGCCGCGAGAGCGCGCGCCATCTCGCCCACCGTCGACGCCTCGAACCCGATGCCGTGCGAGGCCAGCCGGGCCAGGACAGCGAGGTTGTAGTTCGCCTTCACCGCGTAGCACACCCGTGACGGATCACCCACGGCCTCGACCCAACGGCGGACATTTCCGTCCAGCACCCGCGCATCGTATACGTACGCGGGCGTTCCATGCTCCCGCACGATTTCCGCCAGAAGCTGGGGATCGAGACTCGGCTCGGGTCTGACGGTCAACATGCTCGCTCGGCTTTCACTGAGAACCCGCGAAGGCGCGCCGGTCAGCGGGGAACGAGGATGCGGCCGGCGAGCGGCTCGATCTCGGCTTCGATCGGAGTCTCGCCACGCGGCTCGCCGTCGATCTGCGCGGCGACCGGCGGATCGGACTCGACCGTGATGCGGCGCGCCTGCAGGAAGATCATCCGGTCGTCGCCCGCGTAACGCTGGAACACCACGCGGGTCAGCATGGCCGCCATGTCCGGCAGGTGGCGGGGCGAGAAGATCGCCACGTCCAGCAGTCCGTCCTGGAACGAGGTCCGAGGGGCCACCTTGAGCTCCACCGGCAGCCCGCCTGCGCCGATGATGCCCGCGTTGGCCAGGAGGACCATGGAGGCCTCGATCTCGATCTCCTCGTCGTCTGCCACGATCCGATAGCGGGTCCGACTCGGCGTGATCACGTGCTTGAGCCCCCCGACGAAGTAGGCCAGGACGCCGAAACGGCTCTTCAGCTCGGACGTGGCGCTCGCCATCACCTCAGCGTCGAGCCCCGCCCCCGCTATCAGCGCGAAGTACTCTTCACCGATCCGTCCGAGGTCTATTCTCTCGACCACGCCCTCCACCGCGACGCGGACGCTGTCCTCGAGCGACACGGGAACTCCGAAGTTCAGCGCCAGCTGATTGCCCGTGCCGAAGGGAAGCAGGGCCACGGGCACATCGCTGCCCGCGGTGCCACGCAGGGCCAGGGCGATCGTCCCGTCCCCTCCCGCGGCCACCACCGCCTTGCACTTCGCCTCGACGGCCGCTCGGACGACCCGCAGACCGTCCTCGACGCTCGTCGATTCCACGATGTCGAACGGTACCCGGTGCGAGGCGAGCGCCCCGGCGATGCGACGACGCAAGGCATCTCTCTGCCCGCCCGCCGCGTTGGGGTTGAGCAGCACCAGGTACCTGTCTGAGTCCGAAATCGGATAATCAGACGCCACGTCGGGCGATCTCCTCGAGTCGCCGCACCCGTTCCTCCGTGGGAGGGTGCGTTCGGAAGAGTCGGCTCAGGCCGCCGGTTCTGAGCGGGTTCACGATGGCCAGGTGGGCGGCACTCGGGTTGAGCTGCATCGGCTTGCGGCGGGCCTCCGCCTCCAGCTTCAGCAGAGCGGAAGCCAGCGCATCCGGTCGACCGCTGATCTCCGCGCCGATCCGATCCGCCCGATACTCGGCGGTGCGGCTGATCGCCATCTGGATCAGCATGGCAGCCAGAGGCGCGAGGATCAACATCAACAGGCCGCTCAGCAGGCCGCCCCGGTCGTCATCCCCGCCGAACCAGAATCCGAAACGCGCGAGCATGACCACGGCGGCCGACAGCGTGGCGGCCACGGTGCCGATCAGCATGTCGCGGTTCTTGACGTGTGCGAGCTCGTGCCCGATCACGCCAGCGAGCTCGTCGGCGCTGGCCACCTGCAACATCCCCTGCGTCACGCAAACGACCGCGTGAGCCGGGTCGCGGCCCGTGGCGAACGCGTTCGGCTGAGGCGACGCCGAGATCGCCACCGCCGGCATCGGGAGCCCGGCTCGTTTCCGGAGATCATCGACCATGTCGTACAGACCCGGCGCCTCGTTCCGCTCGAGGGGGCGGGCCCGGTACATGCGGAGCACGGCCCGATCGGAAAACCAGTACGCGCCGAAGTTGAACACGACCGCGAACGCCAGCGCGAACATCATCGCCGATCGACCGCCGAACCAGCCGGCGATGGCCATGAACAGCGCCGTCATGAGGGCCATCAGGCCGAACGTCTTCACGTAGCTCATTCACCATCCTCCAGGGGATCGAAATCTACTGTCAGAAGTTCCAGTCCCGGAAGAGCATCACCCCGTACGTCCGCCGGCTGAAGGAACTGAACGAATAGCCGTACGACGCGTAGCGCCGGAAACTGTCCTCCGTCACGAACTCGAGCCGCCAGAAACCGGAGAACGACCACTCGAGACCGAAGCCCGGCAGCTGACCTCCGAGCGGCTGAGTCGCGCGCACGAACAGTTCCGGTGTCAGGTAGCGGCCGATCTCGACCTCCGTACCGTACAGAAGGCTGGTCGTGTTTCCGGAGTCGATCGTGCCCGCCTGACCGGTGGATCGGATGTCGAAGTAGTCCACGAGGCCGACACCGCTCACCAGCACCTGCGAGAACTGGTTGCTCACGGTCCCGAGCAGGCTCTCGCGAACGAGGGAGGCCGCGAACTCTCCCCCCTCGGCTCCCGCCCCCAGGCACGCGGTGGAGAAGAGGAGGAAGCAGACTTCGTCCGCCGCCGGAAGGGGAGGATCGCTCGACGTTTGCAGGGTCGGCGCCGTCGCCGTTCCCCCGATGTCCACCGTGATCGTAACGGGCCCGAGCTCCGACCGGGTCTCGTACTGCGCCTGGATGTCCAGGTTCGGGTCCATGCCGGGCGCCCCCGTGAACGTGATGGAACCACCGGCGATCTGGAGCTGCCTCGAGTAGAGGCTGGACAGATCGGTCCCCGAGCCCGACACGTAGCGGTATTTTCCGCGTGGCAGGTTCAGGGTCCCGAAGGCGACGAGGTCGCCGCGAGCCCGATCCATCTGCACGTCCAGCGTGCCGGCGAGCTCCACTTCCAGGGCCTGGGATCGCAGCCAGAAGTCGGGGCCGACCGTGATCTCCGCGTTCATCCGCAGATTCTGCATGAACGGATTCTGTGCCCGCTCGAACAACCGCTGCTCCATCACGAGCGTCGTATCGATCAGGGCCGTCACCGTCGGGTCGGTGAGATCGACGGCCTGTCGCATCCGCATGAATCGCTCGGCGCGGACCTGCCCCTCGGAAACGCGGAAGGTGCCCGTCAGCTCGGGAGACCGGTACGAGCCTCCAAGGTGCCCCTGTCCGTCGAGGAGGAACGTCGCCATCCGCCGGTCCATGGCCCGGAAGCGGCGCATCAGGATGGTCAGGTCGAACCCGAGATTCGTCGGCTCCCTGGTCTCGATCGCCCCGCGCATCGAGGCCGAGCCGCCGGCCGAGGAGTTGAGACTGGCGGATTCCAGCACCGCCCTCGTGCCGTCGAACGTGAGGGAAGCGGACACGTCCTCGAATCGCACACCCAGGTACGCCAGGGTGGCGCCCGCGGCGGTCAACGTCGCGGCCCCCTGCATCTGTAGATCATCCGGTTCTCCCGAGAACTCGATGCGGCCCGCTCCGTACCCGCTCACATCGCGCAGGCTACCGAAGGCCAATTCCAGCGGTTCTATGGGGAGGCTGTCCGCCTCCAGCACGAGGCGGAGCGGATCCGGGGCGAGGCGGTGCTCTCTCTTCCTGAGGGCGAGGTCCGTGCTGATCGAGCCGTCCAGCCGGCCGAGCAGCATTCCGTTGTCGCGCAGTCCGATGCCGAGGGTCATCTGTCCATCGGCGTAGTCGGCGTCTCCCTCCAGGTTCTCGTACTCGAGACCCCGCAGGTTGGGATCGGACACCTCGAACGCCAGGTTCCAGCGAGGATCGTCTGCGGTGCCGCGGAGGCTCCCTGACGCATCGAGCACACCTCCGTAAGGAAGCGCCTCGTCGGGGACGGCGAACAGGCTCGCGAGATCGAGCCCGCTGATCTCCACCGTGAGATCGGCCGGGCCGCTGTCCGGGACCGCGCCCGCCACGCGGAAGACCGCCCCGTCGGAGCCTCGCATGTGGAGGCCGCTCGAAGCGAATCCCTCGTCTCCCCAGACGATTTCCGCGGGATCCGCGAGAGTCAGCCGTTGTGTGCCGAGAGTGGTCGCCAGTCGCTCGAGCGAGAAGCGCCGCTCCGCGGCGGTCCAGCGGAGCCGGGTCCTCGCATCCACCTGCAGCGCCGATCCTCTTCGGGCGAACAGGTCGAGCTCGCTCGCCGCGCTGTCCTGACGCACCCACAGGACCTCGACGGTATCGAGTGTCGTTCCGGCCCCCTCCAGCTGCCAGAGCGTGGCGCTCGCCGTGAGTCGGTCCATCACTCGGGGGTCCTCGATGTCCACCGTCAGGAGAGCCGAATCGGCCCGCCAGTCGCCGTATCGCAACTCCCGTCCGTGCAGTCGCCCACCGAACGAGAAGTCGTGCACGTTGCCGTACAGGACGCCGAGCGCCTGCATCGATCCTGCGAGAGTATCGGGAGATGCCGTGCCGGACGGGGCGGCGGCACCGCGCTCATCCTCCAGCTCACCTGGAAACGCGGCGAACAGGCCCTCGAGGCTGGTGTCCTGCCGGGCCGGATTGCGACCCGGCACGATCCAGCGGTTCCACGCCGCCAGGTTCGGCGCGTCCACGTCCAGGATGAGCGACCCGCTCGTCTCCTCCGCGAGCCCGAAGCTGCCCCGACCCCGGACGCGACCGGCGTCGGTCTGGATGGCGAACGTGTCGGCCGTCGCCAGCCCCTCCGACAGAGTGAACTTCAGCAGGCTGGAATCCACGGTCGCACCTTCCACGAGCGACCTCAGGATCGTGAGGTCGAAGGTCGCCTCCAGCGTTGCCGGGTCCGTTCCAACTCCCCTCACCCGTCCCTCCACGGCGAGCCGAGTGGCCGGAGCCTGCCCCACCCATTGACGAAGCTGGATGTCGCGGGCCGTCAGCCGGGCGTCGTACCGACGTTCCTCGGCCATCAGGTCGAAGCGCCCGTCGAAGTTCACCAGCCCGCGAGGCGTCCGGAGATCGGCGATCACCCGCAGGTCCGAGAACAGACCCCGGGCCGACAGCGGTCCTCGGACGTCACCGACCAGCTCGACGTCGGAGGGCGCGTAGGGTTGCAGCGCGGCCAGGGACAGCGGGTCGGCCAGGAATTCCACGGTCACGCCCGGCTCGTCCTCGAGGACCACGCTCCCGGAGCCCGACAGGTGCGACACCTGGCCCGTGGGCAGCTGATGGGTCAGGTCCGCTTCGAAGTCGAACCACTGCCCCACCGTCCCCGTCAGGGTCGTCCTCCCTTCGAGGCGTCCGCGCAGCGGGTGCGTGATGCCCACGACGGCCGTCCAGCGGGGCTCGAACTCGAGGAACGTCAGCTCGAGGTTCTGCATGTCCCGCGGTTCGATCAGGGCGAGCCCGCCGACCGCCGTGACGAACGACGGCCTCACCTCCCCGTCCACATCGGCGAGAGTCAGATCGGCGTGCATCTGAATCAGGTCCAGCGGCCCATCGCCCGTGACGGTCCCGGTGATGTACCCGTCGATCAACGGCTCGCGCTCCAGGACCTCATCGACCAGCCGCAGGCGGAGAGGCTGCAGGAGCAGGTCGAGGCTCTCGAATCGTGGCATCGGCTCCAGAGCGAGAACGAAGGAGCCGCGCGCTCTCGAATCGCCGACGCTGGCGTCCGCGCCGGACACGTCCACCACGATCACATCACCCCGCGTCGACAGATCGATTCGAGCAGGTCCACCTCCCTGCCGCGGCATCGGCACCGGCAGCCACTGCAGGTCGCCGAACGCGATCGGGTCGGCCTCCAGTCCGAATCGGAACTGCTCCGGATCCCCCGGCACGACCCACCCGGAGCCTTGCAGGGCGGTCTCCTGCGTCTCGAGCGTCTCGATCTCGACGGCAATGGTGTCGCGGAACGTCGCGCTGCCATCGAATCGACGGATGTCGAGCGTCTGGGTAACCACCGATGCCTCGGTGGCCAGCCCCGTCGCCTCGATGCGGAAGGGCCGTATCGGATCGACGAGCCGCAGAAGCGGGAAGCCACCCGACAGCGAGTCGAGGCGGATTTCCCTCGCCCAGCGATCCGGCCCGAGTCGAACGACCCGCCACAGCTTGTCTCCGCGCAGCCCCTGGGCGACCAGCGAGTCCCGCGCCGCTCCCGTTTCGTCGGACGCCCAGGGCGTCGTCACGAGGAGTGAACCCCGTCGGATGTTCAGGTCCGTCAGAAGAACTTTCGTACGGCCCGAACCCGCGGCTGAATCCGGCGCGGACGACTCCCCGACCGCCGCCGAGTCGGGCGTCTCGTCCCCGAACAGGCGGTCGAAGTTCCAGGAGCGATCCGGCGCCTGGACCAGCGAGATCCTCGCGCGCTCGACGGTGACGGCACTGAAGCGGTAGGTCCCGATGAGAAAACCGAGCGGATTGTAGCTCACTCGAACGCTGTCGAGCTCCACGAACGGAGTGCCATCCGACTCGAGGATCTCGAAGTGGGCCAGGTGCGCCCGCGTCAGCATGTTGCCTCCGAGGATCGGACCGACCCGGACTTCTCCGTGCACCACGCCGGCCAGCAGCTCCTCCACGTGCGAGGCGACGACGGCGCGCCCCACCACGGTCTGACTGAGCAGGATGATCGCTCCGGCGGCCGTCAGGCTGGCGAGGCCGACCAGGAGGAGCATGGATCGGCCGACCACCTTGATCGCCCGCCACAGGGGCCTGGGCATCCCCAGGGGGCCGTGGGACCACGGGTCCCGGGACTCGGCACGTCGACGATCGCCGCTCACCGGCCCGCGCGCCTCAGAACGCCTCGCCGATCGAGAACTGGAACCGCAGGCGGCGCCAGAGCTCGGTCAGGGCCGAGGGACCATCGTACGTGAAGGGATCGTATGCGACGGGCGAGGGCAGTTCCACGATCGAACCGTCGTCCAGGACCACGACGACCTGCTTCTCTTCGGTGCCCGTCGGATTGTATCCCACGTCGAGCCGAAGCGGACCTACCGGACTCCGGAACCGGACTCCGGCTCCAGGCGTGGCCACCACGGGCGTCCGACTGTCGATCGTCTCCCACACCTGTCCGAAGTCCACGAACGCCGCCACGGTCCATCGATTCCCCGCCTTGAACCGGGCCTCGACGCTCCCCTCGAACACCGAGTTGCCGCCCAGGGGACGCTCGCTGAACGTGCCCGGAGAGACACTGTCCGCACAGTCCTGGAAGTCCGGGTACGCCGTGCAGTCCCCTTCGTCCAGGACGAGCACCGTGGGTCCCAGCAGGTTCGTCCCGAAGCCTCGCACACTCTGGGGTCCGCCGGCGAAGAAGCGCTTCTGAGGCTGCACCACGGCATCCGTCGTGATCGTGCCCTCGAAGATGTTGCCGGTGTAGGGCAGGATCGCTCCGGTCCTGATGTGCGCGCCGGCCACGATGGTGGATGACAACCGGTGGAACACGGCGCCGTCGACCGTTCCGCGGGAGTACTGGTAGTCCGACAGAGTCAGGTCACCCGCCTGCTCGAGCTCCACGGCCACATACCAGCCCCGGGTCGCCTCGAACGGACTGTCGGTCCTGTCGTAGGTCCACAGACCCGTCACCGGAGACAGCCAGTTCGCTTCCGTCAGCACCTGGATGTCCTCCGGGTCGCACACGCCGAAGTTGACGCAGAAGTAGATGTCGGCGGATTCCTCGGCGAAGGACGTCAGGGTCGGCTGATACGACAGGGTCAGTTGCATCGCCCGTTGCAGTCGACGGCTGAACGAGACCTGTCCGCCGACCGCGCTTCTGACGTACAGGTCGGGCACCGTCTCGCGCTCCGCGAACACGCTGGCTCGCAGGTTGTTCCGGCCATCGGAGAACACCGGCTGCTCGAATCCGACCTCCAGCAGGTAGTTGAGCTTCTGGTACACCTCGTTCTCGCTCACATCGGTACACGGAAACTGGCCTTGCAGCTCGCCAGCGAGAACGTTGGAGACGCGGCCGGTGAAACGCAGGATGCGGGCATCTCCCAGGAAGTTCCGGTATATCAGGTTCGCCTGTGCCTGCACGCACTCGTCGGTCTGCAGCCCGAGTCCGGTCTGGAGCGACCGCTTGGGCGCGGGCGCCACCTCGACCCGGAGGTCGATCAGCGTGTCGGTGTCCGAGCGCGGCTCGGACGAGATGTTCGCCCACCTGAGAGCCTGGAGGCTGTACAGACTGCGCTGGCTCTCGACGATCCGATCCTCCCGGAACCAGTCGCCGGATCGAAACCGGAGCAGCTCCCGGATCACCTGGTCTCCGACCTGGCCCGATCCGACGATCCGGATGTTTCCGACCCGGACGCGGGGTCCCGGCTCCACCCGGAGGACGACGTCCGCCTCGAGAGTCTCCGACGGGATGAAGTACTCCCGCAGGACCTGCGCGTGGACGTATCCGTCCTTGCGCAGCCTCTCCGCCACTCGGCGCTCGCCCTCTCCGAGGGCCACGAGATCCAGCCGATCGCCCACGGCCAGGGGCAGGTCCTGCCGCACCACGGTCGAGTCGAGCAGGCCTTCTCCCCCGACCACGTCGAGAGAGCGGATCCGGGTAGGCTCTCCTTCCGCCACCTCGAACTGTATTCGCACCCGGTCACCCTCACGGGCGATCGTGGTGTCGACCGTCGCCGCCCGAAAACCACGCTGCCGGTAGTAGAGGCGCAGTCGAAGCACGTCCAGAGGCAACTCGCCCTCGTCCAGGTACTCGCGGATGTGGGCGACCCCCCAGTCCGTCAGCGGACACAGCGGAAGCGGGAACACGAACAGGAACGTCCGGCAGTGCGTCGCGTCCGTGAGGATCGCCTTCCCGAGCACGCCATCCGGGAACGCCTGGTTTCCGTTGAACGTGATCTGGACGACTTCCGGATCCGCGAAGGTCTGGCTGGCGGCATCACCGGCGCCGATGGCACCCAGGGCGACCCCCACGGCGATGACGCACCAGGCCTTTCTCACCGGGGTGAGGTCTCCCCGTGCGCGGGACTACGCAGGCGGTACATCAGCCACACGCCGAGCCCGATCAGTCCGATGCTGATGACTTGCGCCAGCGAGAGCATCCCGAAGAACCGGTCGTCCTTGGCCCGGAAGAACTCCACGACCAGGCGCTCGCATCCGGCGAGCGCCAGCCAGAGGGAGAACAGCCAGCCGGCCCGCCGGTCACGGAAACGGAGGCGCCACAGAAGGAGGAATATCAGCAGCGAGATCCCTACCTCGAAGAGCTGCGTCGGATATACGGAGAGCACCTGTTGATCCGGAATCGCGGCCGGAACGTCGACCCCGAAGGCCCGCCTGAGATTACCGGCCGTGGAAGGTGGCTGCCCGTTCGGAAACGCGATGCCGACCCAGCTGTCCGTCGGTCGGCCGTAGTCGTCTCCCACCAGGAAGCAACCGACGCGGCCGAGCGCATAGGAGAGCGCCAGCGCGGGAGCGACCACGTCGGCCATCTCCGAGACCTTCTGGCCACGCCGCCGGATCATCCAGATCACGCCCAGAGAACCGCCCATGAGCCCGCCGTACCACACGAGACCGGCCCGGCTGGTCAGCATTCCGATCGGATCCCGGACCGTGAACGGCCAGTTCAACAGGACGTAGTAGAGCTTGGCTCCCAGGATGCCCCCCACAAGGGCGCCGAGCAGGATGTCGCCGGCCAGCTGCTCGTCCCTGCCCCCCCTCGCGAGCTCCAGCCGGATCACCTGGTAACCCGCCAGGAAGGCGATCGCCATCATCACGCCGAAGGTGGTGATCGTGAACCGGCCGAGAACCGGAAGGTCGAGAGTGAGCAGTTCCGGATGCATGAGTCGCGTATTCTCCGTTCGCGTTAAGAGAGACCCGGAAACGGGAGGGCCGGGTCCGCGTTGAGCTCCAGACCGTCGGCCTCGCCGGCTGCCAGCCGGTGCTCGGCGAGACGCGCCACCATCGCCGCGTTGTCGGTGGACAGCCTCGGCGACGGCGCGAACAGCTCGCCAGCCGGCGCGAGGGCCGCCGCCAGTCGCTCGCGAAGTGGACCGTTACGCGCCACTCCTCCACCGAGGAGCACGCGATGACACCCCGTATGATCGACGGCCCGCATCGTCTTCCCGACCAGCACGTCCACGATCGCTTCCTGGAACTCCGCCGCCACGTCGGGCCGCGCTGCGGCGATCGCCTCCTCCCCACCGGCCTCGATCTCGCCTATCAGGAGCGCCGTCGCGGTCTTGAGCCCGCTGAACGAGAAGTCGAAGAAACCCGCCTCGCCCGGACCTTCGCGAGCAGACAGCATGGGCCGCGGCAGTCTGTACTTCCCCGCAACGCCCTGCCGTGCCAACCTCTCGATCTCGGGACCGCCCGGAAACCCCAGTCCGAGGCGCCGCGCCACCTTGTCGAACGCCTCGCCGACCGCGTCGTCCCGAGTGGCGCCCAGAAGCTCGTAACTCCCCCAGGATGCAGCGTGGAGCAGCATGGTGTGGCCGCCGGAGATCAGCAGGGCGACGAACGGCGGAGTCGCTTCCGGCGACTCGAGGGAGTTCGCGAAGAGGTGGGCTTCCATGTGGTGGACCCCCACGATCGGGAGGCCCAGAGAGTAAGCGAACCCCTTCGCCCAGTTCAGGCCTACGAGAAGCGCCCCCACCAGGCCCGGACCCGCGGTCACGCCCACGCCGGCCAGCTCACCGGCCCGCACTCCCGCTTCCGCGAGCGCCCGGGCCACGACCCCATCGATGTGGGCCAGGTGCTGGCGCGCCGCGATCTCCGGAACGACGCCTCCGAACACGGCATGCGCGTCCTGCGACAGGATTACGTGCCCCAGCACGCGTCCGTCGGCCACGACGGCGGCCGAAGTCTCGTCACACGACGATTCGATCCCGAGGACGGGCCCGCCCCGGAATGGCACCTTTCACGAACCTTCCGGTCTGACCGTCACCTCTGCCGGAAGCGGCGACGCCGATACGAATCCCCCCGTGGTCAGCTCCACCTCGACCGGTGTCAGCTGCGGACCGGTGGGCACGGCGTCGACCCGCACGGTCGCCCAGGTTACGGAGTCGAGCTGCCGCTGAACCGCCGCGGCGGCGCCGCGCACGACGACGTTCACCGAATCGGGCTGTACTCTGACCCGGGCGGCGGCAGTACCCGCGGGCCTCACCGGGAGGCGCGTCTGCCGCACGACGAGCGAATCCACCGGGACCGTCACCAGCACGCTGGGGGGATCGATCTCCACTCCACGCGCGCCGGCCGGCACCATCAGGGGCAGGTCCCTCATGACTGCGTGCTGGAGATCCTCCAGCGACACCCGGTGCGTCGCCACCTGCCGGATGGACTCGACCTGTGATTCGCCTCCCCGCACCGTGACGCTGTCCGGTTCCACGAGAAGCGGACGCAGGACCGTGAAGCCCATGGCCGGAACCGTCACCAGGTCCGGCACCACGGGCACCCGCCGCTCGGCAAGGCGCTCGAACCGGAGCTCCACGGAGGTGGGAACGACCAGCGTGGCCCGGGCGCCCAGATCCCGATCGTACACGACCTGATCCGGGTCCAGGGCGACGCGCATCACCGGACCGGTGACCTCGCGGATGCCGATCCGCACCTCCGGATCACCTCCAATCAACGCCAGCAGGTCACGGTTCCGGCCCTGAAACGTCGTGGCGACCGCGTCGGGCGCGTCGAGCAGCACCCACGCCGAGTCCTGAACGTCGATCACGAGCCGCGTCGCCACCTCCTGTGACTGGCGCTCGCTCGACGTCAGATCGAGCCACAGCAGAAAGACGATGAAGAAGGCCGCCAGCTTGTAGAGCCAGTGGTCCCGCAGAACCCCTTTCCAGTTCACCGGCGCATCGCCTCGCTCAACGTTCGGGGTTCTCGCGCTCGAACCATCGGCGCGTCGGGTTCACGCGAGTCACATCGCCCGCCACCCGCACCTCCACGGCGCCTCCTTCCCGCAGACCGTAGCCGGGCGGCGGATACTGGCCGACGATCCGGCCCGGCGCCTCCAGCGCTTGCGGATCGTACGTGATCGCCCCCAGCTCGAGCCCGGCCGCCGCGAGGGCGCCCTCCGCGTCGTCCACGTGACGGCCGACCAGCTCCGGCACCTGCACGACCGGCCGGCCCTCGCTCACGACCAGCGTAACCTCGGCCGGGACGGCGAGCTCCGTTCCCGCCTCCGGACGCGTTTCCACCGATCGACCCTGCTCGAGCGTATGAGTGGTGCGCTCCACGGCAACCGAATAACCCAGGCGTTCCAGCACGATCACGGCCTGGCGCTCGGACAGTCCTGCTACATCCGGAAGGACGTGAAGCTCCGGTCCCCGACTCAGAGACACGTACACCGGGGCTCCGGGACGGGCGTACTGACCGGGAAGCGGATCCTGTGCCAGCACGGCGCCCTCGGGCGCCAGGTGATGCGTCACTCCGGAGCGCACCGTGTACTCGAGGCCCAGCCGGTCGAGGCGCTGCTGGGCTTCTTCCTCGGTGAGGCCGACAAGCTCCGGCACCTTCACGATCGAAGGGTCCTGTTCCACCCTGCCGCCGGGGAACACCCACTGAGCCGCTGCCAGGTAGCCGCCGCCGAAGAAGAGCGCGACGACCACGGCGGAGATCAGCCACCGACGCCTTCTCCCGCCGCC
>Ga0210121_1000014_pt1 | contig 48891 bp, 43 predicted proteins | sample Joice_ThreeSqB_D_FD_184873 | JGI IMG/M metagenome (GOLD analysis project Ga0210121, IMG submission 184873) | Wetland microbial communities from San Francisco Bay, California, USA, that impact long-term carbon sequestration - Joice_ThreeSqB_D1... | ecosystem: Environmental > Aquatic > Marine >... | reverse complement strand
ATCACTTCGCCGAGAACGGGTACGCCCTCCGCGGCCTGGAGCTCTGTCTGGACGAGCAGGGAGATCAGATGGAGGCCGAGGCCGTCCGGGATCGATTCGCCGTGGCATGGCGCGCCGCCGACGTGGAGCTTCCCGGATCGAGGTTCTAGGAGGGTCTGTCCGCCCGTGCCGGACGACCGAGCACGGGACTTGCAAATCTCCGGGCCCGGGCCCGGTCCGCCATCCGACGGACCCACGGCCAGAGTATCGTGAAACAGGCATGAAACGGGGATTTCTGCCACTCCGGGATGCCCTCAGGGGGCGGGAAGGGTGGACCCGCGGCTCGTGCAAACGAGTCAGGAAATGACCGTTGTGCCGGATATCGTTCCTTGACCGACAGGCGTCCATGCACCTGAACACGAGTCGTCGTGGGCTCGGGCGGATCTTGATCTCCGCGGCCGCGCTCCTCGCCGTGCACGCGGCGCCGGGTGCCGTCCGATGGGTCGGACCTGTGGAGGCCCGCGCCCAGCAGGCCTCGATCGCGGGACGGGTCGGCAGCCTGTGGGAGGACCCTCTGCCGGGTCGCGGAACCCCGCGGCTTCGTCACTTCCTGTCGACTGCCGACGGTGAGATGGTGCCGCTGCGGGTGACCGATGCACAGCTGGAGATGGTGGGCGGAGCAAGGGGCGCGGTCGGCCAGTTCGTCCGGGTCGCCGGCAACTGGCGGAAGCCCCGGCGGGCACCCGGGGCGGCGGCGGTCCGAGAGCTCGAGGTGAGCTCGATAGGGTACGCCACGGATCCGACCGGCGCCTCGCCTCCCCCGCAGGGCGCGCCGATATTCGGCTCCTATCCGTGGATCACCGTGTTGTGCCGCTTCGCCGATTCTCCGACCACCGAGCCGCATCCCCTGGCGTGGTACCAGGGCCTCATGGGAACCGCCGAGCCCGGTGCGGACCACTACTGGCGCGAGCTGTCGTTCGACCAGGCCAACGTGGCGGGGAGTGGCGCGATCGGCTGGTACGACCTGCCCCAGCCTCGCTCGGCATACGTCGATGACGCTGCAGGCACGGCCAACCTCTCGTTGCTGAAGACCGACTGCGCGGCAGCGGCCGACGCGGATGTCTTCTTCCCCGACTACGTCGGGATCAACTTCCAGTTCAACGAGGACCTGGGAGGCTTCTCGTGGGGCGGCAGCTCGAGCCTCGCCATCGACGGTACCTCCCGCAGCTACCGCATGACCTGGCTGGCGGACTGGGCGGATCACGTCACGTACAACCACGAGATGGGGCACGGTTTCGGGCTCCCTCATTCATCGGGTCCGTACACGGCCGTGTACGACTCCAACTGGGACGTGATGAGCGGCGCCTGGACGAACCACGATCCGATATGGGGCTGGCTCGCCCCTCATACCATCTCGTACCACAAAGATCTGCTCGGCTGGATTCCGGCCGGGCGGATCTACGACGCCACCATCGGTTCGACGCAGACGATCACTCTGCATCGGCTGGCGGACCTGGGAGCCGGGGGCGACTACCTGATGGCGCGCGTCCCGCGGATCGACGGCTCGTACTACACGGTCGAGGCGCGGCGCTTCGTGGGCTACGACGTGAACCTGCCCGACTCCGCCGTGATCATGCACCACATCACGAACCGCGCGTACGTGGTCGATCCGGACGGCAACGGGAACCCGGATGATGCCGCCGCCCGCTGGATACCGGGAGAGACCTTCAGCGACACCGAGAGCGGAATCAACGTCACGATCGACGCGGCGACGGCCGAAGGCTACGTGGTCACCATTTCCATCGCCGAGCCGGGGCACATCGTGCTCGACCCCTCGTCGCTCAGCTTCGCAGGCCTGCAGGGCTCAAGCATGGATCCCCAGTATTTCGCGGTCCGCAACCTGGGCATCGGCGACCTGCAGTGGACAGCCGTGGACGATGCCGAGTGGCTCGATCTCGACGTCACCTCGGGCACGCTGACTCCGAACACGTCCGCCGGGATCACGGCCACCGTGGCGACGGACCTCGCGCCGGGCACCTACGGAGCGACCGTCACGGTGTCCGGGAGCGCGGACAACTCGCCCCAGACGCTTGCGGTCAGCATCGAAGTGACGGCGGCCGCGGTACTGACGCTGGTGACGGAGCCACTCGACATGGAGGCCGTCGTCGGCGTCGACCCCCCGGCGCGGGAGATCGTCATCCGAAACGACGGCGGGGTGGCGCTGAACTGGACGGCCACATCCGATGCGCCCTGGATGACCGTCGCTCGGGAATCCGGAACGCTCGAACCGGGGGCCAGCGAGACGGACACGGTCGCGTTCTCGGTAGACGGGCTCGATCTCGGGCAATACGCGGGTACCCTCACGTTCGCCGGTGACGCCCCGAACTCGCCGCAGATCCTGCAAGCGACGCTCGATGTGACCCTGTCTCCGTCGATCGCGCTGGCCGGCACGCTGGCATTCGAGGCGTACGAGGGGGATGTGCCGGAAGCACAGGCCCTGACGATCGGCAACGATGGGGGCGGCACGCTGCACTGGACCGCTTCGCCGGATCAGGAATGGGTGTCGCTGTCGTCCGGGTCCGGCGACACATCCTCCGGGTCCGAGGCGCCGGTCGCGGTGGCGGTCGACGCCTCGACCCTCGGTGCCGGCACGCACACGGCCGTGATCACGGTGTCCGGAAACGCCGATGATTCGCCGCAAACCGCGGACGTGACTTTCGTCGTTCGGGAGCGACCGGTCCTCGCGGCCGACGATGTGGCCGACCACCTGATGGGCGTCCGCGCCGTGCTCAGCGCCTCGGAGCTCGACTACCTGGACGAGATCGGAAACGGGAACGGGAGATTCGATGTGGGAGACTTTCGCGCCTGGCTGCAGCGCGAGGGCCTGACGAGCCGGATCTCCACAACTGGCGGAGACGAGGTGGTTCCATGAAGAGCACACGCTCGCCGCGTTCGGCCCTCGTGTCGCTTGCCGCGATGCTGATGATCCAGGGGTGCGGTGGAGCTGATCCGTCCGGTCCCCCCGAGCAGCTGCCGGAGCCCGGCGAGCTGCGGGTCTCGCTCGCGGGGAGTCCGTCCGCCGGTGCCGTCGTCCTCACGCTGACGGGCCCCGGGATCGGGACGCCGGCGCCGGGCGGCGGAGCCACTCTGTATCACGACCTGTCGGGAGGCACGCTGCACGCGGTCGTCGTCGGCACCTCGCTGTCGGGCGAGATCCTCAGGTTCCCGGCACCGGATGTGCGACAGGTGGGCGGGTACCAGGCCGTCCTGCAGCAGGTGGCGGGAACGGACAATCAGCCTCTGGACGTCGGAGACTTCTCGGTGACGGTCTCCGCGGTGCCCTGAGGCAGTCGTCCGCGATCATTCCTTCTACGCTCCTCTTTCAAGCCCGTGACGGTCCCGTGACGTCTCCCCCGGACATTGTTCGTTGAACGGAGGAGTCATGTCTGCGGCGTATTTCGTATTCCTGGTTCTGGGCTACCTGCTCGCGCTGGTCACCGGCGCCGTGAGCAGCTACGGCGACATGTACGATCGCCTGTTCGGAATCTGACGCGAGCCCTGAAGTCTGGCACGGGAGAGCGTCCCGCGCTCAGAACACCAGCGCGTCGACTAGCCGTTCCACCAGGCCGGCCGCGGCCCAGGAAATCAGCGGAATCAGCAGGTAGGCGGCGAAGCGCACGTACGAAGAGGTGCTGATCGGCCAGTCCCGCACCCCGCGAATGAGCTCACGGTAGGCCGACAGATCCGACAGATCGCCGGACGTGCGGGCAGACCCCTTCTTGAGGACGTCGCGCTGCTCCCGGAGCTTCGAGTTCACCCACGCGAGCTCGACCTCCTTCGCCTCGGTGATCCGGCGATGCACCCCACGCAGCGGAAGGAGGAGCGCCAGTCCCGCGATGACGAGAGTGGACGTGCCGACGACGGCCCCCAGGAGACCGAACCCCGTCTCGGTCAGCAGCATCAGTCCACTGATCGCGACGAACCCGATCAGGAGGAGTGCGTTGCGCAGGCCCTGCCGGGTGAAAGGAAGCAACGGCTCCAGGTCGAACAGGTCGATCGACTTCAGGTCTGTCGCGAGACGGGACATCCTGCGGGACACGGATGCGATCGCGTAGGCGAGCATCGCTCCGCACGCACCGAGCCAGAGTCCCAGTATCCTGGTCCACGCCACCTCCGGGGCCCACGACAGAGGCCGCCACGGGGAGACGGGGACGGGTGGCACGATGTACGGTGCGGCGAAAGCGAGGGTGATGCCCACCAGCGCGGCGACCGCGAGGCCGGTCGCCGACAGGCGAACCGAGTTTGCCAGGGCGTCGCATTCCTTTGGCGTGCAGTCCAGGGCCCTCTGGAGGGCGATGACGGTTTCCCTTCCGCTTCGCAGGACGCTCAGGAACGCCGCCGGCAGGTATCCCGCCAGGAGGCAGTGCACGACCGCGATGCGGAGGTCCCGGAGGATGCCGTCATCCTGGCGGGAGAGCGGTCCGCCCTGCGCGGCCCGGGCGATCGCCGGCCATCGATCGAGCAACGCTTCGGAAGCGATCAGCCCGAGGAGAAGGACGCAGCTGATCGTCAGCCCGAGCCTCAGCGGTGACCTTCCGAGCCACCGAGGTCCCTTCATTCGCCCGCTCCGCTCTCGACCGGGACCTCCGCAGCGTACCCCTCCAGTCGGACCGTCCAGGCCCAGCGGCTCGGAATCTCCCCGAAAGGTACCGTGGAAAGGTCGATGCGCAGCAATCCGTCCGAGTAGCTCCAGGGCAGCACACCGTCACGGCCCAGCAGCGAGACACGGGTTCCCGACGCCGGCTCCGGGATCGGAAGCTCCAGATCGCCGTCCGACCACTCGAACGTGATCGCGAACAGGTCGCCGTCCTTCTGCGTGTAAACCAGGTGCTGACTGGACGATCGGTACGTCGCGGCCAGGCCATCCGCCTCTCTGCCGTCCGCCGCCGAGTACAGGCACGACCGGGGAATGACTTCCGGCTCCCGGTCCGGTCCCGACCACTCGAGCCTGACGGAGGCCTGCACGCTTCTTTCCCGGAATTCCGCCCGGATCGGGACTCGTAGTCCGCCGACCAGGCGCATCGTCGGCTCCGCCGTCCCCGGTTCCGCATCGTTCCACTCGTCCACCGCCAGCCGTCCGTCCACCCACACGCGCACTCCGTCGTCCGCCGTCGCCGTGAAAGTGTAGTCTCCCGTAAGCGGGGGTTCGAGGTAGCCCCGCCACTCGGCCGTGAAGTCGTCCTCGCGGATCGGATCGCCGGGGCCGTTCCGATTCCAGTCGAAGTCGATCGTCGGGTCGATTCGCTCGAGCGTCACTTCGCGTTCTTCGCCCGTCTTTCTCCATGGTCGAGAACCGTAGATGGCATCTCCATTCACGGCGAGCCATTCGCCAAGCTGGAGGAGCCTCTCCTGCTGAAGCAGCGGGATCTGACCGTCTGCCCTGGGGCCCACGTTGAGGATCAGTCCGCCACCGCCCGCCACGGCCGCGGCGAAGAAGTGAATGAGCTTCTCCGCGCTCATGTAGGCGTCGAGTTTCTCGTTCCTGTTGTAACCGAAGGAGCGGCCGATCCCCCGCACCTCAGCCCACGGCCGGTCGGTGAGTCCGATCCCGGAGGAATACTCCGGGGTCCGAAAGCCGATGTCGCTCCCGGCTCCCCACCGGTCGTTCACCACGGCATCCGGTCCGACCGCGTCGAAGTACCACCCGATCATCTCCCGGGAGTGCAGCTGCTCCGCCGTATTGAGCCACTCCCCGTCCGCGAAGATGAGGTCGGGGGAGTAAGCCGCGACCAGCTCCTTGAACTGCGGCACGAGGTGTCGTTCCACGTAGGGCCCGATCGTCTCGGGCGGGTCCGTATACCAGCGATGCAGCTGGTTCGTCCACTCTCCGAGAGAGTAGTAGAGACCCATCCTCAGACCGGCCCGTCGAACCGCCTCCGTCAGGTCGCCGACCAGGTCACGGCCCGGTCCGACGTCGACGCTGTTCCATCCGGTCGAATAGGCGCTGGGCCACAGCGCGTATCCGTCGTGGTGCTTAGATACGAGCACCACGTAGCGGGCCCCCGCCCGCCGGAACAGATCCGCCCACTCGGCCGGGTCGAACAGCTCGGCCCTGAACAGGGGAGCGAGGTCCTCGTAGGCGAATTCCGAGCCGTAGTTGTCCTGCATGAAACGGACGCGCAGCGAATCGCCGGTCTGCAGGCCGCGCAGGAACCACTCGGCGTAGTCCTCGGGGCCCGAGTAGGCCGGAACCGAATAGACACCCCAGTGGATGAAGATCCCGAGCTTCGCGTCGGTGAACCACTCCGGATACGGACGTGCCCGGAGGGTCTCCCAGGACGCGGACTCGAATCGAGTCTCCTGGGCCGCCACCGGATCGGCGAATGCCAGGGCCAGCAGGATCGTCGAAAGCCACGTCAACCTGCGCACGGGTCGTCTCCGGGTGCGGGTGAGAGGCCTTCAGCTTGCTTGCCGCCGGAGATCCGGTCAAGCCGGTCCTGGGCGGGAGTACGGAGGTTCCGTTGCGCGAGGGTCACAGATCCCGGAGCTTGGCGTCGGTGTGACGATTTCGCCAACCCACATGGGAGTCACCATGAGCCCCTCACATGCCGCCGGTCGCCTTCCGTTCGCGTCCTTCCTGGTCTTCGCCCTCGTCGCGCCTGCCGGCGCCTGCGGGCAGCAGGAAGCGACCCCGGCGGAACTCGAAGCCCGTGCCCGGGCGATTCACGAGTCCGTGATCACGATCGACACGCACGACGACATCCCGTCCGACTTCGCGACCGCGGAGTCCGACCCGGGTGAGCGGGAAGGGCGCCAGGTGACGCTGCCGAAGATGCGCGAGGGCGGGCTGGACGTGGCATTCTTCGTGGTCTACGTCGGTCAGACAGAGCGCACGCCGGAGAACTACGCGGCCGCCCGGGCGGAGGCGATCAAGAAGTTCGAGGCCATCCACCGGCTGACAGACGAGATGTACCCGGACGAGATCGGCTTCGCCCGGTCTCCGGAGGATGTGGAACGGCTGCATGCGGAGGGCAAGCTCGCCGCGGCGATCGGGGTCGAGAACGGCTACTCCATCGGGACCGACCTCTCGCTGCTCGAGGACTTCCACGACCGCGGCGCCGGCTACTTCGGCCTCACGCACATCGGCCACAACGACCTCGCCGACTCGTCGATGCCCAGGGATAACCTCGGTGACGTCGAAGAGGAGCACGGTGGGGTGAGCGAGCTGGGCGCGCGGGCGATCGCCGAGGCGAACCGGCTCGGGATCATGGTGGACGTGTCGCACTCATCGAAGAAGACGACGCTCGACGCGGCGCGACTCTCGAAAGCCCCGATCATCGCCTCACACTCCGCGGTCCGGGCGCTGGCGGATTCGCCCCGAAACCTCACCGACGAAGAGCTCCTCGCGATACAGGCGAACGGAGGCGTGGTCCAGATCGTGGCCTTCGACGGGTACGTGAAGGTGTCGCCGGAAAAGGAGCAGGCCCTTCGCGAGCTGCGGGAGAACGCCGGTTTCGAGTCCCGGGCCGCCGCCACCCCCGAGCAGCGGGAGGCGTACCGGGCGGCGAGGGAGAAGATCAACGAGCGCTTTCCGGGAGCCACCGTCTCCGACTTCGTGAACCACATCGACTACGCGGTCGATCTGATCGGGATCGATCACGTGGGGATCAGCTCGGACTTCGACGGAGGCGGGGGCGTGATCGGGTGGAGAGACGCATCCGAGACCTTCAACGTCACGCTCGAGCTCGTGCGGCGCGGCTACTCGGAAGAGGACATCCGCAAGCTGTGGGGCGGCAATCTGCTTCGCGTATGGCGAGAGGTGGAGGACGTGGCGGCGGAGATCCAGGGCGGCTGAGACAGGCCGCCGGGCTTCGAGGTCCGGAAGCCCGATGATCCGGCGAGTTCAGGCATGGCTCTGAGCGGCCGGTCGACTCCCGGCAGCGGTGCGCCACCCGTAGTGGGCGATCACGACAAAGCAGATCACGACGAGCACGAAGGACGCCCGGACCGCGGGAAAGGTGACGCCGCCCAGGCTTACGGTATCGAGGTCGATGATGGCTCCCTGCAGAGGCGGCATGACCGAGCCGCCCAGGATGGCCATGATCAGGCCCGCGGCCCCGAGCTTCGCGTCCTCCCCCACCCCCGTCAGGGCGATCCCGTAGATGGTCGGGAACATCAGCGACATGCACGCCGAGATACCGACCAGACAATACAGTCCCGCCATTCCCGGGATGAGGATCGCGCCGAGAGTCAGTCCGGCGCCCGCGAGCGCCAGCCTCAGGAGGAGGCCGCCGGGACTCACGTACTTGAGCAGGAACGTACAGATGAACCGGCTGCTCACGAAGATCACCATCGCGATCATGTTGTAGCCCTGTGCCTGCACCTCGCTCAGTCCCAGCTCCATCGTCCCGTAGTGGATGATGAAGGTCCAGCACATGATCTGGGCGCCCACGTAGAAGAACTGGGCGACGACCCCTTCCACGTAGCGTCGATTCCCGGCCAGCCGCCGGAGTGTGGGCCTGACGTCGAGAGATCGGTCTTCTTCTCCGGCGGCCGGCATCCGTGCGGCGGCGAGGGCGACGAAGACCACCACGAGGACGAGAGCGATTCCGAGGTAGGGAGTCCGGATCACCGCCAGGTCACTGGCCGTGAGAGCGGCCAGCCGGTCGGCGGGCATGGCCGCCCGCTCCGCGGCGGTCGCCGGGTCGAGACGGGCGAGGATGAGCTGCTGCGCCACGAACATGCCCAGCAGCGATCCCATGGGGTTGAAGGACTGGGCCAGGTTGAGGCGCCGGGTCGCCGTCTCCTCGGAGCCCATCGACAGGATGTACGGGTTGGCGCTGGTCTCGAGGAACGACAGACCGCAGGTGAGGATGAAGTAGGCAGCGAGGAAGGGCCAGAACACCATCATCAGGCTGCCCGGAATGAACAGAAGGGCTCCTGTGGCGTAGAGCCCGAGGCCGACCAGGATGCCCGCCTTGTACGAGTAGCGCTTGATGAACAGCGCCGCCGGGAAGGCCATGGCGAAGTAGCCACCGTAGAAGGCGAACTGCACCAGTGATCCCTGGAAGTTGCTCATCTGGAGGATGCGGGAGAACGCCTTCACCATCGGGTTCGTGATGTCGTTGGCGAATCCCCATAGCGGGAACAGGATGGTGACCAGGACGAAGGGGATGAGAACCGGGGACGGAACGACCCTGCCGGAGACCTTCGCCTTCTCCATCAGAACCCCCTGAAATCCGTGCTCCGCCTGGCCGGGAGCCCCGCCCGGGGCAGCCGTCGGAGGACCCGGTACTCGATGCCGCGCGCCTCGCAGAACTCGCGCTTCTCGGGTCGATCGCCGTCTTCGTTCACCGCGTAGATGTCCGGCTGGAGGAGATCGATCTCCGGCTCGGCGTCCAGCCAGCCCCAGCCCGTGGCGACCACGGCCTTCTTCACGTGACGAATCGAGCCGACCATGTAGCGTCGCTCTTCTTCTGGAAACAGGGGGTGACCCTCTCCCTTCAGAAAGCGGATGTTCCGATCGCTTCCGACGGTTACGTAGAGGTCGGCGAGCTCCGCGACTTCTTCGAAGAAGCGCACGTGTCCGGAGTGAAGCCAGTCGTAGCATCCGGTCACGATGGCCTTCCTGCGGCCGCCGGATCCCGCAGGCATCTCCTCTCCCTCGGGCCCGGGAAAGCCTGTCAGGTCCGAGTCCGGGACGGTCAGGTACTCCAGGCCCGCGGTCGGCCCCTCGACCAGCCTGACGCTGGAAACGAAGCGGATGGCCTCGAGGACGTAACGCCGCTCGTCCTCCGGGAAGGCGGGCGGGCTGCCTGTGATTCTCGCGACGGCCTCGTCCGAGAGGAGCGAGACGTCGACGGCACCCAGCCGCGCGGCTTCCTGCAGGAACCGGACTTCCCTGGACCGCAGATCGTCGAAACTGCCCAGGACCTGGATCGTGCCGGTCTGATCAGGCATGCGGGGCGAGGCGGATGGTGACGTTGAATGCCCCGGGCACGGGTTTCCCGGAGATCACGTAAAGGTAGCCGCCGCCGCACCCGGAATACACCGCTCCCGGGTACCCGTCCTGGTACCTGCGAAGGATGGCAGGGAGGTCCACCGTGATCGTCGGGTGCCGGAAGCTGTGCGGAACGAGGACGTCCCAGCACGTCATGGTCTCGTTCATGGCCGCACCGAGCGCCGCCACATCTCGCGCCAGGATGGCCTCGTAACAGTCCTTGCCGCTCTGACCGAGACGCCGGACCCAGACCGGATCGAAGACGACTCCCTCGAGCGGATCGTAGCCGGCGGGACGCTGGTTGACGGGGAGGATGTGAATGACTCGCTGCAACCAGGCGGCGATCTCGGGATCGTTGGTGGACTCGACCCGACGCGGGAACACGCCTCCCTCGTGTTCGAAGTCGTAGTCCAACCGCGAGATCCCGGGATAGACGATCCCGGCCATGTCCTGCGACCCGGAGGGATCCGTCCTGTCACGATTCTCGGCGACGTAGAGTTCCCTGACCAGGTCCTCCGGCGGCCGGCTCGGAAGCTCGCCCCGCCAGATCTCCATTGCCGTGTTTCGGGTGCTGGTGGCGAGTCCCGCCCGCTCCATGAACCAGAACGTGGGCTCCACGCTCACCACGACCATGGATCCGAAAGAATCCGGGTTGTGGCGGGACATGAAGGGCTGGTCGATCCAACCTCCCGCCAGAGCGAGCCGATAGGGGATCGCGCCGATCGGGTCCGTGAAATCGAGGGGTCGACCGCTCGTCATCGCGTCAGGCCGACTCGATGATGACGTTGCCGTATTGGGTCGTGTCCGCGGTACGGATCAGGCCCACCGCCTGCGGCACGCGTTTCTTGAACTCCACGTGAGGTTCGAACACGATCTCGACCGGGGCGAGCGACTGGCGGAACGCCTCGCGGACGCTCTCGTCGTTCTCGGTCAGGAATTCCTCCGCCATGTAAGCCGCGCCGATCGAGAAGCCGTCCCGCAGCGCCGCCAGCACCTGTCGCACGGTCGGAACGTCATCGACGAGAGAGATGTCGACCGTCTCCATCCGCGGCCAGAAGGGGAAGCCCCGATCCGCGATGACCAGGGTGTTGGTATGCCGGACCCTGCCGATCAGGCCGAGAATCTCGGGATTGAGGATTCCACGCTGAAGCACTGGCCATTCCTGCCGCTAGCTGACGGTCCGTTTGCCGGCCTTCCGATCCGCGTACTGTTGCTCGATCCAGGCGTACGTCTTCTCCATGCCCTCTCTCAGCGGGATGCTCGGTTCCCACCCGAGAACCCGCTTGATCATCGTGTTGTCGCTGTTGCGGCCTCCGACCCCGAGCGGCCCATCGACGTAGTCCCGCTCGAGCTTCACGCCGGCGATTTCCTCCACCATGGTCGCCAGCCCGTCCACGGAGACCAGTTCGGCCGATCCCAGATTGATCGGCGTCGCGATCAGGTCGTCGCAGTGCACGATCCTGTCGATGCCCTGCACGCAGTCGTCCACGTACATGAAGGTGCGCTGCCTGGAGCCATCACCCCAGATCTCGATGCGGCCCGTGCCCAGGTCGCTGGCCTCGATGACTTTGCGGCAGAAGGCGGCGGGGACCTTCTCCCTGCCTCCGTCCCAGGTGCCGAAGGGACCGTACACGGCGTGAAAGCGGGCGATGAAGGTCTTCATGCCACGCTCGGCCCAGTACTCCTGGCAGAACATCTCCGACATGAGCTTCTCCCAGCCGTATCCTCGCTCGGCCATGGCCGGGTAGGCATCGGATTCCTTCAAAGCGCGGGAGTCGGGGTCCAACTGAAGCTGCGTGTTGTAGGCACAGGCGGAGGATGAGAAAAAATACCGCCGGACGCCGGCCCGGTAGGCCGCTTCGAGCATGTGCGTCGTGATCAGAATGCTGCGCATGCACTCGATCCGATGGTGCTCGATGAAGCCCATGCCACCCATGTCCGCGGCCAGGTTGTATACCTCAACCGCGCCTTCGCAGGCACGCCTGCAGTTCCCGGGTTCGCTCAGGTCGAGGCACAGGCGTTCGACACCGGGAACGGGCTGGTACCACTCCGAGATGGGCTTCTTGTCCACCGCCCTGATCCGTGTGAAGCCCTTGTCCTTGAAGTAGCGGGTGAGGTGGCCCGCTATGAACCCTCCAGCTCCGGCGATGACGATCAGGTCGTCCGGATGGGTCTCGGCGCTGACTGTGTCGCTCACGGTGTGCTCCGCTGTGGCTCGTTAATACCCGGGCCATCGATTCTATCCACTGGCCATGCGTCGAGCCAGAATCCGAGCCCTCATTCTACCACAAGTCAGCTGCCCGGCATCATCGGGCGGGCACCGCTCTTCCCACGATCCGGCAGATCCGCGATCTTGGCGCATGACGACTCCGGGTTATCAGCGCTTCTTCACGAGCTCAAGCGCCGGCGCGTGTTTCGCGTCATGGCCGTGTACGGCGCGACCCGCGCTACGCGGCCTGCTCGACCGCATGAGCCTTCCCGACAGCCCATGAAAGCAGCCAGAGGAGAGGGACCCAGCAGGGTCATGTGCGGCCACCGATACCGGGATGCGCCCGCTGCCATTGACTGGCTGTGCGGGGTATTCGGGTTCGAGCGACACGCGGTACATTGTGACGAGGACGGCAACGTCCTTCACGCCCAGCTCGTCCTCGGCGGCGGGATGATCTTCGTGGCCTCTGCGCTCGATACGCCTTTCGCTTCCCTCATCAAGCAGCCCGAGGAGATCGACCGGTGGGAGACGCGAAACGTCTACCTGCTCGTCGAGGATGCCGACGCCGTCCACGCGACCGCTGTTGCTGAAGGCGCGGAGATCGTGATTCCGATCGCGGATGTGCCGTACGGAGGGCGCGTGTTCACGTGCCGCGACCTGGAGGGCCACCTGTGGAGCGTCGGGACCTACGACCCGTGGTCGGATCCGGGATGAACACGGCCTGTGTGACCGAGCCGTGAGCGCGCGGTCCGACTACGACGTCATCGTCGTGGGGTCGGGCGCTGCCGGGGGGATGTCCGCGCTGGTCCTGGCCGTGCACGGCCTCAAGGTGCTGATGCTGGAGGCCGGGAGGAACTACGATCCGCTCGTCGAGACGCCGATGTTCCAGCTCCCCTCCGAGGCTCCGCTCAGGGGAGCGGGCACGCCGGAGAAGCCGTTCGGCTTCTACGATGCCACGGTGGACGGCGGCTGGCAGGTACCCGGCGAACCGTACGCGAGCGCGGACGGCGCCGGCTTCATGTGGTGGCGCGCCCGCATGCTGGGCGGCCGAACCAACCACTGGGGACGCATCTCGCTCCGCATGGGCGAGTACGACTTCAGGCCATACTCGCGGGACGGCCTCGGCTTCGACTGGCCGCTGACCTACGACGACCTCGCCCCATACTATGATCGCACCGAGGCGCTGATCGGCGTGTACGGCTCGAACGAGGGCCTGGAGAACACCCCGAGCTCGTCACCCGACGTGCTGCTTCCGCCTCCCGCTCCCCGGGTGCACGAGCTGCTCACGCGGAAGGCGTGTGCGGATCAGCTGGACATACCGGTCATCCCGGCCCACCTGGCGATCCTCTCGACGCGGCAGGACGCGGAACGGTGGCCGGCCGAGCTGTTTCCGGACAATCCACTCGCGCGCCGGGTGGTGGGTCAGTCGATGCGCTCGCGAGCGGCCTGCTTCTGGGCCACGCCGTGCGGCCGTGGATGCTCGATCAGGGCGAACTTCCAGTCTACCACCGTGCTGCTGCCGCCGGCGCTCGCCACCGGCAACCTCGAGGTCCGCACCGACGCCATGGTGCGGGAAGTGACGGTCGACTCGAGCGGCCGAGCCACGGGCGTGCACTACGTCGACAAGACGACGCGCCTCGACGAACACGCGAGCGCCAGCGTCGTGATCCTCGCCGCGAGCGCCTGCGAATCGGTCCGCATCCTCCTGAACTCGAAGTCCGGTGCGTTTCCCCAGGGCCTCGCGAATGGGAGCGGCCTGGTCGGCAAGTACCTGATGGACACGGTGGGAGCGAGCCTCGGGGGTCAGATCCCGGTCCTGGAGGGAATGCCGCCGCACAACCAGGACGGCGCGAGCGCCATGCACCTCTACATGCCGTGGTGGCTGTACGGTCAGCAGGCCGCCGGGCGGCTCGACTTCGCGCGCGGTTACCACATCGAGTTCGGCGGTGGGCGGCGCATGCCGGGCCCAGGGGTGTTCTCCGGCCTCGAGCAATTCACCGGCGGGGTCTACGGCCGTCGTTTCAAGGAAGCCGCCCGGCGGTACTACGGATCGTTCCTGTATTTCGACGGCCGCGGCGAGATGATCCCGAACGAGGACTGCTACTGCGAGATCGATCCGGAGCGGGTCGACCGATGGGGCATCCCGACGCTGAAATTCCACTGGAAGTGGTCGAAGCACGAGCTGAACCAGGCCCGCCACATGCAGCGCACGTTCCGCGACATCATCGAGGCCATGGGAGGCCGCGTGATGGGTACGGTGCACGAGGACGGGGCCGACTCGATCGCCCGGCCCGGCGAGATCATTCACGAGGTAGGGGGCGCGATCATGGGGGATGATCCGGACCGCTCCGTCCTGAACCAGTACTGTCAGTCGTGGGAGGTCCCCAACCTGTTCGTCACGGATGGCGCCGGATTCGTGTCGAACGCGGACAAGAACCCGACCCTCAGCATCATGGCGATCGCCTGGCGGGCCTGCGACTACCTGATGGACCGGATGCGGGGAGGGGCGCTGTGATGGACGAGTGGCCGAGGCGGATGGATCGGCGGACGGCCGTGAAGCTCATCACCGCCGCGGCGGCGGCGCCGGCCGTGCTCGGCGCCTGCGGAACCGGCGCAACCGAGTCCGCAGCTTCCCGGTCGCGCTCCGGCAACCCCCTCGCCGCGGGGACGCCCTCCGACCCGAACCTCCTCGAGCCCGTGGTCCCGTGGGACCTGACGCTGAGCGAGGACGAGCTCGCGACGCTCGCGTCACTGTGTGACACCATCATCCCGGCCGACGATCGATCGCCGGCGGCGAGCGCGGTCGGCGCCCACGAGTTCATCGATGAATGGGTGAGCGCGCCGTACGACGCGATGCGGGAGGACGGAGTGCTCGTGCGAGGAGGGCTCGTGTGGCTCGACGAAGAATCGGAGCGACGCTTCGGGGCCCGCTTCCGCGAGCTCTCCGGTGAAAGTCGAACGGAGATCTGCGACGACATCTGCTACGCGCCGGATGCGGCTCCCGAGTTCCAGGCGGCGGCACGGTTCTTCGACAAGGTGCGCGATCTGACGGCCACCGCCTTCTACACGACTCGGGTCGGCCTGGACGACCTCGGTTACGTGGGGAACGTTCCCCTGGCCAGTTGGGACCCGCCGCCCGAGGCCGCCCTGCGCCACGCCGGTCTCAAGCCAGGTGACTGACTGACCCGCTCTCCGCCTACTTCGCGCTCGGTGGCAACATTCCGTTCAAGCGCATGTAGTTGGCGACCTGACTGTAGTGGTCCGCGAGGTCCTCGACGTAGACGAACATCGCGAAGGCCCGGGTGCCGTTCATGAAACCCAACGACACCTCCTCGCCCAGGCTGGAATCGTCCGTGTGCTCGAAGGCCTGGTCACAGAAGGCGAACGACGCCTTGAGCTCCTTCACCAGCGTGTCCTTCGGCTCGGTGCCGTCGCGCTCGGGGAGGGACGGCGCTTCCATGCCTCCGATGCCCGCGCAGATCCCGTAGTTGGCTCCCGCCAGGTGCGCCCAGATCCCGCCGAGCGTCATCTGCGCCTCGGTCGGCTTGTACGACAGCTTGTCGGCCGGAACCTGGTCCGCCGCGGCCATCAGGTACCCTCCGAGCCGCGACCCCAGGCGACGGGCGGCATCCGTAGTCGGGTTGGCGGACTGGGCGGCCAGCGCGCCGGGGACCAGCAGGGCAGCGAGGCCGAAAAGAAGTGCACGCTTCATGTCGAGTCTCCGGTCGGGGGTGGCCGAAACGGTACGTGCACCATCTTGGCCAGCCGCGTCGGCGCTGACAAGCTGAAGCAGGCAGCCGACCGGCCTCCTCAATGCTCCGCCGTATCCGCGACGGAGAATGTCGCGGGCAGAGTGCGGTACAGAAAAGTGAAGTAGCCGCACGCGATCACGATGCCGGGGATCCACCAGGCGAGCGCTACCCCGAGGCCGTACGGGGCGCTTGCCGCATCCGCGGCGGTCAGGCCATGAGCCTCGTTTCGTGCCGGCAGGACGTACGGGTACAGACCGATCGCCGCGCTTCCCAGCATGCCGCACAGAAACACGGCGGAAGCGTGGAACGCTCTCCTTCCGGCTCCGCGACGGCGGAATACGGACGAGGCCACCAGGCCGGCGCCCGCGAACAGGGGGAAGATCAGCCCGGACGGTCGTGCCGCGAGGCTGCGGCCCACGTTGGCCTGAACGTAGAACGTGGCGATCGTTCCCAGCACCGTGAGGACGACCACCGCCATCCACATGAATCCCGCGACGCGATCCGCCCGTTCCTGCACGGCCGCGTCGGTGCGGTCGAACAGCCACAGGGCCCCGTGATGCGCCAGGGCCACGAGCGCCAGGACGCCGATCAGGATGGTGTACCAGTCGAGGATGCCGGTCGCCTCTCCGACTCTGAAATCGGTCCACAACGGCTCGAAGAACACTCCATCGGCGTCCAGCGGCACGCCGCGGATCACGTTGCCCAGCGCCGCGCCGAAGAAGACCGCCAGCAGGATGCTGGCCGCCCCGAGCGCGACGTCCCAGAACTGGGTCCAGATCGGATCGGCCACCTGGTGGCGCAGCTCGATGGCCAGCGCACGAAACACGAGGAGCCACAGCACGATCATGAGAGGCAGGTAGAATCCGCTGAACGCGGTCGCCAGCAGAGTGGGGAAGGCGAAGAACATCGTGCCTCCCGCCGCCAGCAGCCAGACCTCGTTGCCGTCCCATACGGGGCCGATCGATCGGATCACCTGCTCGCGCTCGGCGTCGCTGCGGGCGACGAACAGGTGCAGGATGCCTGCCCCCAGGTCGAGGCCATCCAGCACCACGTAGGTGGCGAGCATGCCCGCCAGCAGCACGAACCACAGCGTCTCCAGCACGTGACCTCCGTTAAGCGGTGACGGTGTCCGGCGTCGTCGCCTCACGATCCGTGTCAGGCCCTGACTCCGGGCAGTGTGCGATGATCCGTGTCGTGACGAAGAAGAAGAGCACCGACAGCAGCGCGTACAATCCCATGAAGCCGAGCAGCGTGAACAGCGAATTCCCCGCTGAGACGTTCGCGGAGGAGCCCTCCGCCGTGCGCAACAGCCCGTGGATGATCCAGGGCTGACGTCCGAGCTCCGCCGTCAGCCAGCCGGCCGTGTTGGCGATGAAGGGAAACGGCAGGGCCAGCATGAAGATCCACATGAGCCACCGCTGCCGGAACAGCTGCTTTCTCCACAGGAGGACCGCCCCCAGGCCCATGATCAGGATGAACAGCGTCCCCAGCCCCGCCATGATGTGATACGCGTAGTAGAGCAGCGGGATGTTGTCGGGCCAGAGATCGCGCTCATAGTCACTGAGCCCCGTCACCGTCGAGTCCCACCGGTAGTGCGTCAGGAGAGAGAGAACGCGAGGCAGCACGACCGGATTGTCCAGCGCGAGCCTCTCCATGTCGGGCTGTCCGATGAGGACCAGCGGGGCGCCCACCTCGGTATGGAAGTGGCCCTCCATTGCCGCGAACGTGACGGGTTGCCTGGAGTGCACCAGCTTCGCCTGGATGTCGCCCGTCGGCACGGCCGCAGCTGCGCTGGCAATGAACCCCGCGACCACCGCCACCGAAGTCCATCTGCGAGCCACTTCCAGGTGTTCGCCGCGAAGCACGTAGTACGCACCGATCCCCGTCATCACGAAGCTGCCAGTGATCACCGCCCCGGTCATCGTGTGTACCCAGGCGGCGAAGGCCCACGGGTTCGTGAGCAGCGCAGCCAGGCTCTCGAGTCGGATCGAACCGTCTGCCAGCACCGAATAGCCGACCGGATGCTGCATCCACGCGTTCGTACACACGATGAAGAAGCCGGAGAGCCAGGTCCCAACGAAGAGGAGCAGCGAGGCGATCCAATGACCGCGCTGGCCGATTCGTTTCTCGCCGAACAGGAGCACGTAGAGGAAGGACGATTCGAGAAAGAAAGCGAAGACCCCCTCCATCGCGAGCGTCTGCCCGATCACTCCTCCGGCGGCTGCCGAGAATCGGGCCCAATTCGTCCCGAACTGGAATTCCATCGGAATTCCGGTCACGACGCCCATCACGAACGTGACCCCGAAGATCTTCAGCCAGAACCGCACGGCCTGGTTGGCGGAGGGAACGCCCCGCAAGGCCATGGTCTTGAGCAGGAATATGAGCAACGCCAGGCCCATCGTGACCTGAGGGAAGAGGTAGTGGTAGGTGATCGTGAAGGCGAACTGGAGTCTATGCAGCGCGAGGGCTTCCATCGTCGCTCGATCCTGTTAATGGGACTGCGCGGAACGGAATCATAATGGTCCCGGGTCTCCCGAGTCGATGCCGGCGCTCGAGCGTGCCAACCGCAAGGGACTGAGCCGATGCCTCGCCGCAAACAGTGACGGTGTTCGGCGTGAGCATCCCCCCAGGAGCGGCTGCCGCGAGATAGGCGCGCATGCCGGTCCCTAGGGTATCGACGCGGAATGGTCCCCGTCGGTGCACGTCCAGAAGGCCTCACCCCGGTACAGGCGCCGTCGGGCGCCGGGTTGCGCGGCCAGGATCGCCAGGATGCGCCCGACTCGTCTCGGCCACCCGCCCTCGAGAGCCGCGATGAGATCTCGCTCCCGCAGAGGATGACGGGCGATGATGTCCAGGACGGCCTCGACGGGCTGGGCGTCTGGTCGCAGTACCAGCTCGCCGCCATCGGGCGGTACCACGCTCGCCACCTGTCCGAGGATGGCCATCGCCCGGATCAGACCTTCCTCGTCCGCTCCCACGACCCACTCCTCCGCCGGCGGTCGGACGGGCACGTTGAGATGCAGCTGGTCGGGCCGGATTCGGTCCAGTGCCCACGCGAGCTCACTCAGCGCCGATTCGGTGTCGTTGAGGTCCCTGATGAGCATCACCTCGATCCATAGCTCCGCCCGGAATACCTTCCGAAACGTCGCCAGGCCGTCGATGATGTCCGCGACTTTCAGCCGGGGCCAGGGCCGGTTGATCCGGCGAAACGTCTCCTGGTCGGCCGCGTCGAGCGACGGGATTACGACGTCCGCTTCGACCAGGTCATCTCTCACCTCGGGGAGAAACATCAGCGAGCCGTTCGTGATCACGGCGAGCGGCAGGTTCGTGAGCTTCCTCGCCTCCCGGATGAGGCGGCCAAGCTTCGCGTACAGGAGCGGTTCGCCCTCTCCGACGATCGTTACGTAGTCGACGGCCCCCGACCCCGATTCCGCGATCGCGTGGCCCAGCTGCGCGAGGATCTCATCGCAGGGAACGTACTCCTTTCGCTCGTTCGTCAACGGCGTGGTCCGTCCGAGTTGACAGTAGACACAGTTGTAGTTGCACGTCTTGAAAGGGACCGGATCGACTCCGAGCGATTGACCCAGACGGCGAGATGGCGCGGGGCCATAGACACAGTTCATGATACCCCCTCATCCGCGGCAACGACGCCCAACAGCATAGTGCCGGCAACGTCGGATCGAGTTCCATCCGGTGTGGCCTTCAGGAGTCTGGATCCGCCCGGGCCCGCTCCCTTGACGGAACGTCAACTCGGGATATATTATGTGCATATGCACAATATATCGTACAGGAGAGCAGATGCCTCGTCCGAAGAAGCCTCGTCATTGTCGTCAATACGACGGAGACCTGATCTTCAAGCCCCGCAGCATTCCGATGTCCCGACTCGAGACAATCGCCCTGGAGTTGGACGAGCTCGAGGCGATGAGGCTTTGCGACCACGACGGCCTGGATCAGACCGAGACCGGGCGCCGAATGGGTGTATCACGAGGCACGGTGCAGCGCCTCCTTCGCTCGGGGCGATCGAAGGTTCTGGCCGCGCTCCTCAGCAACGCGGCGCTCATCATCGGTCAAGGAGAGAATCGTGCAACTGTGCATTCCGACAGAGGATGATACGGGGCTGACCGGGCGGATCAGCGCTCACTTCGGCAGCGCCCGCTGGTTCACGCTCGTCGACACGGAGTCCGGCACCGCGCGCTCGGTGGCCAACCGGGACTTTGGACACCGACCTGGCACCTGCGACGGGGCTGAGAGCATCTCGGGTCTGGGCGTGGAGGCCGTGGTATGCTCCGGCTTCGGACGCAGGGCCTTCCGGTCCATGCGCTCGGCCGGGATCCCCGTGTACCTGACGCGAAGCTCGACGGTGCGGGAGGCGGTGGCGGAATTCAACATGGATCTACTGCCGCTACTCATCGAGGAAGAGGCCTGTTCGGGCGGACGCGGCCTCGGCAGGCACCATGGACACGGACAGTAGAGGAGGCCGAGTGAGCGACACGACGAAGATCGGCATCGTCATCTGTGACCGATACCGGCGTTGCGCGGGAGGCAAGTGCTTGCGGGCGATGAGGAACAGAGAGGGCGCGTTCAGCCGGTACGAGGGAGTGGAGCTCGAGCTGATCGGCTACACAACTTGCGACGGGTGTCCGGGCGGCAACATCGAGTACCTCGGTGAGGAAATGACGAAGAACGGGGCCGAGGCGATTCATCTGGCTACGGGACTCGTGGTCGGCTATCCCCCCTGTCCGTACATCGAGACGTTCAAGACCTTTCTCGAGTCCCGCTGCGCCGTGGAAGTGGTGATCGGGACCCACCCCATTCCGGCCAGATACCTGGAGACGCACACACGCCTCGGAACGTGGGACGACCCTTCGTGGGAGCCGCTTCTCGCACCCATCATGGCGGACGCCGGGACTCGCGATGCCTACAACTAGCTACGCTGGATCGCGCCTCGAAAGCGCGGGTTCGGTCCGGGTGACCAGAAAGGGCGAAAGCCCGACCATGGAACCGGCGGAGGTGGCGATCCCGAGGCTTCTCGAGAAGCACGGAGATCGTATTTACGCGTTGGGCTTGCACCTGTGCGAGACCCCCCAGGATGCAGAAGATATGGTGCAGGAGACCTTCGTCCGTGCGTACAGGAGCTGGGATCGGTTCGAGGGTCGATCCGCGCCTTCGACGTGGCTGTACACGATCGCCAGCCGGGTCGCCAAGCGGCAGTATCGGCGGCGGGAAGGCGAGCCCAGAAGACTGGAGTCTCTGTCTCGCCTTCGGTCCGGAGAGGAGGCGATGGTGGAGCTTCCGGCTTCAGCCGAGTCCTCCCTGGATAGAGTTGAACGCAAGGAGGCGGAGGAACGGGTCCAGATGGCGGCAGGCTCTCTTCCTCTTCGTTTCCGCCTCCCGCTCGTCCTCAAGGATCTCGCAGATTTCTCGATAGCGGAAATCTCCCAGATCCTCGAACTGAAGGTGAACACGGTCAAGACCCGCATCCATCGAGCGCGAATGGCGATACGGAAGGAACTCGTGGAGGGGTTGTCGAAGCGAGCGGATCCGGGAACGGATCATTCGAAGCAGGTTTGCCTGGATCTGCTCTACGCAAAGCAGGAGGCGCTCGACCGCGGCGTGCCGTTCCCCCTGCCCCAGGAGCAGTTCTGCGCTCGTTGTCACGCGGTCTTCTCGACCTTTGATTTGACACAGGAAGTGTTCCGGCAGCTACATCAGGGAGCCGTTCCCGACGCCGTGCGGGTCGCTTTGAAGAGGGAGCTGGGGGCCGAGTCTGCCGGATCCTCAGTCTAGCTCACGCCCGTGCCGGTTTCCTCCACGCCCCGATGGCCACTGGCGTCGAAGCCCACAGCAGGAGCGTCATTAGCACGGCCGACGTGACGCACCACATGCAGGTCGCCCCGATCACGAAGGGCTCGAGAACCGTGAGGTAGATCGAGAAGAGGGTTCCGAGGAGCGCTCCGAGCCACAGACCGGTGGCTACGAACCTGTTCCACCGGACCGAACCGCGGTCGTGGAGCATCCAGCCGAGACCGAGGACCGTGTATCCGTACACACCCATTACGCCGATCGGCAGGACCCCGAACAACCGGGCATAGGAGCTCTGCTGAACCGTGTTGCAGTCCCCCACGGGGCCGCAGATGGCCTCAGCGTAGGTAACCTCGACGTAGCTCAGATAGGCTGCGACCAACAGGCCGGCGACGATCATCGCGGCCACGATCGAGCCCGGCCAGCGAGGTGTATCAGAGCGCCGGATCGCCGCGACCAGAACAGCCAGAACGGAGATTATCATGCCGATCAGGACGATGAGGGCGATCGAGTTGCCCGTTCGATCCTGGTCGAACTTCTGCCACGGACTCAGGTCGGCCGTTCGAGACTCCGCGCCGCTGAGATCCATGATCGTCCCCCGGGGATCGACGCCCGGAATGGCGAGTGTCGTTTCTGCCTCCGTGAGCTCCGGCGCCCTCACCTGATCGGTAACGGAAGATGGAGCTGCGACCTCGATTCGCCTCGGTGGTTCGACGACCGACCCGGCATCCGGACCGCCGGGCACAGCACCGGAGGACTCCTCAATCGCGACATTCGGCGAAGGTGGCATCTCTTCCGCCGCTACCCGTTGTTCCTCCGAGGCCGGCTGTCCCGGCCCGGGCGGTTCAGCGACCTCGATTCCGGAGGCGACCAGCGCCTCAATGAGGCCGTCGATCTCGGGCCACGGAATGCCTCCGGCCGCGAGTCCCTCCTCCACGATTCCCGGCAGCTGATCGGGGATGTCGAAGGACCCGACGAGGGCTCGATCCGCAACCGCCAGCAGGGGCACTCCCAGTCGCTCCGGCGGAATACCATAGCGGCTTCCCGCAGCTCGGAAGAGCCGCTGTCCCTCGAGCGTCTGAACATTGATCGCCAGTATGACCAGCGATTCGCCGAATCTGGCTACGATCGGCGGCAGCCCCTCCGAGATGACCACGTGGCAGTGAGGGCACGACGGGGAGAAGAAGAGCACCGCCTCGACTCTGGGCGTGGCCTGCGGCTGGGAGGCCGGCCCGAGCAGTGGGATCATCAACAGAGCGAGCAAAGCCGGGAAGCGGGTCATGGGCGGCGAGTCCTGCGGCGTCTGGTAGTCGTTTGCCGGAGCGGCCGGCACCGCCGGCCAGCTTCCCGAAAGATAGCGCGCCCGCGCCCGTCCGGAACCCCCGTGTGACCATCAGCCGACGAGTGATCTGACGATCCTTCCGGGGATACTGCGCGTCCGGCCGTCACGATCCGTGCACACCACTGCGGCATGCCCCCGCGCGAGCAGTCCGCCATCGACTGCACGTCGCACCTCGTGCGAGAAGGTCAGGGTGCAACTCCTCACCTCTCCGAGGTCAGTCCAGACGCGCACCTCCTCGTCGTAGCCTGCGGACTGCCGATGTTCGATCCCGACGCTGGTGACCCGTAGCTGTACGCCGGCCCGCTCGAGTTCCGCGTACGAGATTCCATTGGCTCGCAGGAGTTCCGACCGACCGCACTCGAGCCATGACAGGTAGTTCATGTGGTGCGCTTTTCCCATCTGGTCCGTTTCGGCGTACCGGATACGAAGATCAACAGTGCTCCTCCGTACGGGCGAGCCCCTGGAAACCGGTTCGACCATTTCAAGACCGCCTGGACTCTCCATACTGTCCGCCTCCCCCTTACTGGTGGGCTCCCTGTACGGATGAGTGCAGAATCGGGGCGTCGAAGTTCCGCACCGGGAACCGATCGCGTCTGACCAGGTACTAATGCTGTGACGGTCGCCCCCCTCGCCGCACCCTTCACCGATGCGAGGCAGTTGATGATCATGACCGCGCCTTCCGGCAGGCCTCGGCCCTGGTGCATCATACTGGCGGGTGGGGGAGGCTCACGGCTGCACGGTTGCACCGTCGACAGCACCGGCCACCACGTACCGAAACAGTACTGCGTTGTCGATGCAGGGAGGACGCTCCTGCAGCTGGCGATCGCGCGCGCGGAGCTTTTCGTCGATCTGGATCACGTGGTGGTCGTGGTCTCGAGCCAGCATCGAAGGTGGTGGAAGCCGCAACTCGCGGGCGTCCTTCCACGTGAGAACGTTGTAGTCCAGCCTCTGTCGAGGGGAACCGCCGTGGGTGTTCTGCTCCCTCTACTCCGCGTGCTGGCGCGCGATCCCGCCGCCCACGTGGTTCTGCTCCCGGCGGACCACCACTTCCGCCATGAGGACCGCCTCGCCCGCGTGATTCGTGTCTGTCTCGATCACACCGATCATGAGCCGTCCACGCTCGTCTTCGTGGGAGTCGAGGCCAACTCAGCAACGTCAGATTTCGGATACATCGTGCCCCGCACGAGCGGAGGCACGGGTCCGAGTCCGGTGGCGTCCTTTCACGAGAAGCCGCGGCCTGAGCTGGCCCAGCATCTCGTCGGTCGCGGGGCTCTCTGGAACACGCTCATCTTCGCGGCCCGCGGCCGATACCTGCTGCAGGTGATCAGGGAGCGGTTTCCCCATACGGTTGCAGCGTTGCGCGTGGCCGTATCACCGGAAATCGACCTGGACCGCCAGGCACTGGCGCTTGCGGCCATCTATCCCGGTCTTACGAACATCGACCTGTCGGCAGACGTGCTGCAGCACGTGACCGGCTCAATGGCGGTAACGCCGGCGATCGACGTGGGGTGGTCGGAGCTGGGTACTCCGGATCGCGTGTGCGCCTTCTGGGATGAGATTCGTCCAGCACGCATCGGTCGGAAGCCGTCTGGATCTCCCGCGAGCCGACCGGCGGCCGCTTCCGCGCTCTTCAGTGCAAGCGCAGCAGGCGGAGGAGGGATCTCGCTCCGTCCACCGGAGTGAAGTGTCAGCAAGGTCGATCGAGGAGGCGGATGCAGATGCGCTGGTCGCGGCTCTCGAAACGGCCGCTCAAGCCGTGGCGCAGCCCACGGCGTGACCCGCCCTGCTACGACCGAGCCGACGTGTGCAACTCGACAGGCATCGCTACGCGGGCTTCAGCCCCATCCGGTCCAGGATTTCGTTGAAGCCCGGGACCGCACGCAGCTGCGCGCCCAGCGGTGTGCAGAATCCGTTGAACGCCAGATAAGGGTCCTTCTCATCCGCTGCCCGATGCGCCAGTCGCAGCGCCTCCTCCGGCTCGCCGATCGATGCCGCGACCAGCGCCAGGACCATCGGCTGCACGTAGCCTTGCCCGGATCTGGCTTGCAGCTCCGTGTACACCGATCGGGCCAACTCGAGTCGCCCACAGTCCGCGTGCAGCTGCCCCAGGGCGCCGAGCGCCCAGGAGTGACGCCCCGAAACGGCCAGAGCTCGTTCGTAGGACTCCTGCGCCTCTTCGTATCGCGATGAGAAGTGGTAACAGAATCCCAGGGCGCAGTGGCCCCAGTAGGAGTCCGTGTCGAGCTCGACTCCACGACGTCCTTCCTCGATGGCCTCCTCGGGCTGGCCCGCGTTGGACAGAACGTCCGCGAGCATCGTGTGCGTGTAGGCCGACAGCGGATCGAGTTCGACCGCCCGTCGCGCCTGACGGATCGCCTCGTCGTGCCGCGCCCGAACCATCTGCAGGTAGATCAAGGCGTACCAGGTCCTCGCCTGGATGAAACCCGGGTTCAGCTCCAGGGCTCGCTCGAAGGCGCGTTCGGTCGCGTCCCAGTCCCAGTCACGCATGGAGATGAGAGCCCTGGCGTTGTGCGCCTCCGCCAGCTCGGGCCCCAGTTCGACGGCCCGTTCCGCTGCCACGCGAGCTTGCGGCCAGGCCTCTTCCGGCGGAAGCATGCCGTAGTAGCCGAGTATGCCATACGCATCGGAGAGGCCCGCGTATGCCAGCGCATACCCGGGGTCGAGTTGCAGCGCCTCCCGGAAGCACCCGACGGACCACTTCATGGCCGATCCTCGCTGATAAAGCAGCGCCCGGCCCTTCAGATACAACTGATATGCCTCGACGTTCTCCGTTTGTGGCCTCACGCTGCGGGGCGCGCGCTGACCGGCCAGCGTCACCTGCAGGCGCTCGGCGATACTGGCCGCGATCTCGTCCTGGATCGCGAACACGTCGCCCATGTTCCGGTCGAAACGCTCCGACCACAGGTGATAGCCGTCGGCCACGTCGATCAGCTGGGCCGTGATTCGAATGCGATCTCCCGCCTTGCGCACGCTGCCTTCGAGGACGGTGGCCACGCTCAACTTCTCACCGACGGATCGGAGATCTTCGTTGTTTCCCTTGAACGAGAATGCCGATGTCCGTCCGGCCACCTTGAGCTCCGAGAGCTGGGCCAACGCGTTGATGATCTCCTCGGTGATCCCGTCACAGAAGTACTCGTTCTCCGGATCGGCGCTCATGTTCGCGAAGGGCAGCACGGCAACCGACTTTTCCGGCGGTGGCGCGACCGATTCCGAGGGCGCGGTCTCCAACGCCTCCGCGAACAGGCCGGCCGTCGGGAAGCGGTCCATCGGCGTCTTCTCGAGCGCTCTCGCGACGGCTCGGCTGATGCCGATCGGTACCGATGTCCGGAGGGTCGAGACGTCGGTAGGCCTCCTCGTGAGCCTCTTTACCATCACGGCGCGGGGGTTGATTCCCGAGAAAGGCGGCTCACCCGTCAGTAACTCGTACAGCACGCAGCCGAGCGAGTAGATGTCGCTCCGCTCGTCCGCTTCCTCGCCCGCAGCCTGCTCGGGACTCATGTAGGCCGGCGTTCCGACCGCCATTCCGGTCACGGTGATCTTCTCCCCGTTCGCCGTCGTGGCCATCCGCGCCACCCCGAAGTCGGCTAGAAGCGCCCTTCCGTCCGAGAGGAGGATGTTCGCGGGCTTCACGTCGCGGTGCACGATTCCCTCGCGGTGAGCATGATCCAGCGCGCCCGCCACCTCCCGTGCGATCCGGATCGCCTCGTCCACCGGAAGCTGCTTCTCCCTCTCCAGGCGCTGCCGCAGGCTCTCCCCCTTCACGTAGGGCATCACGTAGTACAGAAGCCCGTCGGCCTCGCCGGAGTCGTGGAGCGGAAGGATGTGCGGATGGGTCAAGCCCGCCACGGTCTCGATCTCGCGTTGGAAGCGATCCGGACCGACGGAGGCTGCCAGCTCCGGGTGAAGGACCTTGATGGCGACCTGACGCTTGTGCCTCAAGTCTTCGGCCACCAACACCGTGGCCATGCCGCCCCGGCCGATCTCCGACTCGACCGAGTAGCGGCCTGCGAGCGCTGACTTGAGACGTGCCAAGAGGTCAGGCACAACAGCCTCCGGTGAAACGAACAGACAAGATCAATATATGGAACGAGTCTTGGACTGCGTAGCTGCAGACCCTGGGGAAGCGGAGGAGTTGGGCCGACGCCGGCTGAACTCGCTAGATGCCCCGACCGAAGCAGAGTGGACCCAGGAGTGTCAGGAAGGCCAGCGCGATGAGAATGAACCAGAACCGGCTATCGGTGCGCGACGGGAACCTGTCTCTCGCGATCAGCCAGGTGTGCCGGTGATGACGAGGAAGAGGATACCCAGCCCGATCGCGACTGCCTGGTCGAAGCTCATGGCCGAAGTATACGGTGACGTCTATCCGGAACATATCCGATGACCCCGGCTGGACTCGCTGTCAGACGTCGTTCCGGCTGACATTGAGCAATGCGGCTGGAAGTTCAGTGACCCCGGCTGGACTCGAACCAGCGGCCTTCGGATTAGGAATCCGACGCTCTATCCTCCTGAGCTACGGGGCCCTTCGCAGCGACCGATAATATAGTCCGGCGTCCCGGCCTCGCTACCGAGTTGCCCCCGATCCGGAATCGACCGCTGTCCTTCTGCCGTTTTGACAACCAGCCCGATCAACTTGACGCACCCGATGCACGCAGAACGCCATTCTTGCAGAGATTCGGGCCGGATTTCAGGCATGTCTGTTGCGTTTTCACCGGGCGAGATCAGTGCTCGTCCGACCTCACGGTCGAGCGGGCAGACCAGACGAACAGACGGCCGGGTTCCGCGATACTACCGGCCGGAGTACCTGAAGAGGACAACCGAAGGAGGAAAACATGACACTCCCGACCCGACGCTCGACCGCCATCTTCCGCCCGTTCCCCGAGCTTCGCTGGGACGCGGATCGCCTGTTCGAGGATTTGTTCAGCCGCCCGCAGTTTCACGTCGCCCCGGGTGGTCCGGAAGCTGACTTCTACGAGACGGAGAACGAGTTCGTACTCGAGATGGATCTGCCCGGATTCACGAACGAGGACGTGGACGTGACGGTGGAGAAGGGCGTCCTGACGATCCACGGCGAGCGCACAGTCGAGCGCGAAGACGCGGCGGGCACGTACCACCTGCGCGAGCGCTCGTGGGGCAAGTTCTCCCGCAGTTTCTCGATCCCTCACACGATCGAGGCGGATGGTGTGGACGCATCGTTCAACAAGGGCGTGCTGACGGTGAAGCTGCCGAAGGCGGCCGAGGCACTGGCCCGCAAGATCCAGGTCAAGGGCGAGTAAGCTCTTCCGGAAGACCAGGAGCCGGGCGCACGGAGCTGGACGCCCGGAGACGGAGGGGTCGGCTGATGCCGGCCCCTTCGTGCATCGAGGCCCGGTCCGGACTTCACATCTCCTGACGATTTGTTTAGGCTGGAGCGACCGAGGCTGGGAGCGCGGGCCCCCGGACCCTCCTCCGGCGGCCCGCGCGAAGGGACCGTCCCGCACCCACCACTATTCGAAGACCCGCAGACAGGGTGTCACTTCGAGACTCTTCCGTCCTTCAATCAGGAGATTGCCATGCGCAGGATTCTGGGTTCGCTGTTCGCTTCGTCGGTGCTGTGCGCTCTCACTCCGGTCACCAGCCTCCAGGCCCAGGAGTATGAGCCAGGGGACCTCGGAATGGTCATGCACACCGAGGTGGCCCCGAAGTACCGCCAGGCCTATCGCGAAGCGGTGGAGAAGCTCAACGAGGCGGCCGCAGCCGCCGGGATCACCGACCGCGAGTGGCACTTCTGGGGCACCGACACCGGGTACATGCTCTATTACCCGGTGGCGAACTTCGCCTACTTCGACGACCCGATGCAGCTGTGGCGGCAGTTCGATGGCACGGATGGGGAGGCCCTCCGCAACGAGTTCTTCGCTGCCATGCAGTCGATTCCGCAGCACACGTCCACCGAGATCGTCGAGACCATTCCGGGCCTCGAGTACTGGCCGGAGGGCTACGATGACATCAAGGTCGCTCACTTCCACTTCGAGTGGCTGGCGGACGGAGCATCCGAAGAGGCCTGGATGGATCTTTCCCGAGACTTCATCGCGTTCCTCCAGCGCATCGGCTACCCCTACGGGGTGCGCGCCTACCGGACCCGGATCGGCGACGAGCGCATGATCTGGGTCATGTTCGCGCCAGGCCTGTCCGAGTTTCACTCGGATGCGGCCTGGGATGACCTGGTCGAAGCGGCCGGCGCCCAGGAAGAACAGGAAGCCCTCAACGACAGGTTCCGCGACATCGTCGGGCGCTGGGAGCACTCCGATGCTCGCTACATCGAGAACATGAGCTACGTGCCGGACGGAATGTAGTCGCGGGCGCGTCTCACGACGCGTTCAAGGGAAGGCAGGAAGAAAGAGGGGGCAGCCATTCCAGGCTGCCCCCTCGCTCGTTCAGGTCGCGGCACCGCGATCGTGCCGACGATCGGATTGAGCTTGCCTTACATCTCGTCGGACGACGACGCGGTCGCGCCGAATTCGTAGAAACCGTCTTTGTGCTCGGTGCAGTAATCCGTGAGGTTCGGGGCATCGTCGTCCATGGACGCGATGTAGGCCTCCCAACCGGCCAGGATCCCCGGAATGTCGTCGGCCATGTAGTAGAAGTTCACGTTCCACTCGCCTGCCCACGCGTGGTAGAACACGCCCGCCTCGTTCCATACGCCGGAATCGACCACGGCCTGGGCCTTGGCCAGGGCATAGTTCTCCCAGTCGTCGTTCACGGCGCCCACGTCCGTGCACTTCCACGAGCTGATGGCCATCGCCGGCCCCGGAGCAGGGGGATTGCCAGCCTGCTTGCCGAGCCAGTAGAAGCCGTCCTTGTGCTCGCTGCAGTTGTCCCAGAGGTTCGTGCCTTCGTCGCCGTACATCTCATCGTACGCCGCGTTGCTCGCCTCCTGGCCCTCGAGCAGGTCAGGAATGTCATCCGCGACCGCCCAGTAGTTCACGTTCCATTCGTCGGCCCACGAATGGTAGAAGATACCAGCTGCGTTCCACGTGCTGTTGTCGACCGCGCTCTGGGCGGCGTTGAGCGCGCGCATGTCCCAGTCTTGGGCGATCGTCCCCATGTTGCCGAAGTCACACTTCCACGAGCTGATCACCAGCATCGGCGGGGTTCCCTCGTCTTCCTGCGCATTGACGGCGGCAGGCCAGATGAAGGCGGCCGCGAGGGCCACTGCCACTACACGACGAAGCATCCATTCCTCCTTGCGGATATGCATCCGCCGGCGACGCCAACCCGAGTGGTCACGGCAGCGCCGGCAGTAAGTCAGGCACCGGATCGGTCCGATGCCCGGGACAACGTATGTCTATGGGGTGTCGGTGCCTCGGAGCACCGATATCACCGAAAGCGGCTGAAATGCGGCCTCCACCGCCCCGTGAAGATCGCCCCCGAGGCTACGTAAAACCGCTGGATGCTGTCAATGGCAAGGCCCTGGGACACATGACGAGCGGTGGTGAAGCGGGTACCGGCCGTCAGCGTGTGACCGAATGCCCACATGCCCACTTTTGGACAAGGGCACGGATGGCCCCATCGTCAAAGGAAGGTGACCTCAGTCCGCCGCCTCGATCCTCACCGCGCAGAACTTGAATCCAGGGATCTTCCCGTACGGATCGAGCGCGTCGTACGTCAGGACGTTGGCCGCGGCTTCACGGAAGTGGAACGGAATGAACACGCTGCCGGGCAGCAGGTTCTTCGAGGCCTGCGCCGTCAGCGTGATCGCTCCCCGTCTCGAGGCGACCCGCACCGCGCCCCCCTTCCGGACTCCAATGGCGGCCAGGTCGTCCGGGTGGATCTCGACTCTCGCCTCGGGCGCGATCGCGTGAAGCGCCCGAGATCGCCGGGTCATCGTGCCCGTGTGCCAGTGCTCCAGCAGACGACCCGTGTTCAGAACGAACGGGTACTCGTCGTCCGGCGGCTCCGCGGCCGGCGTGAACTCGGCGGGCACGAAGCGGCCAAGCCCGTCCGGCGTAGGGAAGGCATCGCCGAACAGGACCTGCACGCCGTCCGATTCGAGATCGGGACACGGCCACAGCTTGCCGGTGAGTCCAAGGTTCTCGTGTGTCAGGCCGGCGTACGACGGAGCCAGCGAGGTCATCTCGTCGAACACCTCGGCCGGCGACCCGTACCGCATCGGATACCCGAACGCGGTCGAGAGCTCGGACACGATCTTCCAGTCCTCCCGGGCCGAGCCGGGCGGCTGCAGCGCCTTCCGACCCACCTGCACACGGCGATCGGAATTCGTGTACGTGCCCACCTTCTCCAGGTGAGTGGTGGCCGGGAGAATGACGTCGGCGAACTCCGCCGTCTCGGTGAGAAAGATGTCCTGCACGACCAGGAAATCGAGGTTGGCCAGAGCCTTCCGGACCTTGTTCACGTTTGGGTCCGAGAGGAAGGGGTTCTCGCCCATCATGTACATCGCCTTGATGTCGCCGGCCAGCGCGGCCCCCATGATCTCGACGACCGTCAGGCCCGGGTCCGGATCGAGATCGACGCCCCAGGCGGCCTCGAACTTCGCCCGCACGTCCGGGTCCTTCACGCTCTGGTAGTCCGGATACACGATCGGGATGAGCCCCGCGTCCGACGCCCCCTGTACGTTGTTCTGGCCGCGCAGCGGGTGGAGTCCGGTCCCCGGTTTCCCGATGTTGCCCGTCATCATCATCAGCGCGATGAGGCAGCGCGCGTTGTCCGTCCCGTGCACGCTCTGGGCGATCCCCATTCCCCAGAACACCATCGCCGTCCTCGCCTCGCCGAACAGGCGGGCCACCCGGCGGATGTCTTCCGCCGGCACGCCGCAGATCTCCGCGGAGACCTCGGGATCGTATTTCTCGACCAGTGCCTTCAGGGCCTCGAAGTCCTTCGTGCGCGTGCGGATGAACTCGTGATCGACCAGATCCTCCGCGATCAGGACGTTCATCACCGCGTTGTAGAACGCGACGTCCGTTCCGGGGCGGATCTGGATGAACAGCTCGGCGTGATCGGCCATGTCGATGCGGCGAGGCTCGACCACGATGATCTTCGTCTTCCCTTCCCGGGCCGCCTGTTTCATGAACGTGGCGGCCACCGGGTGATTGACGGTCGTGTTCGAGCCGGTGATCAGCGCCACTTCCGCGTTCGCCACGTCGCCGAACACGTTAGTCACGGCCCCCGAACCGATGCCCTCCAGAAGCGCCGAGACCGACGAGGCGTGGCACAGCCGCGTGCAGTGGTCGATGTTGTTCGTTCCGAATCCGGCCCGGATCAGCTTCTGGAACAGGTAGGCTTCCTCGTTGCTGCACTTCGCGCTCCCGAAGCCCGCCATCGCCGCGGACCCGTGCTCTTCCTTGATCTCGCGCAGGCGACGGCCCGCCAGCTCCAGGGCCTCCTCCCACGTCGCTTCTCGGAAGTGGGGCAGCACGTGCTCGTAGTCGACGAGCCCGCCGGGGCGCCGCCGCCTCTTCTGGTCGGACTCCTCGACCTCGGGCGACAGCGGCCCCTTGGGATAGGCCGAATCACGACGGATCAACGGTACGGTGAGGCGCTGCGGGTGGTGCGCGTAGTCGAATCCGTACCGGCCTTTCACGCACAGGCGCTCGTCGTTGACGGGGCTGGCCCGCCCGTCCGCGTACACGACCCGGTTCTGCTCCTCATCGACGTGGTAGGTGATGGCGCAGCCCACTCCGCAATAGGGACAGACCGAGTCCACCTGCGTGAGCTCGGAGCGGGGCTTCGGCTCCGGCGTCATCCACGCATCGACGATCTGCACGAGGGAGAGAGCGCCGGTGGGGCACACCTTCTCGCACTCGCCGCACGAGACGCAGGTGCTGGCGCCCATCGGGTCATCGAGGTCGAACCCGATGCGAGTGGAATAGCCCTTCCCGGTGCGTCCGATGACCGCGTTCACCTGCACGTCGTCGCATGCCCGGATGCAGCGGTCGCACAGGATGCAGGACTGATGGTCTACCCGGATGACCGGCGAGGATCGATCGATCGGGCGTCCGTTGCCGGATGGGATGCCGGCCACCGCGCCGGTCCGATCCCCGGACGCCGCGGCCGGCGGCCAGTCGACGCCGTACTGCGCCGCGAGCGCCAGCAGCTCGTCGCTCCGGGTCTTGCCGTCGGACTCCGCGTCGGTCGGGTAGTCTGCCAGCAGCAGCTCGGTCAGACCCTTCCGGCACGCGTCTATCTTCTCGTTGCGCGTGGTGACGACCATCCCGTCCGTCGCCTCGCGCATGCAGGAGGCGGTGAGCTTCTTCTCGCCCACGTCCACGAGGCAGACTCTGCAGACGCCCACCGGCGGCAGCCGAGGGTCGTGGCACAGCACCGGAATCTCGACTCCGGCCGTCCGGGCGGCTTCCCAGATCGTCGATCCCGCCGGGACCTGGACCTCGGCGCCATCGATCGTGAGACGGAGCGTGGTCTCCACCGCTTGCTCGCTCATGCCTCTCTCCTCCGGGGCCACAACGACCACACGATGAAGCCGCCGAATCCCACCGTGATCAGTCCCGCGATGCGGAGGGCGATCGGCCGCAGGCCCGCTCCCCACTCGGCGATCGCCTGTATGCTGCCCAGGCCGACAATCGGTATGGCGACGCCCGACACGAAGATCAGCGCTCCGAGCGCTCTAAGGGTGCGCGGCATCCGGGAGACCGGTGCGGCGATCCACATGAAAACGCCGACGGCCAGACGAATCGCGACCACGAGCCACAGTCGCTCGGGCCTCAGGAATACCTCCGCGAGATCCACCAGGCCGTCGGGCTGCACGATCACCCAGCCACCGAACCCGGCGACGAGCCAGCCGAACGCGAGGACGATCTGCCGGGCTATCACGTCGCCCCTCCATTTCCTGTCGCTCCCGGCACCTCTTCCGGCCAGTGCCGGGCCACCGAGAGCAGGGGATTCAGCGCCACGTATCCGAGCCCGCAGATCGACGTCTCGGTGAGCAGAAGGTTGAGCTTCTCGATCACCTGCATGTCGACCGGCTCACCCGTGCTGACCGCCCGCTCCAGGAGCCCGGTGGCCTTCTCGGTGCCGTCCCGGCACGGGACGCACTTGCCGCACGACTCGTTGCGGAAGAAGCGCACGATGTTCGTGGCGAGCGGCAGGAGCGGGGTGCCCTCCGCCACGACCACCAGGGCTCCCGAGCCCATCATGCTGCCCGCCTCGGCGAGCGCGGCGAAGTCCACCGGCGTCTCGATCCGGTCCGGCGGGAGGAAGTGCGACGATGCACCGCCCGGCGCGAACGCCTTGAGCGCCCGTCCTCCACTCACGCCGCCCGCGATCTCGATCAGCTCGGCCACCGTGGTGCCCATCGGAATCTCGTACACGCCGGGCTTCTCGACGTGACCCGAGACGGCCACGAACTTGAGGCCCGCGCACCCGTTCACCCCGCGTCCCATCCACCAGTCGGCTCCCTCCGCGGCGATGGCGGCCGCGTGCGCGAAGGTCTCCACGTTGTTCATCAGGGTCGGGAGTCCGTACAGGCCCTTCTGCCCCGGGAACGGCGGCTTGTTGCGCGGCTCGCCACGCCGGTCCTCGAGCGCCTCGAGCAGGGCGGTTTCCTCACCGAGGATGTAGCCGCCGGGGGAGATGAACACCTCCACGTCGAAATCGAAGCCGCTTCCGAGGATGTCCGGACCGAGCCAGCCGATGTCCCGGGCGCGCGCGATCTCCTCCTCGAGGCAGGCGCGCGCCTCCTCGTACTCGTGGCGCAGATAGATGATGCCGCGTGAAGCGCCGATCGCGAGGCCGGCCAGCATCATCCCTTCGATGACCAGATACGGCAGGTCCTCCAGGATGACCCGGTCCTTGAAGGTGCCCGGCTCGCTCTCGTCCGCGTTGCACACGACGTACTTCGGCGTGGCCGCCTCTGCGCGCACCAGCTTCCACTTGAGGCCCGTCGGGAAGCCGGCGCCTCCCATTCCGCGCAGGCCGCTCTTCTCGAGCTCGCCGATCAGTCGCACGGCGGCTTCGCCCGGATCATCCTGCGCCAGGGCCATGCGGACTCCTTCGTACGCGCCCTCCGCATCGCCATAGGGGTCGGTCTTCCAGGCGCGGTGTGGCTTCAGCTCCCGTTTCGGACCGCCGCCGCGAATCACTTCGACCACGGCCGCAAGGTCCGCCGCCCGGACGGGGACTCCGTTGATCCGGATTCCCGGCGCCCTCTCGCAGCACCCGAGGCAGGAGGCTTCCGCTATCTCCACTTCCGCCTGGTCCGACAGCGCTGCTCGCAGATGGTCCGCCAGTCCATCGGCCCCCGCCAGGTGACAGCTCATGTCCCGGCAAACGGATACGGTGATCGGCGCGGGCGCCGTGGTGCGGAAGTGCGGGTAGAAGGAGACCAGTTCCTGCAGTCGGTACAGGGGCACGGACAGGCGCTCGGCCAGCTCGCGCAGATCGTCCTTCTCCAGGTGCCCCCGCTCGGCCTGCAGCGCTTCGAGTTCGTGGATCAGGTGCATCCGAAACCCATCCGTGATCGAGGAAGATCCCGCGCCATGATCGGGTCGGCTGAAAAGTAGGTCGCACGGCCGGGCCCTGCCACGGACCGCAGCCTGATCCTATACTGGCTAACACAGCGAGCGCGGCAAAGGGAGCAAGTGAGAGGAGCCGGAGCACTTGGGTTCGCTGATCGAGCAGATACGGGCCGGACTCCGCGGTCGGTACGAGGTGGAGGCCGAGATCGGCCGCGGAGGGATGGCGACCGTGTTTGTGGCTACCGACGCCCGCCACGAGCGTCGCGTGGCCATCAAGGTTCTCGATCCAGAGGTCGGCACGGCCGCCGGAAAGGAACGCTTCGACCGCGAGATCAAGCTGACCGCCGGGCTCTCGCATCCACACATCCTCTCGGTGATCGACTCGGGTGAGTTGCCCGGTCCGCCGGTTCGAGCCTGGTACGCGATGCCGTACATCGAGGGCGACTCGCTTCGCGCGAGACTCGACCGAGAGGGGCAGCTGCCGGTCCCCGACGCCATCCGCATAGCCACGCAAGTACTTGATGCGCTGGACCATGCGCATCGGAAAGGTATCGTCCACCGGGACATCAAACCGGAGAACATCCTCCTGCAGGAAGGCCACGCCCTGATCGCCGATTTCGGCGTCGCGCGGCTCGGGCGGCCCGAAGCCGGCCAAGCTCTCACGGCCACGGGAATGACGGTCGGGACACCCAGCTACATGAGCCCCGAGCAGCTCACTGCCGCCGGGAGCCTCGATCACCGGGCCGACATCTACTCGGTGGGCTGCGTCCTGTACGAGATGCTGTGCGGAGTGACTCCCTACGCCGGACCGTCCCCGATGGCGATCGTCGCGCAGGCGATGACGGGTGACGTGCCGGCGGTGGCGAGCCAGCGTCCTTCGGCCGCGGCACTGCAGCCGGTGCTCGATCGGGCGCTGGCGCGGCTGCCCGCCGACCGGTACGGGACGGCGCCCGAGATGATGTCTGATCTCGAGGCCCTGGCCAACCGCGGGACGGCCGCGTTGTCTCCTCCGGTTTCGCCGGCGCGCCACCGCCGCTACTGGTTGCTCGCCTCGCTGCTCGTGCTGCTCGTCCCGGCGATCTGGTGGCTGTGGCCGCGAGGCGCGGTTCGACCTTCCGGGAACGCGACGATCGCCGTGCTCCCGTTCCGTCCGGTCGGGGGGGGCGCGGACGAAATCGCCTCCGGAATCACCATCAGCGTGCGCGATCGTCTCGCCGTCGTCGACGGCATCGACGTGGTCGGGGAGACTTCGAGCGGCGCGGAAGAGCTCAACTCGCTTCCCGCGCCTGCGCTCGCCCGTCGGCTGGGTGCGGATTACCTCCTGCGGGCCGTCGTGGAAAAGGACATCGCCGGCGACCGGATCGAGGTTCGCCCGGAGCTGTTCGGCGCCAACGGGACCCGGATCGGCTTCTGGGACCAGAGGCCTATCGTGGTCGACGCCGCCACGCTGTCAGACGTGGAGCGGACGATCGCGGGGGACGTAGTCAGCGCGCTCGACCTGACGATCGGCGAGGCGGCCCGGGCCAACCTGGCCCCGCCGCAGAGCAATCCCGCGGCCTATGAGGCGTACCTGAGGGCCCAGCACCTCACGGGCGAAGCCCGCACGGCCCGTCTTCTCGAAGCGATCGCCCTCGATTCCACCTTCGCCCTGGCCTATGCCGATCTGGCGCTGTCAGCGGCGGTGCAATTCAACTTCGGAGCCCGGACCGCCGCCGACAGCGCCCGCATCGGGGAGCTGGCCGACGCGGCGCTCAGGCACGGCCCGGAGCTGGCCGCGAGCTTCCTGGCGGAGGGGCTGTACCACCGCACCGTCACGCAGAATCTGGACTCGGCGCTCTACTATCTGGACCGTGCCCGCGCCCTGGCTCCGGGGCGGGTGGGCATCATGCACTTCCGGGCATCGGCTCTTTGGTCTGCCGGCTTCCTGGACAGCGCACTGGTCGAAGCGCAGCGTGCGGCCGGCCTCGATCCTCTGAGCGCATCGGCCGTGTCGCGTGTATCACGGAATCTGCTGTGGCAGCATCGCCTCGGCGAAGCCTGGGCGCGCCACGAAGAGGCGCGTCCCCTGGGGGTGCGGGAGCGAGCCGACTTCGTGCTGGCCGACGGCGCGTTCATCCAGGCGGCGATGGGGTCGCTCGATTCCGCGCGGGCCGCCGTGTCGACGATCTCGGATCCGGAGCTCCGCGGCGCGGTCGCCGGAAACTTGCTGACCAGCAGTCTCCAGGGATGGCTGGTCGACGATTCGCTGGCCCTGCGCGTCTGCCGGGCGCCGCAGAACGCGGGGTTCGTACGCCAGTGGCCCGAGGATCGCCTGATCGGGTGCGCCCTGGAGGCACGCTCGCGGGGTGATACGGCACGCGCCCGGGCGATGGCCGACTCGGCCCGCTCTGTCTTGCGCTCTCTGGTGGACGAACGTCCTGGAGACGAGCTGTACAGGATGCGCCTCGCCTACGCGGACTTCCTGGCCGGCGACAGGGAAGCCGCCCTCGCCCAGGCGGATTCCAGCATCGCCATCCGCAATGCCTACTGGGACTTCTATCCCGGGGCGGTGAACGCGATATGCTACGCCCGGCTCGTCGCCATGGCCGGTGACGCGGACCGGGCCGTCCGGGAGCTCGGCCCCATGCTATCAGGATACTCCCCCCTCACCGTGGACTGGCTGCGGATCGATCCCGCCTTCGACGAAATCCGCGGTCGACCCGAGTTCCAGGCCGTGCTCCGCACCGGCGGCCTCACTGAATAGAGTGCGGCGGGTCCGGCTGCCTGCCCGCGTGGGAGGGTGCCAAGCTCGGGCCAATCCACGCAACGGTTTCCCCCCAGGCCGTGTCCGATCGGTTGAAGGCGCCGGGAGAGGCCCGGCCTGAGCCGACGAGGCGACGACAGGAAGAGCTCGAGCGAGTGGACGACTCACAGCTTCTGGCGAAGGTGCGGGCGGGAGATCCCGAAGCTGAGCGCGCCCTGTACGACGCACACGTGGACCGGGTGTTCCGCCTGGCCTATCGGATGACGGGAGACGAGGCGCTGGCCCAGGACTTCACGCAGGAGGCCTTCATTCGCGCCTTCAACAAGTTGCACACGTTTCGGGGCGATTCGGCCCTCTCCACGTGGCTGCACACGGTAACGACCTCAGTGGTCCTCAACGGATTGAGAAAAGTGAAGAAGTTCCGGACGTCGGAAATCGATCTCGAGCAGGCCAGGGCCGTGGCGGGCGGAAGGCGCCGCGCGGAGCCCGACCTCAAGGATCGACTCACGCAGGCCATCGACGGCCTGCCCGACGGATATCGGACTGTCTTCGTGATGCACGACATCGAGGGATACACGCACGAAGAAATAGCCGGCGCGCTGGGTGTCGCGACCGGCACTTCGAAAGCCCAGCTGTCGCGCGCCAGGGCGAAGCTCCGCGTCGAACTTGCGGACTTCGCGGAGGAAGTGGTGGCATGAACGACCAGAACCGCATGGACGAAGACCTCGGCGAGACCGAGAGGGACCGGTTCGACGCCGGCGTGGCGAACGCGGCGCGAGACAGCTACCGCGCGCCGCCGGAGACTCCGCGCGACGAAATGTGGACGGTGATCCAGGCGGCCCGCGCGGCCGCGGCGCCGGGAGTCGTCCCGATCCGACGCTTCCGTCCGCAGCCCTGGTGGGCAGCGGTCGCGGCGGCGCTCGTGGTGGGCGTCGTTCTCGGCCGAGGCTCCTTCGGCGGCGGTCCGGATGCGGGGGTCGGACTGTCCGACGCCGGAACCGGGACGCCTGCCGTCGTGGGCGTTGCTCCGCCCAAGGGGACGCCGAGTGCGGCGGGCACCGTGGTACCGCGCTCGTACAGGGTGGCTGCGGCCCGACATCTCAACCGCACGGCGGATTTCCTGACGATGTTCCGGGTCGACGCCCGTTCCGACCGCCTCGACGCAACGGACCTCGGAACGTGGGCGCGGCGGCTCCTGACGGACACGCGGCTCCTGATCGACTCCCCGGCGGGCGACGATCCCGAGCTCCGGAACCTGCTCGGCGACCTGGAGCTCGTGCTGGCGCAGATCGTTCAGCTGAGAGCGGACGATCCGAACGAGGTGGAGATCATCGATGAAGGTCTGGAATCCAGTCAGTTGCTGTTCCGGCTCAAGGCCGCGGAAGCGACCGCGCCGGCGATGGTGGGACTGTAATAGAGTCAACGGGAAGAGGAGACGAACGATGTCGAAGATGATGAAGAGGGGTTCGGGGGCTCTGCTCTGCCTGGCAGCCCTGCTGTCGCCGGGACGCGCGAACGGGCAGGACGAGCAGGCGCGGGCGGCGCTGGAGCTGGAGCGCCAGGCGCAGGTGCTGGCCTCGGCGATGTCGGCCCAGAGAGCGGCCGCGCAGTACCAGGTCGCCGCGATGCAGGACGTCAGCGCGCTGGCCTTTCAGGCGCAGGTGATGGCCGACACGATCTACCGCGCGGCCCGCAGGGCGCTCAACGAGTCCGAATACCGGCGGGCGATCGAGCTGTTCGAGCAATCGCTCTCGCAGGAGCCCCAGTACTCCGCCGAGGCGCTGTACTACCAGGCACTCGCCTATTACAGGATCGGTGGACGCAGCAACTACGATCGGGCGATGCAGAAGCTCCAGGAGCAGATGAGGCGCTATCCCGATGCGGCCTCGCGCGGTGACGCTGAGGAGTTGGCAGTCCGGATCGAAGGCGAACTGGCGCGGCGGGGCGATTCGCAGGCGGCCGAGCGACTGGCCCGCGAGGCGGACCGCCTGGACCGGGAGATCTCGCAGGAGGTCGACGTCGAGGCGCAGCGAGAAGCCGAGATCAAGGCGATGGCGCTCCAGGCCCTGATCCAGGCGGATCCGGACAGGGCGATTCCGTACCTCACGAAGGTCCTGAAGAACCGAACACCGGAGACCGCCGACCTCCGGGCCCAGGCGATCTTCATCCTCGGGCAGCACGAGTCCGACCAGACGCTGGACCTGATGCTGGACGTGGTGCGGAACGACCCGGATCCGGAGGTGAAGGCGCAGGCGGCCTTCTGGCTCACCCAGGTCGACGATCCGCGAGCGATCGACGCCACGATCTCGATTCTCGAGGACCCGAACATCGACGAGGACTTGAAGGGGCAGGCGGTATTCGCGCTCGGACAGACCAACGATCCCCGGGCGGGGAAGATCCTGCGGGACTACGCCTCGCGCTCCGATGTCGATCCCGAGGTGCGGGGGATGGCGGTCCACGGACTCGCGCAGCACCCGTCGCCCGAGAACGCGGCGCTTTTGAAGCAGATGTTCCGGCAGATCGATGATCCGGAAGTGCGCGACCAGATCCTGTTCGCGCTCACGCAGATGCCCGAAGCGGTGGACGGCGACTGGCTGCTCGCGATCTTCAGCGATCCGAAGGAGGACGACGAAGTCCGCCAGATGGCGCTGTTCATGGCGGGGCAGACGGGCAACGTGGACGCGGGCGTGCTGAGTCAGATGTACGACAGCGCCGGCAACCGGGAGATGAAGGAGCAGATCCTGTTCACGCTGACGCAGATCGACAGCGAGGCGGCGTTCGACAAGATGCTGCAGATCGCCCGCACCGAAGAGGACCCGGAGCTCCGTCAGAACGCCGTGTTCTGGATCGGTCAGTCCGGCGATCCACGGGCGCAGGAAGTGCTGCTCGAGATCCTGGAGCAGTAGCCACCGACCGCGGACGAGGTGAGGCGAGGATGAGGCTGAGGACAGCAGGGCGGATGATGCGGGGTGGTGCGGGTCCGGTGGCGGCGCTCTTCTCGAGCGTCGCCGCCGTCTCCTTGCTGGCCACCGCCTCGCCGATCGGCGCGCAGGAAACAGGGAGCCTGGCCCGGCTGATCGCCGCGGCCCCGGACGGCACGGTGCGGTTCCACTACCCCGCGCGGGAAGGGATCTGCGGTGACGGCCACGGGATCAACATCCACCGCGAGACGGACGACGTCGACGGCCGGCGGTGCGAGGACGGCCCCGTGTGGGTGGAGATCGAGAAGTCCGGATCCCGGGTCACCGACCTGGACATGTGGGTCGGCCGCACCCGGAGCTCGCGCGATGATCCGCGCACCGACCTCGGCGCGACGGACGCCCGGCAGGCGGCAGACTACCTGCTGGGACTGGCCCGCGGCGGCGCGGCCGACCTGGGAGATGAGGCCGTCGGAGCGGCGGCGCTGGCCGACGTGGAGGTGTGGCCGGAGCTGCTGGAGATGGCGCGTGACGCCAAGCTCGACACCGGGACGCGCGAGTCCGCCATCTTCTGGCTCGCGCAACAGGCCGGTGACCGGGCCACCGAGGACCTGGAGGCGATCGTTCGGGAGGACGGGGACAGCGAGGTCCGGCAGGCGGCCCTGTTCGGACTGTCGCAGCTTCCGGAGGGCGCGGGATTCGACTCCCTGGTGAAGGTCGTGCGCGAGAACGACGATCCGGAGCTCGTCCAGGTCTCGCTGTTCTGGCTCGGCCAGACCGGCGATCCCCGGGCCATCTCGCTGTTCGAGGAGATCCTGGCCCGGCCCTGACCGACGTCGGGGCAGCAGACCGGGGCAGAAGCCCGCGCCAGCTAGGGCAGCAGCACGCGCGCCGGCCTCGAGGAGCAGTCGATCAGCGGGCTGTTCTCGGCCGGCGCGTAGGTGCCGGGCTGGATGTCCGGCGACAGGCAGCGGCCGCGGCCCGTGGGATCGTTGAACCGGGTCGTGCCGGTCCCGAGCTGTCCGAATTCGTTCGATCCCCAGCACAGTATCTGGCCGTCGGACATGCGGGCGCACGTATGGTTCGCGCCCGCGGCGATCTCCAGCACCCGCCGCGCCTCCTGCTGGACACCGGGCGGAGACCAGCCGGAAAGCAGCACCACCGCGGCTGTCACGACTCCCGCTACGGCGAAGCGCCGGTCTCGTCGCAGCGTCCTCTCCAGCACCGCGATCCTCTCCTCGAGTCCTCCCCTGTCCTGCCTCGTCATGGTGCGCCTCCGTTGCGATGTGGTGCGTCAGAGCTCCACCGTCAGGTTCGCTCCGATCCAGCGCTCGTCCACCGTGCGGAACTGTCCCATGGGCGACGGGCCGTCGTGGAATTCGGCGTTCAAAAGCAGGCGCACGGTCTTGATCCGGAACGCGGCCCCGGCCACCACGTAGGACGCGACCCGGTCCGTGAAATCCGTGATCTCGAAATCCGCCGCGGCGAAGGGACCGATCCGCTTGCCTCCCCACTGCGTGGGATCCCACTCGGCCCCGAACCGGAACGCCCACTTCTCGACCGTGGTGAACACCACGAGCGGGTCGCCCGGCTGGCCCGTGCCCGTGTAGTCCTCGCTTCGTCCCAGGTTGAGATCGCCGCCCACGTAGAGGCGCCCATCGAACCCAGGCCGAATGCCGAGCAGGAGCTCGAACCCCTCGCGCGAGATCTGGTACACGCTCTGCGGATTGTCGTCCAGGTAGTCGTCGCCGAGGTGCGAGCTCACGTGAAGCAGGGTCAGCCGAGCATCCCACATTCCGTAGCGGATTCCGAGCGGAACGCCTACCCGGTAGTCGGTGCCGATCTGCTCCTTCTCGATCGACTCCATGAAGAAGCGGCTGAACACGCCGACCTCGAACCCGAGGTCGATCGCCGGCCTGCCGGGCGCCTCGTCCTGGAATCGGACCACGGGGATCGGCACGCCGATCGCCACTCGCGCCTCGAGATTCGCGCCGTCGATGCTGTCCTCGATGTCACGGTTGGTGAAGATCAGGGCACCGGCCAGCCGGACCTCCAGGGGAGCGGCCAGCAGCGGCGCGACCACGGATCCTCCCGGAAACCAGTCCGGTCCGGTGTCTTCCGCCCGGTCGGCGGCGGCTGGAGTTACCTGCGCCCGGAGCGTCGCGGGAGCCGCGGCGAAGAGTGCCGTCAGGGCGAGTGCGGCAGCCGTCTTCATCATGGAGGTTCCGCAATTTCGTTCGAATGATCGAAGTTCCCTTGTGCGAAGCGCAGAAACTGGAGAGAATCCGGAAAGGACACAACGCATGTTCGATAATGAATCGTGCGCGGTCGGTCCGGATCAGCGTCGTCTCCGTGCTCGACGCATCGACGAACAGTCCCGGGAAGGCCTCCCGGAGTCAATAGAACCGCCCCGGAGGACGATGTGACCTATCGAGACCTGGACCTGAGGCTCATCCGCGCACTCCAGGCGGACGCGCGCCGCTCCAACCGGCAGCTGGCCGAGGAGCTGGGCGTCGCGGCCAGCACCGTGGGCCACCGTCTGAACGACCTCGAGGGATCGGGCGTGATCAGGGGCTACCGTCCGCTGATCGACTACCGGGCCCTGGGCCTCGGACTGGTCGCGATCACCCGCATCAAGGCGCGGGGCGAGGCCCTTCCGGGGATCATCCAGTCGCTGATCGCGCATCCTCACCTGACCCACGTGTACGAGATCACGGGGGAGTTCGACGTGATGGTCATCGGCCGATTCGCCGATGAATCTCAGATGAACAGGGAGATCAAGAGCATGCTGGGCCTGCCGGGCATCGAAGGCACGAACACGTCGGTGGTGCTGGACGCTCCGAAGGAACAGCTGGACGTGGAGCTTCCGCTCGCGTGACCGGTTCGTCGACCGGCGCGGCGCTCGAAGCCCTGAACTCCGATGTGGTCTCGTGCACCCGCTGTCCCCGGCTCGTCGAGTGGCGCGAAGAGGTGGCCCGCACCAGGCGGGCGGCCTACGCGGACGACGAATACTGGGGACGGCCGGTTCCTTCGTTCGGTGACCCGGATGCCCGCATCCTGATCGTCGGCCTGGCTCCCGGCGCGCACGGGGCCAACCGGACGGGGCGCATGTTCACCGGTGACCGGTCCGGCGAGTGGCTGTTCGGGGCGCTCCACCGTGCCGGTCTCTCCACGCGACCCGACTCGGTGTGGCGGGACGACGGTCTCGCGCTGAGGGGCGCCTGGCTGACGGCGGCCGTGCGGTGCGTGCCGCCGGGCAACCGACCGACGGCCTCCGAACAGACGGCCTGCAGGCCCTACCTGGTGCGCGAGCTGTCCCTGTTGCCGCACGCGAGGGTGATCGTGGCGCTCGGCGGCCTTGCGTGGAACGCCGCCATCCGCGCGCTGCGCGATCTGTCTTGCGGCGTCCCGACTCCGAGGCCGACCTTCGGGCACGGAGCGGAGATCTCGATTCCCGGCGGCCCTTCGGGTCCGGCGGCGATCCGCCGCGGCCTGACGCTGATCGGCTCCTACCACCCGAGCCAGCAGAACACGTTCACCGGCCGCCTGACGAGGGAGATGTTCGACGCGGTCTGGTCTCGCGCCGTGGGCGTGGCCGGCTGAGACCGATTCAGCGCCAGCGGAAGCGCTCGCTCAGCGCTGCTTCCGCGATGTCATCCCAGGGGTCGTCGGGGCTGAGCGGAGCCGCCCGGTAGATCCAGGACAGGCCCGTGGGACCGACGTATTCATCCACCCGGGCATACATCGGGTCCGACAGCACGTCCTCGAGCGAGGCGACGGTGAACCCGTCCGCCCCGAGGACATCCAGCACCTCTCCGATGTGACGGGCCGCGATCGCGTTGGCGTGCAGGAGAAGCACGTGGTCCACTTCGCGTCCGAACTTCTGCCTGCCTGCGGCCCGGAAGTGATCGGCCGCCTCCCGCAGGTGTGCGACGTAAGCTGCGACGATGTCCGTCGCCTCGGCCTCGTCGCCCGCCTGCATCGCGAGGTCGTACGCCCGGGCGAGGAGCCACTCCGAGTTGTCGATCGTGACGTGCGCGTTCTCGTAGCCCCACCGGCCGAGCGCCCGTGCCACCGAATCCCGCACCCACCGGTCGTCGCCCTCGTGCAGCATCGGGAAACGGAACCAGCGGAGCGGGCGGCCGGTCACCTCGCGCACGATCTCGTCACAGCGTCGGACGTCGTCCAGCCATTCCTCCACGGGAGTGGAGTTGAGGTCCCGGTGCGAGAACGTGTGGTTTCCGAGCTCGAAGCCCGCATCGAGCCACTTCCTCAGCAGCGGCGCTCCGTCCCGGACGCCGCGGCACGTGACCAGCCCCGTGGCCGGCACGCCGCGGCCCGTCAGGGTGGCGAGCAGCGTGTCCGTAAGGCCGGCGATCTGCTCAGCCGAATACCCGCTTCCGTTCCAGGGCAGGTCGTCGAAGGTGATCGCGACGCGCGGGCCGGAACGCCTGGCTTCGGCCAGCGCGTTCGGAACATCCGCCCGTGACAGGGCGAGCGCCGAGTATCCGGCCACCCACAGCACCACGGCCAGGTACGGAGCACAGATGTGGAGCAACCGGTTCATCGGGATGCTACCTTTCAGCGTCTCGGCCACGAGTTCGCGAAACATACCGGGTGAAACCTCATGAATCGACAGTCGGCAGCGGACCGCATCGAAGAGCTGCGCGAGCACATCCGCCGCCACGACCACCTGTATTACGTCCTGGACGCCCCGGAGCTGCCGGACGCGGAATACGACGCCCTGTTCCGGGAGTTGCAGGGCCTGGAAGACGAGTTCCCCGAGCTCCGCACTCCGGACTCGCCGACGCAGCGCGTCGGGGGGGCGCCGCTCAGCTCGTTTCCGACGGTTCGGCACGAGGCGCCGATGCTGAGTCTCGAATCGGAGCAGACGGAGGAGGCACTGCGGCGATTCGTCGACCGGGTGGAGCGCGGGCTGCCCGACCCGTCCCGCATCGCGTGGGTGGTGGAGCCGAAGCTCGATGGTCTTTCGATCGAGCTGGTGTACGAGAACGGTCTTCTGGCGAGGGCTTCCACGCGCGGCGACGGAATCCAGGGAGAGGGAATCACGGAGAACGCCCGCACCATCCGCTCCATACCGCTGCGGTTGAGCGATCACGTCCGTCCCGTACCGGAGCTCCTGGCTGTGCGCGGCGAGGTCATCATCCGGGTGGACGCGTTCGATGCGCTCAACGACCGGCTGATCTCCGAGGAGCGGCCGCCGTTCGCCAACCCGCGTAACGCGGCGGCCGGCTCGCTGAGGCAGCTGGATCCACGCATCACGGCATCCCGCCCGCTGGAGGCATACGCGTACGACGTTCTCGTCGGCCCGGCGCCGGACGTCGCGACGCAGTGGGAGACGCTGCGGGCGCTGGGCGACTGGGGCTTCCAGGTCAACGAGCACTGCGAACGGGCGGCGGACGTCGACGAGATCCTCGCCTATCACGCCCGGCTCGACGCCGAGCGGTCCGCTCTTCCGTTCGAGATCGACGGAGTCGTGATCAAGCTGGACGACCTGGCGGCCCGCGAGGAGCTGGGGTATACGTCGCGTCACCCCCGCTGGGCCTTCGCCTTCAAGTTTCCGCCGCGGGTCGAGCAGACCCGGATCGAGCGCATCCTCGCGAGCGTGGGACGGACCGGCGTCGTGACACCCGTCGCGATCATGGAGCCCGTGAACATCGGGGGCGTCACCGTCTCCCGCGCGTCGCTCCACAACCGGGAGGAGCTGGGGAGGAAGGACGTCCGTCCCGGCGATCTCGTGCGGGTGCAGCGCGCCGGAGACGTGATTCCGCAGATCATCGGCCGCGTGGAGGAGGCGGATCGCGAGCGCGGCCCCGCCTTCCGCATGCCCGAGAAGTGTCCTTCGTGCGGCACCGGGCTGATCGAGCGCGGTCCCTTCACGTTGTGTCCGAACAGCCTCGGCTGCGCGGCGCAGCTCAAGGGGCGCATCCAGCACTTCGGTTCCCGCGGGGCCCTGGACATCGAGGGGCTCGGCGAGGAGACGGCGCGCCTGCTGGTGGATGAAGGCCTTGTGAAGCGGCTGCCAGATCTGCTGGATCTGAGTGTCGACCGGCTCGTGGAGCTCGAAGGTTTCGCGGAGCTGTCGGCCGGCAACCTCGTCGCCGCGATCGAGGCCGCGTCCACGCCGGAGCTGCACCGCTTCCTGGCGGCCCTCGGCATCCCTGAGGTCGGAGGCGCCGTCTCCCGTTCGCTGGCCCGTCATTTCGGGACTCTGGACGCGATCCTGGCGGCGGACGAGGAGACCCTGACGGCCGTGGACGGAGTGGGCCCGATCATGGCGGAGCGCATCGCGCGGTTCTTCACGGAGCCCCACAACGCTGAGAACATCGCGCGCCTCACGGAACGGATGCGGGTACAGGAGGCCGAGCCGCCCCCGGCGGGCGGTGCCCTCGAAGGAAAGACGTTCGTGTTCACGGGCGGGATGGACAGCATGAGCCGCGGCGACGCGAAGAAGCGGGTCGAGGCGCTGGGCGCGAAGGCCGCCGGCTCGGTCAGCAGGAAGACCGACTACGTGGTCGCGGGTTCCGATCCGGGGTCGAAGCTCGACCGGGCGCACGAGCTGGGAGTCAGGGTCCTCGATGAGGAGGGCTTCCTGCACCTGCTGGAGGAGATGGAGGGCGGCGCGTAGACATGGAGAACATCGAAATTGCCGCCATCCTCAGGGAGATGGCCGACCTGCTGGAGATCCAGGGCGAAACGAACCCGTTCCGCATCCGGGCCTATCGGAACGCGGTCTACACCGTGCAGGAGAGCCCCGACCCGATACGGAAGATGGTCGAGGAGGGGGAGGACCTGACCGAGCTTCCGGCGATCGGAAAGGACATGGCGGCGCACATCACCGAGCTGGTGACCACGGGGCGCCTCTCGATACTCGACGAGGTGTCGAAGGAGGTCCCCCGGTCACTGGTCGAGCTGACCCGTCTTCCGGGCGTGGGACCGAAGAAGGTCCGCAAGCTGTGGGACGAGCTCGACATCACGACCTTGGACGAGCTCGAGGCGGCCGCCCGAGAAGGGACGATTGCCGGTCTCGAAGGGTTCGGAAAGAAGAGCCAGGAGAAGATCCTCGAGGCGATCGAGCGCCACAGGAAGCGCTCGGGCCGGTTCCGCCTTTCGTCGGCCGACGAGCTGGTGCAGCCGTTGATCGAGTACATGCTGCAGGACGAACGGGTCGAGCGACTGGAGGTGGCGGGCAGCTACCGGCGGCGCCAGGAGACCGTGGGAGACATCGATCTGCTGGCGATCGCCTCGGATCCGGGTCCCGTGATGGAGCGGTTCGTGTCGTATTCCCAGGTCCGGTCGGTCGAGAAGTCGGGCGACACCCGTGGCACCGTGATCCTGAGCTCGGACCTCCAGATCGATCTGCGGATCCTCCCCGCCGAGAGTTACGGCTCGGCTCTGGTCTACTTCACGGGGAACAAGGAGCACAACGTGGAGCTCCGGAAGCGGGCCCTGCAGAGGGGGCTCAGCGTGTCGGAGTACGGGGTCTTCGAGCTGGCGGCGGAAGGCGAGGGAGAGGAGAGCACGACGGGCCGCGAGCTCGGGAAGCGTGTGGCGGGGCGCACCGAGGAGGAGGTGTACGCGGCCGTCGGCCTCCCGTGGATCACGCCCGAGCTGAGGACGAACCGGGGCGAGCTGGAGGC
>Ga0210121_1000013_pt1 | contig 50340 bp, 41 predicted proteins | sample Joice_ThreeSqB_D_FD_184873 | JGI IMG/M metagenome (GOLD analysis project Ga0210121, IMG submission 184873) | Wetland microbial communities from San Francisco Bay, California, USA, that impact long-term carbon sequestration - Joice_ThreeSqB_D1... | ecosystem: Environmental > Aquatic > Marine >... | reverse complement strand
AGAAGGTCTTCTTCACCGATGAGATGGAGACGCACGCCCTGGCGGACATCCACCTGGAGATCCGGGACGGGGAGTTCGCGGAGGTGATGGGGCCCTCGGGGTGCGGGAAGTCCACCCTGCTGTCGCTCGTCGGCCTGCTGGACACGCCCACCGAAGGCGACTACTGGCTGGACGGGGAGCCGGTGGCCAGGCTCACGGCCTCCGAGAGGGCCCGGGTCCGGAACCGGCACATCGGGTTCATCTTCCAGGCCTTCAACCTGATCGGCGATCTCACGGTGTACGAGAACGTGGAGCTCCCGCTCACGTACCGCGGCATGGCCGCCGCCGAGCGCAAGGAACGGGTGCACCGCGCGCTGGAGCGCGTCGGGATGAGCCATCGCATGGATCACTATCCGTCGCAGCTCTCGGGCGGACAGCAGCAGAGGGTGGCCGCCGCCCGCGCCGTGGTCGGCGATCCGCTGATCCTGCTGGCCGACGAGCCGACCGGAAACCTCGACTCCACGAACGGCGAAGCCGTCATGGACCTCCTCAAGGAGCTCCACGGCGAGGGTTCCACCATCCTCATGGTCACCCACGACCCCCGGTACTCCGCCTACGCCGAGCGCACCATCCATCTGTTCGACGGACGCATCGTCGAGGAGCACTCGTCCGAGGCCGGAATCGGCTGATCGTGGGAACGCGCAAGGCGAACCTGCTCGTCGCCGACGATCAGGCCGACGTTCTGGCAGCCCTGAGGCTGCTGCTGAAGGCGGAAGGCTTCGAGATAGCGACCGCGGCCTCGCCCGCGGAGGTGCTCGAGCTCCTGGAGCTGGATGAGTTCGACTGCCTCCTGCTGGACCTGAACTACACGCGCGATACCACGTCCGGACAGGAAGGCCTGGATCTGCTGCCACGGATCCAGGCGCTGGACAGCACGCTTCCGATCATCGTGATGACCGCGTGGGGCAGCATCGAGAGCGCGGTGGAAGCGATGCGCCGCGGTGCCCGCGACTACATCGAGAAGCCGTGGGACAACGACCGCCTGCTGGCGACGATCTCCTCGCAGCTGCAGCTCGTGAAGGCCGTGCGTCGGGCGCAGTTCCTCGAAGCCGAGAACGAGATGCTGCGGGACGCGGACGTTCCCGAGATGATCGCCGATTCACGCGCCATGCAACCGGTTCTCCGATTGATCGAACGCGTGGGACCGTCGGACGCCAACGTGCTGATCACGGGCGAGCCGGGAACCGGCAAGGAAGTGGTGGCCCGCTGGCTGCACTACCGGTCGGACCGCTCGGATCGTCCGCTCGTGACGGTGAACACGGGAGGGCTGTCGGAGGGCGTGTTCGAGAGCGAGATGTTCGGACACGTGCGCGGCGCGTTCACCGACGCGAAGGCGGACCGGGTCGGATACTTCGAGCTGGCGGGGCACGGGACATTGTTCCTGGACGAGATCGGCAACCTCCCGCTGACGCAGCAGGCGAAGCTCCTCCGGGTGCTCGAGTCGGGCGAATTCCAGCGCGTGGGCACATCCAAGGCCCGGAAGGTGGACGTCCGGATACTCACGGCGACGAACTCGAATCTCGAGCGGTCGGTCGCAGAAGGGACCTTTCGCGAGGACCTGTACTATCGCTTCAACACGGTCGAGATCCGACTTCCGCCCCTGAGAGAGAGGCGGGAGGATATCCCTCTTCTCGCCGCGCATTTCCTGCGCAGCAGCGGCAGCAAGTACGGTCGATCGGACATGACGTTCTCCGCGTCGGCCATGGACGCTCTCCTTCGGCACCCATGGCCGGGCAACGTGCGTGAGCTCAGACATTCGGTGGAGCGGGCGGTTCTGATGACCGAGAATCACACCGTGGATCTCGAACATCTGGGCCTGAGGCCGGCCTCTGAGGGCTCGCTCCGTCTAGAGGCGGTTCCACTTGACGAAGCGGAGCGAATCCTGATCCGGAAAGCCCTGTCGAGGAACCGCGGGAACGTGAGTCGGGCGGCCGACGACCTGGGGCTGAGCCGCAGCGCTCTCTATCGGCGCCTCAAGCGGCACGGCCTGCACGCCTGATCCCAACGCGGGGAGGCCGCGGATGATAGCCCCCGGCATCAGACGCAAGCTTCGACGACGGCTCACCTACCAGCGCGCCATCCCCTTCCTGGCGGTGCTGTCGGGTCTTCCGGCAGTCGTCGTCGCCCTCGTTCTGGTCTGGAGCGGGGATCACGCGAGCCGGACCCAGTGGACGGTCAGCGTGTTCGTGCTCGGCGCGTGGATCGGTATCCTGGTCGCGATGCGCGATCGGCTCGTTCGTCCGCTGCACGCCGTATCGAACATGCTGGAGGCTCTGCGCGAGGGGGACTACTCGCTCCGCACCAGGGCGCCGGCGAAGGACGACGCCCTGGGCCTGATCCTGCACGAGGTCAACCAGCTCGCCAGCTCGTTTCACGACCAGCGGCTCGACGCCCTGGAGGCCTCGAACCTCCTCACTCGCGTCATGACCGTGATCGACGTGGCCCTGTTCGCGTTCGACGACGCGGATTGCCTCCGCCTCATCAACCGCGCCGGTGAAGACCTCCTCGGACGGAAGGAAGACGGGGTGCTGGGTCTGACCGCCGCCGAGCTCGGACTCGGCGAGTGCCTGGAGGGAGAAACTCCGCGCGTGATGGATGTTTCAGTCGCGGAGGGCCTGGGACGGTGGGAGCTGCGACGCCGGAGCTTCCGCTGGGAGGGACGACCGCACCGGCTGGTGGTTCTCGCCGACCTGAGCCAGGTGCTGCGGGAAGAGGAACGCGTGGCCTGGCAGAGACTGATCCGCGTGCTCAGCCACGAGATCAACAACTCCCTGACCCCGATCAAGTCGATCGCGACCAGTCTCGGTGCAATGCTCGAGCGGCGCCACGACCCGCCCGACGAGGCCACAGACCTGAGGGAGGGACTGCGCGTGATCGCCGGCCGATCGGAGGCGCTGGGACGATTCATGTCGTCTTACGCGAGGCTGGCCAAGCTTCCCCATCCGCAGAAACGGGAGCTCAGCGTCGGGGACTGGGTGCGACGGGTGGCCAAGCTCGAATCCCGCATCGAGGTCGAAGTTCTCGACTGTCCCGACGTCCGCATCGAGGCCGACGGAGATCAGCTCGACCAGCTACTGATCAACCTGCTCGACAATGCCGTGGATGCATCGCTGGAGACGGGGGGCTCGGTGCGAATCGGATGGAACTACGCGGAGGGGCAGCTGCGGGTGCGGATCGAAGACGAGGGGCCGGGACTGGCCCAGACCGCGAACCTGTTCGTTCCCTTCTTCACGACCAAGCCGAAGGGGTCCGGGATCGGTCTCGCCCTGTGTCGGCAGATCGCGGAAGCGCACGGTGGGCGGGTGCGTCTGCGCAATCGGACGGACGGACCCGGCTGTGTCGCCGAAGTTCAGCTTCCCGGGCGGGAAGAGCCCGCGGTCGCAATCCAGCCCTGATCGCCCGAGGCCGGCTCAGTCGCAGGCGATCGTTCCTTCCTCGGTCGCCGGAGGGAACGGCTTGACCGTTCCCTTGAAGACGGAGCATTGCCTGCCCTTCACCCTGGAATGCGTCGCCCTGGCGGACCAGCCCGTACCGTTCGCCCGCAGTCGGACGGTGACCCCGTTGCTCAGGTTCACGTTCAGCTGGCTGACCTGGGTGGCGTAGGAGGCTTTGCCGGTCTCGGCGAACGTCTGCTCGATGTACGCTACCTGGGCCGTCGCGATGTTTCGCAGGTCCGACTCCATCGTCACGATGTAGGCCCGATCCGAGCTGCCCCCGAGCGACACTGTAGCGATCAGCGCGAGTATGGAGATGAGGGTCAGGACGATCATCATCTCGACGAGCGTAAAGCCGGATTCGCGACTGCCGGGCGTCAGCACTTGCTTCCCCTCCTCTTCCGATATCCGGGCGCCGGGCGAGTCCCGGCACGGCCTGACAACGCACCGACGGTGCCAGAACGAAGACATCGCGTTGCGAACCCCGTAACTGGCAATCGCGCAAGGGGTTGGAGGTGTGACCGCACACGCCGCGCGGCTGCCGCGGGGCGGAGGAGGATGGCAAAACGCCCGGTGCGGTGCAGGCTCGGGTGTCGTCTGGGGAAGCGCGGTCAGGAAGAAGCGCGCAACGCGTTGAACAGGAGTGGAAACGTGGCCAGCGACAGACCCCGCTGTTGCGGGTCGATCCCGAACAGCACGACCTTTCCGGCCCCCAGCGGAACCTCGACGACCGCGGCGGCTCCGGCCAGCGCGTCGACGCCGTGTACCCAGCCGCTCAACACTCGCGGCCGGGTCCCGTAGCCCGCTACCCGGACCGCCGGACTCCGTGCCGGAACGTCGAATGCGGACCCGCCTTCGATCCACGCTGCCGTTCGCTGCGGCATTCCGCGGCCGATCGCGGTCGACGTGTCGACCTGCAGCCCGACCTGCGCGCCGGGTGCGAAGAACGCGTCCGCGGGCTGATCACGAAGGCGGTCCACCACCGGCAGGTCCAGCCGTTCGATGACCCACGGGGCCGAACGGCCGAGGGCCACCAGCGTTCCCCCTTCCTGCACGAAAGCGCGCAGCCCGGCGACCCCTGCGGCCCCGAGACCGCCGGTGTACTCGACCGGCATCGTTCCGGGGGCCCATCCGTCATCCAGTACGTCCGGCTCCACCGAGGGAAGCACGATGCTCGTGAAGCGACGCGCCAGGTCGCCCTGTCGGATCTGCTGATCGTGCAGGGTGGCGTAGGGCACCTCGTAGCCGTCGAACAGCCAGCGCGTCCACCCCTCGTCCGCCGAGGGAACCCAGGGCTGATACAGACCCACCAGGATGCCGGCGGCTCCCGAGAGTCCCTCGACCTGCCGTGGAGTCGATTCCGGCACTCCCCCGGCCCGCTGCAGGCGTCCGCCGGGCATGCGTCGCACCGGCTCCGCAAGGAGGCCGAGGAACAGCGGAAGATTGTGCGCGGTCACATCGTACGGCTTCTTCGGCGGTCCGCCCGGGTATTCCATCGTTCCAGGGTATGGCTGGGGAGCGAGGAGCATCTGGGCGAACGCGGCGTAGGGCTGGCGCATGTCGATCACAAGACTCCCCGGCGGGTAGAGGGAATCGCCGACCGCCAGCGTGTCGATCGCCACTCCGACCTCGACCCCTGCGGTACCCAGGATTCGCTCGAGCTCGGCGATCGCGGGCTCGTCGCCCTGACCGGCAGGAATGACCCAGGCCCTGGGCCACTCGGGCCATCCGGCCACGGCCCTCTCTCCCACCGCCACGAAGTTCTCGAGCCACTGGCCACGCGACGTGGAGGCGTTCTTCAACAGGGACAGGGCCCCCGCTTCCATGTATTCGAGCACGTCCGTCAGGCTCCACCTGCCGCCCGGCCACGGGAGGGGCTGCCGCCAGCTGCGGCCCGTCAGCGGACTCGCGGTCGCCTGCAGCTCCTCCGGACGAATGTCCACGGGCGTCGCGAGTCTCACCCCGGCCGTCTCACTGAGAATCCGAACGCCGCCGTGATAGTGAGCGTACGCCCGCGAAGGGCTCCACGCGTCGTACCCGGCGTTGACGACGACGCCCCGCTTGCCCTGCCGGAGGAGATCCCAGGCGATGGCGGTGCCCATCGCGTTGCCGGCGGCCGTGATCAGAGGATCCACGTTGGGCTCGATCGGGTCCATCCACGGAGGCACGAAGAATCGGCTTCCGTCCATGCCCTGCTGGTGAATGTCGTGCACGATCTGCGGATGCCAGACGTTGTAGACGTGTTCGACCGTGTTGCGGGTCTCGACCTGGGTGAACGAATACCAGTCGCGGTTGTTGTCGTGGCCCGTGTAGTGGTGGTACAGGGTCGGAGGTGGCGACCCCTCCCAGGGTGTTCCGATCGACTGCCGATACCACTCGGCCACCATGTCCACGCCGTCCGGATTGAGGGACGGAACGATCAGGACCACGCATTCGCGCAGCACCCGCACCAGGTCCGGATCGGTGGCGACCGCCAGGTCGTACGCCAGCTTCAGGGGAACGAGCGAAGTGCCCACTTCCGTCGGGTGAATGGCGGACGTGATCAAGACGATGAGGCGGCCCGCCTCCATCGACTCCTTGCGCTGCGTCGAGTCGCCCAGACGACGAGGGTCCGCCAGTCGTGCCTGGATCGCCCGAATCTCGGACAGTCTGGCCTGGTTGGCGGTGTCCGTGACGGTCAGGAGGATGAGCGGTCGGTCCAGCGTGCTCCGCCCGATCGTGTCGAGCCGCACCCGGCCGCTCTGCCGTGCCAGCTGACCCAGATAGCCCGTGATCTGATTCCAGTCAGCGACCCTGAAATCTGCGCCGGGCCGGAAGCCGAGGTACGCTTCCGGCGGGCTCGGGGGCAGCCGTACCCCTCGCTCGCCGCCCGGCTGCTGTCCCAGGGCGACGCCGCCCGTGGCGAAGGTGGCGAGCCCCGCGCACAGCGCCAGGACGAACCAACGGCGGGCGGATCGGCCGGCGGGAGCCGCCTGAGACACGGAGCTACTCCAGCAGCGCCGGCACATCGGCCAGCGTGGGAACGACGTGGTCAGGGCGCTGGTCCGGCGGAACCTGCTCCAGCGACGCGGCATCGAACTTACCGGTGCGAACCTGAACGGTGGCCAGCCCCGCCGCGATGCCCCCGCGGATGTCCGTTTCGAGGTCATCCCCCACCACCGCCAGCCGCTGGCGATCGACTCCCAGCAAAGAGGCTGCCGTATCGAAGAACGCCGGGGACGGCTTTCCCACCAGCGTCGCGGTCTGGCGGCTCGCGTATTCGAGGGCGGCGACGAACGGACCGGCGTCCAGCGTCGGCCCATCGTCGGTCAACCAGAAGCGGTTTCTGTGAATCGCCACGAGGCGCGCGCCTGTGCGCAGGCTGCGGAAACCCTCGTTGAGGCGTTCGAACGTGAACCCGGAACCGAGATCTCCGACCAGGAGTGCTTCCGGCCGCTCATCGGTGATCTCGAACTCGACGAAGTCCTCGTATGTCGAGTCCGCCACGAGCAGGTGTATCCGGCTCACGCCCTCGTCGCGGAGCCACCGGGCCGCGGCGACGGGCGCACTGAAGACTTCCGATCCCTCGACGCGCAGTCCCATGGCGCCCAGAGAGGCGATGATCGCGGATCTCGACATGCGGCTCGTGTTCGTGGTGAACAGGAACGGAACGCCCGCCTCCCGGAGCCGGTCGATCGCCGCTGCCGAGCCCGCAATCAGCTCGCTTCCTTGATATACCGTCCCGTCAAGGTCGATCAGAAGGCCGTCGATGGACTGCATTACCAGACTCCAGATGCGCCCGGAAAGGTCGTCGCCGCGCCTCGCCCGTCGGCCTGACCGCCGGGGCCCTTGCTACGCGCAGGACACCGATACTATTGAGACCGTGCATTTCACCCGCAACCGACCCGAGAACCGGACGAGGACTTTGCCCGAGCTCAGACCCTTCCCGGCCCTTCGATTCGCCGAGTCCGCCGGCGACCTCTCGCTCCTGCTCGCTCCTCCATACGATGTGATCGATCCGGACCAGGCGGCGGAGCTGGCGGCACGCAGCGAGCACAACTGCGTGAGGGTCATCCTCCCCGCCGGTCCGGAGGACACACGCTACGACGCCGCGGCGGCAATCCTGAGAGGGTGGATCTCGAGAGGAATCCTGGCGACCGACCGCGAGCCGTCCGCCTACGTGTACCGGCAGGAGTTCGAGGCCGACGGAAAGCGCACCGAACGGACCGCGGTCTTCGCCGCACTGCGACTGACGCGATACGCCGAGCAGGTGGTGCTTCCGCACGAGCGTACGCATTCCGGGCCCAAGAAGGACCGCCTTGCTCTCACCCTGGCGACCCGAACGCAGCTGTCGCCGGTCTTCATGGTGGCCCGCGACAGCAGCGGCACATTCCATCGGCTTTCCCGGCAGGCGCTCGCGCAGGCGCCGGCCGCGCAAGCGACCACTCCGGATGGGATCCGTCACACCCTCTGGAGGCTTACCGGCGACGAAGCCGCCTCCCTGCTCTCCGTTGCCGGAGCCGGACCCCTGCTGATCGCGGACGGGCACCACCGGTACGAGACCGCCCTGGCTGCCGCCGAGTTACTTGGTGATAACGTAAAGGCCGCTTATCTGCTGACGTGCATCGTCAGTCAAGAGGACCCTGGGCTTCTCGTGCGCCCCACCCACCGGGTGCTCTCCGGGCCACCCACGGGCGGCGCCGGCTCGTTCGACTGGCCCGCGGCTCTCCTCGGGTCCTTCGAGCTCGAGGATCTCGGGGCCCTGCCGCTTCGGGGGCTCGAGGATCGGGCCGCGAGTCTCCCAACCGGCGCCTTCCTGGTCGCCCCGGAGGGAAGCCGCGTGGTATCATTGGCCACGGCCCGACCCCTCGCCTTGAGCGAGGCGGGGATCCCGGACCAGGAGGCGCGGATCGCCCCCATCGTGTTCGATCGGCTCGTTCTCGGAGCACTGTACGGGGTGGAGGCGGACGAGGCGGCTCACCGGGGCATCCTGTCCTATTCACGGACGCCGATCGCCGCGCCGAAGGGCAGCGGCGGCTGTTCGTTCGTCCTGCCGCCCGTTTCCCTGGATGACGTTTGGGCGACCGCCCTTCGGGGTGGCCGGCTCCCCCCCAAGTCCACCTACTTCGAACCCAAGATCCCGTCGGGGCTGCTGTTCCGCCCGCTTTGAACCGGGATATGACCTCCGCTCCCGGGAGAGAACGGGTGTTTGCCGGCATCCCGGGCCCGGCATAGCTTCGGGCGCCATGAACAACACAGAGACAGAGGAAGGCGCCAGGGCCGGCCCGGATACGCGCAAGGTCATCCGGGTGGCGCACAGTCCGGACTCCGACGACGCGTTCATGTTCTACGGTCTGGCTTCCGGCGCCATAGACACCGGTGAGCTGCGCTTCGAGCACGAACTGCAGGGCATCCAGGAACTGAACGAGCGCGCGCTGAAGGGCGAGCTCGAGGTCACCGCGGTGTCCATCCACGCGTATGCCTACCTGGCCGACCGGTATGTCCTGCTGCCGCACGGAGCCAGCATGGGAGAGGGCTACGGACCACGCCTCGTCAGTCGCGAGCCACTGAGTCGGGATGCGATCCGAGGTTCCACGATCGCCGTCCCGGGCGAGCTCACATCAGCGTACCTGGCGCTCAAGCTGTGGGAGCCCGACGTCCGCACGGTGTCGATGGCGTTCGACGAGATCCTGGAGGCGGTCCGCGACGGAGACGTCGACGTCGGTTTGATCATCCACGAGGGTCAGCTCACCTACGCCGATGAAGGCCTGGTGCTTCTGGAGGACCTCGGCCGCTGGTGGAAGGAAGAGACCGGCTTGCCGCTCCCCCTGGGGGGCAACGTGATCCGCCGCGACCTCGGGCCCGCTCTGATCCGTGAGGTTTCCGGCTATCTTCGGAGCAGCATCGCGTTCTCGCTGGACCACCGGGAGCGAGCCATGGACTACGCCATGACCTTCGCCCGGGGACTCGACCGGAGCACCGCGGATGACTTCGTGGGCATGTACGTGAATCCTCGAACGCTCGACTACGGCCAGGACGGACGAGAGTCCGTGCGCCTCTTCCTGCGGCGTGGGGTCGAGGCCGGTCTCGTTCCCGGTCCGGCTGAAGTGGAGTTCGCCGACTAGGCTCCGCCGGCCGGCTGGATCCCGCTCCCGGTTTCCCCGGTCTCCGAGAGGTGGGCGTCGAGCTGGGCCACTCCGAGCCCGGCGATCCGACGGAGCTTCGTTCGCCGGGTAACGTAGATCTCCGAGTCCCCGGCGAGCGCGGTGGCGATGTGAATCGCCCGCGTGAGATCGCCGCCGATCTGTGCCCTGACCTGGGCCGCCTGGTGCGCGATCGCGGCCGAAACCGGGACGATCTCCAGACCCGAAAGCGCGGTCAGCAAGGACTCCACGCGCTCCGCGGCCTCAGAGTGGCCCGAACGGTACGCACCCGACAGCAGCTGGTAGACCGTGACGGCGGATGTCCGCCCTTCGAACCGGCCGTCTCGCATCCCGCCGAGGACGATTCGTGTCAGATCGAGGTAGGTTGGATCGCCCGCCACGTGCAGGGCGAGGACACCCGCATCGACGTAGACGATCCCGGCCCGGGCCAGGACCTCGCCGAAGGCGGCGGCCTCACTCACCGCGAACTTCAGGCCATAGCTGGCCGTCTTCTTCGGCAGAACCGGCGAGGAGACCTTCAAGTTCCCCGACCACGTCGCGTGGCGCGGCCCGCATCTCGATGACTCCCTTCGACACGGTCACGAGCAGACGGTCACCGGGTCGCAGGCCGAGCGCGTTCCGCGCTTCTCTCGGCACCACGATCTGGTGCTTGCTGCTCATCTTCACGGATGCTGACAAGGCGGCCTCCCGTAGCGTGTCCCTTTACGACACAACTTTACGCGAGAAGCGGTGGGACGAAAGCCCCGGGTCGACTCAGAGGATCTGGTAGAGGAACACGCCGTACCCGAGCAGCAGGAGCGCGCCCTCCGCGCGGGTCACCCGTTGCCCCGTATAGGCCAGCGGGATCAGCAGAAGACAGAAGATCATCGCGGGAACGACCTGTGTGGCCACGGTGGACGCGCTGAGCTCCAGCGGAGTGATCATCCCGGCCACACCGAGGACGAGGCCGAGATTGAAGATATTCGATCCGATCACGTTGCCGATCGCGATGTCGCCGAGCCCGCGCGCCGCAGCGGCGATGGTCGACGCGAGCTCGGGGAGCGAAGTACCGACGGCCACCATGGTGGCCCCCACGACTTCCTCCGGAACCTGGTACGCGACGGCTATCTTCTCGGCTGAATCGATCATCCAGGAGGCCCCGGCGAGCAGCAGTGCGGTACCGAACGCGACGCGCAGCCAGTTCAGGTACGGCCGGCGGTCCCGGCCGCCCGCCGCCGCATGGGCTTCGATCCGCGCAGCCTGAAACTGACCCGTCGCCGTTTCCGACTTTCCCCAGCGGATGAGGTAGACGATGTAGAGCAGGAAGGCGCCCATCAGGACTGCGGCATCGACCGTTCCGATCACGCCGTTCGAAGCGAAGACCATCGCGGCCGCAAGGACCAGCACCATCAGCGGGGCTTCCCGCTGCAGCAGCTTCCGATTCACCGCTATCGGACGCACCATGGCGCCGAGCCCCACGATCAGGCCGACGTTGGCCACCGTCGAGCCCATCACGTTCCCGATCGCGATGCCGGGCTGGTTCCGTATCGCCGCAGTGATCGACACGACGAGCTCCGGTGCCGAAGTGCCGAAGGCCACCACCGTGAGGCCCACGAGGAGCGGGCTGACGCCACGGTGTTCCGCGACCCGCGAGGCGCCCGTTACCAGCCAGTCTGCCCCCAGCGTCAGGGACGTCAGGCCCACGAGGAACAGGAGCGCGTCTACCAGGACCACGGTATCCTCACACCGGGAAGTGTGGAAAACCATGGCCGGCGGCGGACGTCAGGCGCCGGTGCTGTGGACAACTGTGGATAAGTCGCCACTGGAAGTACGGCCGCGTATGTATATATCAAGAGGTCGGTTACGCGATCGGGTCAGCTGGCCTGGACGGCCTCGGCCACGTCCCGAACCGCTTTCTCCCCATGTTTCGAGGTGTCCACGGACCGATCCGCGCCACGGCCGCCCATGTGGAGTTGTCCATCCACCTGGCCGCCTTCATCGAGCTTGATGCGTCGGCTCCTGATATCACCTTCAACCCGGCAGGTCGCCTGCAGCTCGACCCGACTCTCGGCGTTCACGCTTCCGTTGACGCGGCCAGCCACTATTGCATCCTGCGTGACCACATCACCAAGGACGGCTCCTTCCTTGCCGATTACGACGCTCTTCGCCGCCTTCACCGACCCCTCGACCTGGCCCTCGATCCGGATCGTGCCATCGCTGGAGCAGTCTCCGACGACCTTCATTCCCGGCCCGATGATCGATACGACGTCGCCGACGTCGCGAGGAGCTCCATCCGGTCGGTTCCTCGTCTTCGTCATGTCGCTCATTCCTTTCACCATCCTCCCCGGGGTCGCGCCCGGCGCGGCCCGTCCTCAGGTCCCTTCCGCAAGGTAGTCGAGCGGATTCACCTGCTCACCCGCCCGTTCCATCTCGACGTGGAGGTGCGGCGCCGTCGACCTGCCGCTGTTCCCGGACAGGGCGATGACTTCTCCCATCTCCACCGAGTCACCCGCGGACACGAACAACCACGAGTTGTGCGCGTACAGACTGCTCATCTCACCATCGTGTGCCACCCTGACGAACAGACCGTACTCCGCATCGTCGCCCGTCTCCTCCACCGTGCCGCCTCGCGCGGTCCGCACGTACGACCCCGCGGGGACCGCTATGTCCACGCCAGCGTGCCGCCCGAAGGGCGCGGCCGTCGTGTCGCCGAAGCTCCGGGTCACGAAGCCCCGCCCGACGACGGGCCACACGAATCCGGCCTCTTCTTCGCTGTCGAGTCGCGCCGAAGCATCCTCCTCCGACAGCGGCGGCAGCAGAATGTCGCGCCGCGAGGCACCGAGCTCGCCTCCCATCACGGCTCGCAACCGCCCGTACGCGGCCTCGAGTTGTTCGACCCGCTCGCCGACCGCCGCCAGGGCCTGATTCTCATCCCGCAAGTCCAGGACCTCTCCTTCCAGGGTCCGGACACGCTCGCCCGCCGCCAGGCTGCCCGCCCAACGGCCCGCCGCGAAGAACGTGGCAGCCAGGACCAGGAACGCCCCCGCCGCCAGAAGGACCACCTGCCCGAGCGACAGGGCCAGCGTCCGGGACTTCACGGCGCCCTCCCGCATGACGATGAGCGTCCAGCGACGCCGGTCTTCCGCGCTCATCTCGCCCCGAACAGCTCGTCGGCTTCCGGAGACGCGAGCAGCTCGCGTGCCACGCGCTCGAAGTCCTCCGCGTCCCTGAACGGAATCCGGATCTCACCGCTGGTGCGGGACCGAAGGGTCACCTTCACGTCCGTGCCGTACGCCCGGGACAGCAGGACGGCGGCCTTGCGAGCGACGGGATCCTGCGAAGCAATGCCGCGCTTCGTGCCCGTGTTGTCGCGTTTCCTGCCACTCCGAGCACGGGTCTCGGCCTCTCGCACGGAAAGGCCTTTCGAGACCACCTCGCGCGCCAGCGCGACCTGTCCGGCCTCTCCATCGACCGACAGAATGGCCCGGGCGTGTCCCGCCGTCAGGCTTCCCTCGCTCAGCATGTCGCGCACGGCCGCGGGCAACGTCAGCAGTCGAAGCGAATTCGCCACCGTGGAGCGCTCCCGCCCCACCTTGCGTGCCACCTCCTTCTGCGTCAGACCGAACCCGTCGATCAGCTGCTGGTAGCCGACCGCTTCCTCCAGCGGTCCCAGGTCTTCGCGCTGGAGGTTCTCCACCAGCGCGACGACCAGCATCTGCTCGTCGCTCAGCGGGCGCACGATCGTCGGTGCCGTGGCCCAGTCGAGACGCTTCAACACACGCCAGCGCCGCTCGCCCGCGACGAGCTCGAAATCGGGGCCCGACGGGCGCACGACGAGGGGTTGCAACAATCCGTTCTCCCGGATGGAAGCCTCGAGCTCGTCGAGTGTCCCGTCCGCGAACCTGCGACGCGGCTGAAACGGGTTCGGTCTGATGCGGCTCACCTCGAGCTCGCGAATCGGAACTCCTGCGCCGGCAGGGTCTTCCAGGTATTCGCCGAGCAGCGCTCCCAGTCCCTTTCCCAGGCGCCTCGATTCAGGCTTGGCCAACGACGGCCCCCTTCCGGTCTTCGTCGCGTCTGACGATCTCGGAGGCCAGACTCAGGTAGCCTCTGGCCCCCGTCGACAGGACGTCGTACAGCGCGATCGGCTGGCCGAAGCTGGGCGCCTCGGCGAGCCGCACGTTACGCGGAATCCACGTCTTGAACACTTTGGCGCCGAAGTACTCCTCGGCCTCTCCCTTCACCTGTTTCGAGAGGTTCAGACGCGAGTCGAACATGGTCAGAAGCACGCCCTCGATGCCCAGGTCCGGATTGATGTTCCGCTGGACGATGCGCACCGTGTTCAGAAGCTGGCTCAGCCCTTCGAGGGCGTAGAATTCGCACTGGATGGGGATCAGAACGGTGTCGGCCGCGACGAGGGCATTCAGCGTCAGCAAGCCCAGCGAGGGCGGGGAATCGATCAGAATGTACTCGTAACGATCGCGGATCGGTTCCACGATCTCCCGCAGGATCCTCTCACGCCGCGCCCGCTCGATCAGCTCCACCTCCGCGCCGGCGAGGTCGCGGCTCGCCGGTACCACGTCCAGCATGGGGAAATGAACGGCCGGGCGAATGGCCTCTTCCACCGGGGTGCCGTTCACCAGGCAGTCGTACACATCGGGGCCATCGCCCTCGCGGGAGATTCCCAGACCACTCGACGCGTTGCCCTGGGGGTCGCAGTCGATGACCAGGGTCCTTCGCTCGGCGATCGCCAGCGAAGCGCCCAGGTTGATGGCGGTCGTCGTCTTCCCGACGCCACCCTTCTGGTTCGCTATGGCGATGACACGCGACATGGGCGATCCATGTTTAACAGGTTGTAAATAAACAAGTTACATACATCGGTGTGCGGGGGGCAAAGGCGCCTCGCAAGCCTCGATCACCGCCTCGCAGAGGGTCCTTTTCCGCGGGGGCGGAGAATATACGCTGGGGTCGTACGCTCGCCAAGAAAGGGCATGTTGCACGTGCAACATCGCCGGAGTCCGGGTCTCCGTTGTTGCACGTGAAACACTCATGCGTCCGGGTCAATGCCGCCGCGAGGCGAGCGAGCGCTTTCGGAGCTCGACCAGGAGGTTCTGGAGGTCGGACGGGGACACCCCCGGTATGCGCGCCGCCTGGCCCAGGGTTCCCGGCCGGACGGAGGCCAGCTTCTGGCGTGCCTCGTGCGAGAGACTGCGGAACTCGAGATACGGCGCGTCGGCCGGCAGCTCCTGCGCTTCACGTTCGAGCATGACGCGGGCCCGTGTCTCCTCGCGGCGAATGTAGCCCTCGTACTTGATCTCCATCTCCACCACGCTCAGCGCATCCCGCGAGAAGCCGGGGTCCGGCACCGGCCCGCCATCACCCACCAGCTCCGTCAGGCTCACCTGCGGACGCCGGACCAACCGGTCCAGCGGTTGCCGCTCTTCCAGCTCCGTTGTGCCGCGCTCCTTGAGCCACCCGTTCGCATCCACTGGATCCACGCGCTCATCCCGCACCCACCGTCTCGCGCCGTCCAGCTCACCGAGGTGTGCCTCCAGCCGTCTCATCTCGTCGTCCGCCAGCAACCCGAGCCTCGCCGCGACGGGGCCCAGACGCGCCAACGCGTTGTCCTGCCGCAGCAGGAGTCGAAACTCGGCTCGGGACGTGAACAGGCGGTATGGTTCGTCCACCCCGCGGGTAACGAGATCGTCCACCAGGACCCCCAGATACGCTTCGTCACGACCCGGAATCCACGGCTCCCGACCCAGGGCGGCGCGGGCTGCGTTGACGCCCGCCACTACTCCCTGGCCCGCCGCTTCTTCGTACCCCGTCGTGCCGTTGATCTGCCCGGCGAAGTACAGGCCTCGGAGATTCTTGAGCTGCAGCGTTCGCTCGAGCTGCAGGGGAGGGAAGTAGTCGTACTCGATTGCGTATCCGGCCTGTGTCATGCGGGCGTTCTCGAGGCCCGGCACGGCGGCGAGCAGCAGCCGCTGAACGTCCGGCGGCAAGGACGTGGACAGTCCGTTCACGTACATCTCCGCCGTTTCCAGCCCCTCGGGTTCCAGGAAGACCTGGTGTCCCGAAGCATCCGGGAACTTGACGATCTTGTCTTCGATCGACGGGCAGTAGCGGGGACCCTGCGATGAGATGGCCCCGCCGTACAGCGCTGACCGGTCCAGATTCGCCTGTACGATCTCCGTCACCTCGGTGCCGGCGCGAGTGATCCAGCAGGGCCGGCGCGCCAGCCCGCCGCTCTCCTCCCAATGCGAGAACCGGTGCCCTTCTTCCTCGCCGTCCTGACGCTCGAGGCGGCCGAAATCGACTGTTCGTCCGTCCACCCGGGGCGGAGTGCCGGTCTTGAAACGCTGCGCGTCCAGTCCGAGGTCCCTCAACTGGTCAGCCAGCTCGACGGCGGGTGCATCCCCGGCCCTTCCGGCTGCGAGCTGACGCTCGACCCCGATCCGAATGCTCCCCCGCAGAAACGTACCGGCCGTGACCACCACTCTGCGAGCCCCGAATTCCGTCCCGTCGGAACATACTACGCCCGTGACGTCTTCTCCCTCGATCCGGAGCGACGCCACCGTGCCCTGGTAGAAGTCCAGGCCGGTCCTCTCTTCCAGCAGCCGGCGGATCTCACGGGAATAGCCTGTCCGATCGCACTGAGCACGCGGCGACCACACGGCCGGGCCTTTGCCACGGTTGAGCATCCGGAAGTGGATCCTGGTGCGATCCGCCGCCCGTCCCATGACTCCCCCCAGCGCATCCACTTCCCGCGCCACGGTGCCTTTGGCAACGCCTCCGATCGCCGGGTTGCACGACATCTGGCCTACGCGGGCCAGAAACGAAGTCACCAGCAGCGTTCGAGCTCCGCACCTCGCCGCAGCGTTCGCCGCTTCCGCACCAGCGTGTCCTCCGCCAACCACGATCACATCGTAGTACATTCGTCTCCTGACTGGCCGTGATGCCCGTCCTTCAGCGCTCAACGGGCACGATTGCACGCCCCTGATCCGGGCCGCATGCAGTATCTTCGCCTTGAATGAGTCGTCCAATGACACCGAATATCGCAGAATCGCGCTCCGGCGTCATCCTCGAAGGGCGCGTGCAGGGAGTCGGGTTCCGCTGGTGGACCCGCCGGGAGGCCAACCGCCTCGGGCTTCGCGGGACCGTGCGCAACCTCCCCAACGGGTCGGTCGAGGTGCACGTCGCCGGACCTGCCGCCCTCGTCGACGAGTTCCTGACAACCCTGCGCGGTGGGCCGCCCGGAGCCCTCGTCCGGGAGGTTCGGGCCGTACCGGTGCCTGCAGCTCTGCCCCCCGACTTCCGGATCATCGCCTGAGGGGCACTTTCACGCTCTTACGGTGTATGTGTTGTGATACCACCACCTGCGCGCGAGGAACACGACCCATGATAGAACTGCCAGACGTCGAAAGGATGATCGACGCCTTCGCCGGTTACGCGACTGGAAAGACCGTTTCCGTGGTGCTGATCGACGATGAGGAGACGGTGGACCTCGATGGCGACCGTGCGGCGGAGCAGATCCAGGGACAGGCCATTGCGACGGTCGAGAGACACGGCAAGTACGTCGTCCTCCGTTTTCGCTCCGACGTCAGTCTCGTATTCGATATGGGCACCGATGGCGAGGTGTACCTGGAGTCCCAGACGGCGCCTCCGAGGGAGACCAGCAAGATCCGGCTGCAGTTCGCGGCCGGTCGTGAGCTCCGGTTCGCCTCCAGCGGCACGGCGGGAGACGTCTATCTCATCGAAGGGGACGACTTCAGTGGCCTCGGAGTGCTCGACAACCTCGGCCTGGATCCGTTGAGCGACGAGCTGACGGCCAGGCGCTTCATCCAGCTCTCCCGGGATCGCGGGCGCAGCTCCCTCAAGGGCTTTCTGATGAACGAGGAAGTCGTCGCCGGCATCGGGAACGAATACGCTGACGAGATCTGCTTCCAGGCGAGCATCCGCCCCGATTGCAGAATCGCGGACCTGTCCGACGACCAGCTGGCGCTGGTGCACAAGTACCTGCGACGCGTGCTCCGGCGCGCGACGCTGCACTGGCAGGCGGCCCACTCGGATCCCGGCTGGCTGATCAACCGTCGGAGGCCCGGGCACAAGTGTCCCCGCTGCCTGACCGAGCTGGAGTCGCTGAGCCTGATTGGAAAGCGGACGTACCTGTGTCCGCGGTGTCAGCGCGCCGCCTGATCCGGCATCAGGGCGAGGCGGTGAGCGCTATTTTCCGACGCAGAACGAGTTGAACACGGCGTCGAGAACATCTTCTGTCGTGACGGCACCCAGCAGCTCTTCCAGCGCGAGGGTCGCGTCGTGGACGTGCGTGCCCGCGATCTCCGCAGGCAATCCACGCGCCCGCGCCTCGGCAAAGGCAGCCACGTCTGCGGCGGCCCGATCGAGACATGCCACGTGCCGCGCCCGGGTCACGATCGGCAAGTCTTCATCGGCGCGAATCCCCTGGTAGACCCGGTCCAACATGACCGACCGCAACTCAGGGAGACCGGCACCCGTGAGCGCGGAAACGTCGATCTCCAGCGCGATCTCGCTTACCCTGGACGTCGTCGATCCGCGCAGCAGGTCGCTCTTCGATCGCAGGATGATCACTCGCGCCGGGTCGCGGCGGACCAGATTCGAGACGAACTCCTCTTCGTCCGCACCCGGTTGCTGGTTCGCCTCCACGCACACGAGCACCAGGTCCGCTCGATCCAGGTAGCTTCGAGCCACCTCGATCCCCATCTCTTCGACCCGTCCCGGGGCCTCCCGGATTCCGGCCGTGTCGACCAGGCGGAACGGGTACCCGTCTACGCTCACCAGGGCCTCGATGGCATCGCGGGTCGTGCCCGGCTCCTCCGTGACGATGGCCCGTTCAACTCCCACTAACATATTGAAAATACTGGACTTACCGACATTCGGACGACCGGCCACGACGGTCAGGGCTCCGTCTCTGAGTAACTCTCCCTCCGGGGCGAGAGCCAGCATCGTGTGGAGCCTCCCGAGCAGCTCGGCCGCCGCGCGATCGATCGTCTCCGGGGCCACCGGGCCGTCATCCTCCTCCGGAAAATCGATGTCGTACGCGATCAGCCCCTGGAGCTCCAGGAGCTCCCTCCGGAGGTTCTCGATCCGCCCCGACAGTCCCTTCTCGACCTGAAACAGGGCCGCGCGATGCATCGCCGGCGAGCGTGCCTCGATCAGGTCGAGCACGGCTTCCGCCTGCAGCAGATCGAGCTTTCCGTTCAGGAAGGCCCGGCGGGTGAATTCGCCCTTCCCGGCGGGCCGCGCCCCGGCCGCGCACGCGGCCTCAAGTACAAGCTGCGGCGCCAGCGAGCCGCCATGACAGCTGATCTCGAGCATGTCTTCGCCCGTATAGGAGGCGGGCGCGGCATAGCGCGTGGCGATCACGTCATCCACGGGGAGGTTCGTGCCGGGGTGTCTGACCGTCGCATGTCGCGCTTCGCGGACGACGGTTTCCGGCAGACATAGACGCCGCGCCACCCCGGAGGTGTCGGGACCGCTGATCCGCACGACGGCCAGCGCGCTGCGTCCCGGTGGCGTCGAGATCGCCGCTATCGTGTCGGCGGAACGGGAAGGGCTCGACATGGGTTCGCTCGCAGTGAGCCGCGGCGCTACCCGCCGCCCTCGCGGTCCTTCTGGGCCTTCTTCCTGTGCTGGTCGGCCTTCAGCTTCGCCGCTTTACGCTCCCTCGACAGGTAGAGCTGCTGTGGCAGAGAGGCGAAGTTGCTCGTCGCGTAGTACAGGTTCAGCCCGGACGGGAAGTTCGCGAACATCACCGTGAACACGACCGGCATCATGTACGTCATCATCTTGGTCTGAGAGTTCGCCTCCATCCCCCGCTGGCCGATCCACGAAAGCAGGAACATCGAGACTCCCATGAGCAGCGGGATCACGTACAACGGGTCCTTCAGCGACAGGTCAGGGAGCCACAGGAACGGTACGCCCCTGAATTCGATCGTGCTCCGGAACACGAAGAACAGGGCGAACAGGATCGGCATCGGCAGGAGCATCGGCAGGCACCCGGCGACCGGGTTGACGTTGTGCTCCTTGTACAGCTTCATCATCTCGGACTGCAGCTTCTGCGGCTCGTCCTTGTACCTGGCCTGCAGGTCCTTCATCAGCGGCTGCACCTGCATCTGCGCCATCTGGGCGCGCATCGACTTCTGGTACAGCGGAAACAGAAGGACACGCATGAGCACGCCGAAGATGATCAGCACCCAACCGTACTCCAGGCCGAGGAAGCCGTGCATCCACGCCAGGATCACGATCACGATCCCGACGAGCGGCCGGATCAGTGGTCTCATCCATCGCCAGCCGTACGGGTTCACGTGCTCCAGGTCTCGCGATCGGCCCACCGCTTCCAGTCGACCGTAATCCTGCGGCCCGATGTAAGACTGGAAGCCGAAGCCGCTCCCGGCCGGCGCGGGCAGCGAGGCGACCATGCGGGTCGTGTGCTCGGCCGGCTCTCCCATCAGCAGCAGGCCGCCGAACTGTGGCCCTCCTTCACGTGAGATCAAGGCGACGACGAAGTACTTGTTCTTCACGGCCACCCAGTCGAACGGTCCTCCTTCGGCCGCCTGGACCACCCCCGCCTCGACCTTGTCCAGGTTCACCGACTCGATGTCTCCTCCCTGCCCCCGAACCACATACGCCAGCTGACGGAAATCGTCTCGCGGGTTCTTTTCGTTCGTTCGCAGGCCGTGGCCGAGCGACGTCATTATCGAGTACCCGCGGTCGCCGAGGCCCTCCATTCGCCCCGAAACGTCGATCAGGTAACTGTTCCACTGGAACGCGTACGTGACCACGAACTCCGCGGCGCCCGACGGGAACGGGTAGCGGAAGACGAGCGAGTCCCTCGGGTGCTCCTCGGTCAACGTGATTTCAGCAGCGCTTACGCTGAACGGCTGACCGTCGAGACGGACCGTGTCGCCGCTGACCGCGATGCGGTAGCCGAACAGGCGGTCGCCATCGCGCACCAGCTGCACCGGGTGCTCTCCGGCCCCGTTGGGCGTGTACGACTCGTAGCCCAGGATCTCCGCCGCGAGCAGTGCCGCTCCCCTGGTCGAGAATCGCAACCGCAGCAGGTCGGTCGTAACGGTGATCGTGTCCGCCGGCGCCTCTTCGGATGCGGCCGGCTCGCCGGCCGCATCCGCCTCCCCCCGACCCGCCTCTTGCACCGGCCGCCCCGTCAGGTCCGCGCTGTCCGGCGCCAACAGCCCGCCCTCGGACCCCGCGAATGACGTGTCCGCGACCACGACGGCCGAGTCCGCCGGCACCTGTCCGGGAGGCGGTTTCGGAGTGGGAAACAGGAGGTTGCTCAGGAAGATCACGCCGATCGTCAGCGTGACGGCCAGTACGACTCGCTTCTCCATCTATCCTCTACCCGGTGTGGTTGCTTCCTTCGTCCATGTCGCCTCGTCAGCCGCCCGGGGCACCGGGTCGTAACCCCGTCCCCCGAACGGGTGGCACCGGCCGATTCGCTTCACCGCCAGCCAGGTTCCGCGCAGCGCTCCGTGGAGTTCCACGGCTTCCCGGGCGTACTCCGAACAGCTCGGGGTGTAACGACAGCTCGCCGGGAGGAGGGGCGAGATGCCCGCCTGGTAGGCTCGGATCCAGAACAGGAGGAATCTCTTCACCCTCCCGCTCCTGCGCAGCGGCCGAACGCTTCCCGCAGACCTTGCACGCTCAGCTCATAAGCGCCCGGTCGGACACGCACCAGGAGGTCGGATGGAGGGATCTCGCGTCTGGAACCCGGCAGCCATTCGGTACGGACGATCTCTCGCAGGCGGCGCTTCAACTGATTGCGCTCCACGATCGTATGCCCGTAGCGGGGAACGATGATGCCGGCTCGTGGCGATGCGGTCGTGGATTCTCCCCGGAAGATCTCGATCGGGCCGCATCGACGTCTCGAACCCATCTTCAGGAGGGATCGGATCTCCGGCCCGCGCCGCAGCCGGGCCGACCTGGGATACCGAAAGCGCTGCCCGTCACCCAAGGTTCGGGCGCTCGTAAGCGGGGTCTACCGGCGGTGCTTCGGGCTCATCTCGTCGCTCACCGTGAGGGAATGACGCCCCTTACGGCGACGGCGGGACAGGACCTTCCGCCCGGCCTTCGTCTTCATACGGGCACGAAAGCCGTGGTCCTTCAGGCGCTTACGTCGGCTCGGATTCCTGAACGTCGGCTGCATTTCTCGTCTCGCTCGCGCATCGGGGATCGCACCCCGCTCATTTGACAGACAGCCGCTAAGACTAGGGGCAATGGGGCACCGTGTCAATCATTTCCGCCACCCGTGGTGCACCTGATTCGAGCCCCGTCCACGCAGATTGACAGTCTCCGGCCCGTTCTCTACAATGCACGCCCCCGTTTACCTCCCGAATCGACTGGGCATCCATGGAGCTGACGGCCGCCGAAGTCTGGACGTCGATCGTTGACGCCGCGAGGGATGTCCTTCCCGAGCAGACGTTCCGCACGTGGCTGTCATCCACGGAGGCCGTGGGCCTGGCGGAAGACACTCTCGTGGTCGCGGCGCCCACGCGCTTCGCCGTCGAGTGGATCGAGGACAAGTACGGCGACCTCCTTCGCGAGCTCGCGGGGAACATCATCGGCCGGCCCCTGCATCTGCGCTTCGAGCATCACGGAGCGGCTGACCGCCTCGTGTTTCCGGAGATCGGGACGGAGGCGGGACAGGTGGTCGCGGCCGATCCGTCTTCCTCTCCGCCGGTCCCCGCGGCCGCGGCGCGCACGGGCGCCGAGGGCGCTCGCGTCGCCGGTCTCAACGATCGATATACTTTCGAGCGCTTCGTGATCGGCGGAAACAGCCAGCTGGCGGCCGCGGCGTGTCGCGGAGTCGCGGACTCGCCGGCGCAACTCTACAACCCGCTGTTCATCTACGGTGATACGGGTCTCGGCAAAACGCACCTGATGCACGCGATCGGACACGAGATCCTGCGGCGGTCGCCCGACACCCAGATCGCCTACGTGCCGTCCGAGCAGTTCACGAACGAGATGATCTCGGCGATCCAGGGGGGCCGCACATCGGAGTTCCGGCAGCGCTATCGCCGGATAGACGTACTCCTGGTGGACGACGTGCACTTTCTCGGAAACAAGGAAGGCACGCAGGAGGAGTTCTTTCACACCTTCAATTCGCTGTACGACGCCCACCGGCAGATCGTCATCACCAGTGACCGTCCTCCGCAGGAGATCCCGGGCCTTCAGGAGCGGCTGGTCTCACGCTTCGAGTGGGGCCTCGTCACCGACATCAAGCCGCCCGATTTCGAGACCCGGGTGGCGATCCTGCAGAAGAAGGCGGCCGAGGACAGGTTGACTCTCGACGAGGACGTCATCGAGTTCATCGCCCGCAACCGCAAGGCCTCGGTCCGGCAACTCGAGGGCGCCGTGATCAAGCTCCTGGCGTACAGCTCGCTGACGCGCCGCGAGATCACCATCGACCTGGCCCGGGAGGCTCTCGGTCCGCGCATCGAGGAGGAGGCGGCGACACGCGTGACGCCGACGGAGATCCGGCAGCGGACAGCCGATGCGTGGGGAGTCACGGTGGAGAACCTCATCTCGAAACGTCGCACCAAGCCGCTGACCGTGCCCCGCCAGGTCGCGATGTATCTCATCAAGACGACGCTCGACCTGCCCTATACGGAGATCGGAACCCTGTTCGGGGGTCGTGACCACTCAACTGTGATCCACTCCGTGAACAAGGTGGAGGCGGACATGGCGGCCAACGCGGAGTTCCGGGCGCGCGTCCGCCGCCTGCAGGACGACCTGGCTCATTGAGCCGTCGCTCGGCGTTTCCACGCCGCAGCGTTGAAAACACGTTGATGCGCGGGCATTGACTGCGCGTGAAGTCGCCACCCAGTGGATAGATGTGGACGTTTCGGCTACTTTCCCCGGAAGATGCACAGGGGCTCCGACAACGATTCGTCAGACCTCGTGCGGCAGATCGCTCGTACCGAGCTTCTTGTCCACGTTTCCACGGCCCCTACTGTTACTTCTAATTAGGATATTAGAAGAGTAGGAGAGAACGACTTTCCCCGGCCTGGAGCCGGCCGAAGGAGCAAAAGAGGATTTCCATGAAGCTCTCCGTTACACGCGACAGCCTGCATACGGGAATGGGTGCCGTCTCCGCCACGATTCCCACGAAGACCACGCTCCCGGTACTGTCGAACATCCTGCTCGTCGCAAAGGACGGGAAGCTCGTGTTGAGTGGCACGGACCTGGACATTTCGGTATCCGTCGCGATCGATGCCGAGGTGACGACGGAAGGCTCCGTGACTGTCCCGGCGAAGAAGTTCGCCGAGATCGCTCGCGAGCTCCCGGCCGCGCCGGTTCACATCCAGGCCGATGGGGTGGAAATCCGAATCGAGAGCGGGAAGAGCCGGTTCAAACTGTTCGGCCTGCCGCCGGAAGAGTTCCCGACTTTTCCGGAGGTGGATTCCGGTGAGTCGTGGGCGATGCAGGCTGCCGACCTGCACGAGCTGATCAGCAAGACGTCCTTCGCGGTATCGAACGAGGAGAGTCGCCCGATCCTGAATGGCGTGCTGTGGCAGCTGCGCGATGGGACCGCATCGATGGTGGCCACGAACGGACACCGGTTGGCGCGGCTCACGGTTCCGTTGGAAGGAGGCGGCGCTCCGGAAGCCGATCTGATCGTGCCGCCGAAGGCACTCCAGCAGGTCGGGCGACTCTTCGAGAAGGACGGTGACGTGCGCGTATCACGGTCGAAGAACCACCTCGCGTTCCGGACCGAAGCGCGCTCCGTATACACCCGTCTGATCGAAGGACCGTATCCGAACTACCAGCAGGTGATCCCGAGCGACAACGACAAGAAGGCGACGGCCAGCAGGGAAGGCCTGGCGGCTGCGATTCGAAGAATGGCGGTCGTGGCGAGCGATCAGACACACCGGGTGCGGATGCGATTCAGCGATGGAACCCTCTCCTTCCGCGTACAGACGCCGGACCTCGGCGAGGCAGAGGAGGAGATGGCGGTGGACTACGACGGCGACACGCTGGAGATAGGGTTCAACGCGAACTACCTGCTCGAAGTGCTCCGCTACATGCCGGGCGACGATGTGATCGTGGAGTTCAAGGCGCCGGAGAGAGCGGCCACGTTCAAGCCGGGAGCGGGTGAGCTCGACTACCTCTGCCTGGTGATGCCGCTTCGCCTCCTGGACTGACCGAAGGCGCGCGAGGCGCGACGACCCGGCCGGTCAGTCGCCCTCGTAATCCGCCCACAGGTTTCGGTCCTCGAGCACCCTGACCAGGACGAGTTCGGACGAAACGAGAGCCGCGGAAAGACGTTCCCAGACGGCCCGCGCGATGTTCTCGGTCGTGGGAATCCACCCGTCGCGGAACTCGGGAAGGTCGTTAAGAAACGCGTGGTCCATCGGTTCGACGACCCGTTCCCGAAGCAGGCGATCGAGCTCCGCCAGGTCCACGACCATGCCGGTGTCCGGATCGATCCTGCCCCGCACGGTGACCTCGACGCGGTAGTTGTGACCGTGCGCGGGTGAGCGAAAACACGGACCGAACGTCGACTCGTTGCGCGCGTCGTCCCAGTCGGGTCGGTGATATCGGTGACCGGCCGGGAACTCGACGGCTCGCGTGACACTCGCACTGGACATGCTTCAAGATAACGAACACCGCGTTCGACGGAACGTGGAGAAGGGATAGAAGACGATGCTGGACAGTCTGCTGCGGCCGAAGTCAATCGCCGTAGTGGGGGCGAGCCGGCGTGCCGGGAGCATCGGCAACGGAATGCTCAAGCACCTGGTGGGAAGCGGTTTCACGGGCCCCGTCTTCCCGGTGAACCCCACGGCCGACTCCGTCAACTCGGTGCCCTCCTTCCCGTCGATCTCCTCCCTGCCGACCGTTCCCGACCTGGCGGTCATCGTGGTTCCCAAACACCTCGTGCTCGGCGTCGTCCGCGAGTGTGTCGCGGCGGGCGTCAGGGGCCTGGTCGTGATCACCGCCGGGTTCCGGGAAGTCGGCGGTGAGGGCGTCGAGCTGGAGCGCGAGCTCCTCGAGCTGGTGCGCGAGAACGGTCTTCGGATGGTCGGTCCGAACTGCATGGGCGTGATGAACACGTCGCCGTCCGTTTCCATGAACGCCACCTTCGCGCCGGCGATGCCCCCGAACGGCAGGATCGCGTTCATGAGCCAGTCCGGTGCGATGGGGATGACGATCCTCGACTACGCCATGGAATACGGGATCGGCATCAGCCAGTTCGTGTCGATGGGGAACAAGACGGACGTGTCGGGCAACGACCTGATCGAGTACTGGCAGGACGACGACGAGGTCGGGGTGATCCTGATGTACATCGAGGGATTCGGGAATCCCCGGCATTTCACTACCCTGGCGCGGCGTGTGACGCGCAGGAAGCCGGTGCTGGCGGTGAAGGCGGGACGGTCGGAAGCCGGCGCGAAGGCCGCTTCCAGTCACACCGGGGCGCTGGCCCAGGTGGACATCGCGACGGACGCCCTCTTCGCGCAGTGCGGCGTCCTGCGGGCGGACACGGTGGAGGCCCTGTTCGACGCGGCGATCGCGTTCAGCAAGGCGCCGCTGCCGAAAGGCCGCCGGGTGGCGATCCTCACGAACGCGGGCGGTCCCGGCATCATCATCGCCGACGCGTGCGAGGGCTTCGGTCTTGAAGTCGCGCCTCTGTCGGACGAGACGCAACGCCGGCTGCGGGAGCACCTGCCGGCGGAGGCCAGCGTGGCGAACCCGGTGGACATGATCGCCAGCGCGACGCCCGAACAGGTGGAACGCGCGATGCGGATCATCGCGGCCGACCCCGGCATCGACTCCGTGATCGCTTCCTACGTGCCGCTGGGACTCGAGGCGCCGGTCATCGCCGCCGCGATCAAACGCGGGGCCGAGGGATGCGGAAAACCGGTCCTGGCGGTGCTGATGAGCAAGCGGGGCCTGCCGCAGGGAATGGCGGAGCTGCAGGAATCACCGATCCCGGCGTACCGCTTTCCGGAGTCCGCCGCCCGCGCTCTCGGCGCGATGTGGCGCTATCGGCAATGGCTGGACAGGCCGGTGGCCGAGATCCGGCGCTTCGACGTGGACGCGGGGCGCGTGAGCCAGATCATTGCGTCCGCCCTGCGCGCGGACCGCGAGAGGCTGACCGTATCGGAGGCTTTCGAGGTCCTGGATTGCTACGGGATCCCGATCGCCCCATATCGAATCGCGAGCGACGAGGAAGGCGTGATCGCGGCAGCCGGCGAGATGGGCTACCCGGTCGTGCTCAAGGCGGTCTCGCAGGACATCGTGCACAAGACGGAAGCCGGCGCGGTGAAGCTCGACCTGCGTGACGAGAGGTCCCTCCGCGCGGCGTGGCGAGACATCTCGGCGGCGCTCGAGCGCGAGAGCACGGCGGCGGCCGAGGCGGGGGTGATGGTGCAACGCATGTGGTCCGGAGGCCGGGAGACGATCGTCGGCGTGACGATGGAGCCACGCTTCGGGCCCATCGTCATGTTCGGGCTCGGGGGCGTCTACGTGGAAGTGCAGCGGGACGTTTCGTTCCGGGTCCAACCCGTCAGCACGGTCGATGCGCTCGAGATGATCCAGTCGCTACGCGGATATCGGATCCTGGAAGGGGTGAGAGGAGAAAAGGGCGTGGACCTGGAGACGCTCGCCGAAGTGATCGAGCGGGTGAGTCAGCTGGTGGGTGACCATCCGGAGATCCGGGAGATGGACATCAACCCGCTGCTCGCCTTCCCGGAAGGTGAAGCGACCATGGCGGTGGACGCGCGGTTCCGGGTCGGACCGAGGGTGTCCTCGGGAGACCGAAGCTGGTGAACCTCGACGCCGGCTCTCCGATCGCGTGGGAGGACGAGTCCGTTCCGTTTCCCGCGAACCTGGGCATCACCTGGTGGGAGTGCCTGGTCTCGCCGGACCGCTTCTTCTCGCGGGTGTCGTGGGACCGCCCCTTTGCCCGGCCACTGCTCTACTTCCTGCTCGTGGGGATACTGTCCGGGCTGTTGAGGCTCTTCTGGTCCCCGTGGAGTCCGGCGGGTGCGGCCGATGTGCTCGGCGTCCCGGCACAGCTGCAGCTGGTCGGGTTCTTCCTCACCCCTTTCGTCCTGCTGATCCTCCTCGCGCTTGTCTCTCTCGGCCAGCACCTGTTCGCGGCGCTGCTCGCGCCGCGGAGGAGGGGGATACGCGCCACCGCCACCGTGCTGTGCTACGCGAGCGGCGTCGGGATTGCCGTTGCGGTCCTGCCTCCGGCCTTCGGGCCGGGGGGCGGCACGGTACCGGGCCTCCTCGGCGCGACCTACCTGGTGGTGTACGTCTCCGTCGCGGTGGCGGCACAGGTGTGGTACGTGGTGGTGAACGTGATCGGACTGAAGCGGGCTCATTCGACCACGACGGGCCGCGCCGCCGCGATCGTCCTCCTGCCGATGGCGATCGGACTCGCCTTCGCCACGATCCTCGTGATCGTGGGCGTGGCGCTGAGCGCCCTGGCGGAGCTTCCCGTTTGAGCGACCTGCGCCGCGCGACCGAGCGCATCGAGAGAGAAGAGTTCGACCGGGGGAACATAGGCCGCGGCGAGGTGGCAGCGGAGCCCAGGCCGGCGGCGACGATCGTCATGGCCTGGGCAACGCCCGCAGAACCGTATCGGGTCCTGCTGCTCCGCCGTCCGGACTCGGCCCGGTTCGCGGCAGGGGCCCACGTGTTCGCGGGCGGAGCGATCGATGCGGCGGACGCGTCCCCGGAAGCGATCGAGCTCCTGCCGGACGCCCTGCGGGAACCGGAGCCGGCCGCAGCTGTCGCGGCTTTGCGCGAGATGTTCGAGGAGACCGGGTTTCTACCGACAGACGACCCGGTGGATGCGACAGCGGCGCGCGAGGCGAGGAAGCGCCTGCTGGCCGGGGAGTCGGACTTCGCCGCCGCCGCAGGACGACTGGGGGCGACTTTCCGGAATCTGAAGGCGACGTACCTGTCTCGCTGGATCACGCCGACCCGCTTCGCGAGACGGTACGACACGCACTTCTTTCTCACGGTGCTCGAAGCCACCGATCCTCCGACGCCGGAGCTCACCAACGAGCTGAGCGGCTATCTGTGGATCACGCCGGAGGAAGCGGTCAGCCGCTTCGCGGCCGGCGATCTCCCGATGCTGTTTCCGACCCGCAAGACGCTCCAGATGCTGGAGCGTCACGCGGAGCTCGACCGGCTGCTCGAGGAAGCGCGGGACCGCGTTCCGGTTCCGATTCAACCCCGGCTGCTGATAAGGGGAGATTCAATCCGTCCCGTTCTCCCAGGCGACCCCGGATACGAGGAGGCGGACTGAGTGGAAGGCGGTCCGGTCTCCTGGTTCGTGGCCCCGAATCCGGGCGGCCTGACCCTGGACGGCACCCGCTGCTACGCCGTGGGCCGCGACCGGATCGCGCTCATCGACCCGGGCCCGTGCATCGACGGCCAGATCGCACGGCTGGAGAAGCTGGCGGCGGGCCGGGCGGTCGAAGCGGTGTGCCTGACGCACGCGCACCTCGACCACGCGGGGATCGCATCGCTCGCCGCGGAGCGGTTCGACGCGCCCCTGGCGGCCTCGGCCGGCACGCTGGAGCGGCTCGGTGTCCACGGCCGGGAACTGCACGATGGCGACCCGCTCCCGGTGGACCTTGGGAAGAGCCGGCTGACGGTCGTCGAGACGCCCGGCCATTCGAGCGACCACGTGTCGTTCCTGCTCGAGCCGGGACGCGCGGTGTTCACCGGAGATCTCGTGCTCGGCGTCGGGAGCAGCGCCGTGCTCCACCCGGACGGTGACGTGGGGTCTTGCCTCGAGAGCTTTCGGCGTATCCTGTCTCTGCATCCGGGACGCCTGTATCCGGGCCACGGCCCGCCCGTGGAGGATGGTGAAGGCCGCCTGAGACAGTACCGCGACCACCGCCTGGAGCGGCACCAGCAGGTGAGGGAGGCGGTCCGGGCGGGGGCTCGCAGCATAGAGGAGCTGCGACGGAAGGTGTACGGCGATTTGGAGCCGGAGTTGCGCAGCGCGGCGGATGCGTCGATACGAGCCCACGTGGTTCACATGCGAACGCAGGGGGAAGAGGTGCCTGAGATCGGTGGACTGGATGACTTGAACCCGACGCCGGAGGAAGCGTGAGCGAGCGAAAGACGGGCTCCGTAGCCCTCGGGATCGTCTTCTTCACGGTGTTCCTGGACCTCGTCGGCTTCGGGATCGTGCTTCCGCTGCTCCCGTTCTACGCGACGGAGCTCGGCGCGTCGCCCTTCCAGGTGGGTTTGATCATCGCCTCGTATTCCGGAATGCAGTTCCTGTTCGCCCCGGTGTGGGGAGCCCTGTCCGATCGCTATGGCCGGCGACCTCTCCTGCTCGTCGGACTGTTCGGATCCGCCGCGTCCTACATCGTCTTCGGCCTCGCCCAGTCCCTCGAGGTCCTCCTGCTGTCCCGGGTGATCGCCGGGATCATGGGCGCGAACATTCCGGTCGCCCAGGCCTACATCGCGGACTCGACGACGGCCGAGCGACGCGCTCGCGGCATGGGCCTGATCGGCGCCGCCTTCGGGCTCGGGTTCATCTTCGGACCGGCGATCGGCGGCGGCCTCAGCGCGTGGGGCTTCGGACTTCCGGGGTTCGTGGCCGCCGGGCTCAGCCTGACCGCGGCGAGCGCCGCGTGGTTCTGGTTGCCTGAATCACTCGCTCCCGAGAACCGGGTGCGGGACGGTTTCGGGGCCCTGTCCGCGGTGACCGGAAGGGCGCGGGCTGCGGCCCGGGTGCTGCGGCGCCGAAGGCTGCGCGACCCGATCGGGGTGTTCTTCCTGGGGACCATGGGCTTCGCCGGTTTCACGACGATCTTCCCGCTCTTCCTGGAGAATCCGCTAGGCCTCACCGCGCTGCACGCCGGAGGGATGTTCGCGCTCGTCGGAGTGGTCTCGGCGGGGGTGCAGGGCGGGCTGATCGGCCCGCTGGTGGAACGGCACGGCGAGAGGACGATCGCGGCGATGGGCGGGACCGTCCTCGCGGTCGGGGTCGTGGCGATGGGCCTGGCCGCGAGCCTCGGCGCGACGATCGTGAGCCTGCTCGGGGTGGGACTGGGGTGGGGCCTGATGGCACCGTCGCTGCAGAGCCTCGTGTCGCGCCGGGCCATGGCTAACGAGCAGGGCGAGGTGCTCGGCGTGAATCAGTCGGCCAGCGCTTTCGCGAGAGTCATCGGTCCGGTGGCGGCCGGATGGGCGTACGGGGCCCTGGGGCACGGACTGGGCTTCGTGGCGGGCGGATCCCTCATCGCCGTTGCCGCGACATGGGTGTGGATCATGCCTGCCCGCGATGCCGGTGCGGCGCCTCCTCAGCCCGAGAGAGCCTCCGAATGATCGCCCTGTTGGCCGCCGGGAACGCGTAAAGGACCAGCTCGTCCGGCCGCACCCAGCGAGGGGAGTCGGCTGGACCGGCGGCCAGGGGCGGGCCGCCCGAGACCCACCGGGCGTGGAACAGGTGCAGCGTGATCCGGAAGTGGCTGTATGCGTGCCGCACCGTGTCGGCCGGCCGCAGAATCTCGGTCTCGACGTCCAGCTCCTCCCTCACTTCGCGTCTCGCCGCTTCGGCGGGACTCTCACCGGTCTCCACTTTTCCACCCGGGAATTCCCAGAGCCCGCCGAGCAGTCCGTCCTCTGGGCGCCTGGCGATCAGGAGCATCGAGCCCCTCCACACGAGCGCGGCGCCGATGTCGTGATGGGGGAGCTCGCGGCGAGGACGTCGGCCGGGACGCAGGGACACCGTGCCTCGTTCGAGCGACAGGCAGGAAGCGGAGACGGGACACTCGGGACAGCGCGGCGAGCGGGGCGTGCAGACCGAGCTTCCGAGGTCCATCAGGGCCTGGTTCAGGGGGCCCGCCTCTCCGTCAGCGTCGGCGATCAGCGAGCGGGCCAGCGCATCGAGCACCGGCGGAGACGGGGCCTCGAGGTCGTGGAGCCTGCTCAGCACACGTCGGACGTTTCCGTCCACCGCCGGTTCCGGACGACCGAACGCGATGCTGGCGAGCGCGCCCGCGGTATACGGACCGATTCCCGGAAGAGCGCGCAGCCGCGCGGGATCCTCCGGCAGACGGCCCCCGTAGTCGCGCATGAGTTCACGTGCCGCCCGATGCAGGTTGCGCGCGCGGCCGTAATAGCCGAGTCCTTCCCAGGCCTTCAGGACATCGTCGAGAGAAGACGCGGCGAGCGCCGCTATGTCCGGAAAGCGTTCGAGGAAGGAGTCGTAGTAGGGCGCCACCGTCTGAATGCGGGTTTGCTGCGCCATTACCTCGGCGACCCAGATCCGGTAGGGGTCGGCCTCCCGGCGGCCCGGGACGGCCCGTTGCCGCGTCCGAAACCAGGCGAGCAGCTCGTGAGCCGGGTCGCTCACTCCGGATCGCCAGTGCCGCCGTCGCGCAGGCCGGGCTGCGCCGCCGCGAAGCTGCCGTCGAACACGTGGACGGCCGGTCCGGCGAGGTGCAGGCGGTAATCTCCGTCCGGGCCGGGTTCGTCGGGAACGCGGATCTTCAGGTCGCAACCGCCCATCACGTGCAGGTCGAGGCCGGGTTCGCACAGACCGGCGGCCCGGAGCGCGAACGCGGAAGCCATGGCACCGCTTCCGCAGGCCAGCGTCTCGCCCTCCACTCCTCGCTCGAAGGTACGAATCGAGCCCCGGACGCGGTTCTCCAGAGTCACCAGGTTGACGTTCGCGCCCGCGGGACCGAGCTGCGGGTCGTGCCTGATGCGCCGGCACACCTCCTCGATCGAGCCTTCGGGCCTCGCCTGGAGCGGAACGACGAAATGAGGGACCCCGATCTGAACCAGCCACCCGTCGACCGGTCCGAACGGCCCTTCCACCGGGACCCGGCGCACCACCTCGACGGGCATCCGGTACTCCAGGTCCACCCAATCGCCGTCCACTACGGCCGTGATCACCGAATCGGACGTTTCCATTACGAACGGCGAGCCCGCCACGAGGCCCCGGTCTACGGCGAACCGCGCCGCGCACCGCGAGCCGTTGCCGCAGGTGCCGAAAGCCGAGCCGTCAGGGTTGAAGAAGCGGACGCCGACCCGGTCCGACTCGACAGGCCAGACCAGGACGAGTCCGTCCACCCCCACGCCGGTAGCGCGATCACAGACGTGCTTCGCGACCGGCGTTCCCTGTTCGTCGGGCCACCGCGCCGCCGTGATCACGAAGTCGTTTCCGGCGCCCGTATACTTGCCGAAGTTCACGGAATTCCCCGCTCGCTCAGTGGTTATGCGCCGCTGCGCCCGACTCCCGCACGGAAAAAGCCGCGGACCCGGTCGGGGTCCGCGGCCTTCCCTTCGACCTGACTCGACGCGGCGCAACGGCGGCTCCGCTGGTCAGGCACGCGCCCTCAGCACGGCGCGGGGGAAGCTTACCCCCCGAAGGCTGTACGAGCCTTCTTCAGCGGCTCACGCCGAGGCGACCGCTCGCCCATGTCGAGCCAGGCTCGGTTCTACTGGACACTGGATCACCTCCCTTCGAAGAGTGGAACATCGGGCACCACACCGGTGCCACCGCCGCTCGAGCGGCAGGGGCTGAGTCGAAGTTGGACGATCCCGGTCGGAGGCGCAACGGGCCGGGTCGCGTGTCCCGCCTGCCGCCCGCGCGGCCCTCGGCGCAGCGGCGATGCACGAGACCGGTCGCCGACCTATCTTGTGGCCGTGCAAGCGGGTCCGCCGTGGGCCACACAGGCCACCGAGGCCAGGGAGAACGAAACAGAATGACAGACGACCCCCAGCTCTCTCCCGTGCCCTTGCAGCGCCAGCGGGAGCAGACGGTGCAGCTTCTGATCGACCACTACGCGGCCGACAACCTGACCGTGGATGAGTTCGAGGCGAGGCTCGACTCCGCGTACTCGGCGGGGACCGTGGAACAGCTCTCGAGACTGGTGTCCGGGCTTCCCGCTCTCGCGTCCCCTTCGGTGGATCCGGCCTCGGTGCCGGTAGCCCGCGTGCCGGCGGCGGCCGTGAAGGAGCGGGGTTACCAGCTCGCGATCATGGGCGGCTCCGAGCGGAAAGGCGCGTGGACCCCGCCCCGCAGGATGTACACGATGGCGATCATGGGCGGCGCGGGCCTCGACTTCCGGGAGGCGAGAATGGCGCCCGGGGTCACGGAGGTGAACGTGCTGGCGATCATGGGAGGGGTGGAGATCCTGGTTCCGCCGGGCCTCGCCGTCGAGACGCACGGCATGGGGCTGATGGGCGGGTTCGACGCGCTGGACCAGGTGGGCGCCGATAGCGATCCGGACGCACCGCGCCTGAGGATCGTCGGGATGGCCGTGATGGGTGGAGTGGACGTCACCGTGCGACTGCCCGGGGAGACGGCGCGCGACGCACGGCAACGCAATCGGATCGAGCGGAAGGAACGGCGCCGCCTGCGCCGTGGCGGCGGTGAATAGAGCGGACCCGGATCGCGACTCCGGATCTTGAGCGCGGGGCTACCGCTCGGTATAGTCTCCTCCCGGCCGGCGACGGCGACGGGCGGACGACCACAAACGAATGACTGCGAGGGCTGCCATGTCAGGAATCCCCGACGGATTCCAGTATACCGAGGAGCACGAGTACGTCTGCGAAGCGGGCACCGAGGGCGAGTACCTGGTCGGGATCACCGACTACGCGCAAGGCGAGCTGGGGGATGTCGTGTTCGTCGAGCTCCCGGCCCCGGGTGATGCGTTCGAGAAGATGGAGGTCTTCGGCACGATCGAGGCGGTGAAGGCCGTTTCCGACCTCTACTGCCCGATCTCCGGAGAAGTGGTGGCGATCAACGAGACCCTCGACGAGGACCCCGCTCTCGTGAATTCCGATCCGTACGGCGAGGGGTGGATGATCCGGATCCGGGTGATCGATCCGTCGGAACTGGACGACCTGCTCTCGCCGGAGGCCTACGCCAGCCTGATCGAAGACTAGCCGTACACAGCCCCGCCGGAGCCGGCCCGTCGCGTTCCGGCGGGCCGCGACAGCTGCACCGACCGAAGCCTGCGCCGATCGCGACAGGCTTCCAACGACGGCAGGAATACCGATGTCCTTCATTCCGCATAGCGAGGCCGACCGGCGCGAGATGCTCGCCCGGATCGGCGCATCCGACGTCCGCCAGCTGTTCGGCGACGTACCCGCCGAGCTCCTCCTCGACCGGACTCTCGAAGTCCCGGAGGCCCTTTCCGAATGGGAGGCGGTCCGCGAGCTGAGCGGCCTTGCAGAGGCCAACCGATCGCTCGTGTGCTTCGCGGGCGCCGGTCAGTACGATCACCACGTGCCCGCGGCGGTGGACCACATCATCCGGCGCAGCGAGTTCTACACGGCCTACACGCCGTATCAGCCGGAAGTCTCGCAGGGCACCCTGCAGGTGATCTACGAGTTCCAGACCATGATCTGCGAGCTCACCGGGATGGACGTGGCCAATGCGTCGATGTACGACGGGCCGTCCGCCACGGCGGAGGCGGCCGTCATGTCCCGCGCCGTGACCCGAAGGCACCGGGTGCTGGCGGCGAGGAGTCTTCACCCGCATTACCGCAAGGTCGCTGACACCTATCTGCACGGACTGGGAAGCGAGGTAGAGCTGGTGGCCCCCGGAGCGGATGGACTGCTCGACCTGGATGCACTCCGTTCAGCTCTCGGAGATGACGTGGCCTGCATCCTCGTCCAGTATCCGAACTTCTTCGGCTGCATCGAGGAGCTGGAGCCGATCGCCGAAGCGGCGCACGAAGCGGGCGCGCTGCTCGTGGTGGCGGCCGACCCGGTGATGCTCGCGCTGCTCAGGACGCCCGGCGAGCTGGGGGCCGACATCGTGGTGGCCGAGGGCCAGCCGTTCGGCAACGCGCTCAGCTTCGGCGGGCCGGTCGTGGGACTGTTCGCGGCCCGGCAACAGCTCGTTCGGAAGATGCCCGGTCGGATCGTCGGCGCTACGGTGGACGTGGAGGACCGTCGCGGGTACGTGCTCACGCTGCAGACGCGCGAGCAGCAGATCCGGCGGGAGAAGGCGACCAGCAACATCTGCACGAACCAGGGGCTCAACGCCCTGGCTGCCACGGTGCACCTCAGCCTCCTGGGGAAGGAAGGTCTGCGCGACGTGGCCGAGTCATCGGTGCGGAACGCGCATTACGCGTGGCACAGGATCCAGGAGCTGGATGGCGTCACGCCGCTGTATCCCGACACCCCCTTCGCCCGCGAGTTCGCCGTTGCGACCGAGGAAGACTCCCGTTCCGTTCTCGAGCGAGGTTTCGAGGCCGGCATACTGGCCGGCGTGTCGCTGAGCCGGTTCGCGTCGCTCGAGGCCCCCGACGGTCTGCTGCTCGCGTTCACCGAGAAGCGGAGCCGCGAGGAGATCGACCGTCTGGTCGAACTGCTCGCGGGCTGAGGAGGGACTGATGGGCAAACTGGTGTTTCACGGGCACGCCTGCGTGGAGATCGTGACGGGCGACGGCACGCGGATGGTGATAGATCCGTTCCTGACCGACAATCCGGTCGCGGACGTGGGACGGGAGCATTTCCACGATCGCCTGGACTACGTGCTGCTGACGCACGGGCACTTCGACCACGTGGCCGATGCGTGGCCTCTCCTCGGCGAGGTCGACGCGACCCTGATCGCTTCGTTCGAGATCGTGTCGTACGCTCAGGCGGTGCTCGGACACCCGAAGGCGCACGCCATGCACATCGGGGGGGGACACGACTTCCCGTTCGGGCGGGTGAAGATGACGCCCGCGCTGCACGGCGGTCAGGTGGCGGGCGACGGTGCGGAAGGATACACCACGGTCCCGGCCGGGCTTCTGCTCACCGTGGACGGTTGCAGGATCTACCACGCTGGCGACACGGCGCTCATCGCCGACATGGCGTTGCTCGAAGGCCAGGTGGATGTCGCGCTGCTTCCGATCGGCGACAACTTCACGATGGGGCCGGCGGACGCCGCACGCGCGGTGGACATGATCAAGCCGCGCACGGTCATTCCGATCCACTACGGTACGTGGCCGCTGATCGACCAGGACCCGGAAGCGTTCAGGGCCCGCGTCGAGCCGAAAGCGGAAGTCGTCGTGCTGCGGCCCGGCGACGTTTACGAGTTCTGACAAGGAGAGGCAGGCGATGGCCGGCTTTCCGCTGAAGGGCGAGACGACGCCCACCATATTCGAGAAGTCCGTCGCGGGTCGTCGCGGTACCCGGATGACCCGCAGCGACGCGAGTCCCGGGCCGCTGAGCGACCTCATTCCGACGCGTCACCTGCGCGGTGAGCCGGCCCGGCTTCCCGAGGTGCCGGAGAACGAGGTGGTGCGGCACTACACCGAGCTCTCCCTGAAGAACCACCACGTGGACCGGGCCCTGTACCCGCTGGGGTCGTGCACGATGAAGTACAACCCCAAGGTGAACGAGGCGACATGCCGGCTCCCGGGGTTCGCGGGGCTGCACCCGTTCACGCCCCAGGCGAGCGCGCAGGGCGCCCTGAAACTGATGTTCGAGCTGGCCGAGATGCTGAAGGAAGTCGCCGGGATGGACGAGGTGACGCTGCAGCCGGCGGCCGGCGCGCAGGGAGAGATGACGGGCGTGCTCCTGATGCGGGCCTACCACGACGCGCATGGCGAGGGAAGCACGCGCCGGCGAATCCTGTTCCCCGAGTCCGCGCACGGGACGAATCCGGCCACCGCGGCCATGGCGGGGTTCGATGCGGAGGAGATCCCATCCGACGAGACGGGCCGCGTGGACCTCGAGGCCCTGCGCGAGAACCTGGACGAGGCGGTCGCCGGCCTGATGCTCACGAACCCGAACACGCTCGGCGTGTTCGAGTCGGACATCGCCGAGATCTCGCGACTGGTGCACGAGGTCGGCGGGTTGATGTACATGGACGGCGCCAACCTGAACGCCCTGATGGGCGTGACGCGTCCGGGTGACATGGGGTACGATGTGGTGCACTTCAACCTCCACAAGACGTTCAGCACGCCGCACGGCGGCGGTGGCCCCGGCGCGGGCCCGGTGGCGGTCAAGAAGCACCTGGCCCCGTATCTTCCCGTGCCCAAGGTGTTCCGCCGGGAAGACGGTTCGTACGGCCTGGACTGGGACCGCCCGGAGTCGGTGGGGAAGCTGCACGGCTTCTACGGCAACTTCGGCGTCATGGTGCGGGCGTACACCTACATGCGGATGCTGGGAGCCACCGGAATCCGCGAGACCGCGGAAGCTGCGGTGCTCAACAACGCCTACCTCACGGCCCTGCTGAAGGAGGACTTCGACCTTCCGTACGGCAGGGGCATGCACGAGTCGGTGTTCTCGGGAAGCTCCCTCAAGAAGCGGACCGACATCAAGACGATGGATGTGGCGAAGCGACTCCTCGACTACGGCTTCCACGCACCCACGGTCTACTTCCCCCTCAACGTGCCCGAGGCCCTGATGACGGAGCCGACGGAGACGGAGACCAAACAGGAACTGGAGAGGTACGCCGCCGCGATGAAGGCGATCGCGAGGGAAGCCGAAACCGATCCCGAGCTGGTGGCCACGGCCCCCCACACAACGCCCGTCCGACGGCTGGACGAGGGCCGGGCCGCGAGACAGCTGGACCTGAAATGGAGCTTCTCCGGGGACGCGGAAGACTGAACGTCGGCGCTCTGCGTTGCCTGGTTCACGGTCCGGCGCCGGGGGCCTGGAACATGGCCGTGGACGAGGCGCTGATGGACACGGCGCGGTGCGGTCGGGTCACCCTGCGCCTGTACCAGTGGGAACCAGGCTGTCTTTCGTTCGGCCGCAATCAGACGGCTCGCGGCCGGTACGACGGCGAGCTTGCCGCCCGGCGCGGCATCGACGTTGTGCGCCGTCCCACGGGAGGACGGTCGGTGTTCCACCATCGCGAGATCACCTACAGCGTGACGGCGCCGGCGGACGAATGGGGCGGGCTGCGGCAGGCCTACCTGAGGATCAATCGCGCCCTCGCAGCAGGGTTGCGCGACCTGGGCGTGCCGGCGGCCGTGGTGGAGGAGCGACGGAGTTCCGCTCTGCCGCGGCCGGGTCCCCGGGCCTGCTTCCGCGACCCGTTGCCCGGCGAGGTGGTCGCGCGAAACAGGAAGCTGGTCGGGAGCGCGCAATGGAGAGACGGCGGAGCCCTGCTGCAGCACGGGTCGCTGCTTCTGCACAACGATCAGGCGATGGTCGAGGAGCTGAGAATCGGAGGGTCGGAAGGTGTGGACGTGCCGGCGACGGGTCTGGCGGAACACCTGGATCCGCTGCCTCCGGTCGAGACGGTGGTCGACGCCCTCGCGAGGGCGTTCGCGACGGAGCTCGGGCGGGAGCGCGACCGGGCGGAGCTGACGACGGCCGAGCGTTCGATGGCCGGGGCGAGAATGGCTCGATACCGGCGGGACGAATGGACGTGGCGGCGGTGAACGGGGAGGAGGACGGATGACGCTCGGGCGGGTGAAAGGAGCGGGATTCCGGCTGGCGGCCTGTGCCCTGGTCGGAGTCTGCCTCGCGGCCTGCGGCGAGCCCCGGTCGTCGGAGCGCCCCCCCGGGTGGACGTCTGCGGAACGGACCGAGCCCGACGTGCCGGAATCGCAGCGCTACGGTGGAACGATCGTCGTGGCAGGCCGGGGCGACCCGCTCTCGATGAACTCCCTGGCGAGCACCGACTTCGAGAGCGGACAGCACCAGATCTACGTGCTCTTCGTGACGCTGGTATCGAACGATGCCAGCTACGAGCCGCAGCCGTACTTCGCGAGCTCGTGGGAGTTCGACGCCGACACCAGCCAGGTGATCTTCCACCTGCGCCACGACCTGCAATGGCACGACGGCGCCCCGGTGACGGCGCGCGATGTCGCGTTCACGTTCGAGCGCCTGAAGGACCCGGCGGTTCCCTTCCCGAATCCGTCGTACTTCGACAACTGGGATGCCGTCGAGGTGATCGATCCGGTGACGGTGCGCTTCTTCATCCGCCCGCACGCCAATCCGCTGTACGGCTGGTCGCGAACCGCGATCATGCCGGAGCACCTCCTCGGGGACGTCCCGCCGGAGGACCTGGAATCGAGCCCGTTCGGGCTCCTCTCGCCGGTCGGCGACGGCCCGTTCCGGTTTGCGGAGCGAATCCCCGGTGACCGGTGGGTGTTCACGGCGAACGAGGACTTTCCCGAGGAGCTCGGAGGCCGGCCCTACGTGGACCGCCTCGTGTACCGGCAGATTCCGGATGAGTTCGCGCTCGCCGCGGCGTTGCAGACCGGCGAGGTGGACATCGTGATCGACGCGTCGCCGTCGATGATCCAGCAGGTGAGCGACGATTCATCCACCGTGCCGGTGTCGTACCCGGCGCCGGAGTACGCCTTCATCGCCTGGAACTCCAAGCGACCCGAATTCGCGGATCCCCTGGTGCGCCGCGCGCTGACCATGGCGATCGACCGGGGGACCATCGTGCAGGCGGTGCTGGGGGGAAACGGTACGGTGGCGACGGGTCCGGTCGGCCCATGGCACTGGGCCTTCGATTCGACGTGGGTGCCGCTTCCGTTCGATCCGGACTCCGCAGGGGCCCTTCTCGATCGGGCCGGTTGGACCGACACGGACGGAGACGGGGTCAGGGACCGGAACGGACAGCCGTTCCGGTTCGAGCTGCTGGCCACGCCTCGCAAGGACTGGGCGGCCGTGCAGACCCTCGTGCAGGCCTCGCTGCGCCGGATCGGGGTGGAGGTGGAGCCAGTGGTGCGTGAACAGAGCGCTCTGATTCCACTGGTCATCGGGGCCGACCGCCGGTTCGATGCCGTGATCATCGGGTGGGCGCGGGACGTGCCGCTGAACGACGCCGATCTGTGGGCGTGCGATCAGGTGGGTCAGCCGTTCCAGTTCACCAGCTACTGCAACCCTCTGCTGGACCCGGTCCTGGACTCGATTCCGCTCGTGGCGGATCGCACGCGGCTGCGCTCCCTTATCGGGCGCTATCACGATCTGATCGTGGCTGACCAGCCTTACACATTCCTGTACTACCTGGACAGGGTGGATCTCGTGAACGGCCGGGTGTACGGTACGCGGATGGACTCGCGGGGCGACTGGGTAAACGTTACCCGGTGGTGGGTACGCGATGCGGGCACCCGGGGCCGTTGAGCCCGTGCCGAGAGAGGGAGGTCTTCTCTTGACATCCTGTCGAAAGGGCGGGTAGCTTCCCAACCCCCGACCGGGAGGCCCGTAGGCCGGGGCGGACATCAGACCAACGACTACGGCGGAGGACACCTTGGCAAGCTTGACTGTTGCGGCGCTCACGCTACTGCAGGATGCGCAGGCACTGGGCGCGGGTCAGGAGCTGAAGCTCAACGAGATCTGGGCGGCCGGCGGATTCATGATGTGGCCCCTCGGCTTCTGCCTCGTGGTCGGGGTCCTGATCATCATCTGGAAGTTCATGGACCTGCTGATGAAGTCGCTCGGCAACCGGAGGCTCCTCAGCGAAGTCGACGGGATGATCGCCCAGCAGCGGCTGGACCAGGCCCTCGCCCTGTGCGAAGACTCCAAGGCCCCGGCAGGCGAGATCCTCGCCGCCGGACTGAAGCGCTACAAGGAAGGCACGGAGCGCGTCACGCAGGCGGTCGAGAACGCGGGCGCGATCGAAGTCTCCAAGCTCGAGCGGGGACTCGTCTGGCTCGCCACGCTGTCGAACGTCGCCCCGCTGCTCGGCTTCCTCGGTACCGTCGTCGGAATGATCCAGGCCTTCCAGGCGATCGAGATCGCCGGTGAAGTCGAGGCCACCCTGGTGGCCGGCGGCATCAAGGTCGCGTTGATCACGACGGCGGCGGGCCTCACGATCGCCATTCCGATCAGCATCGCGCACAACTACTTCGTGGATCGCGTGGATCGCATCGTGATCGACATGGAGGAGAGTGCGCAGAAGATGATCGACGCTGTCCACGCCGTGGAGCGCGGCAGCCGCTGATCTCGGGCGGATCGCCGCCGTCGAAGCGGTCGTCACAATTGGACTGAAGGCCCGGAGCGCTCGGCTCTCCGGGCCTTTCAGCGTGTGGGGACCGCGCCACGCGGCGATTTCGACCAACCGCGGCGCGAGATGGGAACCGCACGACTTGCGGTTTCCGCGCGCGGTACTGATTTTCCGCGCCATGCTGCGGGGCCCGGCGAGGCAAGGCCCTTCGACGTTCACTTGACACGAGGCGACGTCATGAGCAGACACCCTGTCAGGTTCTGGTGGACGGTCCTTCCCTCTCTCCTTCTCCTCTTCGCAACGGCCGTTCCCGCGCGAGCGCAGGAAGGAGCTCTCGCCGGGACGATCACGGATGGCGCGACCGGAGTCGGGCTCTCGACCGTGGAGGTCGAAGTCCTGCGGCAGGACGGCAGCGTGGCCGTCGGCGGATTCACGAGCGCCAGCGGGACCTTCCGGCTGCAGGCCATCCCGGCCGGCACCTATACCGTGAGCTTCTCTCTTCCAGGCTGGGCGCCGACCGAAGGCGACCCGACGATCACGATCACGGCCGGGCGGACCACGAGCCTGAACGTGACGATGACGCAGCGCAGCTTCAACCTCAACCCGATAACGGTGACGGCTTCGAAGCGGGTGGAGAAGGCGCTCGAGGCGCCCGCGGCGGTCGAGGTCGTTTCGCGGGAGGAGATCGCGGCGCGACCCGCGGTGACGCCCTCCGACTACGTGAAGGAGCAGGCCGGCGTGGACTTCGTCAACACGGGCCTGCAGCAGAATTACGTGGTCGTCCGGGGTTTCAACAACATCTTCTCCGGGGCGACCCTCAACCTGACCGACTACCGGATCTCCCGCGTGCCCTCGCTGCGGGTGAACATCTCCCACTTCAACCCGCAGACCAACTCGGACCTGGAGCGGGTCGAGGTGGTGCTCGGTCCGGGCTCCGCGCTGTACGGACCGAACGCCGCGAACGGCGTGATCCACTACCTGACGCAGTCGCCGATCGACAACCCGGGGACGAACCTGTCGCTCGCCTACGGCCTGCGGCACCAGGGCAATACGGCCGACGGAATCTCCGCGTCCACGGACGGAACGATACAGGCGGAGGGTCGCGTGGCCTGGGCCAACGATGCGGAGACCTTCGGCATCAAACTGTCCGGGCAGTATTTCGGCGGGACGGACTTCGAGTACAACGATCCGACCGAGGTCCAGCAGAAGGGCTACGCGAGCGCGTGCATCGCCGCGAATTACAGCGCCACGAACCCCGCCTGCTTCAATTTCGCCGGCGACCTCACGAGCTGTAACCCGGCCACGGGCTGCACGAACCAGAGCGACCAGGCGGCGCTGCAGACCCGCGTGGACAACGTGTACGGCGGGCGTGACTACGACCTGAAGCGCTGGGGGCTCGACCTGCGCGCCGATTTCAGGCCGTCACCGGAGACTTCAGTGGTCCTGTCGGGCGGGCACACGGACGCGGTCAACAGCGTCGATCTCACGGGGATCGGCGCCGGCCAGGTCCAGGACTGGGGCTACTGGTACGCGCAGGGCCGCTTCAACTGGAAGCGCCTGTTCGGCCAGGTGTTCTGGAACGCGAACGACAACGACGAGACTTATCTGCTGCGCTCCGGCCGTCCGCTGATCGACAAATCGTACCAGGTCGTCGCACAGCTGCAGCACGGGTTCGACATCAACCCGCAGCACGGGCTGACCTACGGGCTGGACTACCTGTACACGAACCCCCAGTCCGAAGGGACGATCAACGGACAGAACGAGGACGACGACAACGTCACCGAGGTCGGCGGTTACGTGCAGTACGACGGACGGTTCACGGACAAGTGGAACCTCGTGGCGGCGGCTCGCCTGGACGACCATTCACGGCTCGAGGACCTGGTGTTCTCGCCGCGAGCCGCGCTGGTGTTCAAGCCGACGCCCGAGCGGAGCCTCCGGGCGAGCTACAACCGCGCCTTCTCGACCCCCAACACCCTGAACCTGTTCCTCGACATCTCGGCCCTGGGGATCCCGCTCGGCGGACCGTTCTTCTACGACGCGCGCGCCCAGGGAGTCACGGAGAACGGATTCACGATGAACCGGGACGCGAACGGCGTTCCGATGCACATGTCGCCGTTCAACCCGCTGCTCGGCGGGTCGCCCCGCGAATTCCTGCCCTCGACCACCGAGCAGGTGTGGTCGGAGGCGGTGGCCCTGATCTCCGCGAACAATCCCCAGGCGGGGGCCCTGCTCGGACTGGTCCCGCCACCGAGCGCGGCCGACATTCCGGTCGTCGCCGCGACGCTGAACATCGATTCGCAGGACTTCGAGAATCCGATCTTCGACCTGCGGCAGGTGCCGGACGTTCCGGCGCTGAAGCCGACGATCTGGCAGACGTTCGAGGTCGGGTACAAGGGACTGCTGCTGGGTGACAATCTCCTGCTCGGCGGCAACGCCTACTACACGGACGTCAAGGACTTCGTGTCGGCCCTCGAACCGTTCACCCCGAACATTTTCCTTCCCGCGCAGCAGACCAACGACTACCTGGTGTCGCAGCTCCTGCCGCTGGTGGGGCTCGTGCCGGGGCTCGATACGGCGACGGTGCTGGCGACGGCCGGAGCGGTATCGGCGCAGATCGGCCAGGTACCGTTCGGCTCCATCGCTCCCACGACGGCTGGCGGCACTACGGCGGCCCCGATCATCCTCACGTACCGGAACCTGGGCGACTTCAGCTTCTTCGGGGCGGATGCCTCGCTCACCTACGTGCTGAACGATCGGTGGGAGCTCGGCGGGACGATCTCCTGGATCGAGAAGGACACGTTCCTGACCGGCGAAGAGGGCGATCCGAACACGCGTGAGGTGGCCCTCAACGCGCCGAAGTGGAAGGGCTCCGCGACGGTGGGCTATCGCGCCCCGAACTCGGGATTGAACGGGGCAGTGCGCGGCAGGTACATCGACGGATTCCCCGTCGCCTCGGGCGTGTACATCGGCGCGGTGGACGCCTACACCGTGTTCGATCTGAACGTCGGCTACACGTTCCCTGGACGGAGCGGACTGACGCTGCAGCTCGACATCTCGAACATCTTCGACAACAACTACCAGAGCTTCGTCGGCGTTCCGGAGTTCGGGCGTTACTCGGTGCTCCGCCTGGTGTGGAACATGTAGCGACCCCGGAGGGTCGGAGGGAGTGCCCGGACGGGGCGTCGATCGCGGGATCGGCGCCCCGTCACGATTTTCGGGTCGTGGCATCGCGACCTGCGGTGCGCGAGATTCCGATCGGGCTGAGACCGGTACGGACCACCGGCCCGAAGTTCGTGATCTGGACCACGACGGTTGAGTAAGGAGCGACACGGCACGGGATGATGCGTGATGCGCGGAGGATGACGGGGCGAAAGGTCGCCGCGATCATGGCGGCCCTCGTGGCCGCCGGAGCCTGCGCATCCAACCCGCCGCCGGAGGACGTCGATGGGGGCGGAGTAAGCCGGATCGAGCAGTCGCTGGCGGACTACGGGCGGATGGGCTTTCTGGCCGGGACTCCCGAGTTCCCGGTCGTCGGGCGGGTCGTGACGTTCCGGGGCGCGGGCGACTCCGCCTACGTGGGCCTGGTGGCTTCGATGCCGCCGCGGGCGCTCAAATTCGCCCGAGATCACGAACTGTTCGCCGCTCGCTATCAGGTGACGGCCACGGCCGTCGCAGGACCCGACACCGTGGCGCGGATGGACCGACGCGAGGTGGTCCGGGTGGAGAGCTTCGCGGAGACGGCGAGCGACGAGGAACGGATCTTCTTCCAACGGTTCATCACCCTGCCGCCCGGGTCTTACGACGTCACGCTGACGGTGCGGGAGCTGACGAGCCGGGACCAGGTGGGGCGGACCTTCCGGGTCGACGTGCCGGCGCGGACGCGACCGGAGGGCTGGATCGGCGAGCCCGTGGTCGCCCTTCGAGCCGTGGCCCGGCAGGCTTACAGGCAACCTCCGCCCCTGATCATCTCGCCACGCTCGACGACGGCGGCGAACCGCAAGCCGCCGTTGCTGGTCGTGGAGGTATACGACGATTCGCCCGACACCGTGACTCTGCGCGCTACGGCCGACGGAACGCTGCTGTGGGAACAAGCCCTGGCACCGACGCCCGCGCCCGGCGACGGGGACGGACCTCGAACGGCGCTCACGACGCTGCCGATCTCGAGGATCCCCCCGGGGCTCGTCGAGCTGACGGTGTCGACCGGGGGCGTCGTCGCGACCAGAAGTCCCGTCCTGGTGGCGCTGGACGACGTCTGGGCATTCGCCCGCTGGGACGACATCGTACGATGCCTGGTCTACGCGTTGCCGTCCGACAGCCTGGAAACGTGGGAGACGGCCGCCCCATCCGATCGGGCACATCTGTGGACCGCCTTCTGGGACGCCACGGACCTCGATCCGGCGACGCCAGGCAACGAGTTCCTCGATCGCTACTTCGATCGAATGTCGCGTGCGCAGGACCGGTACGGGGAACCCGGGGTCCCGGGCTGGCGGTCCGACCGGGGCCGCGCCTACGTGCAGCTCGGGCCGCCCGACGTCGAGTCGGTGCAGGGCGGCGGAGAGACCGGAGAGCCGCTCCAGATCGACTGGCGTTACGGGGAGTCGCTTCCCTTTCCCGTGCTGCTTCATTACGTGGACGTGAACGACTTCGGACTGTTTCGACTGGATTCACGATCGCGCCTCGTGCTGCGTAACGCGGCTCGGGATCTGAGGGCCCTGGAGAGATCGGGAGAATGGACGGACCCACGCCACGCGGAAGACGAGGACGATGAGGGGATCGAGTAGGTCGGCCGGACTGATCGTGGCTCTGGTGACCGCCCTGCCCTGCCTGGCCGGGGCGCAGGAAGTCCCCGACTCGGCGCTCCTCGCCCTGCAGGACAGGCTGGCCGAGGGCTTCACGCTGAGCACGGCCCGGGAGGCGGCTCGGCGCCTGTCGGTGGAGGCGGAAGCCGGAACGCCCGGACTGATCCTGCTCGCCGCACGGGCCCACGCCGAGATGCTCGCGTGGAGCGCCGTGCGACGACTTCTCGCCGGCCGGGACTGGCTCGACGAGTTCGAAGGCGGTGAAGGCCGCCTGCTCCTGGCTCGTGCCGAGCTCGCGCTGGGCGATCCCGATGCCGCGATCGCGGGATACGAACGAGCCGGTCCGGAGCGACTGACGACCGAGCACCGCGTGTGGTACGCCCGGGCCCTCGAGCGGGCGGACCGCCCGGAAGATGCCGCGCAGCAGTATCTGGCGGGAGCTGAGTCCGATCCCGGGCTGGGCGGGTGGCTCCGCCTGTCGGCGGTACAGACGTTGGGCCGGGCAGGAATGGCGGACCGCGCGATGGCTGCGGCCGAAGGCCTCGGGAGGCATCCGTCGGTGTGGCGTGACTCCACGTTCACCGAGCTGGCAGGGGCGCTCTTCGCCACCGGCGACACGACCAGGGCGCTGACGATGGCCGACTCGCTGAGCCGGCCCGCGCGGGCGATGCTCGCGGGCAGGTGGCTCATCCCCGCGTACGCGGCCCGCGGCGACACCTCGAAGGCCCGCCGCGAGGCGGAGGCGTCCCTGCGGTATGGAGGCGTGGGCCCCGAGGCCGGGGCCTTTCTGCTGGCGCTGGATTCATCCGTCTCGAATCTCCGTCGGATCGCCGAGGTTGAGGTCCGGGAGGGGCGCACCGGCCGCGCGGTCGAGCTCCTGCAGGCGGCCGTGGGCTCGGCGGACGACGAGGAACTGCCGGACCTGACGATGGAGCTGGCGGAGGCGCTGTTCGCGGATCGCCAGTACGTCGCCGTGCCCCGCCTGCTCGGTCCCTGGATCGGGAACCGGGCCGACGACGCCGACCGCCGGTCGGATGCGAAGCTCGAGCAGCGGATGCGCTTCCTGGCGGGGCGCGCGCTGTATCGAAGGGGTCTGCGCGACGACGCGACCGCCCTGTGGAAGATCGTCGTCGCCGATCCGGTCGCGCCGGACGGCCCGTACGCCGCCTTTCTGCTGGCCGACATCGAGCACGACAGGGGCCGGCTGGAATCGGCCCGTTCGGCCTACGAGGAAGCGGTGGCCCGCTTTCCGCGTTCCAGCTACGCCGGGGACGCCCTGATCCGCCTCGGGATGATCGACCTCGTCGAGCTGCGCCCCGAGCAGGCCGTGGAGCACTTCGACGCCTACCGGCGCCGGTTCCCCGGAGGAAACTGGTACGGCGCCTCCACGTTCTGGGCAGCCCGGGCGCGGGATGCCGCGGGAGACAGCGCCAGTGCCCGGGTGCTGTATCGTCAGGTGCTCGGCGAGGACCCGGTCGGCTTCTACGGCATCGAGGCGGCCCTGTGGCTCGGCGTCGAACCGTGGGACTATCTCGAGATCCGGCCGGCGCCGCCCGCGCGCCTCAGGCAGGACCACGCCGCCCTGCTCGACCGGATGGGCCGGCTCCGGTCGGTCGGCTGGAAGGGGAGAGCGCTGCGGGAGCTGTCCTCGCGGACGGGCCCGCGGGAGTCGCGCGAGGACCGGCTCGCGCTCGCGATCGGATTGAACGAGATCGGCTTCACGTGGCAGGGCACTTCGATCGCGTGGGGCGTGCTGGCCGCCCGGTCGGGGATCTGGAGCGAGGACCTGCTGCGAGCCGTGTATCCCCTCGTCTACGCCCCCGTCCTCATGGAACGGGCCGAAGCGGAGAGACTGGACCGTCCACTCGTGGCAGCGCTCATTCGCCGCGAGTCGCAATTCGACCGGGACGTGGTCTCGGGCGCGGGAGCGACCGGGCTGATGCAGCTGATGCCGGCGACGGGCGCCGAAGTGGCGCGGCGCATCAGACTCACCGAGTACGACTCGAGACAGCTGGTGGTGCCGGAGGTCAACATGGCCGTCGGGAGCCGGTATCTGCGGGAGCTTCTCGAGCGGCGCGACGGCGCCCTGGTCCCGGCGCTCATCTCGTACAACGCGGGGCCGCACCGGTATACCTCGTGGCGGCAATTTCCGGAATTCTCGGCCAGCACGGACCTGATGATCGACCGCATCCCGTTCAGCGAGACTCGGCGGTACGTGAAGGCGATTCTGTCCTATCGCTACATCTACTCGAAGCTGTACGACCTGGGTGCCGAATCTGGTTGACTCGATCTTGACGGAGGGGTAGGATCAACCGTATGGGGCACCGCCCCTGGTGCTCCGCCGTGCTGGCGTTTCTTCTCATCAGGAGGGCACCGAATGTCCAGAGGCAAGGTCAAGTGGTTCCACGATGCGAAGGGGTATGGCTTCATTGAGCTCGAGGACGGGAAGGACGTCTTCGTGCACTACAGCGCCATCAACATCGAGGGCTACAAGACCCTGGCCGAGGGCCAGGAGGTGGAGTTCGAGCTCACCGACGGCGACAAGGGGCCACGCGCCGCCAACGTCACGCGGCTGTAGACTCGCTCCCCTTCCCTAGAAGCTGCTCGCGGCGCCCCGGCCGATCCGGCTCGGGGCGCCGGCGCATCGAAGATCCTCACGACCCGTCCGAGCCGCCGAAGTGACCGAACAGCCGCACGAGCCGACCCTGTACCTGCTGGACGGACACGCGCTCATCTACAGGGCGTTCTTCGCCATGATCAGCCGGCCGCTCACCACGTCGAGCGGGGAGAACACGTCCGCTCCGTTCGGCCTGGCCCGTTTTCTCATCCGGCTGATGGAAGACCACCACCCCGACTACGTGGGCCTCGTGCTCGATGCCGGGGACAGCTACCGCACCGAAGTGTTTCCCGACTACAAGGCGACCCGGGAGAAGATGCCGGACGAGATGGCCGCCTCGCTGCCCCGGGTGCGCGACATCGTGGAAGCCTTCCGCGTCCCGGTGATCGAAGTCGACGGATGGGAAGCCGATGACGTGATCGGGACGCTGGCCCGACAGGCGGCGGCGCAGGGCGTCCGGACCGTGATCGTGTCGGGGGACAAGGATTTCTATCAACTCATCGATGAGATGACGCATCTCCTCAACCCGGGCCGCGGCGGGCCGGCGGGGGTGGACGAGGAACGCGTGACGCCGGAGAACGCGTCTGAGCGCCTGGGAGTCGCGCCCGAGCACGTGACCGACTACCTGGCGCTGATCGGGGACTCGTCGGACAACGTGCCCGGGGTGAAGGGCATCGGGAAGAAGACGGCCCCCGGCCTGATCGAGACGTACGGCGGCCTCGAACAGATCCTGGCGCACGCGGGCGAGATCGAAGGCAAGCGGGTCAGGAACGCCCTGCTCGAGCACCCGGACGAGGCCAGGCTGTCGAAGGACCTGGTGACGATCCGACTGGACGCGCCGGTCGAACTGGACCTCGATGCGCTGTCGCGCAGCGAGCCCGACCGCGAGCGCCTGAGGCAGATCTTCCTCGAGCTGGAGTTCCATACCCTGGCCCGCGACTGGGCCCCGGAGACGACGCCTCCGCCCGCAGACGTGACGGTGTCCACGCAGGCGGACGGCACGCCGCCCGTCGAGGAGTCGGCGGAGGGTCCGGCCTACGAGCTCGTGACCGACTCGAAACGGATCCCGGCCGTGGTGCGGACGATGCGAGCCGCCGGCACGATCGCGGTCGATACGGAAACGACAGGCACCGACCCGATGCGAGCCGGCCTGGTCGGCGTCTCGCTGTCCGCCGGGGAAGGAAGGGCGTACTACCTGGCGTTCGCACACCGTCCCGCCTCGGTGGCCACGGACGCCGAGGGCAACCCGGTCCTCATGCTGGACTCGGTGGAGCATGTCCCCAACCTCCCGCCGATCACATCGCCGGTTCTCGCTCCGCTCCGGGAACTGCTCGCCGATGCCGGGGTGAGAAAGGTCGGCCACAACATCAAGTACGACATGCTGATCCTCGAGCGGGCGGGCGCGCCCCTCGACGGCGTGTACTTC
>Ga0210121_1000012_pt1 | contig 51314 bp, 54 predicted proteins | sample Joice_ThreeSqB_D_FD_184873 | JGI IMG/M metagenome (GOLD analysis project Ga0210121, IMG submission 184873) | Wetland microbial communities from San Francisco Bay, California, USA, that impact long-term carbon sequestration - Joice_ThreeSqB_D1... | ecosystem: Environmental > Aquatic > Marine >... | reverse complement strand
GAGAGATCCAGCGCAAAGAAGGACGCCGGGAAGAGCGAGGCCGGAGGGTCGGGAGAGTCGGGGAAGGGGAGCTCGGGTGACGGCGGCTGATATCCGAAGCGGACCGGCGCGCCGGCTCGCCGACGCCCTGAAGAGGGCCGCCGTGGAGATCGGCGCACCCGCGGACTTCGATCCGCAGGTTGAGCGACCCGCGGATCCATCGCACGGGGACCTCGCCTCGAACGTTGCCCTCGTGTTGTCCGGGAGGCTGGGAAAGGCGCCCCGTGACCTTGCAACGGCCATCGCGGACCGCCTGAACCTGGATTCGACAGGGGTGTCCGATCTGAGCGTTGCCGGGCCGGGCTTCCTGAACTTCCGGCTGTCGGACCAGGTGCTGCGCGACGGTCTGCGCTCGGTACTGGAAAGCGGGCCGGACTGGGGACGCTCGGATGCGGATCAGGCCCTGCGCTACAACGTCGAGTTCGTATCCGCGAACCCGACGGGACCGCTTCACGTGGCACACGGAAGGGGAGCGGCCATCGGAGACGCGACTGCCTCGCTCCTCCAGTGGACCGGACACGAAGTCACGCGCGAATTCTACGTGAACGACGCCGGCCGTCAGATCGAGCTGCTGGGCGAATCGATCGAAGCCCGCCGCCGCGAGCAGAAGGGACTGCCGTCCAGCATGCCGCAGGGGGGGTATCAGGGCGAGTACGTGCGTGAGATCTCGAGCCGTCTGGTGGAGGAGCTGGGAGAGTCGGCGCTCGAGGCGCTCCCGGACGAAGAACGAGTGCGTCTGTTCAGCGAGAGGGCCGCCCGGATCCTCCGTGACGAACAGGCCAGCGATCTCGCGGCGTTCGGCATCCGCATGGATCGGTGGTTCGAGGAATCGTCTCTGTTCTCTACCGGCGATGTCGAGGGACTGCTGAGCCGGATGATGGAATCAGGGAGGGCGTATCGGGCGGACGGGGCTGTCTGGCTGCGCACCACAGATCTGGGCGACGAGAAGGATCGTGTCCTCGTCAAGAGCGATGGGTCGCACACGTACTTCGTCTCCGACATCGCCTATCACCTCGACAAGGCAGCGCGCGGGTTCGAACGAGCGATCGACGTATGGGGAGCCGATCACCACGGACACGTTCCACGAATGCAGGCGGCCCTGACGTCTCTGGGACTCGCGGAGGACTTTCTCGAGGTCCTCCTGATACAGCTCGTGACGGTGATGCGTGGTGGCGAGGAGGTACGGATGTCGAAGAGGGCGGGGCAGTTCGTCACCCTCCGGGACCTGTTCAACGAGACCGGGACGGACGTCGCGCGCTACTTCTTCCTCATGAGGCGAGCGGAAGTCCCGATGACGTTCGATCTGGACCTGGCGCTGGACACTTCCGACGCGAATCCAGTGTATAAGGTGCAGTACGCTCATGCGCGGATGTGCAGTGTGTTCACGCGCGGGCAGGTGGATCCGGAGACCCTCTCGCCGAGCGACGCGGATCTGAAACAGCTGGATCCGGGAACGGAGCGCCGGGTGCTGCTGAGCGTGCTCCGGTTTCCGGAACGGGTGCGCGCCGCGGCTGAAGCGAGGGCTCCCTACCAGGTCTGCAACTACCTCGAAGACCTGGCCGGTGCCGTGAATTCGTGGTACCACGAGGGGAATCTGGACCCAACGAGGCGACTCCTGGCCGAGGGACCGAGCCGGCCGGTCCGACTCGCTCTGGCCAGGGCCGTGCAGCTGACGCTGAGCTCGGGCCTGAGACTGCTCGGCCTCACGGCGCCGGAGCGTCTCGAGAGGGAGGACGATTGAAGCGAACTCCGGACCGTCTCAGTTACGCCGAGGCCGGCGTGGACATCGCGGCGGCGGAGGGACTCACCCGACGTCTCGCACACCTGGCGGAATCGACCAGGTCGGAAGGGGTACAGGGCCGATTCGGTTCGTTCGGGGGCCGTTTCAGGATCAGCGAGGACGCGGAGCTCGTGGCCAGCGCGGACGGGGTCGGCACGAAGGTGCTGGTCGCGAGGGCTGCGGATAGGCACGGAACCGTCGGTGAGGACCTGGTCAATCACTGCGTCAACGACATCCTGACCGAGGGCGCAGTTCCACTGTTCTTCCTTGACTACTTCGCCTGCGGGACGCTGGAGCCCGACGTAGCGTTCGACGTCATTTCCGGCATCGCCCGCGGCTGCCGGGAGAACGGGTGCGCACTTCTGGGCGGCGAAACGGCGGAAATGCCCGGCGTGTACGCGCCCGGCGATTACGATCTGGCCGGCTTCATCGTCGGTCGCGTCTCGCTCCCGGTGCCCGGACGGGATTCGGTATCGGAAGGGGATCTCCTCATCGCACTTCCCTCGTCCGGCCTGCACACGAACGGCTACAGTCTGGCTCGCAAGGTGGTCTTTGAACGTCTGGGGCTGGGCCTCGGCGACGAGCTCCCGGGAACGGGAGAGTCCGTCGCCGACGTTCTGCTCCGGGTTCACGTTTCCTACCTGCCGTTCCTCCGAGCCTCGTGCGACAGGGGCGCGATCAGGGCTCTGGCTCACATCACGGGCGGTGGGATACCCGGCAATCTCTCGCGGATCCTGCCAGGTGACTGTGATGCTCGAGTCGATGTCAGCACCTGGGACCCGGGGCCGCTGTTCGGTCTGCTGGGAAGGGAGAGCGGTCTCGAGATCGACGAACTGTACGGGACCTTCAACATGGGCGTCGGAATGATCGCAGCCGTGTCTCCGGACGAGGTGCGGCAGGTGCTCAGCGAGATCGATTGCGAGGGGGGTACAGGCTTCGTGTGCGGCGTGGTTGCGAGAGGCACTGGCAACGTCGTGCTGGAGCGAGCCGGATGAAGATGGACGATCGGGCGGTGTGTGACGAGCTGCACATGGACCACGCCCTGGCTCTCGCCCGGATGGGTTGGGGACAGGTGTCTCCCAATCCGCTCGTGGGTGCCGTGGTGGTAGCTGGAGGGGAGGTGATCGGAGAGGGCTTCCACGCTCGGTACGGGGAGAGTCATGCGGAAGTGAACGCGCTCCGCGAGGCCGGCGACGGAGCGCGGGGAGCGACCCTCTACGTCAACCTCGAACCGTGTGCCCACGAAGGCCAGACGCCTCCGTGCACCGACGCAATCATCCGGGCCGGGATCAGGCGCACCGTGTACGGATGCAGAGACGTGGACCCGCTTGCGGCGGGGGGAGCGAACGTGCTCCGTGAGGCTGGTGTGGAAGTACGGGGTGGGGTTCGTGCTGGTTCGGCGGCGCGACTCAACGGGCCGTTCATCTGGCACCACGTCGGATTCGGTCCATGGATCTCCGTGAAGCTGGGCCTGTCGCTCGATGGCCGCATTGCGGGACGCCCGGGTCTGCGCACCCGGATCACGGGAGACGAGGCAGAATCGTACGTGCACCGGCTGCGAGCGGCACACGACGCGGTGATGGTCGGCGGCCGTACCGTGCGGGTCGACGATCCGCTGCTCACCGTGCGACTGGCTCCGCCCCCCCGGGTGCCGCCGTCCAGAGTCGTGCTGGACCCGGATCTCGAGCTTCCGACGGACAGCCGACTGGCAGACACCGTGGAGGAAGCGCCGGTCGTCGTGTTCTGCAACGAGGACGCAGCGACGGGTCGCCGCCGCGCGCTCGAATGGAAGGGTGTCGAGGTGGTGCCGGTGCCGCGCGCCTCCGCCGGGTTGGATCTCGGGGCCGTGATGCTCGGGCTGGAATCCCGCGGGGTGCGCTCCGTCCTTGTCGAGGGAGGTGGGCGACTCGTGGCCGGCCTGATGCAGGCGGGGCTGGTCAGGCGGCAGTATCTCATCTACGCGCCCGTGGTAATAGGAGAAGAGGGAGTGCCGTCGATTGGGGCGAAAGATCTGCCGGGGAAGCAGGACTGGAGTGTGGCGGCGAGGACTGCGCTGGGCGAGGATACGTTGCTCGAGCTGGAGGACCGGAAGGCGCGCGAAGCGCTCATGGAGGCGGCCTGATGTTCACTGGACTCGTGGAGACGATGGGGCGGGTGCTCGAACGTGAGGATTTCGAGCAGGGGGTCCGCTTCAGGCTGTCGGCTCCGGATCTGACTGGACTGCTGGCGGACGGCGACAGCCTGGCGATCGATGGAGTATGCCACACGGTCTTCGACATCGAAGGCGCGCAGTTCACGTTCGAGTCCGTGCGCACGACGCTCTCCCGTACGACCCTGGGCCAGTTCGTTCCCGGACGAGAGGCCAACCTGGAGAGAGCGGTGCGAGCCGGCGAGCCGATGGGTGGCCATCTCGTCCAGGGGCACGTGGACGGGGTCGGGGTGGTGGACGGGATCGAAAAGGCGGGCGAGACTGTGTTCATCCGGTTTCGGATGCCGGAGGAGGTCGCCCGCTTGACCGTCCTGTACGGTTCGATAGCGATGGACGGCATCAGCCTCACGGTGAACAGCCTCTTTCACGACGTCGCGGAAGTGGCAATCATTCCGTATACATGGGATCATACCAATGTCGGTCGGCTCTCCGAGGGATCCGAGGTGAACCTGGAGGCGGACCTCGTAGGAAAATACGTGGACCAGCTGCTGCGGCCGTATCGCGAGTCGACGGCCTGATGCACAACCCCGAGGAGGGTCGTACGGTGCTGTCTGCAGACCAGAAGGTGAGAGAGGCAATAGAAGTCATTCGGGCAGGCGGCCTGGTGATCGTGGCGGATGACGAGGACCGGGAGAACGAGGGGGATCTCGTCTGCGCCGCAGAGCTCGTGACGCCCGAGATCATCAACTTCATGGCCACACACGGCAGAGGACTCGTCTGCCTCACCCTGGCGCCTGAAATAGCCGACCGCCTCGACCTGCCTCTGATGTCGGATGGACGGGGTCAAGATCCGAACGGAACGGCCTTTACAGTCTCGATCGATGCCACGGCGGAGCTAGGGGTTTCCACGGGCATCTCGGCTGCGGACCGCGCCCGGACGATTCAGGTGGCGGTGTCGGAGGATTCGAGGCCGTCTGACCTGATTCGGCCGGGGCACGTATTCCCCCTGCGTGCCAAGGTGGGAGGGGTCCTTCAGCGGGTGGGGCAGACGGAAGCTTCGATGGACCTGGCACGCCTCGCGGGTCTGGCGCCAGCTGGAGTGATCTGTGAGATCCTGAACGAAGACGGCACGATGGCGCGACGGCCGCAGCTGGAACAGTTCTCGGCCGAGCACAGTATGCCCTTCATCACGGTCGCCCAGATCATCGCCCATCGACTGAAGAACGAGCGCCTCGTGCGGAGAGTAGCGGAAGCGATCCTGCCAACGCCACACGGCGAGTTCCGGGTGGTCGGATATTCGAACCTGGTGGACGACCGGGAGCACATCGCGCTCGTGCGGGGCGAAGTGGCGGGTCAGGACGATGTGCTGGTCCGGGTCCATTCAAAATGTCTGACCGGCGATGTGTTCGGCTCCGGTAGGTGTGATTGCGGATCCCAGCTTCAGGCGGCCATGCGGACGGTGGCGGAAGAGGGGAGGGGCGTGATCGTCTATCTGGACCAGGAGGGACGCGGAATCGGGCTGCTCAATAAGCTCCGCGCGTATGAGCTGCAGGATCAAGGGCACGACACGGTGGAAGCCAACGAAATGCTGGGCTTCGCTCCCGATCTGCGCAACTACGGGATCGGGGCCCAGATTCTCCTCGACCTGGGACTGACCAGGATCCGTGCGATGACGAATAATCCGAAGAAGCTCACGGGGCTGGAGGGCTTCGGACTCGAAATCACGGACCGGATACCCCTGGAGGTGGAGACGACGGCGCTGAATCACGACTACCTGGAGGCCAAGCGAGAGAAGCTGGGCCACCTGCTGGGGTGAGCATGGCTGGTGACATGTCTCGAAGGAGGGAGGGCCTGCGGCTCTGTCTCGTGGTCAGTCGGTTCAACGAACCCGTTACCCGTCGGCTGGAGGAGGGGGCGCGGCGTTTCCTGGAGGCCGCCGGCGTGGAGCCGGCGAACATCGACATTCTGCGTGTCCCCGGCGCGTGGGAATTGCCACTGGGTGTTCGACTCGCCCTGAAGCGGGGGCTCTACGACGGTGCCATGGCCCTCGGATGCGTGATACGAGGAGAGACCCCTCACTTCGAGTACGTCGCCATGGGGGCCACGATCGGCCTGCAGGAGCTCACGCGCGAATTCAGCGTTCCCGTCGGGTTCGGCCTGCTGACGACCGAGAACGGCGAGCAGGCGTTTGCCAGAGCGGGTGGCGGGAAGGGCGACAAGGGGGAGGAAACGGCGCGGGCCGTGCTCGAAATGTGCGACCTGGCGGCCAGCCTGGAATGAGGCCGGCAAATCCGAGATCGAGGGCGAGGAGCTGGGTCCTGCAGGTGCTGTACGGGTGGGATACGGCTGGCGATGGCACTGTACGGGAGTGGGCCCGTGATGCGCTCCACGGAAGAAGCGTGAGCCCACGCTACCGCCCGTACATCGACCGCCTCCTGCACGCGCTGGAAGAGCACCTGCCGGAGTGCGATTCGCGGATCGAAGCCAGCATGCCCAATTGGAGACTGAATCGTCTGTCCGCCATCGACCGCAACATCCTGCGAATAGGCACTGTGGAAATGATGGCGATACACGATGTTCCGCCCCGGGTCGCAATCCACGAGGCCATCCGCCTGGCCGAAAGGTACGGCAGTACGGACAGCCCCGGCTTCGTCAATGGCGTGCTCGATGCCGTAGGGCGAGCGATCGCAGATTCCTGAGCGACATCGTGCGAATCCTCGTCGTCAACTGGCAGGACCGGCTCAACCCCGAAGCGGGTGGGGCGGAGGTTCACCTGCACGAGATCTTCGGGCGCCTCGCCGGGCGCGGACACGAGATCTCGCTGCTGGTCTCGGGATGGGAGGGCTGTGAGCCGGAAGCTCGGCTCGATGGCATGCGGGTCCTTCGGAGGGGCAGCCGATATACCTTTCCGCTGCACGTGCACGCCGGGTTCCGAGACCTGATGAAGGGCGGGCAGTCATTCGACGTTCTGGTCGAGGACATCAACAAGGTGCCGCTGTTCACTCCGCTGTGGACGAGACTGCCGGTCGTCGGCCTCGTGCCTCACCTGTTCGGTTCGACGGCGTTTCAGCAGGAGAGCCTCCCGGTGGCTGCAACCGTCTGGGCGGCCGAGCGGCTGATGCCGGCCGCGTATCGGGGGGCGGATTTCGTCGCCATCTCAGAGAGCACCGCCGCGGACCTGAGGGAGAGAGGCTTCCTCCCGGACCGGGTACGGGTCAGCTATCCGGGGATCGACCACACCGTGTTCCGCCCCGCCGCGGCGCGAGCCGAAGCGCCTACGATCGCCTACGTTGGAAGGCTCCGTCGATACAAGGGGCTGGACGTGGTTCTGCGAGCCGTAGCACAGCTGCGGGAACAGGGAGTCGAAGTCAGAATGCTCGTCGCCGGGCAGGGAGAGGATGCTCCCAGGCTGCAGCGGCTCGCGGCGGAACTGGGACTCGGGAACCGGGTGAGTTTTCGCGGGTTCGTTTCAGAGGAGGAGAAGGTCAGGATACTCCAGTCGACCTGGATCAACGTCTACCCGTCGCCGAAGGAGGGTTGGGGTATCACGAACGTCGAAGCCGCGGCCTGCGGGACTCCGTCGGTGGCGAGTGACTCCGAGGGGCTTCGCGAGTCCGTACTTGACGGAGAGACGGGCTTTCTCGTTCCGCATCGCGACGCGACCGCCTGGGTCTCGGCGCTGCGTCGTCTGGTGGAAGAGGATGGACTCCGGGCCCGGATGGGGGACGGAGCGCTGCGCCACGCGAGCGGTTTCACATGGGAGGCGACGACACAGGAGTTTGAGGATATCTTGCAGGAATCCGCAACACGCTAGAGGAGGAACTCGATGCAGATAATCATCGCTGCGAGGCACACGGAAATCCCGGATTCCCTGAGAGAGCACATCGAGGAACGCTTCGGCCGGCTCGACAGGTTCGACGACGGAGCTTCCCGCATGGAGGTCACCGTATCGGAGGAGAAGCAGCGGTGCCTCGTCGAAGCGAACGTCAGCAGCCGGCTCGGCTTCGTGCACGCCGGCGCGGAAGCGGGCGACTTTCGAACTGCGGTGGACAGGCTCTACGAGAAGCTCTCCCGGCAGTTGAAGAGTCGGCGTGATCGCGCGCGCGCTCGCAAGGGAGCTGCCCCGGAGCTGTCGATCGGCATCGCGGAGAACCCCGAAACGTGAGCATTCTGAGGGTCTCGGATCTCCTGGAGCAGCGGAGCAAGAGCCTGGGTCTCTCTCTGCTGGCGGGCGAATCCGGGCTGAACCGGGAGATCACCAGCGCGGACATTTCGAGCCCGGGACTCGTCCTCGCGGGGTTCACGGATCGCTTCCCGAGCCGGCGTATACAGGTGCTCGGCGAGACCGAGATCATGTTCCTGCGATCGCTGGAAGCGGGGCGCCGCAGCGAAACTCTGCGCGAGTTTCTCGATGCGGAGATGCCTCTCGTCATCGTCACCAAAGGGCTCGAGGCTCCGGCCGAGCTCCTCGCCCTCGCTGATGAAGAATCGATTCCGGTTCTGCTCTCGAACCTCAAGACCGGTGAGTTCTACAGGCGGATCAAGCCGTTTCTGGAAGAGGAATTTGCGCCAACGACCGCCATCCACGGATCTCTGGCGGACGTGTATGGCGTGGGCCTCCTGTTCGTCGGAGCGAGCGGAATCGGGAAGAGCGAGTGTGTGCTGGACCTCGTTGAAAGGGGTCACAGGCTGGTGGCCGATGACGTGGTGCTCGTGCGCCGCCGCGGCTTCGACGTGCTGATCGGGCAGGCGCACGAGAGACAGCAGCATCACATGGAGATCCGCGGGATCGGGATCATCGATGTCCGGGCGCTGTTCGGTGTCCGGGCGGTCCGTCAGCAGAAGCGAATCGAAGTCGTGGTCCAGTTGGAGCACTGGCGGGAAGACGCCACCTACGATCGGACGGGGCTCGAACGCGACAAGACCGAAATCCTGGACACCCCGATTCCCAGGGTCGTGGTCCCCTTGAACCCGGGGAAGAACATCACGGTGATCAGCGAGGTCGTGGCGATGAACCACTTGCTCCGATATGCGGGCGTCGACAGCGCACGGATGTTCGAGCAGAACCTCCGGCACCTCATGCAGCCAGTGAGGGACTATCTCGAGGAGGATTATGAGTGAAGTCCGGGGGATCGTGGTCGCCCACGGCCACCTGGCGCGCTGCCTGGCCGAGACCACGGAGTCCATCTCGGGCATCCTCGGGGCGATTCAGCCGATCAGTAACGCCGACTGTTCCCCGGAGATCCTCGTCAAACGCATCCGGGAGGCGGTGGATGGGGGGCGAGTGATAGTGTTCGTGGATCTTGACAGCGGCAGCTGCTGCCATGCCGCTCGCTCCGTGTGTCGCGGGGTCCCGGAGGTTCCTGTCGTCTCTGGCGTCAACGTGCCGATGCTCCTCGACTTCGTGTTCCACCGCGACATGGAGCCGGTTGAACTGGCCCGGCGGCTCGTGAGCAAAGGCCAGTCCGGCGTGGTCGCGCATCTTCCGGGTTTCTCGTCGTGACTCTCACCCTGTTCCGCATCGACGAGCGTCTCCTTCATGGACAGGTCATCGTGGGTTGGGGCATGCGACTCGGAATCGACTATTACGTAGTGGTCGACGACGAGCTGGCGGCGAGCGAGTGGGAACAGGACATCTACGGTGCGGGACTCCCCGAGCAGACGAAAGTCGAATTCGTCACGACGGAGCAGGCGATTGAGCGTTTCCAGCAACTCGATTCACTGCCAGGTCGGGGAGCTCTTCTTACCCGGGGCACGGGAGAGATGAGGACCCTGGCCGAGTCTGGCGTCCTCGCGGGCCGGAGAGTCAACCTGGGAGGCCTGCACGCGACGTCCGAGCGGCGACGGGTCTTGACGTACGTTCATCTCACGCAGGAGGAAGCTGGGGACCTGGAGGCCATCCAGGCCGCTTCCACAGGCGTCACCGCGCGGGATCTTCCTGCCGGCAAGGAAGTCGACCTTCAGGACCTGATTGATGACCTGGAGTGAGCTCTATCTGGGGCCGGGGACCTGGATCCTGGCCGTGCTGGCGGGCGGGATCGTGGGCATGGATGCGGTATCCTGGCCGCAGGTGATGGTCTCGCGCCCGCTTGTCTCGGCCACGATCGGTGGCGCGTTGCTCGGGAATCCAGCCGCCGGGATGCTCACGGGCGCTCTGCTCGAGGTGCTCACTCTCAGGCACCCGCCCTTCGGGGCGGCGAAGTACCCCGACACGGGTCCCGCAGGGCTCGTAGCCGGAGCATCGTACGCCGCCGCCGGCGGTCACGCTGCCGGCGCCCTGCTCACGGCGGTGGCAATCGGTTGGGGACTCGGCTGGGTGGGCGCCGTGACCGTCCAGGTGAGGCGACGGGTCAATGAGCGGATCATGAGCCCGGCCGGAGAGCTCGCCGCCGATCCGGCCCTTCTGGAACACAGGCATCGGCTGGCGATCTGGATGGACGGACTGAGAGGTGCCGTGCTCGTGGCAGCGTTCCTGGTGCCGTGCGTGCTGACGGTGACGCTCGCTGCCGGCTCGCCTCCGTCCGATCTCGCTCGCTACGCGATAGCATCGCTGGTGCTGGGCCTCGCTCTGTCCGCGGGGGCGGCGGCGAGGAGTGCGGCGTTCGGAGTGAGAGGCTGGCCGCTGATACTGGCAGGCGCGGGAGTGGGCGTGCTACTCATCCTGGGAGGATTGGCGTGAGGCCTCTGAGGTCCGACCATCTGGCCGCGTGGTCCAGGACTTTCGCGATCCAGGGATCCTGGAACTACTCGACGCTGGTCGGTACCGGAATCGCCTATGCGATGCTGCCGCTTCTGCGACGGATCCAGGCGGGGGACCCGGTGCGCCTGAAGGAGTCGGTGGCCCGCAGCATGCAGCCGTTCAATGGCCACCCTTACCTGTGTGCGATGGCGGTCGCCGCTCTCGGCCGGCTCGAGCAGGAAGAGACCGATCCGCAAACGATCGAGAAATTCAGGTCGGCCCTGCGCGGTCCTCTGGGCACGGTGGGTGACCGGGCCGTCTGGGGACAGTGGAGGCCGATATCCGCCCTTATCGGCATTCTCGCGTTCTCACTCGGAGTCGGCCCCATGTGGTGCGTCGCCATCTTTCTGGTGCTGTACAACTCCGGGCACGTGGCAGTCCGGGCTTGGGGGTATCTGAAGGGCTGGCAGGCCGGGCTGGCTGTCGGAGGCCTGCTCAAGCGAGCGTGGATCGAGCGGTGGGCAATGCGGCTATGGCCCTTCAATATAGTGTTGACCGGCCTTGTAGCTGTCCTGCTCGCGAATATGGTAGTAACCCAGTCAGACGTACCGCTGAGTCGCTCGGTCCTGCTGGTGATGGGCGCCATCTGTTCGCTCGTGGCTTTTCGGCTTCCGCGGAAGGGTGGGCGGGCGGGTGCAGTCCTGCTCGCCCTGGCGCCGCTTCTCTGGCTGGCCGGCGGGTTGGCCGGTTGAATCGATGAGCGATTCCTCGGCTGGTGGCGGCGGGACTACGTGTGAGCGGGCCGTCACGATCCTGAATCGTTACGGGCTGCATGCACGACCGGCGGCAGAGTTCGTGAAGTTGTCCTCTCGGTTCACCGCCGCGGTATCGGTCGAGAAGGATGGCCTCGAGGTGAACGGCAAGAGCATCATGGGAGTGATGATGCTCGCTGCGGAATGTGGTTCGACCCTGACGATCCGGGCGGTGGGGGACGACGCCGGAGACGCAGTGGACGCCCTCGCGGCTCTGGTGCAGGGCCGTTTCGGAGAGGCCGAGTCCGACTACGAGATAGAGATCTGAAATGTCGCGCATCCTTGAAGGCGTAGGGGCATCGGCGGGGAGGGCTCTCGGGCCCGTCCACTGGATCGACTGGGACATTCCGCTCGTTCCGCATCGCACGATCCGTCCGGAGGAAGTCGCCGACGAAGTCGAGCGCTTCGCGCAGGCGCGGGCGCGGGCGCTGGAGCTCGTGTCGCACCTGCAGGCGGAGACCGCTCATCGGATCGGCCAATTCGAGGGCAAGGTGTTCGAGTCGCAGGCGATGATGATCGAGGATCCGGACCTGATCCAGGGAACATTGAGCTACGTCCGCGACAACTTCGTGTCCGCGGAGCGTGCGTTCGATTGGCAGGTCCTGGAGATGCGAATCCGGATGCAGGAATCCGCCCACGCCATGCTCGTGGACCGCCTCGCGGATCTTCACGACGTGCGCGTCCGCGTCCTTTCGCACCTGCTCGGTCGAGGCGATCCGGGGGATCTGGTCACCGACATGGATGAGCCGTCCATCCTGCTCGGAACCGAGCTCCCGCCAAGCATCGCAGCTCGCCTGGACCCGGCACGGATACTGGGCGTGGTCCTGTCGGGGGGGTCGCGCGGTGCGCATGGAGTCATCCTGGCCCGGGCTCTGGGCATACCTGTGATCGTTGCCGTTGGTCGGTCCCTGGACTCGATCGCCGATGGTGACCGCCTGCTCATCGATGGACGCACGGGGGAAATGAGGATCAATCCGAGCCCTCAGGCAGTGGAGGGATTTCACAGGGCGATCGCGCAGGCCACGCACCGCCGGGAGGCGCTTCAGAAGGTCGCCGGTCAACCGACGAAGACGAAGGATGGCGTTCAGACGGTGGTGCAGGCCAATCTCGAGCTCCCTCACGAAGCCGAGGAAGCTGCCCGACTGGGAGCGGACGGCGTGGGGCTGTTTCGAACGGAGTTCCTGGTCATCGGGAGGAGAGAGATTCCGGGAGAGGAGGATCAGCTGAGGGAATATCGTACGGTGCTGGAGGCTTTCCCGGGGCGGGAGGTCACCCTCCGCACGTTCGACATTGGCGGGGACAAGTTTCCGCTGTTTCTTCACCTGCCGCCGGAGGACAACCCGTATCTGGGCTGGCGCGGGATCCGGATCTGCCTGGACATGCCCGAGCTGTTCGGAAACCAGCTCAGAGCCGCGATTCGAGCCTCGGCCGACGGGAACATCCGTCTGCTCATTCCCTTCGTCTCGACGGTCGAAGAGATACAACGCACGCGCGACATGCTCACGGAGGCGTACGCCGCGTTGGGACAGGAGGATTCGGGCGCACGCGTACCGCTCGGTGTCATGGTCGAGACTCCCGCGGCCGTGGAGCTGCTGGACCTCCTGGCGCCGTACGTCGACTTCGTCAGTCTGGGGACGAACGACCTCACCCAGTACGTCCTGGCGGCGGATCGGGGCAACGGAAACCTGGGGAAGCTCTACGACCCGCTCCACCCGGCTCTCGTCCGCATGTACCGACGGGTGGTGGAGGAGAGTGTCCGACACGAGCTCGATCTCAGCGTGTGCGGGGAGCTCGCCGGAGATGTGTTGGGGGTGGCGGCGCTGCTCGGCCTGGGATACCGCAAGTTCAGCGTGGCCGTCACCGGACTTCCCGAGATCCGGGAGGTGCTGCGAAACGTGTCGGCCGAGGGCCTCAGTAATCTGATGCGGAAACTCGATCGGGCGGAGAGCGGCGACGAGATCAGGCGCGCGGTCGCGCGCTACCTGACCGAAAACGGAGTGCTCCCGGACCCCGTGCCGATCGGGTTGTCCGGGGAATAGGCCTCCGGTAGCTTGCCACCGCCGGTAGCGGACCATGTGAAGATCGGAGATCGAGTGGTTCCCGAAAGCCATCACCTGTTTACGTCCGAGTCGGTAACGGAAGGCCATCCGGACAAGGTCGCCGACCAGATCTCGGATGCCATCCTCGACTCGGTCCTCCAGGAAGATCCCGAGGGGCGGGTCGCGTGCGAGACTCTGGTCGCCAGGGGACTAGTGGTCCTGGCCGGCGAGATAACCACAAAGGCATCGGTCAGATACGCCGATGTCGCGAGAGACGTCGTTCGGGACATCGGCTACGACCGCGAGGATCACGGGTTCAGTTATCGTTCCTGTGCGGTCCTCGTGACGCTCGGAGAGCAATCGCCCGACATCGGCCGCGGTGTCGACACGGGCGGAGCCGGGGACCAGGGCATGATGTTCGGCTATGCGTGTGCCGAGACGGACACGCTGATGCCGATGCCGGTGTCGCTGGCGCACGGTCTCACGCGCAGGCTCGCGGAGGTCCGGAGGGACGGATCCCTGTCCTGGCTGCGCCCGGATGGTAAAGCACAGGTCACCGTGGAATACGGAGATCACGGACCGGAACGGGTGACCAACGTCGTCGTGTCCGCGCAGCACGATCCCGATGTGGGCATTTCGGAGCTCCGGGGGGCCATCCTCGAGCAGGTGATCGCTCCAGTCATGCCGCCGGAGCTGTATGACGCGGATCGAGTGGAGCACCACATCAATCCGACGGGCCGGTTCGTGATCGGAGGACCGATGGGGGACTCCGGGGTCACAGGTCGTAAGATCATTGTCGACACGTATGGTGGTGTCGGGAGCCACGGTGGAGGAGCGTTCAGCGGCAAGGATCCCTCCAAGGTCGACAGGTCGGCCAGCTACGCGGCGCGCTGGGTGGCCAAGAACATCGTCGCGTCAGGATTGGCGCAGGAGGTGGAGATCCAGCTCGCCTATGCGATCGGTGTCGATGACCCGGTATCGGTGATGGTCAATTCGTTCGGGACCGGGACGGTTCCGGACACTGCGCTGGAGACCGCGGTTCGGGATGTGTTCGATCTCAAGCCCCGTTCGATCATTCAGCAGCTGGACCTGAAACGGCCGATCTTCCGGCGCACGGCGAGCTACGGCCATTTCGGCCGCCAGCCGACGGACGATGGAGGGTTCAGTTGGGAGCGACTCGATCGGCAACGGGATCTACTCGACGCCATCGGCGTGTGACGGCCGTTCGATCCATCGACGGTTGTTTTCCAGAACAACAAGCGGAAGAGGGTATATATGTCTAACTCCACCGTTCCATGTGACATAGCCGATGCGTCGCTCGCCCGACAGGGTCGTCGCCGGGTGGAATGGGCCGATCGAACGATGCAGGTGCTGGGTCAGATCCGAGAGCGTTTCTCTGTCGAGAGACCCCTGGATGGGGTGCGCGTATCGGCCTGCCTGCACGTGACCACGGAAACGGCCAATCTGATGCGGACGCTGCAGGCGGGAGGAGCCGATGTGGTGCTGTGCGCATCGAATCCCCTCTCCACCCAGGACGACGTGGCCGCTTATCTCGTTGAGGAGTGCGGAATTTCGGTCTATGCGGTGCGAGGTGAGGACAACGATCGCTACTACCAGCACATCCGGGCCGCCCTGGCCCATCGGCCCAGCATCACCATGGACGATGGTGCCGATCTCGTGGGCTCCCTGCACATGATCGCACTGGATCGGCTCGACGATCTTGCTCCGCCGCTGAGGGCCTGGGTCTCAGGCCTCAGCAGAGAAGACCGGCGCTCCCTCGTATCGGGGGTGAAGGGATCGACGGAAGAGACGACGACCGGCATCATCCGGCTGCGCGCCATGGCCGCCGATGGCGTACTCCAGTTTCCGGTCGTCGCGGTGAACGATAGCCTCACGAAGCACCTGTTCGACAATCGTTACGGCACGGGCCAGTCCACTCTCGACGGCGTGATCCGGGCGACCAACATGCTCCTGGCGGGATCGACGGTGGTGGTGGCGGGCTACGGCTGGTGCGGTCGGGGCGTCGCGCAGCGGGCTCGCGGGGCCGGAGCGAAGGTGATCGTGACGGAGGTGGACCCCGTCGTGGCGCTCGAGGCGGCGATGGACGGTTTTCAGGTCGCCCCGATGGAGGAGGCGGCGCCGGTCGGAGATCTGTTCCTGACGCTGACCGGCAACACGCGCGTGATCAGGGAAGAGCACTTTCGAGTCATGAAGGACGGTGCGGTTATCGCCAATTCCGGCCATTTCGATGTCGAGATCGACATCCGGCGACTGCGCGATCTCAGCACGACCGAGCCGCGGGAGGTCCGGACGGAGGCCGTGGAGTACGTGGTCGAGGGCCGACGGATCGTGCTGCTGTCCGAGGGGCGCCTGATCAATCTGGCCGCTGCCGAGGGCCATCCCGCGGCGGTGATGGACATGTCGTTTGCGAACCAGGCACTGGCGGCGGAGTACCTGTTGAGTGAGCAGGGCGAGACATTGGACCGCCAGGTCCACAGGGTGCCGGCCGAGATGGATCGGGAGATCGCGCGGCTGAAGCTGGTAGCCATGGGCATCGACATCGATGTGCTCACGGAGGAGCAGGAGCATTACCTGTCCTCCTGGGATCTCGGAACCTGAGGGACCGGCGTCGGGGAGGACCAGACGAAGTGATTGAACTCGAGGTGGCCAGCCTGGGTCTCGACAAGGCGTCCAACACGCCGGTGGTGATCCTGCGGGAGGTCGGAGGCGAGAGACTCCTTCCAATCTGGATCGGTCCGGGCGAGGCCAGCGCGATCGCGATGGAGCTTGCTGGGATCAAGTTCTCCCGACCCCTCACTCACGACCTTCTGAACACGGTGGTCCGCAGTCTCGGAAGCGAGTTGGTGCGTGTGCTGATCACACGAGTGGTGGACAACACCTACTACGCTTCACTGATGCTGCAGCGCAACGGCGAGACGATCACCATCGATTCCCGGCCGAGCGACAGCGTCGCACTGGCCCTCCGGGCCTCCGCGCCAATCTTCGCCGACGCGGACCTGCTCGACCGCACAACGGTTGAAATCGAGGGGGCTTCTCTCGAGCCCGGCTTCGGCGGAGCAGCTGCCGGGGGGCCTGGAGCGTCAGAGCAGGAGGCGGCCCCGCCTGAGAAACTGAGGGACTATCTCAAGCGGCTCGACCCGGAGGACTTCGGCCGGTTCCTGCCGTGACCTCGATCGTGAGTAACCGGCTGTCCGGTTCGCGTCTTCCTGGTTCGTTGTCGCTCGCGGCCTCGCTCGTTCTTCTGTCCGTGCTCCCGGCTCGGGCGCAGGCGATTCGTGGGCGGGTCGCCCTGCCGGATTCGACTCCGGTGGTCGGTGCGAGGGTGGAACTGCATCGAGTGGGTGACGACGGTGGCGCTCTCCTCGATTCGACCATCAGCGGCGGATCGGGTGAATTCTCCTTCCCGCTGGATACGGCAGGAGCGCCTGGAGCCCTCTTCCTCGCGGCCGCCAGGTATCTGGATGTGCTGTACTGGGGACCTCCGATGCACGGAACGGCCGTCCCCTCGGAGGACGGTTACCTGGTACAAGTGTTCGACACCGTCGCGGTCCCGGGTCCGGTGGATTACCTCAGGACGACCATGCGTCACGTGGTGATCACTCCAACGGTGTCGGCCCTGCAGGTCTCTGAGATCATCGATGTGGCTGGCCCCCCGGATCGGACACTGGTCTCATCAGGCGATTCCATTGCGGTGTGGGAGACATCGCTGGCGGAGGGTGCGCACGCGGTGGTGTCGGAGGAGGGCGGCGTGCCACCGGAGGATCTCTTGCTCGGAAAGGGGAGCCTCGGCTTCCGCGGGGCACTGTCGCCGGAAGGGATCAGAGTCGCGGTCTCATACGTAGTGCCGTCGAGCGATTTCGTGCTTGACGTCGGTGATCCGACGGAGAGGTTGGAGGTCCTCGTCATGCCCCGTCCCGGACTGGACCTGAAGGTGAATGGGCTCGCCGAGGCGCCGACTGGAGCCGAGATGCGAATCCCGGTGCGCCGATTCACGGCGACGGATGTCGCTCGCGGTACCACGGTGTCCGTCAGGTCGTCGATTCGGCAGCCGGGTGACGGGCGTCCCTGGGCATGGCTGATCGCTGCGATCGTCCTCGGAGCCGCGGCACTCTTCATGGTGCGGCTCAACGCGCGGCACAGCTGACACGCCGTCCCCTCTTGCCCCTGCCGGTCGCCGGCTCCTATGATCTTCTGACAGTTTGACAGGGACGGGCGCACGGAAGTCGGTGAGAGTCCGACGCGGCCCCGCCACTGTGAGAGGGTTCGGGTCCGAGGTGCGGACTCGCTCCGCCGCGATTCAGCCACTGGGTCTTCCCGGGAAGGCCGCGGCCGAGCCCTTGAGCCAGGAGACGTGGCCTGTCCTTGCCCAAAGTCGCTCTTCGCGGGAAGGGTGTGGGCGAGCCACGAGCGTAGTGACTCGGTCATGCCCGCCCTTTCTCTGAAAGGACGGGTTTCTTGCGTTACCGGCCTTTGCTGTGGGCAGGCGTGATCCCTTGCCTCCTGGCAGGTGTCACGGATCTCCCGGCGCAGGCGGCCCCGATCCGGATCGTGGATGACGCGGATCGCGAGGTAGTCCTTCTCGGGAGTCCACGCCGCATCGTCTCCCTGGTCCCCGTGGCTACGGAGATCATCTTCGACCTCGGGGAGGGCGCCCGGGTCGTCGGCAGATCTCGCTACGACGACTATCCGCCAGGAGTGTTGTCCGTCCCGGACGTGGGCGACGCTATTCGACCGTCCGTCGAAACGGTCCTGCGTCGTAAGCCCGATCTCGTGATCCTCGTCGGAGGGTCGGACAACGCTTCGGGCGTCCGGGAGATGCAGCGTCTCGATGTCCCCTTCATCGTCGTTCGGTTCAACACCCTCGACGACCTGCGGTCGAACGTCCGGAGATTGGGCCGAATCCTGGGGCGGGAGGAGGCTGCGGAAGAGCTGTGGGGCGAAGTGGCGGACGATCTCCAGGCTGTCCGTGAAGCGGTGGCCGGTCTGCCGAGGCCGAGCGTGTATTACGACGTCGGCTATCCCCCGGCCTTCACGATCGGCTCGGGCAGCTACCTGGACGAGCTCATTTCGATCGCGGGTGGACGTAACGTGTTCGGGGATCTGCCCGCGCCCTCACCTCGAGTAAGCCTCGAAGCCATCATCGCTCGGGACCCGGTCCTGATCATTTATCCGGTCGGTGCGCTGGACAGCGCGCGTTCAGTCGGACCGGGAGAGCGCCCGGGATGGAGCAACCTGCGGGCCGTCCGGGACTCGGCGGTCGTCACCGTGCCGTCCGCGGTCGTGCACCGATTGGGACCGCGGGTCGGCATGGCGGCCCGCCTGCTCGCGGTGGCGATTCACCCCGAGCTTAGCGGCGAGCTCGCACCGTGATACGCAGGTGGCTGGCGCTCGCTGCGTTGCTCGTGACTTCTCTGGCCATCGGCATGCTGGCCGGCCCGGCGGATCTCTCCCCGCGAGAGTGGTGGCAGGCTCTGGCGGGGAGTCCCGGGCCGGCGGCCACGATACTCTGGCGCGTGCGTCTTCCGCGGGTGGCCACCGGCGCGCTGACCGGAGGCATGCTCGCCGTATCCGGCGTGGTATTTCAAGCGCTGCTGAGGAATCCGCTGGCGGAGCCGTATCTGCTCGGCGTGTCGTCCGGCGCGGCCCTGGGCGCGGTCAGCGCCCTGGCGCTCGGGCTTTCCGGATCGGCCTACTTCGCCCTCCCGGTCGCGGCGCTGGCGGGCGCTCTGGTCGCCATCGCGATCGTCTTCGAGGTGGCTCGTGTGGGAAGCAGGCTCGATACGCAAGTGTTGCTGCTCGCGGGAGTCGTCGTCAGCGCCTTCTTCGGTGCCTGCGTCCTGTTGATTCTCACGTTCGTGTCAACCGAGACCCTGCGTTCCGCGTTCTTCTGGACGCTGGGCAGCCTGAGCGGGGCATCCGGCGGCATGATACTGGCCATGGCCGCGTACTCCGTTCCGGCGTTGGTCGTCCTGTTCGGACTCAGCCGACATCTGAATGCTCTCGCGCTCGGAGAGGAGACCGCGGCGTATCTCGGAACCGAGGTCGAAAGGGTGAAGCTGCTGGCCTTCTTCCTCGCGTCCCTCCTCGCGGCGGCCGCCGTCTCGGTTGCTGGAGTGATCGGGTTCGTCGGTCTCGTGGTCCCTCACGCCGTGCGGCTGTGGGGAATCCGAGACCATCGAGTCCTGACGCCCGTTTCGTTTCTGGTCGGTGCGGCCGCACTGGTTCTCGCGGATGCGGTGGCGCGGACGGTTGCGGCGCCGATGGAGATCCCGATCGGAGTCGTCACGGCCTTCCTCGGGGTACCGATGTTCCTCCTCCTGCTTCGCCGGGCGGTGCGGACGTGATCTGCAAACTGGACCGAGTCAGCTTCCGTTATCCCGCCCGCCCGGTGAACGCCGTCACCGAGGTCAGCCTCGAGGTCGCGGCGGGGACGCACGTGGCCCTGGTCGGTCCCAATGGGGCGGGGAAGAGCACGGTGCTCAGACTGCTGACGGGGGTGCTGCGCCCGAACGACGGGAGGGTGACGGTGCTCGGAAGAAGGTCATGCGACTGGAAGAGGCGGGAGATGGCACGCCAGGTCGCCGTCGTGTCGCAGGGAGTCGAAGGAGTTGCGGGACTCTCGGTCCGCGACCTGGTCAGCATGGGGCGCTACCCGTACGTGAATCCATGGTCTCCCCTCGGCTCGGAGGACCGCGCCCTGGTCGACGCGTGGCTCGCCGCGGTCGATCTGGTGGATCTGGCTGACCGGGATGCGGCCGAGCTCTCGGGCGGAGAGTTGCAGAGGGCGCGTCTCGCTCGCGCTCTCGTGCAGGAGCCGCAGCTCCTGCTTCTGGATGAGCCCACGGCGCACCTCGACCTCGGTCACGAAGCGCGTTTCATGGAGATTGTGAATCAAATAATTCATGAACAATCAGTTACGGTAATTGCTGTCACCCATCACTTGAACGTAGCTGCCCGGTACGCGGATCGGATGATACTCCTGTCCGGCGGACGGGTGCTGGCCGACGGAGCCCCGTCGCACGTGCTGGCTCCGGAGTGGCTGGAGGCGGCGTTCGGCTGGCCGATCGAGGTCCTGAACCTTGGCCCGGTCGGTCGCATGGCGGTGGCGGGGCGCAAGGACACCGCAAGGGGCGATGGGACGTGGTGAACAGGGGGAAGGGGTTCCTGTGGGAGAGCTGCGCACGGCGACAAGCCGTCCGTCTCTCCGGCATCCTGGGATGCCTGTTCCTTGCGTCGCCTCGCGCCGAGGCGCAGGAAGATCAGGATCGGCGGATCGTAAGCGTGTTGCTCGCATCCGAAGGCGGTGGACGGCTGGACCAGGTGTCCCTGAGTCTGGAGGTGCTCGGAGACGAAGCACCGAGGCAGCCGGGCTCCGTTCTTTCCACGGAAGGCGGGGGGGCGGCGATCCTCGACCTGTCAGCGGGAGTGGAGTACGACCTCAGAGTGTCGGCGCCGGGTCACCTGGAGCGAGTCGTCCGAATCGCCTCCTCGGGGCCGGCGACGGTTCGTGTGGTCTTATCTGTGGATCCGTATGAGTTGCCGACGATAACCGCGGCGGTGGGGGGGCGGGTGGAGGGTCCGGAGAACCGGACCGTCCACCAGGCCCTGTTCCACGAGGAGTCCCTGACGTATTCGACGGTCGCGGAGTGGTTGCGAGACGTGCCTGGTGTATCGGTTCGGGGCTCCGGCGCGGGTGCCCGTCAGGTCTTGTCCGTTCGTGGTAGCAGGCCGCAGGCCGTGCTGGTGCTTCTGGATGGGGTGGCTCTCAACGATCCCCTCACAGGCCAAGCCGATCTCTCCATGATTCCCGCGTCCTCCCTGGAGTCAGGCACGCTGATACCCGGGTCGGGGTCGATGCTGTACGGAGCGGGAGCGGCTGCTGGAGTGTTGCTGCTTCAGTCCCGGGTCGCGCACGGCAGCGGCCTGGGCGGCGGAATCCAGATGGCGTCCTTTGGAGGCCTGGGCTTCGACGCGCAGGCCGACGTGGTGAGCGGCGCGCGCCGGGTCGGGTTCTCGGTCTCTGCGTCGCGCGCCGAGAACGACTTCCCATACCGTGGCACGGGCGTCCAGGGAACGAGCGATACGTGGTCCAACGCCGGCGTGGGCAGCGCTCATGCCGCGATCCACGCGGCCTCGGGGGTCTTCTTCGGCAACGTCCGTTTCGATGGAGCGGACCGCGGCACGCCGGGACGGGCCGGCACGAGTCTGTTTGCCGGAGCCCGAGCACGGGAGCGCTCGTGGATCGCCGCGGCGGGTGTCGACAGGCCCAACGTCAGGAGCTCCTTCAGCTACGCCCGGCGAAGGATGGGCTATCGTCCATCCGACCTGGAACCTTACTCGGTTCAGGAGGTCCGCGAGCTGCGCGTGTCGGGAGAGCTGAATCTTCCGACTGTTCCCGTGACTCTGGGAGCGCGCGCGGCCGGAGAGACGCTCGAAGGCGAGCAGGTCGAGGGGAGTGTCGGCCGGGCGTCCGGGGGCCTGAGGGTCGCGGCGATAGCTGGGCCGGAGCGGTTCCGTGTCGTTCCAGGGCTCTCCGTGGACGTGAGCGCTGGTCGCCTCGTCGCCAGCCCGGAGGTGTCCGTCACCTGGCTGGCAACCGGGGCTCTTCGGGCATGGGGCAGGGCAGGACAGGGGTTCCGGATGCCTACGTTCGGCGACCTGTACTTCGCGTCGCGATACCAGATGAGGGCCAATCCGGACCTCCAGCCGGAGAGGATCGACTGGGACGGAGAGATCGGCGCGGGCCTTCGGACTAGGGCGGGCGGGTTGGAGCTCGAGGCCTCCGCCGCCGGGTGGTCTCGGCGCACATCGGATCCGATCGTATGGCTCGCGAGCTCCACCGCGCTCTGGAGTCCCAGCAACCTCGGAAGGCTCATGGCTGCGGGAGTCGACATCGAGCTCGAGCTGTCATCGCGTGAACCGGGACCGGTCGGGTGGCGCGCGCAGGTGGCGGGCTCCGCCCAGCGCAGCAGGGTCGGCTTCGGCAGCAACCGCAACCCGTTGCCGTACGAGCCGGACGGCCACGGTCGTCTCAGCCTCGAGGCCTGGCTTGGAGCGGCGGGCGCGAGGCTCGACTTGCGGTACACCGGCTCACGGACCACGAGCCTCGCCGCGACGCGTGAGCTGCCGGCTTTCGCGACGATCGATGCATCCGCCCGGTACGGCTTCCGGATGGGAGACTTGGACCTGGGAGTGTACGGCAGGATCGTAAACGTTCTCGACCAGAGATTCGAACTGGTCGAGCTCTATCCCGAACCGGGTCGGCAGTTCGCGCTGCGACTCGAGGCCAGGAGGTCGAGTTCATGAACGGGTCGCCTTCGAGCCGCAGGGTCTGGCTGTTCGCCGGGCTGGCCTTCGCGGCCTCGGGCGGGTGCGGCGGTCAAACGACGGAGCCGGTAGCGGACGGCCCCCGGGACCTGTGGATCCTCAACTCCACCGGTCAGACGCTGACCGCCTTCTCGGTGGGACAGAGTCTGTCCGTCGCCGGAGCGCCCCTGGATCTGGGGGCCGGATTCGACGGGGATGCGCTCGATGTCGCTGCCGGTTTGGCGGTCACGACGGTGTCCAGCTTCGGGGGCAGTCGCGTCGTGTTCGTCGACCTCGAAGCGCGGGCGGTCAGCTCGAGCCCGTTTCCGGCTCCGGAAGGCGACCTTGCCAACCCGTCCGCCGCCTCGTTCGACGATCTGGGAAACGCCTGGGTCGGTGGACGCGGTAGCGACGCCGTGTACCGTGTACGTCCCGGCGATTCATCGGCGGAACTGATGGCCAGCGATGTGGGCACGTTCATCGAGGCCATCGTCCCGGTGGGAGACCGGCTCTATGCCGTGGACGCCAACATCGACGACGAGGGAGGCAGCTACCTTCCCAGGGGGCCCGGGCGGGTCGTCGTGTTGTCCCGGTCAGGTCTGGCGGAGTCGGTCATCGATCTCCCCGCGGGTGCATTCAATCCCACGGATGCCGTGGAGGTGAAGGGGACCCTGATCGTGCTGGCGGCCGGGAGCTTCGACCCCGTCACCTTCCTTCCGGCCAACGACGGGGCGCTGGTGCTCGTCGATCTGCCCGCCGGCGCAACGCACTCCCCGCTCGCACTGGAGGCCAACGGCATATCGCTGGAGGAAGGGGATGATGGCTGGATCTACGTGACCACGACATCGGATTTCGAAACGACGAGCCTCCTGCGCTTCGATCCCGGTGAAGGGAATTTTGACCGAGGGCCGTCCGATCCCATCATCGTCCGGGGGAAAGACGGTGCTCCGGTCGACTGCTGGTCGGCGACGGCGGCGATCGACGGACGCATCGTCTGCGCCACTTTCAGCTTCGCCGAAGCTGGTCGGCTGGTCCTTGCGGAGCCGGATGGGACCTTCATACACGAAGTCCCCTCCGGCTTCGGGACAACGGATGTGGCCTGGCAGTGATCACGCGGACCAGCGTTTGCCGGCCACTGATATGCCGGGATAGCTTGACCGCGTGCCGATCGTGACCACGCGCAGCATCGTGCTGCAGACGCATGCCTATAGTGACACCAGCAAGATCCTGCGTCTGCTGACGATGGACCATGGTCCACAGTCTGTGATGGCGCGGGGCGCCCTTCGCCCGCGCAGCCGGCTGTCGGGCTTGCTCGAGCCGTTCGCCGAAGGCGCCGCCACCTTCTACCTGAAGCCGGATCGGGATCTCCACACGCTGTCAGGCTTCGATCTCGTGTGTGAGCGTCAGGCGCTTGGGCGCGATCTGAAGCGCTACGCCGCCGCGAGCGTGCTCTGTGAGCTCGTGCTGCGTCTCGCCCCTGTGGAGCACGACCCGGAGCTGTTCCACGCTCTGACTACAGGACTCGACTCCCTGATGAGCGTGGAGGCCGTGGCGGTCTCGGGGACGGCGGTGGCGGCCGCCTGGACACTGGTCGATGTGCTCGGCTTCGCCCCGGACCTCGGCGGCTGCGCCCGTTGTGGAGACCCACTCGTCGAGCGCGGTGGCAGGCTCGATGTACGGGAGGGCAGCCTCGTCTGCGATCAGTGTCTACCGCCCGGCGCCGTGTTGCCCGCGGATGAGATCAGGACTCTGCGAGAGGTAGCGTCGGGCCAGCCAGGTGGTGAGGCGCTGTCCAGTCGTCAGATCCACATACTGGTCGAGTTCATTCGGCACCATGCGGCAGAAGGGATCCGGCTGCGTTCGCTCGACTTCCTGCTCCTGGAGGAAGCCCGGTGAGGCGCGGCATCATCATCGGGACGGCGGGGCACGTGGATCACGGGAAGACCGCACTGGTCAGGGCATTGACCGGAGTGGAGACCGATCGTTGGGCGGAGGAGCGCGAGCGCGGACTGACCATCGACATCGGGTTCGCCCCGTTCGAGGATCTGGCGGGCTGTGAGGCGGGAATCGTCGATGTTCCAGGACACGAAGACTTCGTGAAGAACATGCTGGCGGGATCTACGGGAATCGATCTTCTCCTGCTCGTGGTAGCCGCAGATGAAGGACCGATGCCGCAGACGAGGGAGCACCTTACGATCGCCAGGCTGCTCGGCGTCCTCAACGGGGTCGTGGCGCTCAACAAGGCCGACCGGGTCGAGGCTGAGTGGCTCGATCTGGTTCGCGAGACCACGCGTGACGAGGTGAACAGGCTGACGGAAGGTCTGGACTGGCCGATCGTGGACGTTTCGGCGGTAACGGGCCAGGGTTTGGAAGAGCTGCGGCGGGCCATCGGGGAAGCGGCGGCGCGACCCTCGGTCCGTGATCCATCGGACCTGTTCCGGATGCCGGTGGACAGGTCCTTCACCGTGCCCGGTGCGGGAACGGTGGTCACGGGCACGACCTGGAGCGGTCGGGTAGGCGCAGGCGAAACCGTGCGGTTGCTGCCGGTCGACCAGGTGGCCCGGGTCAGGTCGCTGCAGGTACACGGCGAGTCGAGGGAGCAGGTCGGGCCAGGGCGCCGCTGCGCGATCGCTCTCGTGGGCGTCGACTCCGATCAGGTAGGTCGGGGCAGCGTGGTCCTGGGGCAGGGGGGCTGGAGACCACTCAATCGATTGGGTGCGCGGGTCGAAGTCATAGCCGAATCGCCCCATGCCCTGTCCCACGGACAGCGCGTGCGACTGTTCCTCGGAACTGACGAAGTGATGGCGCGGGTGCGAACCGTTGACAGGAAGACCCTGACTCCGGGCGGAGTCGGATGGGTGGTGCTCGACTGCGAACGACCCGTCGTAGCCCGGGCCGGAGACCGGTTCATCCTGCGCTTCTACTCGCCGGTGTCGATCCTCGGTGGCGGCCAGGTGTGCGCCCTCGATCCGCCACGGGGCTGGAGGTCTCAGGTCGAGGCCTGGGGTGCCATCCTGGACGGCAGCCCCTCCGATGCCATATCGGCCGCTGTGGACGCGGCCGGAGGAGAGGGAAGGGCGCGAGATGAGCTGCCTCTCGCCACGCGGCTGACGTCGGCGATGGCGGAGGAAATTCTCGCCGGCACCGGGGGCACGGTCAGGTTGAGTGGGAAGTGGTATGGCGAGGCTGCACTGCGGGGCGCCGAGGCGGCCGTGCTGAAACACCTGGAGGAGGCTCACGAGCGCCGGCGGAGGCTCTCTTCGGAACCGCTCGAGTCGGTGCGCGCCGGCCTGTCCAGAAAGTACTCCCCGGAACTCGTCAATCACGTGGTCGGAGTGCTGGAGGCGCGGGGCAAGGTGGTCGTAGACGGACCGGGGATCCGCCTCGCAGGACATGAGGCGGACCTCAGCGGAGCAGAGCGGGAGGCTTCAGAGGCCCTCGAGGCAATTCTGGCGACAGCAGACCTCGCGCCGCCCTCGCCCGGCGATCTGGCCGGTCGCCTCGGATTGGACCGCGACGTGTTGAACGACCTCCTGAAGCTGCTGGTCGAATCGGGACGCGTGGTTCGAGTGACGCCGGAGGTCTTCCTGACTCGCGAAGCCGAGGCCAGGGCGCGCGAGACGATACGAGATCTGACGCGGTTCGAAGCCGTCGCGCCTGCAGGCTTCCGGGAGGCTCTCGGCCTGACAAGAAAGCACCTCATTCCCCTCCTGGAGCACATGGACCGGATGGGTGTGACGAAACGCACACCGGAGGGCCGGATCGCGATCGATGGCGGGAAGTGAACCGGGAGACGGAGATCGGAAGACTGTCGCCGATGGCGTCAGTCGACGTAGTACAGAAACCGCCCGCAGTAGTCGCACACGCCGATATGGTCGTTGCGGCCGGCCTCGGATGCCCATGCCGTTGGGGTGGCGACGAAGCAACCGTAACAGATGCCGTTCAGAACGGGAGCGACCGCCCGGTCCAGGTTCCCGGCAAGGTCCATATACCGTCGACGGATTCCGGGCTCCAGGCGATCGATGACCTCCGCGATCTTGACCTGCAGAAGGTCGAGTGCCTCTGCCGGCCGCAGTTCGAACACCGCCTCTTCCATGTCCCGCAGGGGATCATCCTCCAGAGCTCGTCTCTGGGTCTGAAGATCCTGTAGCTCAAGCAGAAGTTCGAGCTGCGGGTGCATGGTCAGACTCCCTTTTCCTCCAGCAGCGCTATGAACTCCTCAGGTCGCTGGAGCTCAGCGAGACGCTCGGGCACGTCAGGCTCCTTGCCGAACTGGGCGATGCGGCCCAGAACGGGCAGGTACTGGTTCGAGACTTCCAGGGGGGGAGCGACGATCAGGAAGACGTGTTGAACCGGCTTCTTGTCGATAGCGTCGAAATCGATTCCGGACAGCTTTCGACCAAACGCCACCCGGAGCCGGTTGACCACCAGCGAGCGGCAATGCGGAATCGCAATGCGCCGCCCGATCCCGGTCGACCCGAGGTTTTCCCTGCGCTTCAGCATCTTGAAGAGGATGCCCCTCGACTTTTCGTCGAGACCCAGGAGACCGACTAGCTCCTTGAGCGCCTCGTCTTTGGTTTCCGACTCGAGATCCAGGTTGATGGCGTCCAGCGTGAAGAAGTCGCGCAGTTGCATATGTATCTTCTCCTGGCCTCGGGACGTCGCCCCGGGGCCCGGTTATTCGTTGAACATCGGGAGACAGCAGTATATTCGGTTTACAGAATCGATGTCAAAGGTAGCCGCTTAAGGATCTGCCTTCCCCGGGGTGCACATTGACGGAACCGGCGCGGCGCTTTAGTGTCACATCATGGCGAGGGCTGCTCCGGCAGCCCTCGCGTGCGCTCAGGCGCAGCTGATTGACAATGAGGGGGTGAACTAGATTCGACGTGTATTCGGATCCTGAGGCAGCGTGCCGAGGTGTCCCGGAACCTCGTGAAACACCGGGAAAACACACAATTGCCAACGACAACTTGGCTCTGGCTGCGTAACTGACGTGGCCCGTTCTCCGAGTGGCCCGCCCGAGGCGGCTCGAAGAACGCCGATAATTCGGGCTGGTCTCTACGGCATGTCACGGGTCGTGGAGATGAGATGGCGCAAGCCGCACGTGGCTGGCTGACGACAGGCCGTCGAGGAGCCTTGCCGTCGGCGAGACTCGATCCTCGAATACGCACGTAGAGACCGAGGGGGAAGACTTCACGGACCCGGGTGCGATTCCCGGCACCTCCATCATGATCCGCGCTCCGGCTTCGAGCCGGGTCGCGGAGTTTTTCTTTTTTGGGCCGGCGTGGTGCGATTCGACGCGCACGGCACCGCCGCCGGCTGTCCCGCCCAGAGGGAGCAAGGAGACAGACCAAGTGCTGGACGAACTACTGGATCGCCTCAACGGAGAGGCGGAAGCACTGCTCCACGAGCTGAACGTCACGCTGCCACGCGAAATCGAAACGGCAGTGGCGCAGGGGGACCTGAGTGAGAACTCGGAGTACACTGCGGCGTTGGAACGACAGCAGTTCGTGCGCGCCCGACTCGACCACATCTCGCGCAGGCTCGGCGAGCTGAGCGATATCGACCTCGAGCAGATACCCGAGGATCGGATCGGATTCGGTTCGCGCGTGGAGGTGCTGGATCTGGACGACGAGACCGTCGAGCACTACACGCTGGCGTTCGGAGACTACCTCGACTTCGAGAAGGCCGAGATCTCCATGGCCTCGCCTATCGGCAAAGCTCTGCTCGGCAAGGGAGATGGCGACGAAGTGGACGTCCCGCTCCCGAACGGTCGCATTCGCTACCGAGTGCTGACGTTCGAGACGTTGCACGAGCTGGGGGACGGCAAGGGCTGATACGGCTGGTCAGAACACGGAGATGTCCGGGACGTAGCGCTCTGGGTCCCTCCGGACGTCCTCCAGCATCGCGTTCAGCTCCACCAGAGTGCGAAGCAGTTCCTCGTACATCTGCTCATCCGTGAACAGGCGTCCCGCCGAGCCCTCCCCGGCCAGAAGTCCGGCGAGAAGAGAGTCCGCACGGGTCACCGTTGCCGTCAGCTCCGAGTAGAGACTGTCGGAGCGAACGAGCTGTCCCAGAGTTCCCTCACCTTCGACGACCGAGCGGGCGAGCGTATCGAAGGAGGTCACGGCCGACCGGACGGCGGTATACAACGTATCGTCGGTCAGCAACCGCATCAGCGACCCGTCTGGCGACGCGGCCGATGCGGCGAGGGTATCCAGGCTCTCGGCCAGTCCCACCAGCCGATCGTACAGCTGCCCGTCCACCACGAGCTGGCCCAGTGTCCCGCGGCCTTCGAGGAGCCCGCGAGTCAGGCTGGAAAGGTTTCTGGCCACTTCGGTGAGGTCGCCGACGGCCTCGGCCCCCTCGGCGAGCAATGCATCGTAGTCCAGGCTCGCGGCGGACGCGACCGTGTCACCAGGCTGCAGGACCCGCGCTGCCGAACTGCCGGGCCGGATATCGATCAGGCGATCCCCGAGAAGGCCCTGCGTCCGTACCTGCGCGCGAGAGTCCTCTCGTATCTGATCCTGAACTTCAACGTTGATCGCGAGCCAGATGGCGACCGCTTCTCTTGTTTCCGGTCGCTCCGAGGGCGGGATGAACCGGATCTCGTCCACCTGACCGACCGTCTGGCCGGCGAGCTGCACTGCGGCTCCCGGGACGAGGCCGGATGCCGAGCGGACGAGCGTCACCAGTCGGTACCGTTCACCGAACACGTGTCCCGTATCGCCCACCAGGAACACTCCGAACGACAGCAACCCGAGTGCCGCCAGGATAAGCAGGCCGACGCGCACCTGCTCCCAAGTGACCGCCGCGCCTCTTCTCACTGCCTCTCCCTCGCACGATACCGTCCGTGCGCGCGGCGGGTCGGCCGGGTGCGCCTAGCGCAGAAACTCTCGCACATACTCGTCTTCCGTCGCCACCATTTCCTCCGGGCTTCCCACGAAGACCAGTGAACCCTCGAACAATAGAGCGACCCGGTTGCTCGTGCGGAAGGCCGAACGGATATCATGCGTCACGACGATCGAGCTGACCTCGATCTCACCCTGCAGCTTCAGGATCAGGTCGTTGATCGTCCTGGTCGTGATCGGATCCAGTCCGCTTGTAGGCTCGTCGTACAGCAGCAGACGCGGCCGGTGCACCACGGCCCTCGCGATACCCACCCGCTTCTTCATGCCGCCGCTGAGTTCGGCCGGCAGCAACCCCATCACCTGCTCCGGTTCCAGATCGACCAGGCCGAGGGACTCGCGCACACGGAACTCGATCTCGCCCTCCGACAGGTGGGTGTGCTCGTGCAGGTAGAACCCTACATTGTCGTACACGGTGAGTGAGTCGAACAGAGCGGCTTCCTGAAACACCATCCCCATGTTCCGTCGGAGCGCCAGTACCTGTGTCAGCGGAACGTGCGATATGTCCTTGCCCTCGACCCGGACTTCGCCGGAGTCCGGCAGAGACAGTCCCAGGATCAGCCTGAGGATCGTCGATTTTCCGGCCCCGGAGCCCCCCAGAACCGACAGCGTCTCTCCTCGCTGCAACGCCAGTGACACCCCATCGAGTACCGTGTGCTCGCCGTATGACAGGCAAACATCTTCGAGCTCGACTACCGGACCCTCGCCCTCCGGAGGGGCCGCCTCCTGCCCGAGATTGGCGAGGGCCTTGCGGACTTCCGCCCGGATTTCCCTCCGCATCTGCGAGTCCCACAGGTCCAGGGAGTCGGGTGTCATTCGATCAGCAGCGCGATGAGGACCTGGGTGAGGAAATAGTCGGTCGCCAGGATGAAGATCGACGTCGTGACGACCGCTCGGGTGGCGGCCCTCCCGACTCCTTCCGTGCCTCCGCTCGTCTTGAGGCCGAAATAGCACCCGGTGATCGCGATGATGGCGCCGAAGAACACCGGCTTCAAAATACCCGAGAACACGTCGATAGGGATGTAACGGAAGATGAAGCCCGTGTCCGCCAGAGTGAGGTACACGGAGCGCATGTAGAGATCGACCGTGAGGTCCAGCTTCACCACGGCGATCAGCATCCCGCCCATGACCGCTACCACGTCCGTTACGACCGTGAGGAGCGGCAGACACAGAATCGCCGCCACGAATCGCGGCACGACCAGCTTCCGCACCGGGTCGACGCTCATCGTGGTCAAGGCGTCGATCTGCTCGGTCACCCTCATCGCGCCGATCTCGGCTGCCATGCCTGACCCGGCACGGCCCGTCACCATGAGCGCCGTAAGCACCGGCCCCAGCTCCCGCACGGCGCTCGCGCCCACAAGACGCCCGATGTAGATGGTGGCTCCGAACTGCTTCATCTCCACGGCCGATTGCAGCGCCAGCACCATCCCGGTGAACAGACCGGTCAGGAGCACGATCCCGATCGACCCGACCCCGATCGCGTCCATCTGGATCACGAGGTCGCGTGCGTAGAAGGGTCTCGAGATGCTCCCGTGCATCGAGCGGAACAGGAGGCGGAAGTACTCCTGCGTGTGGAACGCCCAGCCCTTGAGCGCGTCGTTGACGTAGCGGAGGGGAGTGCGGGCCGTTTCGCTCAAGCTCATGACGGGCTGCCGATCCCCCGGGCTTTGACTCCCCTGCGGCCTGCGACTAATTTCGCGCGACGCAAGTCCTGCGCGACTACGACCTGTCGGAACAACTGCCGGACCGTTACTCTGCGCCGCTTTCCTGCGGCAGGCAGTCCTCGCGGCAGGTTACCCGGGATCCAGATCGGACGCAAGACAGCATCGTGCTTCCATACTCTCCGTTCGACACGGCAGACCAGGCGGAGCGCCTCCTCGAGGCGGCCCGGGGCGGACGCGTGGTCGTGGTGGGTGACGCGATGCTGGATACCTACCTCTCAGGCACCGTGGATCGCATATCTCCCGAGGCGCCGGTGCCGGTAGTCCGGGTGGTCGCGGAGACCGCGGCACCCGGCGGGGCCGCCAACGTGGCGATGGGTGTCACGGCTCTCGGGGCTGAGTGTCGGCTCGTGGCCGCGGTCGGGGACGACGACTCGGCGGCGGACCTGATCGGACGATTGCAGGCAGCCGGCGTGGGCACGAGCGATCTGGTGTCCCAGCCGGGGAGACCTACGACCCGAAAGACGCGCATCATGGCCCGGCATCAACAGATGCTGCGGGTGGACACGGAAGATCCGGGACCGCTGTCCGACGAGGTCCGCCAGCGTGTCTCGCGGCAGGCGCTGGAAGCTCTCGAGTGGGCCGACGCCCTCGTGATCGAGGACTACGACAAGGGCGTGATCGACGGATCTCTCGCCCGCGATCTCCTGGCTCGTGCGCGTGACCGTGGCATACCTTCGGTGATCGATCCGAAGCTGAGACATTTCTTCGAGTTTCCCGGCGCTACAGTATTCAAGCCCAATGCACGGGAGCTGGCCGCAGCGCTCGGGCTGGAGAAGGCGCCGCGAGACGAAGCTACTCTCGCTCCCATCCTCGAGGGCCTCGACTGCGACTGCCTGATCCTCACCCTCGGGGAGGAGGGGATGCTCGTGTTCGAGCCTCCAGCCGCGGCCCGGCTTCTGCCTCCGGTGGCGCGGGAAGTCTTTGATGTGACGGGGGCGGGCGATACCGTGACGGCCGTGCTTTCGGTGGCGCTGCTCGCCGGGGGGTCGATCGGTCAGGCCGCCTTCCTGGCCAACCTCGCGGCCGGGGTCGAGGTGTCTCGGTTGGGAGCCGTCCCGGTCACGGCCAAGGAGCTGATCGCGGAGTTTGGACGTACGAACTAGTACCTGGAAGACACAGGGAGCATTGACATGCCTACCGATATCGATATCGCTCAGAGCACGACGCTGAGACCGATCGTGGACGTGGCCGCCGAGGCGGGCCTGGACGCGGGGGACCTGCGTCCGTACGGCCACACCATGGCCAAGATTACCCCGCAGGCGCTCGAGGGCCGGCCTGAAAGAGGGAAGGTCGTGCTCGTCACGGGGATGACACCGACCCCGGCGGGGGAAGGAAAGTCGACCGTGGCGGTCGGGCTCGCGCAGGCACTGCGCAAGCTCGACAGGCGCACCGTGCTGTGCCTCCGCCAGCCGTCGCTCGGCCCCGTGTTCGGGATCAAGGGCGGGGCCGCAGGTGGTGGCTATTCGCAGGTCCTGCCGATGGAGGAGATCAACCTCCATTTCACCGGAGACTTCCACGCGATCACTTCCGCGCATTCGCTCCTGTCGGCGGCGCTGGACAACAATCTGCAGCGCGGCAACTCGATCGGAGTCGATACGCGAAAGATCAACTGGCGACGGGCCGTGGACATGAACGACCGCTCGCTCCGCAACATCGTGATCGGTCTCGGGGGCCCGCTTTCAGGCCTCCCGCGCGAGGACGGATTCACGATCACCGCAGCGTCCGAGATCATGGCCATCTTCTGCCTTTCACGGGACCTGTCGGACTTCGAAGAGCGTGTGTCACGTATCGTGCTCGGGACCCGGCCTGACGGTTCCTTCGCGCGAGCGGCTGAGCTGAACGTGGGAGGGGCGCTGGCCCTGCTGATGAAGGACGCGCTCGCCCCCAATCTCGTGCAGACGCTGGAAGGAGGACCGGCGCTGATCCACGGCGGCCCGTTCGCCAACATCGCCCACGGCTGCAATTCTCTGATCGCCACGCGGGCCGGCGCGAAGCTGGGTGATATCGTGGTCACCGAGGCTGGATTCGGGTCGGACCTCGGGGGCGAGAAGTTCTTCGACATCAAGTGCCGGATCGGCGGCCTCGAGCCGGAAGCGGCCGTGGTCGTGGCGACGCTCCGCGCGATGAAGCACCACTCCGAAGCGACCGGGCGGGCGGATGCCGGTTTCGAGAACCTGATGGCGCACGTCGAGAACGTGCGACAGTTCGGGGTGCCGGTCGTGGTCGCGATCAACCGGTTCGCGGACGACTCGGACGAGGACATCCAGGCGGTCGGGTCCATGTGCAAGGGGGCCGGCGTGCGTCATGCCGAGTGCGATGTCTGGGCACACGGAGGAGAGGGTGGTCTGGGACTGGCGGAGGAGTTGCTGCGGGTTCTGGAGGAAGAGCAGGCCGCCTTTGCGCCTCTGTACTCTACGGATCTCAGTCTGGTGGAGAAACTGGAGACGATCGCCTCGAGGGTGTACGGTGCAGATGGACTGACCCTGACCCCCGCGGCCGCGAAGCAGGCACAGCAGATCGTCGAGAATGGCCTGGGCGACCTGCCGGTCTGCGTGGCCAAGACGCAGTACTCGCTCAGCGACGACCCGTCACTGCTCGGACGGCCGAAGGGATTCCGGATCACGGTTCGGGAATTCCGCATCTCAGCGGGCGCCGGCTTCATCGTGGCCTTGACGGGGGACGTGATGACCATGCCGGGCCTTCCCGCCAGGCCGGCGGCGGAGGACATGCGGATTCACCCGGACGGGAAGATCGAGGGCCTGTTCTGATACCCGGCGGGTCAACGGGAGGGACGCACATGCGAGCATTGCACACCGACAGCGCCCCCGCGGCGATCGGACCTTATTCCCAGGCGGTGGAGGCCGGAGGATTCCTCTTTTCGGCGGGGCAGATCGGGCTCGTTCCCGGCACCGGCGAGTTCGCGGGTGCCGGAGTCGAGTCTCAGGCCGTCCAGGTCTTTCTCAACCTCGCGGCGATACTGGAGGCCGCGAAACTCGGCTTCGGGGATGTCGTCAAGACGACGGTCTACCTTGCTACAATGGATGACTTTCCTGTAGTCAACGCTATATACGAAAAGCACTTCAGTCGCCCATTCCCGGCGCGGTCCACGGTGGCCGCGGCGGCACTTCCGAAGGGCGCCCTCGTCGAGATCGACGTAGTGGCTCGCGTGCCCTGAAGCGGTTGGGACCTGGTGCGAGGGACAGAAGACAGGGGGGGCGGATGGCGGCCGGTGTCGCCTGCGGTCTTCAAAACCGTTGTGGGGCGCGAGTAGCGTCCTTGGTGGGTTCGACTCCCACCCGCTCCCGCCACCTCCTGGTCGTGGTCGCCGCAGTCCTGTGGACCGTGGGCTCGACGGGGTCCGCGTCCGCACAGGAGCGGGTCGTGCAGGACTCGGCTTCGAGTTCCACGGATAGCACCAGCGCCGTTTCCGTTGTCCCCTCCAGTCCGGAGTCTGGCAAGGACTCCGCGGGGCCGCCCGTCAGTCCGATGGGGGCTCTCTTGCGAAGCATGGTCGTGCCCGGTTGGGGGCAGGCGGTCGTCGATCAGCCGGTCAGGGGAGCCTTCTACTTCACGATGGAGGCTGCCTCGCTCTGGATGCTCTTCAGGACGCAGGCGGCGCTGGATGCGGCGAAACGTGCCGGAAACGAAGACCTGGCCTCCGCCAGACAGGACCAGAAGGAGGACTGGATCGTGATGGCCGTGTTCTGGTCCCTGTTCGCGGGAGTGGATGCGTGGGTTTCCACTCACCTGTGGGGCTTCGAGGGTGCCGTCGTGCCCCCCCCGGATGGATCGCCTGGGATCGCCGTTCAATACTCTGTTCCGCTCGGGGGTCCCTGAATGAGCCACGAGAGTGTCCGTGCGCAGGCAGCCAGGCCGATCGGCGTATTCGACTCCGGGCTTGGAGGGCTGACGGTGCTGGGCGCGATCCGCAGGCGCCTGCCGAAGGAGTCGACCGTGTATCTCGGAGATACCGCCCGCGTGCCGTACGGCCCCAAAGCGGCGGAGACGATTCGCCGCTACGCTCTGGAAGCCACGGACTTCCTGATCGGCATGGGGGTCAAGGCCATCGTGGTGGCCTGTAACACGGCTACGGCGCGTGCGCTGCCGGCGGTCGAGGCCCGTGCAGGGGTGCCGGTGCTGGGCGTCGTCGAGCCTGGCGGACGAGCGGCGGCGAACGCGTCGCCAGGCGGCCGCATCGGTGTCATCGGGACGAGCGGGACTATCGCGAGCAGAGCCTACAACATCGTGATCCACGCTCACCGTCCGGACGCACGGGTGTTCGAGCAGGCTTGCCCTCTGTTCGTCCCGCTGGTGGAGGAGGGATGGACCGAGGATCCGATCACGCGCCTTGCCGTGGAACGGTACCTCGCACCGCTCCTGGAACGGAACATCGACACGCTGGTGCTGGCCTGCACGCACTATCCGCTTCTGAAGGCTCTGCTCGCGGAAGTCGTCGGCCCGGCCGTGGCCCTGATCGATTCGGCGGAGTCGACTGCGGAAGCCCTCGAGAAGTTGCTTCTGGATGCCGACCTATCCAACCGGACGGGAGACTCTCCAATCGCCCGCTATTACGTCACGGATGAGGCTGCCAGGTTCGACCTCCTGGCGCGCCGTCTGCTGGGCGAGGAGGTCGAGCACCTGGAGATGGTCAGCGTGGATTCCACCGGTTGAGCTGGATGCGGTCCTTCGTGACTTCCGCCCAGCTGCAGTTGTGCAGCCAGTCGCCGGAGTTGAGATAGTGTCGTCCCGGCTCCACCTCGACCAGCTCGGGCCTGTGGCAGTGGCCGAAGACCACGAGATCCAGGGCGGGCTCGGAATGCAGAAGATCCTCGGCCGCCTCACGGAGCCGATCCGACCGGTGTTCCGCGTTGTGGTCGTCCGTCCGCCCATGACGGCTCTCCGTGCGGCTGACGAGTCGAATCAGGCGGGCAGACCAGTCAGGATGGACCTGCCGAAAGGCGGCGCTCGCCGCCCGGCTGCGGATCACCGTCTTGAGCGCTCTGTACCCCCAGTCTCCGCTCCCGAGGCCATCCCCGTGGGCCACGTAGGCCGTCCTGCCTCCAACTTCGGTTCGGAGCGGACCGTCCAGGAGCTCGATCCCCACGTCGTCGGCCAGGAATCGTCCTCCCCACGAATCGTGATTGCCGCCGAGCATGCGAATCCGCATGCCATCGTCCACGAGGTCGGCGAGCACGCGCAACACCTGGAAGTACCTTCCCTGGATCACGGTCCGGTACTCGAACCAGAAGTCGAACAGGTCTCCGTTGATCAGGAGATCGTCGGTCCTCCCGGGGAGATCCGCCAGAAAACGCAGGAGCGCGGCCTCGTTCGCCGCCGGGGCGGCACCCAGGTGAGCGTCGGATATGATGACCGTGGACCTTTCCATGGCGCCAAGTATAGAGTGCCGTTGAGCAACGTGAAACGGGCCCGCTCCTGTCGTGGCCGATGCATCTTCGTGAGAGGGCAATGAGCTCAGATCACTTGGGCCGGAATCGGACACGCCTTCGAGTCCGCTACGCCGAGACCGACCAGATGGGTCGGGCGCATCACATGCAGTACCTCGCCTGGTTCGAGCTCGGGCGGACCGAATTCATGCGCGCGGCCGGGGTGGCATACTCCGACCTCGAGGCACAGGGGGTGCTTCTCCCGGTGTCCAACGTGGATGTCGAGTACAGCAGCCCCGCGGCCTACGACGAGCTCGTCGAGATCGTGACCCGGCTGAGCGAAGTACGTAGCCGGACCGTGACGTTCTCCTATGTGGCGTGCCGGGCCGAGTCGGACGAGGTCCTGGCTTCGGGCAGCACGCGTCTGGTATGCACGGACGCCGAGGGGAGGCCCCGACGTCTTCCCCCGCAACTTCTGGATGTCCTTCATTCCCTCCGGGCTGCCGGTCAGCAGGACGCCGCCTCGTGATTTCAGATCCGGCTCGGAAGCCCCGGCCTTTCTTGCTCGGTCTCGGGCCGGCGGGTAGCTTCCGGCCGTTCGGGCGGTGCCCGGGACGTGGATTGTCCCGTGGCGTCCACGCGGGCCTCGCGGGGCTGGCGCTCCTGGCGCTCGGCGGGTGTGTCAGCGCGATCGAGAGCGGGCCCCCGATCGCGAATCCGGCGGATCTCGCAGCCCGGGTGAGGACCAGCACGAGCGCTTCCGGACCCGCCACCTTGCGCTTCGAATGGACGTACGCGGACCGGCGGGGAAGCGTGGGAGGCCAGGGCGTCGGGCGGTACAATCCTCCCGACAGCCTTCGGGTCGACCTCTTCACGTCGGGAGACGTGGCGATGGCGATCGCCGTAGCCGGCCGTGAGCTGCGCAGTCAGGGCGAAATCGAAGACGTCGAGATCCCGGGTCTGGAGTTCGTCTACGCGATGGCCGGGCTGTTCAGGCCGGGCGATGGGGTGGCGGAAGGCTACACGACTGCCTCCGATTCCGTGCTCGTCTACGGAGGAGTGAGCGACCGCAGGACCTACTTCTACGTGCGGAACGGACGACTGCGCAGAGTCGAAGAGCGGATTCATGGACGTACGGTGCAGCGGGTCAACCTGGAGTGGGAGGCTCCCGGAGCATGGCCGAGCGAGGCCGAATTCAGGGACCTGGAGGAGCACAGCCGGGTGCGCTGGCGCGTTGAGGGGGTCGTGAGCCAGGAGGAAAGTCATCCCGCGCATGTATATGATTTGCCGCGCGTTCCTTAGGCGCCTGACACTTCTGGTGCCGCTCGGTGTCATGGTGGCCGGCTCGGCAGGTTGTAACTATACCTTCGCGGGTGGAGGCGGTCTGCCGTCCCATATCAAGACCGTTTACGTGCCGCCGATCGAGAACCGCACCACCCAGTTTGCGCTCACCCAGAGCTTCACTGAGAAGCTCCTTGATGCCGTACGCCGTAACCTGGGCGTCCAGCTGGCGGCGGAAGCGGAGGCCGACGCGACGATAGTCGCGGAGCTGTCGCGTTACACGGATACCGCTATCAACTTCCAGGGAGTGGAGAACGTGGGCGCCGCCGTCTTTCAGCGACGGGTGTCCATCGTGGCGCAGGTCCAGATCATCGACAGGTCGCGGAATGAGGTGATCTGGAACGGCACTGGAGTAGTGGGAGACGGCGAATACAGCCCCGCCGATCCGGCGGGCGAATCTACGGGCCAGGAAGTCGCCTTGGATAATCTCGTGCAGAAGATCGTGGACGGAGCGCAATCACAGTGGTAGGCCGCGGTCTGCAACTACGAGCGCGGCGCCTCCGCCGCTTCGCCCTGCTTGGGGCGGGTGTGTGGTTCCTGTGCGGCGCGCCGACTGACATCGGTCCCCTGAGCGGTGGTTCGCAGTCACCCGGGGCGGATCCGGTGCCTGCCGCATCGCAGGCTTCCCTGATCGGCGCCATTGGCGATTGGGGAAGCGGCGCCGATCGGCAGCAAGGCGCGGAGGCCGGGCACGGCGTTCAGGACGCGGGCTCGGAGGGCCTGCCGTCTGTCGACGGAGAAGGGCATGGGCCGAGAATCCGCGATGTCTTCTTCGTCCTGATCCTCATTCTGCTGTCGGGCAAGCTCCTGGGCGAGATGGTGGAGCGACGGGGACAGCCCGCGGTTCTCGGAGAGCTTCTGGCGGGCGTGATTCTGGGGGGCAGCGTGCTCGGGGTCATTCCCGACCAGGGCACAGAGATGTACGAGATCATCCACGTGTTCGCCGAGATCGGGGTGTCCATCCTGCTGTTCGAGATCGGCCTCGAGACCGATCTGAAGGAGATGTTCAGCGTCGGCCGGACTGCATCGGCGGTAGCGCTGATCGGTGTCGCGGTACCCTTTGCCCTTGGCTTTCTCTACTGGTACCTGGCGAACCCCACGATCGGAGTGCATCCCGAGGGGATCAGCTTCGCGGTGGTCTCGGTCTTCGTGGGAGCGACACTGACCGCCACCTCGGTCGGTATCACGGCCCGTGTCCTCTCGGACCTCGAGAGGATGCACACGGCGGAGGCCCGGATCATCATCGGAGCCGCCGTGATCGACGACGTGCTGGGGATCGTGATCCTCGCCGTGGTCGCGGGCCTGGCCTCGGGTGCCGCCGTAGGTCTCTTCGCGATCAGCCGGATCTTCCTCTTCGCGGTCGGCTTTCTGGTGCTCGCCGTAATCATCGGTAATCGGTTCGCGCCCGTACTGTTCGACGCCGTTGACAGGATGCGTGTGCGCGGTGTGCTGCTCGTTACAGCCTTCTGTTTTGCACTGGGAATCGCGGCTCTCGCGGATTGGGCTGGCTCGGCCATGATCATCGGGGCCTTCGCGGCTGGCCTGGTTCTCTCGTCCACGAATCAGTTCGATTCCGTCGTCGAGAAGATCGAACCGGTGGCCGACGTGTTCACGCCGATCTTTTTCGTGGCCGTCGGCGCGCCGGTCAACGTCCACCTGTTCATCCCTGGCTCGGCCGATTTCGACCTCGCCGTGCTCGTCGTGGGTCTCATTCTGACGGCGATCGCGATCGTCGGGAAGCTGGTCGCGGGCCTGGCGGTTCGGAAGGCGGAAGTCAGCAGGATCGTCGTCGGGGTCGGGATGGTACCGAGAGGAGAGGTGGGGTTGATCTTCGCCTCAATCGGCCTTTCCGCCGGGATCCTTTCGGGGGCCGTCTACAGCGCGATCTTGATCATGGTCATGCTCTCGACGTTCATCGTGCCGCCGGTGCTCAAGGTCCTGTTTGCGGCCCAACCGAATCCGCCGGCGCCGTCGATCGACGAGCTGGAGGACACCCATTTCTGAGTCGGCCGGCGAGAGGCAGTCCGAAGGCATTCCGGCCCCCGCTCCTGTGCTGGAGCGGGCGGCTCTCGTTCGAACGTACGGGAGGCCTCGCGAGGAACGCCTCGTCTTCACGAACGGAGTATTCGATCTCCTGCATCGCGGGCACGTGGCGTCCCTGGAGGCAGCCCGTTCGCATGGCGACATCCTGGTCGTGGGGGTGAACTCCGACTCGTCCGCCAGGCGGCTGAAGGGTTTTCCGCGTCCATACCAATCGGAAAGAGATCGTGCGGAAGTGCTCGCGGCAATCCGCTTCGTCGATGCCGTCACGATCTTCGACGAGGACACTCCGGAGGACCTTATTAGAGACCTGCTTCCCGATGTACTGGTCAAGGGCGCGGACTACAGGGAGAGCCAGGTCGCCGGTGCGAGGGCGGTGCGGGAAGCGGGGGGCGAAGTGGTCCTCGTCCGATTGGAACCCGGACTATCGAGCTCCGATCTCGTCGACCGGATCCGCTCGTCCAGCTCTCCGTAACCGATCCGAGATTGCCACGAAGGGGTTCTATCAGGTAAATACGTACGCTCGAGAGGCGGCCGGAAAGGTGCGCGCGGAGTGGAGAGCATGAGCACTGGCGGAGGGCGAGCGGGGAAGTGACCGAATCGAACGTATTGCGAGGTTCTTACGGTGCCCTGGCAGCGGGGAATCGTCCGGCGGACCTGTTTTCCCTGATGAAGCCCCGTATCACACTCATGGTGCTGATTACGGCGGGGGCGGGATTCCTCCTGGGCTCTGGCGGCAGCGTGAGCGGCTGGCGCTTCCTCGTCGCTTCGGTCGGGATCGGACTGGTCGCGGGTGGGACGAGCGCCCTGAACCAGGTGTTGGAGCGCGACATCGACGCGCGGATGGACAGGACGCGTGGACGCCCGTTGCCGGCGGGCAAGGTGTCACCCGGCGCGGCCTGGCTGTTCTCCATCCTGGTCTCCTGCATCGGCATCGTATTCCTGGCCGTGTTCGTGAACGCTCTGACGGCCTGGCTGGCGATCGCGGCGCTCCTGACCTACGTGCTCGTGTATACGCCTCTGAAGCGGGTGTCTTCCCTGTCCACGCTCGTGGGCGCGGTGCCGGGAGCGTTGCCGATCATGGGAGGATGGACGGCAGCTACCGGATCCATCGACCCGGGCGCCTGGGCTCTGTTCGGGATTCTCTTCTTCTGGCAGTTGCCTCACTTCCTGGCTCTGGCGTGGATGTACCGGGCGGACTACCGGCGCGGCGGCTTCAAGATGCTGGGTGTTTCCGATCCCGAGGGAAGACAGACCAGACACCAGTCCGTGCTCTACGCCGTGGCTCTGCTTCCGGCCAGCCTGCTCCCGGCGTTGTTGGGGATCAGCGGGGGGGTCTACGCCTTCGCGGCACTGCTTCTCACCGGGATCTACGTGGCCAGCGCCTTCCGGTTCGCGCTGCGGGCCGATTCCCCCACGGCCCGAGGGCTGTTCCGTGTCTCACTGCTGTACCTGCCCGTTCTTCTGCTCGTCCTTACGCTGGATGGAGGAAGTGGGCGGAAGGGAGTCATCGAGGCCCCAAGGGACGCCGCGGTGGTGGTCGGCAGCGCCGCCGCGAACGGCTAGACGTCGCCCGTGACGGAACGGCGACTCCTCCTCGCCACGCGCAACCGTCACAAGTTGCGTGAGATCGAGGGTCTGCTCTCCGGCCTTCCGATTCGGATCCTCACGCTGGATGATCTCGGTCTCGCACGTCTCGAGGGTGAGGACTCTGTCGAGATCTTCAATTCGTTCGAAGAGAACGCTCTCGCGAAGGCACGCTTCTACAGACAGCACAGCGACCTCGAGGTCGTGGCGGACGATTCGGGGCTGTGCGTGGATGCGCTTGAGGGGGGACCCGGAGTGCGATCACGACGCTTCGCGGCGGACCAGCGTCTGCCGGGCGAAAGCGAGGACGCCGCCAACAACAGATTCCTGCTTCAGCAGCTGCGGGACATCGACGCCAGCGGTCGGCGCGCGCACTATCGCTGCGCCCTGGCCTGCGTAGGCGAACGGCGCACCCTGCTCCTCAGCGGCCGCGTCGAGGGAAGTATCGTGCGGGAAGAGAGGGGCAAGGAAGGCTTCGGATACGATCCTCTGTTCCTGCTTCCCGGGCACGGAAGGACCTTCGGAGAGCTGCCGCCGGAGGTCAAGGCCTCAATCAGCCACCGGGCCGAGGCGATCCGTTCGTTCCGGCGCTGGCTGGAACCCCTGTAACCTGAAGAGGAACGGTGATGACGATGCGCTTGAGATCTTTCGGGCGGACCAACCTGGTGCTCCTCCTGTTCGCGGCTACTACCCTCGGAAGAGTCGAGCGAGCGTCCGCCCAGGAGGCCCCGGCGGCCGATCCTGCGGACGTCGCGTCCGTCGACGCGATCTTGGGGGCAGTGTACGACGTGATCTCGGGACCGGCGGGCGCGCCCCGGGATTGGGACCGGATGCGCTCGCTGTTCGTGGCGGAAGCGAGGCTCATCCCGAGTTTCGTGAACGCCGAAGACGAGATCGGCTACCGTTTCATGAGCGTTTCGGAGTGGATCGAGGGCGCAGAGAGCTACTTCGCCGAGAACGCGTTCTACGAAGTCGAGATTCACCGGGTGGACGAGCGATACGGGCACATCGCCCACGCGTTCAGTACCTACGAGTCGCGCCGGGAGGCGGAGGGAGAGCCGTTCACTCGCGGAATCAACAGCTTTCAGTTGCTGTTCGATGGCTCTCGCTGGTGGATCGTGAACATCTACTGGCAGGGAGAGACCGATTCGGAACCGATACCCGAGCGGTATCTCCCCTGACGAGCCCGACCCGGCTGTCGTGGCCGGGTCTGCTGTGCAAGGTCGGTCGCGTGAATCGTCATACAGGGCGGATGCCCCTTCCGGCGATGACGAAAGGCAGACTACCGTGCAGAGCACGAGCGGGCCGAGACACTTCATTCGATGTATGTTCCGTCGAATGGAACGGGCCTCCCGAGAACGAGGAGCGACTTGGGCACGGACTGGGCAGCCGTCTACGAAGAGACCTACGAGCAGCTCGTGCGTTTTCTGTATCGACTGGTCTGGGCCGAGGACCGAGCCCACGACCTGGCCCAGGAGGCATTCGTGAAGGCCCTGCAGCACGATCCGGATCAGCCACGGGCCTGGTTGTTTTCGGTCGCCCGTAATCTGGCGCGTGACGAGGCCCGGACAGTGGCCAGGCGACGCAGGCACCTCACGTTGATTCGAGCCGAGGTGGCGGATCGGGTAGAGGAGGACGCGGCACGGGAGATGGAGCACTCTGAACGCCACGACGCCGTCCGACGGGCGCTGGATCGCCTGAGCGAGCGGGATCGGGAGGTGCTCCTGCTCTGGGATGCCGGGCTCAGCTACGACGAGATCGCCGAGCAGACCGGTTTGGCCCGCGGGGCGATTGGCACGACGCTGTCCCGGGCGCGCAGCCGACTCGTCGAGGCGCACCGGACGGGGGAGGATCGCGATGCCGCACATCTCTGATGGCGATCTGCACGCCATGGTGGACGGGGCGTTCGGCGCCGAGTCCGAAGAACTTCAGACCCTTCAGGAACACCTGGACTCCTGCGCCTCCTGTTCTGTGCGTCTGGAAGAGGCCCGACAGCTCCGGAGCGACGCGGAGGATATCCTCGGCCTTGCCGCGCCCTCGGTGACGGCTCCTTCGTTTGCAGACGTTCGGAAGCGGGCGGGGGAGAGGATGGGTAGCGGGAGCAGTGGCGCCCCGAGATCGGAGCGGTTGCGACGGGGCTGGATCTCTGCGCAGCGGCTGGGATGGGCGGCCTCCGTGCTTCTGGCGTTGGGCGCCGGCTGGATGGGCAGGGCTGTCCTCGTCGAGCGGGGTTGGACCGACCCCTTCCACCCGGGTTCGATGCCGACGGCGGAAGCGGTAAGTCAAGAGGCGGATCAGGAGGCTCAGGCCGAACTCTCCGGACGCGACGCAGATGTCACCGAGAGCGAAGTCGGCGACGAAGCTGATCGTCGGAGGCAGGAGATCGCAGCGGGAGAGCCCGACGATCTGATGGCACAGGCAGCGAACGAACGGGAGGCGGCGAGGCGGAAGGCGGACCTTGCCGACCGGGAGGGGATGGCACCGGCGCCGCGCACCGAAGTTCTCGCGGAGGCCCCGCCGCAGCCGTTGCCGGAATCGGAGGAGGCCGGGAAGGCGGACGCGGCGGCGGAACGCGCGGATTTCCCGTCCGCTCCGGAGGACCAGGCGGAGCTGCAGGGCAAGGCGGTACAGCCACCCCTGGACCCCTGGCACGCTTTGCCAGCCGGGCGACTCGAGAATGCACAGTCCGCGGCTGTGGGTTGCTATCGACTCGAGTACTCGTGGTCCCCGGGCGTGGCCCATGTACCCGGCCGCATCGAGTTGTCGGCCACTCCCGCAGGGTCTGCAGGCGACCCCTCCATAGGGTCGGTCTACGCTCTGAGCGACGCGGTCCGGGCGTTCGGGGAGAGCACCTGGGCGGCTCCATCTCCAGACTCGATCTGGGTTCGGATCGTGACGCGACCGGACAGGGACATGTTCACGATCCGGGCCGAGCGTACCGGGCCGGACTGGTTGGGAGAAGGGCGAATTCTGTCCGCGGCCGCTCCCGTTTCGAACCGGGGCACGCGCGGAACCGTTCGTCTGGTTCGCTTTCCGTGTCCGCAATGAGAGGGATGGCTGCCTTCCGCGAACGGGCACTCGCGCGTGTTCGCCGCTGGAAGGAGATCTACGAGGGGATCTACATGGTCCCCTATCGCACGGCGATTCAGCGGGAATGGCGTCGCCAGCGGGACATCCTGTTCGTTCTCGGCTTTTCGGACCTTCTCGGCGTGCCGAGTCCCGTGCAGCTTTACACACTCGAGCTGATTCCCGAAGTGCTCGAGCAATTCCACTCCTGGCACCTGCGCATGGGCATGGAAGAACCCCCGGAGGGAGGCTTTCGCTGCTGCTGACCCGGAGCAGGCCGTCTTGAGCCACCTCAGGAAGGCGCTCCAGCGTCAGCTGGTCTTCTTTGGCGGCAAGGGCGGCGTCGGCAAGACCACCGTCGCTACCGCGAGGGCTCTCGAGTCGGCTCGTGAGGGCGCGCGGACTCTGCTCGTTTCGACGGACGCCGCCCACTCGGCGAGTGACGCCCTGGAATGCCCGCTCGGACCCGAACCGGGACTGGTCCTTCAGAATCTCTGGGCGGTCGAGCTCGACCCGGCGGTGGAAGCGGATTCCTACCTTTCAGAGGTGAAACGGAGGATCGCAGACGCCACTCCGCCCCGCCTCTCGGCAGAAGTGGCGCGGCAGATGGACGTGGCGCGGGCGTCTCCGGGCACGGAGGAGGCAGCCGTGTTCGACCGGTTCACTCGAATCATCGACGCGGCTGCGTACGATCGGATCGTGTTCGACACCGCTCCGTCCGGGCAGACACTGCGCCTTCTGTCGCTTCCCGAGATCATGACGAACTGGATCGATGCATTGATCGGACAGCGCCGGCGAGTCGCGGTGCTGGATCGGATGTGGAGAAACGTCGCCGGAGCCGCGAGCCGTGACGAGGCGCCGAAGAAAGACGTGATTCTGTGTGCGCTGCAGCAGCGGCGCGATCGATTCGATCGCACCCGAGGTGCGCTGCGTGATCCCCGGAAGACGGCGTTCGTCTTCGTCGTCACCGCGGAGCGCCTGCCGATCCTCGAGACACACCGAATCATGGAAGCGCTCGCGGGCCACGGGGTTCCAGTGGGGGGCGTGATCGTCAATCAAGTCCTCCCCGACTCCCAGGGAGACGAGTTCCTCCGCCGACGGAAGGTGAGGGAGGCCTCGCACCTTGCCGACGCGGTGGATCGATTCGGAGATTGGCCCCTCGGCTACCTGCCACTACTCGAGCAGGACCCGGTCGGGATCGGCACTCTGTCGCACCTGCTCGATCAGTTGAAGACGACAAGCCAGGAGAAACCCGAGTGAGCGCGGTCGCCCTCCTCGTGATCGGCATCAGCGCCTTTGTGACCGGCTACAGGGTCTACTCGAGATACATCGCTCGTCGCATCTTCCAGCTGGACCCCGACTTCGTGACTCCGGCGCACCAGTTCGAGGACGGCGTGGACTTCCTGCCCACGAACCGTCACGTGCTGTTCGGACACCACTTCACTTCCGTGGCGGGCGCTGCGCCCATTGTCGGCCCGGCCATAGCCGTGATCTGGGGCTGGCTTCCGGCCTTCCTGTGGGTCGTGCTCGGCACGGTGTTCGCCGGTGCCGTTCACGACTTCGGCACGCTGTGGATCTCCTCGCGCCACAAGGGGAATTCGATCGGGACTCTGGCCGAGTCGCTCGTCGGCAACCGGGCCCGGGTCCTGTTTCTGCTGCTCATCTTCTTTCTCCTCCTGATGGTCAACGCGGTGTTCGCCGTGATCATCGCCAACCTGTTCATGGCGAACCCCGGAGCCGTGCTTCCGGTGTGGGGGAGTCTCGTCGTGGCCGTCGCCGTCGGCCTGCTGATCTATCGGTCGGGCGCCGGCATACTCGTTCCATCACTGGCGGCTCTGGCCATCCTGTATGCGCTGATCTGGTTCGGACAGTACGCGCCATTCGAGCTGCCCGACCTCCTCGGGCTCTCTCCCACGGCGGCGCAGCTGGCGACGGCGGGCTCGGACCCGGGGGCCGCGGCGTACGCCGCACAGCTCGACGGCCAGAGGGTCGGCTGGATCGTCATTCTGTTCGTCTACACGTTCATCGCGAGCGTGCTTCCGGTGTGGCTCCTCCTTCAACCCCGAGACTTCGTGAACGGGCACCAGCTGTTCGTGGCACTGGGGATCATCGGGGCCGGCGTGATCGCCACCAATCCCCCGATCGTTGCTCCGGCGATCAACACGCACCTCCCACCGGACGCTCCGAGCTGGTTCCCGCTCCTCTTCATCACGATCGCCTGCGGCGCGATCAGCGGCTTCCACGGACTGGTGGCCTCCGGCACGTCCTCGAAGCAACTGGATCGCGAGCCGGACTCGAGATACGTCGGCTACGGGGGCGCTCTCGGAGAGGGAGCGCTCGCCCTGACGTCCATTCTGGCAACCACCGCCGGCTTCGCGTTGTACGTCGGGATCGACGGTTGGCACGCGCACTACGGGTCCTGGGCCGCCGCATCATCCGGTGCGACCATGGCATTCGTGGATGGGGTAGCGGTGCTGGCCGAGGGCATCGGCATCCCGCACGCCGTGGCAGCCATCTTCGCGGCCGTAGTCGTGATCAGCTTCGCGGCGACGACACTCGACACGAGCGTTCGCCTGCAGCGCTACATCGTCGCCGAGCTTGGCGTCGAGTACGGAGTGAAGTTCGTGCAGAATCGGTGGACGGCCACGTTCATCGCGGTCGGCAGTTGTGCCGTCCTCGCACTCGGCCTCGACCGGGGGGCCGGCGGCATGAGGCTCTGGGCCCTGTTCGGCACGACGAACCAGCTGCTGGCGGGGCTCAGCCTGCTGGTGCTCACACTCTATCTGCTGCGTCTGGGTCGCAGCGCCTGGGTTACCGCGGTCCCCATGGCCTTCCTCCTGTTCATGACCACATGGGCCATGATCGTCAACCTGATCCGGTTCGTGAGCGAGGATCGGGCCCTTCTCTCTGCGGTAGGCGGCGCGATATTCGTCCTCGAGCTGTGGCTCCTGTTCGAGGCTAGCGCGGCGCTGAGGCGAATGCTCAGGGCCCGCGGATCGTCCACCCCGTAGCGTGGCACGCGAAGTGACTGCATCTTGGGCCACTTGCCTGATCGGTCGCGCACCTGGGAGAACGAATGTCCGACGTCCTGGCCGTGCTGGCGCTCGTTGCCGTAGCCGTCATCTGGAGCCGCTCGGGCTGCGGGTGACGCAAGCGATGATCCGCCGGAGGCGGATTCGGCAGTTCCGATCAGGACCGGGCGCCGGTTCGTGAGCCCTCGCACCTACGGCATAGACGAACGGCCGCCCCTGCAGGAGTCGGTGCTGCTGGGTGCGCAGCACCTGGTGGCGATGCTGCTCGGCAACATCACGCCCCCGCTGCTGATCGCCGGCGCCCTCGGACTCGTTGCCGGAGAGACCGGCCCCCTCCTGCAGGCGGCTCTCTTCATCGCGGGGATCTCCACCATCGTGCAGGCCTATCCGATCGGACCGATCGGAGGGCGCATTCCGATCGTCATGGGCACCAGCATCGCGTTCGTCGCGGCTTGCATTGCGGTGGGGGCGAGGGCGGGACTGGGTGCCGTCTTCGGGGCCTGCCTCGTCGCTTCGACGGTCGAGGTCGGACTCGGATTCGGGATGGGGCGCATTCGGGGCCTCTTTCCTCCTCTCGTCACGAGCATCGTGGTCATGCTCATCGGCCTGACCCTCGTGCCCGTCGGAATGGACTACGCGGCAGGCGGGGTGGGAGCGACCGACTACGGGTCTTCCACACACGTGGCCATCGCAGCTCTCGTACTGGTCGTGACCCTGGTCCTCAACCGGTTCGGAAAGGGGATCGCAGCGCACGCGAGCGTCCTCGCCGGAGTGATGGTAGGGTACGTCCTCGCCGCGGTGCTGGGGATGGTGGATCTGTCCGGCGTAGGCCGGGCCGGCTGGCTGTCGATTCCGAGGCCCCTCCCGTACGGGCTGAGCTTCGACACCAGCGCCATTCTGATGTTCGCGTTCGTCTACGTGATCAGCACGATGGAGACGATCGGCGACATTACCGGAGTCATGGCAGCGGCCGGCCGACCGCCCACCACGGAAGAACTCAAGGGAGGCCTGGTGGCGGACGCAGCCTCCAGCGGCGTCGCGGCGCTGTTCGGTGCTTTCCCGACCACCTCTTATTCACAGAACGTGGGCCTGGTGAACTTCACGGGCGTGGCTAGTCGTCACGTGACGGCGATGGCCGGCGTGCTGCTAGTCGGGCTGGGTCTGTTTCCGAAGGTGGGCGCCCTGTTCGCCACCATCCCTCCGTCCGTGATCGGCGGCGCGGCTCTCGTCATGTTCGGCATGATCTTCTCGAGCGGGGCCGCGATCTTCGCTCGCGACGTGGCCCTGAACCGGCGGAACCTGGTGATCCTGGCGGTATCGATCGGAGTGGGTCTGGGGGTCGAGCTGAGGCCGGGGGTGCTGGCGTCCCTCCCGGAGAGCCTGCGGAATTTCCTCGCCGCGGGGCTCGTGACCGGTGGACTCCTCGCCCTCGTCCTGAACGTACTCCTGCCGGGTGAGGGCGTTGAGGAGGAACCCGCCGAATCCCCACTGGGCGCTTCATCCTGAGGGCTGTATGTTCTGGCAGGGTCGCGACGGGGAGTAGCTCAGTCCGGCAGAGCACTGGCTTTGGGAGCCAGGGGCCGCGGGTTCGAATCCCGCCTCCCCGATTCAGCCGCGGGTAACTCGCACGCTTCGCGTGCTCAAGGTCGAGGCTGCGCCCCGACTCCGAATCCCGCCTCCCCGATTCAGCCGCCCCGCGATCCGGGAAACGGGCGGTCTACACTTCCAGTGCTGCCACGGCCCTGGGGTAGTCCTCGGCCCTTATGTACAGGACGTAACCGTACGATCCCTTTCCATCTGTCACGGCAGTCGACGCGTACACGTTCACTCGGGACTGGAACAGCTGCTGGTGCACCTCGACCAGTGCCCCCAGCTCGTCATCGCCCTGCACGAGCAGAGCCGGGTGCGGGCCATCGATGTGCATGCCGGCTCCGGCCGCCGCGCTCTCCAGCCTCGCGGACTCTTCGGGAAAGAGCGTCATTTGAGTCCGGATGGGTCCGACCGGCACGGCCGTGAATGCGAGGAGATTGACACCGAGGGACGCCATGCGGGACAGTATCTTATAGGCCTCGCCCGGCTGGTCCTCTACCGTTGTGTAGTAATACTCCACTCGGCGGATCCTGTAGGCCATGACACTCCTCCGTGCAAGTTTCGGCGAGCGAGGAACGCAAAGCCCCTCGCGATGTGGCACCCCGGGAAAGGGCGCGAGGTCTGGCGCTGGCACGGCCACTGGCACGGCCAGTCATGCCAGTCGTTTCACCGAGGAGAATACACCGGGAGGCGCAATAAGGTCGCGCCGGCGTCAGTGTCCCGGGCGATAGCGCCTCACCAGATCGGCCTCGATCTCCTCCTCCGTGAAAGCCACCGGCTTCATCCGGCCGGTCGCGAACATTTCCGTCTGGTCGTCGAAATGCGGAGACTCCGGATCCCCGGTCTCGCCGAACACGAGGATCGACAGGGCCCTGGGAATCGTGTCGAACTCGACGGCCAGGATCCACGCGTCCCCTGAATACGCTTTCAACAGGCCGTCCGCGTCCGGCTCGAACGCCAGGTGTCGGAAGCAGCCCAGGCTCGCCGGGCAACCGCTCGCCGGAGCATCCACCTCGCCCCAGCGCACCCGGTGCACGTCACCCCAGGCCACGTCCCAGTTGCCATAGTCGCCCACGGCCTGTTGGACGGCGACCGAAAACGCGCGCGCCGCCAGATGGGGATCATCCAGCCCTGCCGGTGTCGTCGTGGGCGACGCGGGATCCCAGGGGCGCTCGTAGTCTCCCCCCAATTCGTCGTATCGGTGCGCCCACAGCTCGAACAGAGCCGCGCCCCGGCTGTCCGCGCGCGCCGTGTTGTCCCACGCGGCGAGGACATCGATGGCCCGCGCCTCTTCTCCTGATGGCCTGGAGGCGAGTACTGCCGAGACCAGATCATCCTTCACCCGATCCGCCAGCAGCATGCGCGGTGAATTCTTGAGGTCGACGACCTCGGTGAGCGTCGCGTCGTTTGCCGAATGCAGAAGCTCGAGGGCCAGCTGGCTGCGGAGCCGCAGGCTCCGTTCGGGCCACGCCGCCGGCAGTGACGGGGTCTCCAGCGGGTGCTCCAGATTCGTATAGTGGAACGAGTCGTTCTCGTTGTGCAGGTAGCCGCTCGCCGGATTCAGCAGCTGGGGCAGGGAATCGAACGGAACGAGCTCTTGCCAGACCTCCCTTCGGCTGGAGACGGGTATCGCCACGGTGTCTCCCCCCGACGGATGGGGCAGGAGCGGGATCGCCGCGTTCCACACGTAGAAGATGTTTCCCGCGCCGTCTGCGTAGGTGAAGTTCGATTCCTTCATCGCCCGGAGGCGCATCGCGTCTTTCCATTCCTCCAGCGACGAGGCCTGCATCATCCGGAGAAACTGCTCGGTACGGCGG